>Ga0207416_1003890_pt1 | contig 13626 bp, 13 predicted proteins | sample PaiPotPPM11metaG_FD_184107 | JGI IMG/M metagenome (GOLD analysis project Ga0207416, IMG submission 184107) | Iron sulfur acid spring bacterial and archeal communities from Banff, Canada, to study Microbial Dark Matter (Phase II) - Paint Pots PPM... ...
AGATGTGCCGCGCGGCCGGCTTCACCCCCACCGTCTACGGCGGAACCGTCGAGAGCATCCGGGCCGCCGCCGACCTCGTCGCCGGCGGCCGCTGCCTGTACTGCGTCCCCTCCTCCTGCATCGCCGCGCTCCCCGGCACCACCTGGCGGCCCCTGACCGAGCCCGCCTCCACCTACCCGTGGTCCGTGCTCTGGCGCGCCGCCGACGACTCCGGCCACGTACGCGCCGTCGTCAGCTGCGCCCAGGCCATGTCAAAACGCCTCGCCTGGCTGTCGGCCGGGGCACCTCTCGCTGGCAAGGTCCCCTGAGACGGCCCAGCTGTCTCTTGCCTGCCGGGGGCCGGGCCTGTCCGGTCAGCGGTGCGCCCAGCTGGTCCGTCGGCTGGTCCGGCGGCCGCTGCTGGCGTGTCCCCGATTGCTGAACAGGTGGAAGACCAGCAGCAGGACGGCCGCGCCGGCGATGGCGGTCAGCCAGGTGGAGAGGTTGAAGAACCCGTGCAGGGTATGGACGTGGAACAGCTCGGTGGCGGCCCAGCCGCCGCCCAGCGCCCCGGCCACCCCGATCAGGCAGGTGACGATGAGGCCCTGCGCTCTTCGCCCGGGAACCAGCATATTGGCCAGCAGGCCTGCTCCCAGGCCGAGAACGATCCATGCGATGATGCTCATAACCGACTCCTTGGTCAGTAACGAATTTGACATTCAGGGGTAGCCGGTCCTGCGCGACAGATCGCGGTGGGAGAAATTAACTCCCGCGGGCTCTTGCCCTTTACCGGGCGGAGCGCCTTAACGGCGCGGCCCGAATAAGAAAACTCCGGTCCTGTGCTGTCCCTCATGTTTCGGGGTGCAGCTGCCAGATATCCGGAGCGATACCTTTACAATACGCCCTAATTGCCCTAATGTCCAACGGCGGAGTCATCCCGCGGTGCGCGGCGGGCGGGTGAAAGCCACCTGGGCGGAAGGAAATGATCCCCCGGAGGGCCGGCCGCCGTATCCACGGGGCCCGGCAGGGCGTACGCTGAAGGCACTGCTCCGGACCCCGGCTGCTGCCCGCCAATATGGCGGGGCAGCGCGCGGCCCGGAGTTTTCGCGCTCGGGCCGTTACCCGAGGAGACGGTTATGAGCATCAATGCACGGATCGTTCCAGGCCGGGCCGCCGGCGACCAGTCCGCCTGGGCGGGCCGGTGAACATGGCCGCCGGGCCCCGCGACGGCCGGCCCCCGGCGACCAGCCGGCGGGTGATGAGTACCGGCGCCGCCATCACGCTGATCGCGGTCGGCGCGATCTTGCGGTTCGCCCTGGCCGGAGGTTCCCCGCACGGCCTGAACGTGCACGTCGTGGGCGTCGTCCTGATCCTGGCCGGCATACTGGGCCTGCTGCTGTCGCTGCTGCTGGGACGGGTTGGCCCGCGAAGGCCGCGCACGCTCGTCCGCCAAGGCCGCGGCCGGTACAACGACCTGCCCGGCCCGAACGAGCGGCTGGAGAGGATGAGGCAGGCCGCGGCCGAAGACGTCGCGGAGGTCCGGAGTGGCAACCGCTTCTACGCCCCTGATGCGCCAGGACGCCAGGACGAGGATCTTTAAACCCGGCTCCGGAGTGCCCCCTTCTCACGAGAGCCGGAAGTCGCGTAATGTGAGAGACGTTGCTCCGGACCCCGGCAGCTAAGCCCGCGCAATATGCGGGGCGGCCCCTAGGGACTGGAGTTTTTTTCATGCGTACACGGTCGGTAGGTCCGTGACCGGGCAGGCGGCGACAGACGCAGGCCCCGCGGGGGCGGCCCTGCTTTATGACGCTCGTCGGGGTGTTTACTACGCCCGGCCGGCCCTCCGCGGCTGGCTGCACCTGCTTTGCTTCTTGGCATCGCTGGCTGGCGGCGCGCTGCTGCTGGCCCGGGCGCACGGTGCCGCACCGGTCACGGCGGCCGCTGTCTACGCAGTAAGCCTCAGTGCCCTGTTCGGGACCAGCGCGCTCTACCACCGCGGTACCTGGACGGCCGCCTGGCGGCTGCGGCTGCGGCACCTGGACCAGGCGATGATCTTCTTCCTCATCGCGGGCACCGCGACTCCCGCCTTCCTTCTTTCCGCACCCGCCGGCGCGGGCCTGGCCTGCCTGGTCGTGATGTGGGCGCTGACGCTCACCGCGGTAGCGGTCCGCCTGGTACGGGCGAGCGCACCGGAGTTCGTGGCCGGAGCCCTGTTTATCGGACTCGGCTGTGCGGGCGGGCTCGCGCTACCGTGGGTGTGGATCCACGCCGGCACCGTATCCGGGGTGCTGCTGCTGGCTGGCGGCCTCCTCTACATCGCCGGAGCGCTTTTCTACCATCGCCGCTGGCCAGACCCGTACCCATCGGTGTTCGGCTATCACGAGTTCTTTCACGTCTACGTCTGCGCCGCCGCGGCCTGCCAGTACGCGGCGATAGCGCGACTTACCGGCTGAGCTCGCGCGACGGACGTCCGATAAGCTTCCGGCCGCGGTGAGGCTGGCCAGGATGGCGGGGGCGTGCTCCAGATTGCCGACCTGACCGGCCTGTTCCATGGCCGCCGCGGCATCCTGTTCCCCGGTGCTCGGTGGGACGGTGATCAGGTCGGTGCGCTCACCGTTGGCGGAGATCGCGGTAAGCAGGCCGGCCGGCATGGTGGCGAACCAGCCGAGCCGCACGACGCGGCGGCCAGCCGGGCCGTCGACCGTTACCCGACGGGGCTTGCTCGCATTCCAGCCGGCCGCTCCGAGCATGACCCTCGTGACGCGGCCGCCCCATGCATCCAGAGCGAGGATCAGCCCGGGCAGTTCTGTGGCCGGGTCAGCCGACCTGGGCCACCAGCCGCCGTCAAGCAGCGCGGCGCCGGATCGATCCGGTCGCAGGCGCAGCCGCGGGCTAGCGGGCGGGACCGCGCTGATCTCCGGTTCGCGTCTCACCGTCGCGCCCAGCTGGTCCGTCGGCTGGTCCGGCGGCCGCTGCTGGCGTGTCCCCGATTGCTGAACAGGTGGAAGACCAGCAGCAGGACGGCCGCGCCGGCGATGGCGGTCAGCCAGGTGGAGAGGTTGAAGAACCCGTGCAGGGTATGGACGTGGAACAGCTCGGTGGCGGCCCAGCCGCCGCCCAGCGCCCCGGCCACCCCGATCAGGCAGGTGACGATGAGGCCCTGCGCTCTTCGCCCGGGAACCAGCATATTGGCCAGCAGGCCTGCTCCCAGGCCGAGAACGATCCATGCGATGATGCTCATAACCGACTCCTTGGTCAGTAACGAATTTGACATTCAGGGGTAGCCGGTCCTGCGCGACAGATCGCGGTGGGAGAAATTAACTCCCGCGGGCTCTTGCCCTTTACCGGGCGGAGCGCCTTAACGGCGCGGCCCGAATAAGAAAACTCCGGTCCTGTGCTGTCCCTCATGTTTCGGGGTGCAGCTGCCAGATATCCGGAGCGATACCTTTACAATACGCCCTAATTGCCCTAATGTCCAACGGCGGAGTCATCCCGCGGTGCGCGGCGGGCGGGTGAAAGCCACCTGGGCGGAAGGAAATGATCCCCCGGAGTGCCGGCCGCCGACGCCTGCGGGCCGAGGGCCGGGCGGACCGGGCCAAGGGCGACATCAAGCGGGCCGGAGCGAAGATCAAGGATGCCTCCGGGCACTGACCGCCGGGGACGATAGCTCACAGACGGGGACTGGTAGTAGTCTTTTGGGAAGAAGCCAGCCAGACTACCGCTGGGCCCGGACCCTGCCTTGCTGTGATGCAGTGGGGGGCCACTCTTATGTTCAGCATGGACCTGGGTTCTGGCGAATCACGCGGCCACGTTGTCGTCGCGCTACGCGGAGAGCTTGACCTCTTGGACGCCGCGGCCGTGGCGGCTGCCCTGCGGACTGTCGCGGCGCGCGAGCCGCGAATCATCGTGAATCTGGCGGGGCTAGAGTTCATCGATGCGAGCGGCGTCGCGGCACTGTTGCGTGGCCGCAGGCACGCCCGCGCCGCCGGGGGCGACCTGTTGCTAGCCGCGCCGCGGGGACTGGTACGACGGGTTCTCGCGATCATCTGGGAGGGTGACGGCATCGCCGTTCATGCCAGCGTGGCCGAGGCCGTCGCAAGCACGGGAGCCTCCCGGCGGCCGGGCGTGCCGATCCCGCGGCAGCCCGCTAAGATGCGCTGGCAGCGCGTAGCCATGAACCCATCCGCTCCGAAGCGGCGCGCGGTAACCGACGATTGGCTCCCCCGCGGCTTGTGGGCACCACAGCGCCAGCCGCCGGCGGTCGGCGGAGATTAGCCGGTAAGCCTCCCGGAGCGCGCTGCCGGGGCGAGGATGGTGAAGTGGCAGGCGAGCGGACGGCGCGGGTCTGGGCGTATGTAGCCGCGGCCCGCGAGGGCGATGCGCCGGTGTCGCTGTCCGCGCTGTGCCGGGCGGCGGCGGGCTGCCTCGGGGTCGACGGGGCGAGCGTGACCGCGGTGGGCGGCCCGGTGGTGGGCGGAACAGCGGTGCGCGAGCTGCTTTCCGCCACCGATGGGCTGAGTGCCCGGCTGGAGGAACTGCTGCTCACGACCGGGGAGGGGCCGGGCGCGGAGGATTTCATGTTCGGGGCGCCGATGCTGATCCCGGACCTGGAGCAGACGACGGAGCGCTGGCCCGGCTTCGCCCCGGCGGCGGTGGCGGCTGGGGCCAGGGCGCTGTTCGCGTTCCCGCTGCAGGCCGGGGCGATCCGGGCGGGCGTGCTGTCGCTGTACCGGGCGCGGCCGGGCCCGCTCACCCCGCAGCAGCTCGCGGACGCGCTGGTCTTCGCCGACATCGCGCTCCAGCTACTGCTCGACTCATCCGCCGGCATCAGCGGATCCGCTGATTACCGGGCGCTTGACGGCCTGTCGGACAGTCGGGCCGAGGTACACCAGGCGACCGGGATGATCTCGGTGCAGCTAGGCGTGAGCCTGGAGGAGGCATTCGTGCGGCTCCGCGCGCACGCGTTCGCGGTCGGCACGCCGCTTGGCGACATCGCGGGCGACGTCGTCAACCGGCTGCTGCGGTTCACCCCCGATCCCAGGCCGTGAACGTTATCCCCTCGTAGTGTCGGCCCGTCGCGTGAGCGCTAACCTGGGCGGTATGGCAGCAACGGTGGACGAGCGCCTGGCACAGACGTTCGTAGAGCTGGCGGACACGCTCGTCGCCGGGTATGACCTGATGGAGTTCCTGCAGACGCTCACCGACCGCTGCGTCGAACTGCTTGAGGTGGACGCGGCGGGGCTGCTGCTCGCCGACAGCCGAGGCGCGCTGCGGCTGGTGGCGGCCTCGACCGAGCAGGCCAGGGTCGTAGAGCTGTTCCAGATCCAGAACGATGAGGGGCCGTGCCTGGACTGCTACCGCACCGGGCAGCCGGTCATCGTCAGCGACATCAAGGCGGACCGCGCCGCGGCGCGGTGGCCGCAGTTCGCCGCCGCGGCGCGGGAGATGGGCTATGCCGGGGTGCACGCGATCCCGATGCGGCTGCGCGACCAGGTCATCGGGACGCTGAACCTATTCAGGACCGCGCCGGACGGACTGACCCCGCCGGTGGTAGTGGCGGCCACCGCGCTCGTGGATGTGGCCACCATCGGCATACTGCAGGAACGCGCGGTGCGCGAGCAGGAGGTCGTGGCCGGGCAACTGCAGGTCGCGCTGAATAGCCGCGTCATCATCGAGCAGGCCAAGGGAGTCCTCGCCGAGCGGCTCGGGGTAACCCCCGACGAGGCATTCGTACTGCTGCGCCGCTACGCGCGCGACCACAACCACCCACTCACGGAACTGTCCGGCGACGTCATCCGCGGCACGGTACGCATCCCTGGGGCGGGCCGGTGAAACACTCATCCGTTCGGAAGAAAATCTTTAAATCCCTTTCCCGAACGAATGGTGGTTCCTCGCCACCGCCATGCGCGTCTGAATTAGCGCCCGGACCATTTAATTTCGGCCTGGACGCCCTTGGCCGCGGTTTCGATGAGCCGTGCGACCTCGTCCGGGTGGGAGATCATCGCCAGGTGCCCGGACGGGATCTCGGTGGTGGTGGCGTCCATGCGCTCGGCGAACTGGCGCTCGGCGGCGGGCGGGATCGCCTCATCATCGCCGGCGACGAGGTACCAGCACGGGCGTGACCGCCAGGCCGGAACGCCCATCACGTCCTGGAGGGCGCTCGCCGCCAGGGGCTGCTGGACGGCGTGCATGACCCTTGCCCGGACCGGGTCGACGTCGGCCGCGAAGTGCTTGACGAAGTCGTCTTCAGGCAGCCAGGCGAAGCTGTGGGAGTCGATGTCCAGGTGCGCGAGGGCCGGGGTCGGCGGGCCCTGGGCCAGGAGCGCACTGATGGATTCGCCTTCATCGAGCCCGAAGGCCGCGATGTAGACCAGGCCGGCGACGTTCCGCGCATCCGTGCCGAGGGCCGTCATGATCTGCCCGCCGTAGGAGTGCCCGGCGACGATGACCGGTCCGTCCTGGCGGTTGAGTACCTGCCGGAGCCGAGCGACATCCGCTGCCAGCGACGACTCGGGGAACTGCGGGGCGGTGACGCTGTAGCCGCTGGCCTGAAGCCGCTCGATGACGGCGCTCCAGCACGAGCCGTCGGCCCACGCGCCGTGGACCAGGACGATGTTCGGTTGAACGGTCATGTCAGTAATTCCTCTCACGGGGCGGCGCCGGCCACGCCGGCGCCGCCCCTCACGTTCACGGTCAGGTCTTGATGAAGGACAGCAGGTCGGCGTTGAAGGTGTCCTTGTAGCCGGTGGTCTGGGCAAGGCCGTGCGGGGCGCCGGGATAGACCTTCAGCGTCGCGTCCTTGACGATCTCCGACGACAGCATGGCGGAGGCACCGATGGGCACGATCTGGTCGTCGTCACCGTGGATGATCAGGGTCGGGACGTCGATTTTCTTAAGGTCCTCCGTGAGGTCGGTCTCGGAGAATGCCTTGATGCAGTCGAACGCGCCCTTCATGCCGACGCTCATGGACATCAGCCAGAACGAGTCGCGCAGGCCCTTGGAGATCTTGTTGCCGGCCCGGTTAGCGCCGTAGAAGGGCAGGCTGAGGTCCTTGTAGAACCGTCCCCGGTCGGCGGTGAGGCCGGCCCGGAGCTCGTCGAACGTCTCGACCGGCAGGCCGGCCGGGTTGGCGGCCGTCTTCAGCATCAGCGGCGGGATCGCGCCGACCAGTACCACCTTGGCGACGCGGGCGGTGCCGTGACGGCCGATGTACCTCGTCACCTCCCCGCCACCGGTGGAGTGGCCGACCAGGGCCACGTCGTACAGGTTCAGCCCGTCGAGCAGGTCGGCGAGGTCATCGGCGTAGGTGTCCAGGTCGTTGCCGGACCACGGCTGACCCGACCGGCCGCCGCCGCGGCGGTCGTGCGCGATGGCCCGGTAGCCGCGCGATGCGACGAGAAATGCCTGGTCGTCCCAGGCGTCGGCGGTGAGCGGCCAGCCGTGGCTGAACACCACCGGCTGGCCGCTGCCCCAGTCCTTGTAGAAAATCTTGGTGCCGTCCCTGGTGACGATCGTTGCCATCAGAATCCTTCCCGTCCGTAACTTGGTGGTCGTCCGGAGCGATCGTTCATCTCGCTTCAGGTGTGGTTCTCATGGCGATCATCGGCTCACTCAGTTGCCTACGCTGTAGAACTACAGTAGATGCCCTGATGGACTCCATGTCAACACCGTAGATCTACACTGCAGCGGCAGTGTAGTATCAAGCGCACGCCTCAGGAGAGCAGGTGCCATCGTGACGACCCGACCGCCGGCCGCCCAGGATGCTGTGAGCAGCGGTGACGGCAAGATTACCCGCGAGCTGGTGCTCGCCACCGCGCTTGAAATGATCGACCGTGACGGGGCCGACGCCCTGTCCATGCGCCGCCTCGGCGCCGCGCTTGGCCGGGACCCGATGATCCTCTACCGGCACGCCCCCGGCAAGGCTGCGTTGCTCGACGGCGTCGTGGAGACCGTGCTCGCTCAGCTCAGGGTCGACCCGGCCGACCCCGACTGGGCCGCCCAGCTGCGTGCCGTTGCCCGCGAGTACCGCGCGCTGGCCCTCGCGCACCCCAATGTGGTCCCGCTGCTCGTTACCCGTCCGCTGGCCACCCCGCTCGCGCTCCGCCCCCGTGGCACCCTCCGGCCGCTCGAAGACCTCCTCGCCCTGCTCACCGGCGCCGGGTTCAGCGGACCCGACGCGCTGCACGTCTACCGGGCCCTCTTCGGCTTCTTGAACGGCCACGTGCTGAACGAGCTGCAAGAACTCGTAGAGAACCCGGACGAGACCGACGACCTGCTGCGGCTGGGCCTGCACCGGCTGCCGCTCAGCGAATTCCCGCTGCTCCGCGGCCTTGCCCATACCCTGGCCGACTACGACGGCGCCGCCGAGCTCGAGCGCGGCCTCGACATCCTGCTGACCGGGCTAGCCGCCTCACTGTCCCCGCGAGGTAATTGACGGCTGAGCCGAGGGCGCTCGGCCAAGGGGCGCGGGCGCGTTGCCGCAAGGCGTAGGGTGGTGTTGCGACTGTCATGCACTGCCGGGGCCGCCGCCACCACGGCGAGCACGCCGTCCGCACCAGGCTAGACGGCAGCGGAAAGGATCATGCACATGACAGACGACACGCTCACCCCAGTGCTCGGTCAGGAGACCAGCGCGCGCCGCTGCAGTGAGATCACCCGGACTGACCGCGGCTGGGAACGCTGCCACCGCGACGAACACGACCCGAGTACCCGGCATCATGTGCGGGATCGGTCGTGGCGGTCGGGCAAGAACACGCCGCAGCTGCGGCTCGGCGAGCCCTGCGGAGCGGCTTGCACCTGGCCGGATCTGGTGATCACGTACCGTCGTGGCGGGTCAGGCCGGGCGGCGTGAGCGCCACTTAGAGCCGGGCCGGTTCACGGTCCGCGGGTTCAGGCGTTCGGACGATGGCCGCCAGGTCAGCACCGTCGATCGTCTCGCGCTCAAGCAGCAGGTCGATGACCCGGTCGAGAGTTTCACGATGCCCGCGGAGGAGCTTAGTAGCCGTATCCTCCGCCTCGCGGAGGAGCCGGGCCACTTCCTGGTCGATGGAACGTTGCGTTTCCTCGGCATAGGGACGGCCGGCGAAGGGATTATCGCGACTCGGTCCCTCCGGCCCGTAGCTGATCGGTCCGACCTCTGCGGAGAACCCCCACTCCCGCACCATGTGCGTCGCGAGCTGGGTCGCGCTCGCGAGGTCGCTCGCTGAGCCGGTCGACGGTTCCGCCAGGACGATGATCTCCGCGGCGCGACCGCCTAGACGCACGGCGAGCGAGGTTGTGAGGTGGCTCTCGGGGTACAGGTGGCGCTCGAACTCAGGCAGCTGCTCGGTCACGCCAAGAGCGGCGCCGCGGGAGAGGATCGTGACCTTCGCGACGGGATCGGCGTGCTCAGAGAGGGCGGCTACGAGCGCGTGCCCAGCCTCGTGGACGGCCACGGCATGTTTCTCCTCGGGCAGTAGCGCGTTCGACGCGTCACGGCGGCCGATGAGCAGCCGGTCCCTGGCGGCTTCGAAGTCGGCGGCACTGAGCACGCCGCGATCCGCGCGCACGGCGTTGATCGCGGCTTCGTTCACGAGATTAGCGAGATCGGCACCGGAGAATCCCGGCGTGCCCCGCGATACGACGTCGAGATCCACGTCAGGCGCAAGCGTCTTGCCCTTCCCGTGAATAGCCAGGATCGCGGTCCGCTCCCGGTAATTGGGCAGCGGGATCTCCACGGTCCGGTCGAAGCGACCGGGCCGCAGCAGCGCCGCGTCGAGGATCTCCGCCCGGTTGGTCGCGGCCATGACAACCACCCTGGCCCCCGGCTCGAATCCGTCCATTTCCGACAGCAGCTGGTTGAGGGTCTGCTCGCGCTCGTCATTCGAGCCGAACCCGCCGGGGCCGCGCCGGCCGCCGATGGCGTCGACCTCGTCGATGAAGATGATCGACGGGGCGCGCTTCCTGGCGTCAGCGAACAGGTCCCTGACCCGCGAGGCGCCGACGCCGACGAACATCTCGACGAAACTCGAGCCGCTCAGGGAGAAGAACGGTACCCCGGCCTCGCCGGCGACCGCCCGGGCAAGCAGGGTCTTGCCGGTCCCCGGCGGGCCAACCATCAGCACGCCCTTCGGGCCGACCGCGCCCGCGCGGTCGTACCGGGCCGGGTGCTTCAGGAAGTCCACGACCTCCATGACCTCGGCCTTGGAGCCCTCGTAGCCGGCGATGTCCGCGAAGTGCGTGTTTGGTCGGTCCTCGTCGTAGACCTTGGCCTTCGACTTGCCGATGGCCATGATCCCGCCGATGCGTCCGCTGAGCTGCTTGCTGCTGCGGCGGCTAAACCACACGATGAGCACGACGACGACGAGAAGCGGCAAGATCCAGTCGACTATCAGTGCGAGCGCCGAGTTCGTGCTCGGGACGGTTCCTGTCACCTGGACCTTGTGCCCAAGCAGCAGGGCGGAAAGTGCGTTGTCGTTGAGCGCGGTCGGGATCTGGGAGGTGTAGGCCTTGCCGTCGAGGAACTTCCCGCTCACCGACCCCGCCGCGGTGATCGCCGCCGTCGAGACCTTGCCCGCCGTCACGTCACCGACGAAACCGCTGTAGGTCAGCGCCTGCGCCGGCGTCCCGCCAGAGCCCGGGTGGATGAGCAGCAGCGCCGTGAACGCGATCACGATCCCGGCCACCAGCAGCCATCTCAACCGGGACGGCGATGGGGGCGGTGCCGGGGCCGGCGGAGGGGATTTCTTAGGCGGACTCGGGCGGGCCGAGGGAACGGATTTCTTGGTCGGGCCCGGACGGGCCGAGGGAACGGATTTCTTGGTCGGGCCCGGACGGGCCGAGGTCGCGCGATGCCAGGTGCTCACGAACGGAATCCCCTTGCTCGCTTCCTCCGGCTGGTGATCAGCGGGCCACGCCGTCATAGGAGAAGCGGATGGGTACCGGGACGCACATGCAGTCACGGTCCAAAGCACCCTCGGCAGTCGCCCGGCAGTAGCGCGAAGCGACGGAATCATGCTGATCAGCAGTGTGCCCGCACGGGCACGGCGCGTCAGCCGACGGCTCGCCGCGCGATGTTGTCGTCATAGGGTTGCCCTCCCAGAAAAATCGCAGCTGCGTTTACTCACCCGAGTCAACTGCGGCCTGGGCGCATGCGAAATAACCAATCTCGCATGAGCCCATCAGCGCAGCCGATCGCCGACAAGGGACCGGCTGGCTATCCGGCATTGGACTTGCGCCGGTCGCGGCGCATGATCTGACGCAACTCGGTGATCCGCGCGGTTCCCGCGGCGGCCATGACCAGAGCGCCCGCGACGGCGGCGAGCAGCAGCGCCACGGCAAGCGAGAGCTGGAGGTGCGCGCCAAGGAAGCTGATGCTTACGGCGTGCGCGTTCTGGATGATGAAGATCAGCACCACGATGAGGACGAGGATGCCCACGATCAGCGCGACGCGCATGCCGCTGATCCTGGTACTCATCCCCCGGCGGCGGGGCGCGGCCTGGGCGGGCTGAGGCGGCGGCGCGGAGCCATTGGGTGAGGCGGGCGGCAGGGTGGTGGTGGCGTGTGGTGCGACTGGGTCAGTCATAGCACTTCTTCTTCCGTTGCAAACAGGGACCGGGCGCAAGTGTCCAGGCTTTCCCGTTGCCGACATGGGCGCCTGGCCGGATCGGCCTGGCGTCATCCAATGTCTCAAGAGCGACTCTATACGAGAACTCTGAAACTAGCAATATATTTCTAGAATTTGTAAACCAACCAGATCAGGCGGCGGCACACGGGCGTCAGGGACGCCGGTTCAGACGAGACGCTGGTGGACATAGCACCATCTCCACGCCGCTCCCGGTACGAGACTGGCGGCGACCGGGTGGTCGGTCTCCTGGTAGTGCGCCTTGGCGTGCTGGTGCGGCGAGTCATCCGAACAGGCCACCCAGCCGCAGGTCAGGCAGACCACAAGACTCGTCTGGCGGTCCCGGCCGTTCAGGCATTCCCGGCAGTCAGTTGACTGCGGCCCGACCGGCGCCAGCCCGTCGAGGTGCTCACATCGCGGGGACGTCCCGTTCAGGCTTACGGCTGGTGTGCCTAGGGCCATGCTCTGGCCGGGGATCATGGCAACCTCCCGTTACGTAATGGAAATGCCGGGCCGGCCCGGTCGATCATTTACGAGTCAACCCCGGTGACACCCAGGCGGAAACAGGCAACGCGAGCACGGCCCATCACCAGAACCGATCAGCCGCCGGTGGAGACCAGACGACCATTGGCCGGGCGGTCAGGCGGCACCGTGCTCAGACGGGGACTCCACCGAGGGTGCGGCGCCACTTCGCCTCGAAGAACGACAAGATCCCGAACGCGATCAGCCCGAGTGCGACGAGTACGAGCAGCCACGGGCCGAAGGGTGTCTGGGCGAATGAGCGGAGCACCCCGTCGACGCCCTCGGCCCTGGCCGCGTTATAGGTGATGGCCGCGTCCAGGGCGGCGATCCCGATGCCGACCACGATCACCGCGCGCGCCACGTATCCCGCCTGGCCGAGCCTGACCACCACATCCTGCGTGCCGCGGCTCATCCATCCCATCCGAAGGTGCCTGGTGAACTCGGCGCTGAAGCCCCTGACCGCCATGACGATGCCGATCGCGACGAGCACGATCCCGGCGCAGGCGACGAGGACGCGGCCGCCGTCGAGGGACAGCACCTGGGCGGTGTAATCCCGCGCGGCGCTGTCATCAGATGCGGGCTTGGTGCCGTGCACGACGAACACCAGCACGCTGTAGAACGCGATGGCATAGGCGATGCCGCACAGCAGGGCCATGACCCGGTGGCCTTCGGTCAGGTTCAGCCGCTTCTCCGCGGCCTGGACGAACCGCCACACGGCCAGCGCGAGGAACCCGATGACCAGGATCCACAACAGCAGGTATCCGAACGGCTTGTCGGCGATCGCCTCGATGGCCCCGGCACGGTCTGGCTCATGGCGGGCGACGCCGAAGGCCAGCATCACCGCGATCACCCCGATGACGATGTAGGCGATACCCCGAGCGACGAAGCCCAGGCGGGCGAGCATATTCAGGGCGCCGGATCCCCCCGCCGAACGGCCGCCGGATCCGTCATTTCTGCGACGGCGCGAATACGGCCTAATGTAACGGCGGGGCCTTTCGTTTCCTTCGCGTTTCCGCCCGTATCCACGACCGCGTCTTCGAAAGCCAACTCCAGCTGACATCAGTCCACCTCTGCGTCCAGGGACCCGACCCCGCAGGAAACGGCGGGCTAGCACCAGCCAATCCCATTCGTGCCCCGCCGGAAACAAGCAAACGTCGAAGACCTCATTACCGAGATCGATCAGAGGCGGCCGAAGGGATTGATTGCTGTAGATACCCCGGCTGAGCGCGCGCGCTGACACCGAGATGTTCGTCGGTGATCCGCGCTCTTCCGCCGAAATGGCGGTCGGCCTCGTCGATTTCACCCATGAAATCTGATCCATGGCGGTGAGCTGGGGATTCCGGCGCTGACGCCAAGGGGAGGTCCGCCCAGCCTGGCTGGGCGGACCTCCCCGCAACTCCGCGATCCTCAGCCGGTCACCGGGAAGGTGTTGCCGACGGGTGTAGGAACAGGCGCCTCCCCGCTCGGCGTGGGCGTGGTCCCGGTCGGCGTCGGCGTCGGGGTTGTCCGGGTCGGCGTCGGCG
>Ga0207416_1003891_pt1 | contig 13624 bp, 9 predicted proteins | sample PaiPotPPM11metaG_FD_184107 | JGI IMG/M metagenome (GOLD analysis project Ga0207416, IMG submission 184107) | Iron sulfur acid spring bacterial and archeal communities from Banff, Canada, to study Microbial Dark Matter (Phase II) - Paint Pots PPM... ...
CCGCAAGAAGACCGCACCCGTCGCCCAGCAAGACACCACCGACAACCAGCCCGCGGAAGCTCCCGCCTCCGTCTGGCAGTCGATGCCGCGAACCAACGTCGACGCGCCCCCCGTCACCGCGCTCAGCACCGCCGCAGCCGCAGCCGCACCCTACGCGGAAGCCCTCGCCGCAGCGGCCGCGCCCGTGCGCGACGCCGACGAGAACCCGCGCCTCAAACTCACCGATCTCCCCGAACTTCTGCCCGCACGCACCCCGCAAACTCCGGCCGCGGCCATTGCACAGGGTCCGGGTGCCCCATCCAAGCTCCGCTTGGGTGGGATGAACGATGCCGCACCGGCCACCGAACAGCCGTCAACCGCCGGCCCCCAGGCCATCTCCTTCGGCAAGCGCGCCGACGCCGACATCAAGCCCGTCACGATCGTTCCAAAGTCCATCCGCGGTTACAAATTGCCGCCGTCCTCGTTGCTTTACCGTTCCGACGAGACCCCCATCGTCCGCGAGCAGGCCCTGCGGGACGAAGCCCGCACCCTCGTCACCAAGTGTGCCGAGTTCGGCGTCGATGGCCAGGTCACGCAGATCAACCCCGGCCCCGTCGTCACCACCTTCGAGTTCCGCCCCGATGCCGGCGTCAAATACTCCCGCGTGACCGGCCTGGCCGACGACCTCTGCCTCGCCATGGCCGCCGAATCCATCCTCATCGAGCGCATGGCCGGCAAATCCACGGTCGGCATCCAGGTCCCCAACCACGGCCGCGAAACCATCTGGCTCCGCGACGTCGTCGAATGCGAGTCCTTCGCCCAGAGCAAGGGCCGCCTCGCCGTGGCCATGGGCAAAGACATCAACGGCCGCATCGTCACCGCCGACCTCGCCTCCATGCCGCACGTCCTCATCGCCGGCTCCACCGGCTCCGGCAAATCCGTCGCCATCAACGCCATGATCATGTCCATCCTGTTCAAGTCCACCCCCGAACAGGTCCGCATGATCCTCGTCGACCCCAAGCGCGTCGAGCTCGGCATGTACGAGGGCATCCCCCACCTCTTCACGCCCATCATCACCGAGGCGAAACTCGCAGCCAACGCGCTGCGCAACGCCGTCCGCGAGATGGAGCGCCGCCTCAAGCTGCTCGCCGCCAACCACGTGCGCAACATCGACCAGTTCAACAAGCTCTTCGACCACGGCTCCGAGTACCTCTTCGAAGACAAGGATCAGGAGCCGCTGCCCTACATCGTCATCATCATCGACGAGCTCGCCGACCTGATGATGCTCGACCGCGCCAACGTTGAGGAATCCATCACCCGCCTCGCCCAGATGGCCCGCGCCGTCGGCATCCACCTCGTGCTCGCGACCCAGCGCCCGTCAGTCGACGTCATCACCGGCCTCATCAAGGCCAACGTGCCCACCCGCATGTCCTTCCGTCTCGCCACCAAGGTCGACTCGCGCACCATCATCGACTCCAACGGCGCCGAATCCCTGCTCGGCAAAGGCGACATGCTTTACCTGCCCCCCGGCACCAGCCGCGTTCAGCGCCTGCACGCGCCATTTGTAACCGAAAAAGAAATCTCCGCCGTGACCGAATTCTGGAAGGCCCAGGGCGAGGCCGAGTACGTCCACGGCTTCCTCGAAGGCCCCAAGGACGAAGCCGGCAAAGACATCGACCCCAACGCCGAAACCAGCCAGGAAGACGACGACCTCTTCGACGACGCCGTCCGCCTCGTCTTCGAGTTCGGCAAGGCCAGCACCAGTCTGCTGCAGCGCCGGTTACGGATTGGCTACGGCCGCGCCGCCCACCTCATCGACATGATGGAGCGCGATGGCCTGGTCGGCCCCGCCGACGGCTCGAAGCCCCGCGAAATCCTCAAAGCCCCCGACTACTACAAAGAAGTCGACACCGCCCTCCGCTAACCTGACACACTGAATGCCCTCCACGTTTGTCATGCCCCCTCCACGTTTGTCATTCTGAGCGAAGCGAAGAACCCCCGCATTTGTCTTTGCTCTTGCTGTTGCCCTTCTTACCATTGGCTAGAGTCGCTCATAGCTCACACCTCACAGCTCAAAGCTCATTCACAAGAACCGTCGTTCCACTCCCGCAGCCAACCAGGTCCGCAGCACAAACTGATTCCGCTGCACCTGCTGACCGCCGACTAGCTGATAGCTGATAGCTGATTCATGAAACGCATTCGTTCCACGCTGCCATGAGGAATCAGCTACCGGACGCATGAGTGACAGCCGTCACCAATCATCCTTCGACCGGCACGATACACTTTCTGAAAGGGAGCAGCAGAATCCACCCGCCTCAGGATTGTGTTTTTCCAAATCTCCAAAGAAACCATAACCCCAGTGTTTTGTTGATCCTGCAAATTAACTGGCTTATTTTCAGCTATTTGCAAATCGTCAAAATCGGTAAGTGGTTTGTTTGGAAGATTATGCAGAAATTCGATACCCCAGGGGGGTGCACGATGCCGCCGCAATTTCGGAGAATCAACAGCGATCGGAGCTGTCGGATCCAACGCCCGCCATCACCGACCCACATTCCGTCCGGCCCGCAGCGCCACCACCCCCAGCACGCAGATCACCGCAATCAGCGCAATCCACAACACCTCTGGATGCCGCTCCGTAAACGGCAGCTCCTCTTCGGGCGCCGCGCGATACACCGGATTCGTCACCTCAGGTCCCAACGCCACCGGCAGTGGTTGATCCGACGCCGTGAACAGCCGCTCATAGTCGTACACCGGAGCCGCCAGCCGCGCATCGCCGTAATACAACGCCAACTCCGCACCCGCCGCCGGCACATCGAAGCACAATTTCCGCTGCCGCATCTCCAGCCGCACCGCCGCCATCGGCAGCGGCTGGTCGTCCCCGTTCTCGATCGCCACCTCCACCTTCGCCGGCCGCTGCAAATTCGCCCCCAGGATCGCCGGCACGCCAAGCTCCTCCGTCCGAATCTCGCGCCCCGCCTCGGTCGCGTGCACCCGCAGAATTGTGCCGCTCACGTCTTCCGGCAGCGGCGCCCGCCCCTCCGCATCCGGCGCGCCCTCAGCGGTCGCCGTCACTCGCACATCCCGGCTGAAGTTCCCTTTGAACCCCGCCGCCGGCACAAATTCCACCCGCTCCACCGGCACTCGCATCGGGATCTCAAACGTCGCCTTGCTCTCGCGCCCCACCGTCACCACCGACGAAGTCTCCGCCACCATCGAATACAGAATCTGCGCCTCGCGGCTCGGCGGCACCTCCGCGCCATCGACCATCGCCGGAACAAAACCGCCCGCAGGCGCCTTCGCACCCGGCGCCGCCGATACGTTCAGCACCACGTGCAAATATCGAAACGTCGACTCCTGCAACGGCAGTGTCGTATCCCGCGACAGATGCTGCGACGCCAGATCGAACAGCGTAAACGACCCCAGTGCCGTCGTCTTTCCTCTGCCGCCCAGCTCATCCATCCCGGCCACGATCGCGGTCGCAATAAAGTCGTGAACGTCCGCGTCGAGATCCAGCGTCACCCCCGTGTACGCCCGCGCCGGCATCTCCAGGTCGAACACAATCTTCCCGCGACCGCCGCCCGCACTTCCAGAACCCAGGTTCAGCACCCGCGCCGTCTCGGTCTCTTCCGTCATCGCTTCGCTCAGCGTAATCGCGTACGGCACCTCGCGCGCGCCGGCACCCTGCACTGGAAAAATCCGCAGGTCCCGCAACGACGGCGCCGCGTGCGGAAAGATCTCCGCATCCAGCACCGCGCATGCCTGCCCCGCGCCTTCCCCGACACTCAGCGCGCGCTCATACTGCAGATACGCCGGATTCGCCACCGGCGGCTCCGTCCCTGCAGCGGCCTGCAACAACAGCACTCCCAGCAGCGCGGCAGCCCTCATCCCGCCGCCCCCGCATCCCCGCCTGCATCCTTGCCCGCAGTCGCAGTCACGCCGCGCTTCTCTTCCGCCCCGCGCAGATTCAGCCAGTCCTTCTGGTACGCAAAACTGATCGCCATCAGCAGCGCACCCAACCCCAGCAAGCTCGCCACGCGATACCCCTGGCTCAGACTCCGCATGTCATACAGGAACGTCTTGCCAATCGTAAACACCAGCAGCACCAGCGCCTGCCACCTCAGGAAGCCGCTCCGCCTCCAGAAGCCCACACCCAGCAACACCGCTCCATACAGCATCAGGAATCCCGAGATCGCCAGCGCCTGCTGCAGCCCCGCCTCCGCATTCCACGCGTTCGGCGGCGGCGCCCACACCGCGCTTACCTCGCGCACGCCCGTCAGCACCGCAATCAGGTTAAACCCGATCGTTGCGATGGCCGCGCAATTCGTCCAGAACTCCTCCCCCACGCGCTCGGCCGCAACGCGCAACGACGTCGCGATCACGCCTGCAAGAATCACCAGCCCGACCAACGCCGTAAAGAAGTCCGCGGATTGAAACGCAGGATGCGCATTCGAGGGATACTCCCCAAACCACGATGTGCCCAACTCACGCACGCTGAGCAGCCCGGCGATCACCACGATCAGCAGAAACGCCACTACGGCAATCGTTCCCCATGCATGACGATCTTCGGCTTGACCTCTTCCAGTCTCCTGGCCCGACGGCATCGCCAACCACGCCACTGCGGCAAACACGGCAACTCCAGTCAGCGCCGTGCCCAGCCCGTCGTTCCACAACGGAGCATTCAGCAGCTCCGTGATGGCCAGCACGTGAACACAGACGCCGCAGAACCCGAGCAGCAGCGAACCCACTCCCAGCCAGCGCAGAGTACGCGTCGCATAGGCTCCCGCCGCATCGCCCGTCAGACGCGTCGCCACCCACAGCAGTGCCAGTCCTTCCACCAGCCAGCTCACGGTAATCCAGTGCCCGCTCGCCTTCAGCGGAACCGCGATCGTCAGCAACACCACCGCAATCGACAAGTGAATCGCCGACGCCACCGCCGTCTGCCGCACTCGCATCACGCCCAGGTACATCGCCGCCAGAACCACCATCTCCCACGGCAGCCAATCATGATGCCCCGCATCCTGCAGCACCGAATAAAACGCCAGCGCCACAAACGCCGCATTCGCCAGCGGCAGCAGGATGTCTTCCAGCAGCGTCATTCGCCGCAGCAAACGGCCGCCTACCTCCGCCTTCTCATCCTCATTCCGCAGCAACGGCACACTCGCAAACGCCGCGCCGAACAACGCGATAAACACCGAGGTCAACCCCAGTGCTTCGGTCCGGTAGAACTCCACATACCAGCCAACAAAGAACGCCACCGTCAGCGGAAACGCCCCCAGCAGCAATCGCGGCCAGGCGCGCAGCCGCACCAGCGCGACCATCGCTACATCGATCGCCAGCAGATACGTAAACAGAAACGTCTCGTGATTCTCTCCTGTCGACAGCAGCATCGGCGTCGCAAATCCGCCCGCCAGCGCGTACGCCGCCAGCAGCTCCGAGTCCTGCGCCCACGCCATATACCCATTCCACGCGGTCACCAGCACCATCAGCACCAGGGCCACCGAAGCCGGGATCAAATCGAAAAGATGGAACGCCGCCCACAGCGACAGGTACAACACGCCCGAGCCCACCGCCTTCAGCGAGTAGGAAAACGTCGCGTAGCCATTCCGCCGGAATCGCTCCGACCACACCACCAGCGCAGCGCCCGCGATCAACCCTGCGATCACCCGTGCCGCCGGATTAATCCACCCGCGGTCCACGGCCAGCTTCATGAAGTACGCAGCTCCAACCAGCAGCAGGACAATTGCAATCCGATTGAAGATTTGCGACCCCAACCGGCTCTCCAGCGACTCACCCCCAGCCGCGGCAGGCCTCTTCTCCCACGCCTCCAGCCGTTGAAAGCCCGCTCTCGCCGCATCCATTCCCGCAGCCGCAGCGGCCGGCATCCGCGGAGGCGGCGGTGGCGGCGGCGGCGGCGTTGCCCGCACTTCCGGAGCAACCTTAACCATCACAGGCTGGGGCGCTTCGCCGGACATCTGCCGCCGCAGTGCCGCCAGGTCGAACTCCAACCGCGCGACCCGTTCTTCCAGTGCCTTCAATTCCTGTGGCCGCGCCGAATCGTCCTCGTTTGCCATGGCCACTACTCTAGTGCATTCTCCCTGCCGGGACAGTACGAATTTAAGCGGGGAAAGTTTCAGACTTTTGCATCCCCCTGCGTCCAACGAGAATCGTTCTGCGTCCAACTTGCAGAACGACTCCCCACCGCGCCTGATACTCTTCTCGCCACAATGCCTCCGCAATCCAATCCCGTGCGCATCCTGGTCGTCGATGACGACACCATGAGCCGCGAACTCCTCGGCGTTCTCCTCGAAGGCGAAGGTTACACCGTCGAATCCTCCGACTCCGGCGAATCCGCGCTCACCTTGCTCCGCACCACCGCGCAGCCCCCCGACGTCATCCTCTCCGACATCAACATGCCCGGCACCGCGGGCGCCGCGCTCGCCTACGAACTTCGCACCGCCTGTGGCCCCGCCACTCTCCTCCTCGCCATGAGCGGAACTGCCCAGCCCGAATCCGCGCTCTCCGCCTTCGACGGCTTCCTGCTCAAGCCCTTCACCATGCAGCAATTTGCCGACGCCCTGGGAGCCCCGCGCCCGAAGATTTCCACATCCAATCCGGCGACGGTTCATACCTCCGCGTCCCAGGGGGCATCCAAACCTTTCATGCAGCAGGTCCAGAATCCACCGTTCTCGCCGGAAGCCGCCGCCTCGACAGCGCCCGTGTTGAACGAGATCATCTATCAGAAACTCGCTGGCTCGATGCCGACCGGTCAACTCCAGGAGCTCTACCTGCTCTGCGTCAACGATGCGCGCAAACGCATCAACGTCATGCGCGGACTCGTCGCCGCACACGACGCCGACCGCTTCGTCCGCGAGGCACATACCATCAAGGGCAGCTGCGGCATGCTCGGCGCCACCCAGTTGCACGGCATGGCCGCAGAACTCGAAGAGCGCGGACTCGATACCGCCGGCTCCCACGAGGCCGATGAGGTTAACTCTTTAGATGAGCTGTCCGCTGCGTGTGACCGCCTAGAGCGTATGCTGGGGTCACGAGTCTGAGGCGCAATATCCCCAGCCAATCTGTGCGAGGTTAGCCGTAATGGATCAGCAAGCCGCAAAGAAAACTCCTGCTGCCGCATCCGGTGCGGCCAACATCCGTATCGTCGTGGCTGACGATCATCCCGTAGTCCGCTTCGGCGTCCGCAACATGCTCCAGAACGAGCCCGGCTTTGATGTCATTGGCGAAGCCGAAGACGGCGACGACGCCATCACGCAGACCCTCGAACTCGAACCCGACATCCTCCTCCTCGACCTGGCCATGCCGCGCCTCCCCGGCCTCGAAGCCATGCGCGCCATCATGACCAAGTCGCCGCGCGTCAAGATCGTGCTCCTCACCAGCACCATCTCCGTGCAGCAGATCATCGAAGCGCTTCAGATCGGCGCCCGCGGCATCGTCCTCAAAGACTCCGTCGCCGGCGACCTCACGCACGCTTTGCGCGCCGTCCTCGGCGGCGATTATTGGATCGGCGGCGAGCGCGTCGCCAACCTCCTCAAGGCCCTGCAGGAACTCCAGGCCAAGGCGGCCGCCATCCCCGAACGCAAGACTTACGGCCTTACCCCCCGCGAGCTCGAAGTCGTCACCTGCATCGTCGAAGGCTGCAGCAACCGCGACATCGCCAAGCAGTTCAACATCTCCGAGGAAACCGTGAAGCGCCACCTCTCCAACGTCTTCGACAAAACCGGCGTCTCCACCCGCCTCGAACTCGCCCTCTTCGCCATCGCCCACAAGCTGGTAGAACTCTAAAATCGAAAAGTCACGCCCGACCGCTAAAGCCAGCCTGCTCAGGCTGGCTTTGCATTTGCGTCGAAGATCCCCGCGAAGTGTTCCCGATACGCGTACACCAGAAATACCTCCAACACGCCCGCCACCAATCCCGGCGGCAGCCCCACAGGCGCAAGCGTAATGTCGAACAGCAGAATATTCACGATCATGCCCGCCAGCAACGTCAGTGCTAGCGGAACGAATCGTCCGATCAGCAGCAGCAGTCCGGACGTCGTCTCCACCACACCGTAGAACGTCATCCACTTATGCCCCATCATCAGCCCCGCCAGTATGCCCGCGTCCCCAGCTGGCAACTGAGCAGGAATAAATGGAACCAGTTTGTCGAACCCGAAAACCAGGAACACCAGCCCCAACAAAATGCGCGCAATCAAGACTGCAACCTTCATTCCATCCCTCCAATTCTGAAATGGCTCCCTTCCGCTTGCATCCTTATGCGATGCCAGTCTCACATTCCTGATGCAAAATAAAGGGATGCGAAATTCACACGGTTCCACTCCCGGCGTCACCCTCTCCCTCGCCGGCCGCACCGCGCTCATCACCGGAGGCTCTCGCGGCATCGGCGCCGCCACCGTCCGCCTCTTCCACCAGGCCGGAGCCCGCGTCGCCTTCAGCTATCGCCAGGCCGCCGACCAGGCCGAGGCCCTCTCCGCCGACTGTGGAGGCCCCACCTCATGCCTCGCCATCCAGCGTGATCTCTCCACTCCCGAAGACGGCGAGGCCCTCGTAGCCCACGTCCTCCACACCTTCGGCGACCTCGACATCCTCGTCGTCAACCACGGCATCTGGCCGCCCGTCGAAGCCAACGTCGCCGCCATGACCTCCGCCCAATGGCGCCGCACCATTGCCACCAACGTCGACTCCGCCTTCGGCCTCATTCACTCCGCCTCGGCCCACATGCTCACGCGCCCACGCTCGGAAAATGGGAGTCGCGGCCACATCGTTCTCATCGCATCCGCCGCCGGCCAGCGCGGCGAGGCCGGCCACGCCGACTACGCCACCAGCAAAGGCGCTCTCATCGCCCTCACCAAGTCCCTCTCCTCCGAACTCGCTCCCCAGGGCATCTACGCCAACTGCGTCGCCCCCGGCTGGACCCACACCGAGATGACCTCCTCCGTCTTCGACGTCCCCGAAGTCGCCGCCCGCGTCAACCCCACCATCCCTCTCCAGCGCCCGGGCCACGTCGACGAAATCGCCGGCCCGGTCCTCTTCCTCTGCACTCCCTGGGCCGGATTCGTCTCCGGCGAGATCTTCAACGTCAACGGCGGCGCCGTCCTCACCGGCTGATTCGGTTCTATCCCACGACAGGATCCCCTTGATCGATACCCCGCGGTCCAACAACCCGCTCCGCATCGCGGTTGCGCTTTCCATTCTGGTGACCGCAGCAATCTTCGCCCTGACTCTGCACGACGTGCTCCACTACCCGGGCGTCGACTTGCGCAACCGGATCGTCGGCGCCCGGCTGATGCACGCCCACCTCAATCCCTATCCCGATCCCGGCCCCTTCCAGCCGATCGAGCGATATCGGATGTTTAAACTCAACACCGGAAGCCCGGCTCTGCTCGCGTTCTACGCACCGCTCCGCGGCTTGCCCTACACCGCCGCGCGCCTGCTCCTCTTCGCGTTCGACTGGATCTGCATCGCATTCATGTTCTGGCAAACCCGGACCTGGCTGCCGCAGACCAGTCCAGCCCGTGCATCCCGCTATCGCGCCTTCCATAGCGTGCTCTTCACGCTGCTGCTCATCGCTGACTTCGCTCTCAGGCTCAACATTGGAGAAGGCCAGTACTACCTGATGGTCGCCGCACTGGTCACCGCCGCCATCTCTTCCTGGCGATCGCCCGATGGTGCGCGCGGCTGGATCGGCGCAGTCGCTCTAAGCCTGCTGTTGCTCCTCCGGCCAGTCTCCCTCATCGTCTTCCCGATCCTCTGGCTGCAGGGTTGTGGCAAACAGGCAATGCGCTCCGCTGTCACTTCAGCCATCTTCGCCGGAATCATGCTAGCCGCATTCGGCGCGCAGCCCTGGGCTGGATACTTCGCAATGGCCAGCGGCATGATGCAGCGCGAAACCAGCGCCATCTTCACCCAGGCCGTCCCAAGTGCTTCCACAACCCAGGCTCCTCCCGTCGACACCGGCACGATCCCGTACTGGAAGGTCGAGGGGCAGGACTTTTCCCGGATGTTTCGCTCCAACTACGCCGTCACCCGCGCTCCCGTAAGCTTTTGTGCCATCCAGCAAACCATCCGCCCGTCCTGCGCCCGCCTGTTTAGAACCGCCGAAATCATCTCCCGCGTCAACACCAGCCTGCTCGTGCTCACCGCACTCTATTGCCTGGTCATCGCCTACCGGCTCCGCAACAGCACGACCGACCTGAAACTTGGATTCGCCTTCCTCGCTCCAATCCTTCTCGAAACCTTCGGCCCCGCAAAGTACGCCTACGCCGACGTCACTCTCGCCCCGGTTCTCCTGCTGATTCTCGCCATCTTGCTTCAGCAGCACGACTGGCAGCAACTCCGGCACGGCGCCGCCCTCGTCCTTGCCCTCTGCGCGCTCTCGTCTCTTGGGCCCTACGTGCTCTCCTCAACCGCCAAGCCGATCATCGTATTGAGTCTCTCCCGATGGATCGTGCTGCTCTTCTTCGCCAACGCGGTATTCCTGAAAGCTGCACTGCACCCGCGAGCGTCTCCCGTTCCAGCCGTTTCGACTGTCTCTGCCTGAACCAGCGGATTACTTGCGCGCGACCTTCTTCACTTCCACCCCAAACACGTAACTCGGCCCGAACATATTCGAGCTGAAGATCACCATCGAATCATCCGGCGAGAAGCGCACATTCGGCTCCATCCGATAGTTGTGCCACTTCATATTCACCAGGTGTTCCGTGTGGAACACACCCGGCTGCCAGAACCCCGGCTCATTCAACTCCCCCTCAGCCGTAATCGCCTCCGGCCGGAACATCTCGATCCACTCCCCATCCGGCGCTGCCGCCGACTGCCCCGGGTCCGCGCCGTCCCCCGCAAACAGCTTCCCATCGCCCGACACGTTGTAGTGAATCGACCAGTCGTTCCGCAACAGGTGATACGCCGTCTTCGCGTGCGTCTCCACATTGTAGCCCGCCACAAAAAACGTCTCCGCATACGGGTAGTGCCAGTCGTACCAGATCGTCTTCCCATCCGGCGCCCAGAACTCATGCACGGCAATCTCCATTGCCATCGTCCGTTTGTGGATCAGCGTTTTCTCCGACCCATCCGTCCGTATCGTCCAGATCCGGTCCACCTTCCACTGCCGCCCTTCATGGCAATACATCAGCAACGTCGGATCAGTCGGCGAAAACAGCAGATGATTCACCCAGTCCGTCGAGTGCAGCAGCGTCTTCATCTCACCCGTCTGCAGATTGATTGTGAACAGCACCAGCGGCAACCGCGCCGCCAGCCGCCGGTCCATCATCTCGTGCTTGTACAGCGGCTGGACATTCGGCGCCGCTTCTGTCTGCGCGTTCCCCGTCGCCTTCGCCTGCTGCTGAACCTGCCGGTTGTAATCCGCCTCCGCATTGCCTTCGATATACGTTCCCGCCGCCAGCGTCTCATCCGCATTCACGCTTGCCACGCCCGCCCGCTCGGGCAACGTCACCAGTTTCCGCGTTTCCCCCGTATCCACATTCGCCGCAAATACCGAACTCAACTTCGTCGCAGTGTCCATCTTCGTAAAGAACACGGTCGGCGTCTTATGTCCCACCACAATAAAGTGTGCCGGAGCGGGTACCACCAGCCGGCTCTCCCGCGTCGCCAGCACCAGCACATGAATCCCCTTCGGCGATGTGTACACCATCTCCTTGCCATCCGGCGTATACGCATTGTCATTGAAATAGGGGGCGCCGGAATTCGGCTCATCCGTCAGCCGCCATACCCGGTGCCCCGTATCCTCGTCCACCCACATCTTCGGCGGGTTCTTCACCGGCGGCCGCGGCGGCGGTTCCACCACAATGCTCCCCGGCTGTTTCACGCCCTCAGCGGCTTTCTCCTGCGCCCCCGCCGTGACCACCACAACGCACAACAAAGCCGCCAGCCCCGCACCCCACAACTCAAGCCTCATAGCTAACGCCTCACAGCCGCTCACGCGAAATCGCCTTCGGCGCAGCCCATCCTAATCCAAACCCGCCTCCGCAGTCCTCCCTTAAGGAAGCAGCCCCAACCCAACCGCAGCCACGTTAACGGTGCAGCTACTGCATGTCGGCGGTAGCTCGCCTTGCAACTGTGCAATCTGCAGTTGAATCTGCTTCGCATCCTGTTTGCGATGACTGTCCTTCAGCAGTGCCGCATATTGCCGCAGCACGCCCAACTCTCCATTCACCCGGAGCACGGGTGGCCAGTCCCCCCGGCTGCGCACAATCCGCAACGCCTCTCCAATCGACTTTTCCCCCTCATCCGGAAAGCCGCTCTTCCATTCCATGACCCCTCGGGCCAGCCATGTCGCCGCCACCTCCGTCGAGTTCACCGGCAGGTTCGACTTGACGAGGTCCATCGCCCGGCTCGTGTCGCCCAGCGCCTCCTTCGCTCGCCCCTGGTAGCACAGCGCGTAACTGTGCGAGAGATACGCCGACACCGGTTCGCTTGCATCCGCCTGCGGCAGCAATTCGAACGCCTGGATCGCCTTGCCCGACTCAATCGCGCTCTCGCCATACCGTTTCTCGAACAGCAGCACCAGGGCCAACGTCACCTCCGCGTCGGCAGCATGCCCACTGTCTCCCATCGCTTCATACATCCCCACAACCTTGCGCATGGCGTCCTCGGCCTCCGGCTCCCTTCCCGTCGCCAGGTACAGCGATCCCAGCCCGTCAAGCGCATCCAAGTACGCGGCCTGCGTCTCTGTCCCCCGCAACAGCCGCGCCGCGCGAACAAAGGCATCCTCGGCCGGAGCAAAGTCCAGAAGGTCCTGGTAGCGGTTCCCAAGTTTGAGCCACAGCGCACCGATCTCCGCCTGACCCGCATGCCCGTCCTCGGCGGCTTTGATCTGGTTCCGCAACAACTCAATCCGTTCGGCTGCGGTCTGCGCAGGCTGAACCGGCGAACTCTGAGCCCATGCCTGCGCTCCACTCAGAAAAAGACCGGCCGCCATCGCCACTGCCAGGACCAGTCCCGCCCCGATCATTCCCCAACCCTGTTGAAGCCCCTTCAAGTTCGCCATGCCCTTCACTCCTCTCTCACCTTGTACCCTATGTAGTATTCGTCAGAGCCAAGATTCAGACACGTCTGTAGCACACTACATAGCGCGCTGTCTCACTCTCAACTGCTTCGTCTATGCCGGATCAGGTCACCTCGTAGACACACCCGCAGGTGCCGTCACAAGATCCCTGAATATCTGAAAACTCAAGCGGGCCCAGTGCCTATACAAACGAGCAAACCGTGCCTCGGGAATGCAATTTCTTCCGGAATCCGCAACGCAAGATCGAGCAAATCGTCTGCGCCAGGGAATCGTGTCGTTTGCATCCTGTCCCCTACAACGCCGCAACCCATCGCATGGTTAACCGAAAATCAGCGTGCACCTTCACAGACGCGCCAGCGCCATCGAGCGCTCGTATCTATTTCCGTCCACCGTGTTAACCAATCCCGCCCTCGCCCGTTGTACAGGTATCAGCAGATGTTTCAGCCCGTTCCACAAAGGACGAATCGCAATGCGTATTCCTCTCTGGTTCACGAAAGTCGCATCCATCACCGCTCTCTCGGTGTTCCTCCTCGCCGCCGCGCCCCCCGTCTTCTCACAGGCCGTTCCCGCCGCGAAGCCGGCCGCCACACCGGCCGCGCCCTCTGAGGA
>Ga0207416_1003892_pt1 | contig 13617 bp, 11 predicted proteins | sample PaiPotPPM11metaG_FD_184107 | JGI IMG/M metagenome (GOLD analysis project Ga0207416, IMG submission 184107) | Iron sulfur acid spring bacterial and archeal communities from Banff, Canada, to study Microbial Dark Matter (Phase II) - Paint Pots PPM... ...
GGTGTGACTCCTCGTGCCGTGGCGAAGGTCCTGCGCTGCGGATTCAGATCTTCAAGCTGGGCTGATTGGTCAAGGAAAAGAGCTTATGGCCTATCGGCGGAGTCCCTCAAAAAGTGCGAAAGTCCACGTCCAGCATGTCGAAAAAATTCAAGCGCCGGGCCGGCCTTCCGCAGTTTCCGCCGGCGCCGGGGAGCCGTTGATGAATACGACACCACGCACATGCCGAACCACATGAACGCTATCGTCGCGGTGGACGCGGCGCGGTCCGGGGACGAACTGGATCTTCCGCTCGACGGGGCGGCGGTGTTCACGCTCCCCGCGCGCGCGACCTGACCGCGGCGCCGGCCGGTTCGGGAAGCGCCGCGCGGGCGCGGTGCGGCGGCTAGACGCCGGCCTTGCGCGTGCGCGCGGTCGGCGGGCGCGGCGCGGGAGCGCCGCCTTTGGCGGGCGCCCAGAGCAGCCGGCCCGCCCGATGCCCGTTCGCGGGCCGCTGCCAGCCGAGCTGCTCGCTGACGTGATGCGCGGCCGCAACCACGCTGCGGATCAACACCTGCTGGTGCTCCTTGAACCGGCGGCGCGGAAGCGCGAGGACGAGCGCGCCGACGAAATCGCCGGCGCCGTCGCGGATCGCCGCGGCGACCGACGAAACGCCCTCGATGTGCTCGCCGTTCGTCAGGGCGTAGCCGGCCCGACGGATCGCCTGCAGCTCCCGGGCCAACGCGGCCGGCTCCGTCAGCGTGTTGCTCGTGTAGCGCTCGAGCTTGAGCCGGCGGAGGCCGGTTTTCAGTTCGGACTCGTCCAGCATGGCGAGGTACAGCTTGCCGACTGCGGTGGCGTGCAGGGGACGGAGCGTACCCAGCGCGATGTCGAGCCGGAGGCTCTGGGATCCCGTCGCCCGGTCCGCGTAGATGACGCCGCGGTCCTCGACCAGCGCGAGGTACACGTCTTCGCCGGTCCGCGCGGACAGGTCCGAGATGAACGGGCGCGCGACGGTCATCACCTCGAGGCCGCCGGCGACACGGATGCCGAGGCGAACGAGCCGCGGCGCGGCGTGGTAGCGCCGGTCGGAGGGGCGGCGCCGCAGATAGTCCAGCTCGGCGAGGCGGCGGACGAGGGCGTGCGCGCTGCTTACCGGCATTTCGAGCAGCGACGCGATCTCCGAGATGGCGAGCCCGGGCGGGCGGTCGGCCACCAGTTCCAGCACCTCGACGACCCGAGCCACCGTCCGCAACGCGGCCGGCGAGGACCGGAGCGATGCGGCGTCGCGTCCGGCGCCGGCGGACCTTGTCATACGGTGGGGTTCCACGCGCGCCGGGGAGGTTCCCGCCGCCCGCGGCGGCACCCGACTCCAAAATACGAAGGAATTGTCTAGCATGCTGAAAAAGTACCGGACGGCGGCGGGCCGCGCTCCGCGGGCGCCGCGTTCGCGAAACGCGCGTACCACCCGCTGCCGGCGAACCTCGCCGCGGAAGTCGTGCGCGCCGCCGGCGCGGAGGGCGTGCGGTGCGAAGGCTTCAGCGGCTACGAGCCCGAGGTGATGCGATTCCGGACGCCCCGGGATTGGGACGGTATTCACCGCGTGCTCGATGGGCGCGCCGAGGTCAACGGGCAGTCGCTGAACAGCCACAACGGCATCTGGCGCCGCATCGTGCTGACGCGGCGGCGCACCGAGGTGGACAGCCAGCTCGGTGCGGTGGTCCGCATCGCCCGAACGCGCGGCGTGTATGGACGAGCTGTGCCGGTTGAACGGCGAGGTGTACTCGACGTGACGCATTTCACGGTGATCGGGGCGGGCGCGATCGGGGGCGCGATCGGGGCGCATCTCGCGCGCGCCGGCTATCCCGTTCTGTTCGTCGACGGCAGCCGCGAGCACGTGGACGCCATCCACGGCGCCGGCATCCATCTCGAGGGCGTCGTCGACTTCACCGTCCGCGCACCGGCCGTCCCGCCGGAGGGCCTCGCCGACGCGCTCGGCGAGCGGACGCCGGACGTCGTGCTGCTGGCGGTCAAGGCGCAGCACACCGCGGCGGCGCTGGAGCCCGCGGCGCGCCTGATGGGCGAGGCGAGCGTCGTCGTCTCGCTGCAGAACGGCCTGAACGAGCGCGTGATCGCCGCCCGCGTGGGCGCCGCGCGGACGATCGGCTCCTTCGTCAACTGGGGCGGCGACTATCTCGAGCCCGGGCGGCTGCTGTTCTCCAGCCGCACCGGCGAGTTCTACCTCGGCGAGCTCGACGGACGGATGACGCCGAGGCTGGAGCAGCTCGGGACGATCTTCCGCGAGGTGTTTCTTCCGCACACGACGCTGACCGACAACATCTGGGGCTATCTGTGGGGCAAGCTCGGATACGGCTCGATGTTGTTCGCGGCGGCGACCGTGGACGACACCGCGGCCGACGTGCTGGCCAACCCCCGCTACCGCCCGATGCTCGCGAACATCGCCGGCGAGGTGGTGCGGGTGGCCGACGCGGAGGGCGTGCGCTGCGAAGGGTTTAGCGGCTACGAGCCCAACGTGTTCCGGTTCGCGGCCCCGCGGGACTGGGCCGGCATTTACCGCACGTTCGACGAGCGGGTCGCCGTGAACCGGCGGTCGCTCAAGCCCCGCAGCGGCATCTGGCGCGACCTCGCGGTGCGGCACCGGCCGACGGAGGTCGATCATCAGCCGGGCGCCGTGATCGAGGTCGCGCGGACCCACGGGCTTCGCGTGCCGCTGCACGAGCGGATCGTCCCGATGATCCACGAGCTCGAGGACGGCCGGCGGGCGCGGACGCCGGCCAACTTGGAGGAGCTGTGCGAGCTGAACGCGGGCGCCTATCCGGCGGAGACGCCGCCGTAGCGGTGCCGGTGGAGACGCTCATCCTGTCCGCGGGCGACGTGGCGGCGTGCCTCGACGGCGACGCCGTGTTGTCGTGCGTCGAGCGCACGCTTCGCGCGCTGGCCGGCGGCGCCGCGGAGAGCGGGCCGCGCGCGTTCATGCCCGTCGGGAGCGGGGCGTTCTTTGCCCTCCCCGCGGCCCTGCGCGAGGAGCGCATCGCCGGGATGAAATGGGTATCCACGCTCGGCGACAATCCGGCACGCGGGCTGCCGAAAGTCCGCGGGACCGTGCTGCTCTCGGACGCGGACACGGGGGCTTTGCGCGCGGTGCTGGACGCGAAGGCCATCACCGCGTGGCGCACCGCGGCGCTCGCCGTCGTGGCCGCGAAGTACTGCGGACCCGCGGAGCCGGGCGCCGCGGCGGTGGTCGGGTTTGGAGCGGTCGGACGGACGACCGCGGCGTTGTTATCCCGGACCCTGCCCCTGCGCGAGATCCGCGTGTTTGGCCGCCGGCGCCCCGAAACCGAGGCGGCCGCCGCGGCCCTGCCGCGGCGTGCGGGCGTCCGGATCAGCGTCGCGGATTCGGTGCGGGAGGCGGTGACCGGCGCCGGGGTGGTGGTCACCGCGACGGGGCTCACCGCCGACGAGCCGCTGGTGGAGCGATCGTGGATCGGCACGGGCGTCTTCGTCTGCGGTCTGGGGTCGTATCAGGAAGTCGAGACGGCGGTGATCACGTCCGCCGACCGGCTCGTGGTCGACAGCTGGGAAGGATCCTCGCACCGCGGACAGTTCGCGCCGCTGGTCGCGGCCGGGCGTCTGCGCCGGGAGGACATTCACGCGGAGCTCTCCGAGATCGTGGCGGGCCGCAAGCCGGGCCGCGCGTCGGACCGGGAGATCGTCGTGGCGAGCCTGCTCGGGCGCGGGGTGTTCGACGTCGCGGTGGCCGCGGACGTGCTGGATGCCGCGGAGCGGCGGGGCATCGGCCGGCCGGTGGCGATCGACACATGGTAGCGGGCGCGGCCGGGCGCGGCCCGCGGCACGTGACCGTCATCGGCGCCGGCGTCGTCGGCATCTCGTGCGCCCTCTTTCTGCAGCGCGACGGGCACCGCGTCACGGTCATCGACCCGGGCGGCCCGGGGGAGGGGGCCTCGCAGCGCAACGCCGGGTTCATCTCGTCCGGAAGCGTCATCCCGATCGCCACCCCGGGTATCCTGCGCCGCGTCCCCAAGATGCTGCTCGACCCGCGCGCGCCGCTGGCGATCCGCTGGCGGTATCTGCCGTGGATCGCGCCGTGGCTCGTCCGGTTCCTGCGGGCGAGCGCGCCGGACCGCGTGGAGGCCATCTCCGTCGCGCTCAAAACCCTGCTCGATCTCACCCACCGGAGCTACGACGAGGCGACGGCCGGCAACGACGCCCGGCGCTACGTGCAGCGGCGCGGTCTGATCTACACGTACGAGACCGACGCCGGGCTCGAGCACGCGAAATGGGCGATGGGGCTGCGCCGGCGGCGCGGGGTCGAGTTCGAGGTGCTGTCCGGCGACGAGGTGCGCCGGCGCGAGCCCGCGGTCCATCCCAAGGTCCGCCACGGCGTGTTCTATCCGGGGACGTGGTTCGTCAGCAACCTGCTCGAGTTCGTCGGCGCGCTCGCCTCGGAAGTCACCCGGAACGGCGGCGAGCTTATCCGCGCGCGGGTGACCGGCGTCGAAATGGGCCGCTCGGGACCCCGGCGGCTGCGCACGAGCGCCGGACCGCGCGACGTCGACGTCGTGGTCCTCGCGGCCGGTGCCTGGTCGCGGCCGCTCGCGGGCCGCCTCGGAGCGCGCGTGCCGCTCGACACCGAGCGCGGCTACGTCGCCACGCTGCCGCGCGCGGCCGGGCCCCGGATTCCGCTGCTGTCGGGGGACCACAGCTTTGCGATCACCCCGATGGAGGATGGGCTGCGGCTCGCCGGTACGGTCGAGCTGGCCGGGCTGCAGGCGCCGCCCAACTACCGCCGCGCGCACGTCCTGGTCGAGTTGGGCCGGCGCGTGCTGACCGACGTGAACGCCGACGGCGCCACCTATGCGATGGGCTTCCGTCCCTCGATGCCGGATTCGCTGCCGGTGATCGGCCCGTCGCCGAGACACCCGTCGGTCTTTTTTGCGTTCGGCCACGGGCACCTCGGCCTGGCCTGCGGTCCCGCCACCGGCATGCTGATTGCCGCGATGGTCGCCGGCCGGCCGCTGCCGTGCGACGTCTCCCCATATCGCGCGGACCGGTTCTAAGGCAAAGGAGATGAGGAGAACGAGATGACGCTCGAAGAGATGGACCGGGAAATCGTCGGAACCTTTCACTTCGCAACCGAAGGCATGGCGTTCTTGGAGGAGCTGGTCGACCGGTTCGGACCGCGGTTCCTCGGCACCGAGCAGGAGCGCGGCGCGGCCCAGTTCATCAGCGAGCGCATGAACGGCCTCGAAGCCGACCGCGTCGAGATCGAGCGCTTCACCTGTCCGGGCTGGGTGCGCCGGGAAACGGCCGCCAGCGTAACCCGCCCCGTGCAGCGGCCGGTTGGCTGCATCGCGCTGCCGTACTGCGCGCCCGGGACGGTCGAGGGGCCGCTCCTCTACGTGGCGGAGGGCGACCTGCGCACCTACGCCGCCAAACAGCGCGAGATGAAGGGCGCGATCGTCATGGCCAACACGGCCAGCCCCCGCTCCGCGGCGCACCGGATGCACCGCTCAGAGAAGCTGAGCCGTGCGATCGACGCCGGCGCGGTCGGCTTCATCTGGATGCGGGCGGTAGCGGGCGGGCTCGCGGAGACCGGCTCGGCGCGGTTCGGGCGGTTCTGCGAAGCGCCCGCGATCGCGGTCTCCTACGAGGAAGGCTACGCGCTCCTGCGCTTGGCGAAGCGCGGCCCGGTGCACCTGCGCATCCATTCCACCAACGAAAACCGCATGGTCGACACGCAGAACGTCTTCGCGGAATTTCGCGGCCGGACGAAGCCGGACGAGATCGTCGTCCTCGGCGCGCACTACGACGCGCACGACATCGGGCAGGGCGCCATGGACAACGGCAGCGGGCTCGCGGTGGTGTTGGAGGCGGCCCGCGTGCTGCGGCGCTACCGCGACGCCTTCAAACGAACGCTGCGGATCGTCGCGTTCGGCGGGGAGGAGATGGGACTGCACGGTTCGCGCCATCACGCCGATCACCATCGCGCGGAATCGATGCGGTTCATGCTCAATCTGGACGGCTCCGCGCGCAGCATGACTGCCACGCTGTATTTCCCGGGATGGCCCGGCGGCCTCGACTTCGTGCGCGGCGTGTACGAGGGCAGCATCGACGACGAAGCGTCGCTGTGGCTGCACTCGGACCACTATTCGTTCAGCGCGGTGGGTGTGCCGGCCGCGATCGTCATGTCGGATCAGCCCGCGGGCGCGTCCGCCGGGGCGTCTCGCGGATACGGCCATACCGCGATGGACACCCTCGACAAGGCGTCCGGCGCGGCGATCGAGGCGGAGGCCAGCCGCGCCGCGCGCTTCGCGCTGCGCCTGCTCACGATGGACGAGATTCCGCTGCCGCGCAAAACGCCGGCGGAGATGCACGAGGTGCTGACGGGCTTGGGACTCGACAAGACGCTGCGGTCTGAAGGGCGTCCGGTGCCGGGCGAATAATGCCGGCCCCGGTCGGGATTTCAGGCGAGCGGATGATGGAGGATCTGGGCGCCATCGTCCGGTGGACGAGGCTGGCGGGGAGCGCCGAGGAGCTCGAGGCCGCCCGGTACGTCGAGTCGCGCCTTCGGGCGGCGGGCGCGGCGGCGCAGATCGTGCTGCACGACGCGTACATCAGCCTGCCGGGTCCCGCGCGGCTGCGCGTGGCGGGACCGGAAGGCGGCGACATCCCGTGCATCACGCACTCGATGGGCGTGTCGACCCCGCCGGGGGGCGTGACCGCCGAGCTGGTGTACGCGGGCGCGGGCGACCCGGCCGCGCTCGCGGCGGCCGGCGCGGCGGGGCGGATCGTGCTGATCGGCGCCGGCGTCACGCCGGAACGGGCGCTCGCCGTGACCCGGGCGGGCGCCGTGGGCGCGATCTTCACCAGCGGCCGCGTCGTCCAGGAGATGTGCTGCTCCCCGGTGTGGGGCAGTCCGGGCGAGTCGAACCGGACCGGCCTGCCGGGGGTGCCGCTGTTCTCGCTGGCGCGCGCGGACGGCGAAGCGCTGCGCGCCCGGTGCGAGGGGACGCGGCTCACGGTTCACGGCACCGTCGAAGTGCGGACCGGCTGGACGAAGACGCCGATCGTGCTCGGCGATCTGGTACCGGGACATCCCGCCGCGGATCCCTCGGCCTACGTCCTGTTCTCGGGCCACGTCGACAGCTGGTACCGCGGCGCGATGGACAACGGCGGCGCGAACGCCGTGATGCTGGAACTCACCCGCGCGTTCGCGGCGCGCCGCGCGGACCTCCGGCGCGGACTGCGCGTCGCGTTCTGGTCCGGGCATTCGCACGGCCGCTATTCCGGATCGGCGTGGTACGCCGACAACCGGTGGTTCGATCTCGAGGCGAACTGCGTGATGCATATCAACATCGACGTCGTCGGCGCCGTGGGCGGCGATCTGCTGGTCACGACCGCGATGCGCGAGGCGGAGGAGCTGGCGCGGTGGGCGATGCTCGAAGGCAGCGGCGCCGCCGGCCCGATCAAGGTCGACCGGATGCGCCGGACGAGCGACGAGTCCTTCTGGGGCATCGGCGTCCCGTCGATGTTCGGCGAGGTCTCCCGCCAGACCGACGGCACCTTCGGGTGGTGGATCCATACGCCGGACGACACGATCGACAAGCTGGACCCGGGGCGCCTGGTTCGGGACGCGCGGATCTACTATCATGCCCTCGACCGGCTGCTGACCGATCCGGTGGTGCCGTTGGACTACACGGCGACCGCCGCGGACATCGGCGCGGCCCTCGGGGAGATCGCGGAGCGGTCGGGGGGGCGCGTCGACCTCTCGCCGGCCCAGGCGGCCGCGGCGGACCTGACGGCCTTGTGCGCGCGGCTCAACGGGGCGCGCGGGGCGGCCGGCGGCGCGGCCGGGGCGTTGAACGCGTGTCTCCGCGATTTGGGGCGCATCCTGATCCCGGCGACCTATCATCGATCGGGGCGGTTCACGCAGGATCCGGCGCTGCCGTCCACGTTTTTGCCGGGGCTGGCCCCGGCGGCGAAGCTCGCCGCGTTCGCGCCGGACTCGGACGAGGCGCGGTTTCTCATGACGGATCTTGTGCGGGCGCGCAACGAGCTCGTCTCGGCGTTGCGCCGGGCGTGCGTGCGCGTCGAGGGTTTCCTGGCAGAGCATCAATAGGACCGCAATCGCAGGATGGAGCGGTCGAAGGTCCACAACAAGGAGGGGAGCGGATGACTCACGTGTGGCGGGTAGGTGCGTTGGGGCTGGCGTGTCTTCTGATCGCGGCGGGGCCCTGGTCTTGGGGCGCCGCGCAGGCTCAGGCGCCCCGGACCCTGGTAATCGCAATCGGAACCGATCAGACCGGCCTCGATCCCCAGACGGTCATCAACAATGAGTCCGGCGACGTCATGTCGACGATCTACGATTCGATCGTCGAAAAGAAGAAGGGCACGAGCATCGTCGTGCCCGGGCTCGCCGAGTCGTGGACGGCGTCGCCCGACGGGAGGACGTTCACGTTCAAGCTGCGGCGGGGCGTGACGTTTTCCGACGGGACGCCGATGAACGCGCACACGGCCGCCGACGACGTCGCGCGGGCGATCGACCCGAACAGTCCCTGCTACGTCTATAAGCTCAAGGTCAGCACGCTCGACGAGCTGACCTATGGACAGGCGGAGCACGGCACCGCGCCCAAGGTCGACGTGCCCGACGACTACACGATCCGGTTCACCTTCCCGACGGCGAACGCGCCGTTTCTCGCGAACCTGACGATGATCTGGTCCGGCATCACGAGCCCCACCGCGGTCAAGCAGAACAACTGCGACGCGCGGCAGCATCCGGCCGGCACCGGGCCCTTCAAGTTCGTCGAGACGGTCAAGGACGACCATACGACGGTCGACGCCAACCCGGCGTACTGGAACGGCGCGCCGAAGCTCGGCCGCATCATCTTCAAGGTCGTGCCGGAGAGCACGACGCGCCTGCTGCAGCTTGAGCGGAACGAGGTGCAGATCCTCACCGACGTGCCCGCGTCCGACTACGCGCGCATCCGCGGCAACGCGGCGCTGCGGCTGCTCACCGCGCCGGGCCTCGACTCGGTCGGCATCGTGATGTCCTTCGACGCGGGACCGTTCAAGGACGTGCGGGTGCGCCGGGCGCTCAACTACGCGGTGGACAAGGACGCGATCAACCGGGGCCTCTACGGCGGCGCCGGAACCGCGTCGCAGGGCTCCCCGCCGCCGGCGCCGGGGTACGACAAGAGCATCAAGCCGTACCCGTACGATCCGGCGAAGGCCCGGGCGCTGCTCCGGGAAGCCGGATTCCCGAACGGCTTCAGCACGGAGATGCTGGTGTACGCCGCGCCCCGCGGATACAATCCGGTGGGCGGGGCGAAGCTCGGGGAGGCGGTGCAGAGCTATCTCGCCAAGGTCGGCATCCAGGTGAAGCTGACGCAGTACGAGTGGGGCGCGTACCTCGACAAGGTTCGCCACACGCAGTGGGAAGGGATGTCGATTTACGGCAACTCGGGGGACAGCGGGGACCCCAGTGAATTTCTCGACTGGCTCTACCAGTACAACGAAGGCACGGGAAAGGCGTCGCTCGGCAACGTCGGACGGTATCATAACCCGAAGTACGACGCGCTGCTGGAAGAGGGACACCGCGTGACCGATCCCGCCCGGCGGGCGGCGATCTACGAGCAGGCGAACCGCATCCTGCACGACGACGCCCCGTGGATCTTCATCAACAACCTCAACCAGGTGAAGGCGATCCGCTCCAGCGTCCAGGGGTTCCAGCTGGCCACGGAGCCGTACTACTTCTACATGCAGGACGTGTCGCTGCGGTGACCTATACGGCCGAAGTCGCCATCGTCACGGGTGGCGCGGGTGCCATCGGCGGAGCGGTTTGCGCGGCGCTGGCCGCCGATCGCGCCCGGTTGGTCGTCGGGGACGTCGATCCGCAGCGGCTCGAGGCCGCGACGGACCGTCTGCGCGCCGCCGGGGCCCGCGCGGTGGGCGTGCCGTGCGACGTCCGGCGCACCGCGGATGCCGAGAGGATCGTCGCGCGCGCCTACGAGGAGTTCGGGCGGGCCGACTTTCTCGTCAACGCCGCGGCGATCTGGCCGACGGCCCCGTTCCTCGAGATCAGCCGCGAGCAGTGGGAGGCCGTCCTCGAGACGAACCTGACCTCCACGTTTGTGTTCTGCCAGACGTTTGCGAAGGCCGCGGTGGCGCACGGCATCCGCGCCAAGATCGTGAACCTGACGTCGGGGGCGAGCCGGGTCGTGCGGCCCGGCGTCGCCGCCTACTCCACGTCGAAGGCGGGCGTGGAGGCGCTCACGCGGGCGATGGCGCTCGAACTGGCGCCGCACGGGATTCACGTGAACGCCGTCAACCCCGGTCTCACGGAGAACGAGCACAACCGCCGGGTGGAGCGGGAGCGGCCGGGCGTCCACCGCACGAAGATGGCCAAGATCCCGCTCGGCCGGATGGGACGCCCCGAGGAAGCCGCGGCGCTGGTCGCCTTTCTTCTCAGCCCGGCGGCGAGCTACATGACCGGCTGTGTGATCGACTCCGACGGCGGCTACGTGCTCGGGATTCCGGCGTATCAGCCGTGACGGCATCGTGACGGCGGTGGGGGCCGACTACGAGGTTTACTACCACGGCGCGGCGTCGCGCGTGCTCGCGGGTGCCGTCATGCTACGCGAGTTCGCGGCGAATTCCGGCGGCGATCTCCCCCGTTCCACACCCATCCGAACGGAGGCGACATAGACGGATGCCCAGCTACGAATTTCTCCTGATCGAGCGCCGCGGCGACATCGCCATCGTCACGCTGAACCGGCCCGACAAATACAACGCGTGGCACGCGGCGATGCGGAGCGAAGTCACGGTGGCCATGCGCGAACTGAACGCCGACCCGGGTGTCCGCGCGATCGTGCTCACCGGATCGGGGGACAAGGCCTTCTCCGCCGGACAGGATCTCGCCGAGACCGAGAAATTCGACGCGGAGCGCGGGGCCCGGTGGCTGGACGAGTGGCACGAGATGTATGGCGCGGTCCGCGCGCTCGACAAGCCCCTCGTCGCGGCGCTGAACGGCGTCGCCGCCGGCTCGGCGTTCCAGGCGGCGCTGCTCTGCGACGTGCGGGTCGGACACGCCGGCTCGCGCATGGGCCAGCCGGAGATCAACGCCGGCATCGCCAGCACCACCGGTCCGTGGCTGATGGAGATCAGCCTCGGGATTTCGCGCACGGTCGAGCTCACCCTGACGGGCCGGATGATGGAGGCCGAGGAGTGCCACCGCATCGGGCTGATTCACCACCTCGTGCCGCCGGACCAGGTGATGCCGAAGGCGCTCGAGGTCGCGCGCGAGCTGGCCGGCAAGTCGCCGGTCGCGATGCGCCTCAACAAGCGCCGGTTTCGTGAGATTACGGAAGCGGGATTCATCGACGCGCTCGAAGCCGGCAAGCGGACCCAGCGCGAGGCATTTGCGACGGGCGAACCCCAGGCCATGATGGCGAAGTTCTTCGAGGAGCGGCGCGCCCGCAAGCAAGAGCCCGTGCGCTGAGCGAGGACCGGCATGCGGCTCTACGAGCATGAGGGCAAAACGCTCCTCGCGGACCATGGCGTGGCCGTGCCCCGCGGCGCGCTGTGGCCGGGGATGCCCGACGGCCCCGGGCCGTTCGTCGTCAAGGCCCAGGTGCTCGCGGGGAAGCGGGGCCGCCGCGGCCTGATCAAGAGCGCGCCCGACCGGGCGGCCTGTGGACGCGAGGCGGACGCGCTCCTGGCGATGCGCGCGGACGGCGAGCCCGTGGCCGCGGTGTACGTCGAAGAGCGCCTCGACGTCGCGCGCGAGCTGTATCTCGCGGTGCTGGCCGACCGGCAGCGCCGCGCGCCGCTGGTGCTCGCGACCGCCCGGGGCGGCATGGACGTCGAAGAGGTCCCCGACGAGGATCTGATCCGCCTGCCGGTCGATCCGCTGCTCGGACTGCGCCCGTTCGCCGGCCGGTATCTCGCCTCGCGCCTCGGCTGCGGCGGCGACCTCGCCGGACAACTTACCGGGGTTGCGGCCGGCGTCTACGGGGCGTTTGCGGAGGCGGAGGCCGAACTGGTCGAGGTGAACCCGCTCGTCGTCACGCGCGACGGCCGCCTCGTGGCGGCGGACGCCAAGGTCGTCCTCGACGACAACGCGGCCTTCCGGCACCCGGAGCGGACGGCCCGGCCGGACGCGGGCGCCGGGTTCGAGCAGCGCTGCGCCGCGTTGGGCGTCGTCGGGGTCGAGATGGAAGGATCGATCGCCATCATCGTGAGCGGGGCCGGGCTCATGATGGCGACCGCGGACCTCCTCGCGGCCGGCGGCGGCCGGCTGCGGGCCGCGATCGATCTCGGCGGCGCGGTCTTCCAGGATCCCGCCCGGCTCGAGCAGGTGGTGCGCGAGGTGCTGCGCCTCAGGCCGTCCGCCGTGCTCGTCAACGCGTTCTTCCAGCTCGCCTCGTGCGAACTCCTCGCGCGCGGCGTGGCGGGCGCGCTGCGCGCGGAAGATTCGAAGACACCGATCGTGGTTCGGCTGCGCGGCCGCGGCATGGCGGAAGCCCGCGCGGTCCTCGAGCCGCTTGGGCTCCCGTTGCGGGAGGATCTCGAGGATGCGTGCCGCGAGGTGCTCGCGCGGGGACGAGGCGCCTGATGGGGATTCTCATCGGCGCGCACGACCGCGTGATCATTCAGGGCATTACCGGCGGATCCGGCCGCACCACCGCCGAGCGCATGCTGGAGCACCGGACGCCGATCGTGGGCGGCGCGACGCCCGGGAAGGGCGGGCAGCGGGTCGCCGGCCTGCCGGTGTTCGACTCGGTCCGTCAGATCGTGGACGAACTCGGCGCGACGGCGAGCTTCATCACCGTCCCCCCGGCGTTCACCCGCGACGCCTGCCTCGAGGCGATCGACGCCGGATTGCGGACGGTGGTCGTGTACACGGAGCGCGTGCCGCTGCACGACACAATGCAGATCTGCGCCTGCGCGCGCGGCCGGGGTACCCTTGTGCTCGGGCCGAACTCCGCCGGCTGCGTGACGCCGGGGGCGGCCAACCTGAGCGACCTCAACGACGCCAACCTGCGTCCCGGGCGGATCGGGATCGTCTCGAAAAGCGGCACCCTGACCTATGAGGTGATCGACGGCCTGAACCGCCTCGGGCTCGGCCAGAGCACGGTCGTCTGCCTCGGCGGCGACCCGTTGATCGCGACGCACTTCGCCGACGTACTGCCGCTGTTCGACGCGGACGCCGAAACCGACGCGGTCATCCTGATCGGTGAGATCGGCGGGACCGCGGAGCTCGCCGCGGCGGCCGTCGCGCGGCAGATGACGAAGCCGGTGGTCGCCTACGTCGCCGGCCGCTCCGCCCCGGCGGGCAAGCGGATGGGGCACGCGGGCGCGATCATCGAGCGCGGCCAGGAGGCCGCGGCCGTCAAGATCGAGGCGTTTCGGGAGGCCGGCGTCCGCGTCGCGGATCTCGTGACCGAGGTCGCGCCGCTCGTCGCGGCATCGCTCTAGTGCACCGTAGCCCAAGTCCCGAGGCAGAAGCAGGAGTTCCGCCCATGGGCCCGTATTCTCGGCTTCAAATTCATCGCAGCATACGTCGCAGCAGAGGTCGCCACATTCATGGACGCAGCGATC
>Ga0207416_1003894_pt1 | contig 13617 bp, 10 predicted proteins | sample PaiPotPPM11metaG_FD_184107 | JGI IMG/M metagenome (GOLD analysis project Ga0207416, IMG submission 184107) | Iron sulfur acid spring bacterial and archeal communities from Banff, Canada, to study Microbial Dark Matter (Phase II) - Paint Pots PPM... ...
CATCTTCCGTTACTCCTTGATCTTGTAGCTGCCACCTTCCATCACGTGGCGCTCAAGCGAGCGGGCTTCGTCAATGATGCGCTCAAAAAGGCGGCGGACTGCGCCGTCATCCAACGGGCCGCGATTGGCCTTCACAACATTGCGCAGGATTTCCGCCTCGCGTTCTGGCGCCCACGCCGGAAGATTTTTTGCTTTTTTGTAATGCCCGACCTCCAGCGCACATTTGGACCGCTCGTTGAGCAGCGAGAGTATCTGAAGGTCAATTTCGTCAATGAGCTTGCGCCAGTCCGCCATATCCTTCATTCGGGTTTTTCTCCCGCGCCGTGCTTGAGCCAGCGAATATACTGTTCGATGGACTCTTCACCCTGGCTAGGATAGCGATCCTCAATGGCGCGTATCACGGCGCTGCCCACCACGGCCGCATCGGCCAAGCTCTGCACCTCCCGCACCTGCGCGGGAGTGGAAATTCCAAAACCGACAGCCACCGGAAGCGCCGTGTTCTCTTTAACCCGCTCCACCAGCGGCTTCAATGCCAATGAGATATCGGAACGTTCACCTGTCACTCCCTCGCGCGAAACCAGATAAAGAAAGCCCGTGGAAGTCTGACTAATTTTCTTGAGACGTTCCTCTGTGGATGTAGGAGACGCCAGGAAAATTGCATCGAGGTGATAGGCACGGATCGCCTCAACGTAGGACCCTGCCTCCTCGGGCGTCAGATCCACCACCAGCACTCCATCCACGCCTGCTTGCGAAGCATCTTTCGCAAATTTCTCAAGGCCATATTGCAAAATCGGATTGAAGTAGCCGAAGAGAACGATGGGTATGGCCACCTGCTCGCGCCATGTGGGAAGATGTTCGAGAATCTTGGCGAGGGTGGCCTGGCCCTTGAGCGCCCGCTCCGAGGCGCGTTGAATGACCGGGCCATCCGCCAGCGGGTCGGAAAATGGGACACCCAACTCAATCAAATCCGCCCCACCCCGCTCAATAGCAGCGAGAAGCCTGCCGGTATCTTCAAGGCTTGGATCACCGGCCGTCAGATACACCACCAGGCCCTTCGCGCCTTCAGCCCTCAACTTGTCAAAACAAGCTGTGATTCGAGTTTTGTGAGTGACGGACATAGATCACATCGTTCCCGTAGATTGGTAGATACCCAGGTCTTTGTCGCCGCGGCCGGAGAGATTGATGATGACAACTTCATCCTTGCTCATTCCAGGCGCGCGCTTCACAACCTCCGCCACGGCGTGAGCGGATTCGAGCGCCGGAATGATTCCTTCTAAACGCGAGAGTAACCTTGCCGCTTCGAGTGCCTCCTGATCCGACACGCGCGAGTACTCCACTCTGCCTTCGCTGTGCAGCAAGGCGTGTTCGGGGCCCACCGCGGGATAATCCAGGCCCGCGGAAACCGAATGGGTAGTGGATATTAAACCGTCGAGGGTTTGCAGGACGTAGGTGTAAGTTCCGTGCAGGACGCCAGGCCGTCCGCCCGAAAAACGTGCAGCGTGCTCACCAAGCTCTTGGCCTTTGCCTCCCGCCTCAACGCCCACCATTTTGACACTCGCGTCGGGGATAAAATCGTAGAAGAGCCCGATTGAATTGCTCCCGCCACCCACACAGGCGAAGAGCCAGTCCGGCAAACGTCCACAGGCTTCCAGAATCTGGCGGCGCGCTTCCTGGCCAATGACGCGGTGAAAGTTCCGCACCATTAGCGGGTAAGGATGCGGACCAAGAACCGATCCCAGCAAGTAGTGAGTGTTGTGGACATTGGACACCCAATCGCGCATGGCTTCGTTAATCGCGTCCTTGAGGGTGCGGCTACCTGAGCTCACCGGCTCAACTTTTGCTCCCAACAACCTCATCCGGAACACGTTGGGCGACTGGCGGGCCATGTCTTCCTCGCCCATGTAGACGACACATTCGAGGCCCAGGAGCGCCGCCACAGTCGCGGTCGCCACGCCATGCTGCCCCGCTCCGGTTTCGGCAATCAGCCGGGTCTTGCCCATCCTTAATGCCAGCAAACCCTGACCAATGCAATTGTTAATCTTGTGAGCGCCCGTGTGCAGCAAGTCTTCCCGCTTCAGGAAAATCTGCGCCCCGCCAAGGTGTTGGGTCAACCGCCGCGCGTGAAACAAGGGCGTTGGACGGCCGGCGAAATCCTTTAGCAGCCGCCTGAATTCGCGGTCAAACTCCCGGTCTTTACAGGCGTCTTCATAAGCGTGCTCCAATTCCTCGATCGGGCACATCAAGGTTTCCGGAACAAAGCGCCCGCCAAACGGACCAAACCGCCCATTGGCATCGGGATTGAATCCAAATTCCACGGGTTGAGTCTGCATAGGCATTGGCTTGTCTTTCTATGTCCTAGATTGAGTGATTTAAAGACACAAACTGAGAATCGGAAAAACGGTCCGGCGCTCCGTACGCAACGAAGGGAATTTCGAAAGCTTGGTCAAAGCCTGAGAGTCGCTCAATTTGCGGGTTCCATCCGGTCGGCTTCCCGGACGGCCTTGAAGAATGCCTTTAATTTCTCGTGGCTCTTCATCCCCGGTGAGTCCTCAACACCGCTGGCCACATCCACCGCGTAGGGCTGAACCAACCGGATCGCTTGGCCCACGTTTCCCGGATTCAATCCCCCGGCCAGAATCACTGGGGCATATTTTTTTGCATCCAATGCCAGGTTCCAATCGAATACCTTGCCTGTCCCGCCGCGCAACGACGGGTCATAAGCATCCAGCAAAAGCGCGTCCGCCCGAACCTCCCTGAATATACCGTTCTCAATCTGCGAAGCGATTTGCACAGCCTGGATCAGCCGGAATTGCTTCCTCAATCCTTCCAGCAGAGGCGGGTGGGTACCGTGAATTTGAAGAGTGGTCACACCGGACTCTTGCGCCATGGCCCGGATCCGGCCGGCATCCGTTTCATCCGCGAAGATCCCCACAGGTACGACGAACGGGGGAAGTTTTGCAATCAGGTCTGCCGCCCTCTCCGGAGCGATGAAACGCTTGGAGAAAGCGAAGAAGTTAAAACCCAGCGCGGAGGCGCCAAGCTCGATCGCAAGGGTAGCGTCCTCCCAGCGCCGGATGCCGCAAATTTTTACCCTAGTCATGACCTATGAAGCATTTCGCCCTCGAACGGTCAGTGCGCCATCTCCTTGAAGATTTCGCAGAGCCAACCATCCGAATTCCATCCGGAACGTTGAAACCAGGAAGGCATTTGCTTTCAATTCTGATCCAGGTTGGGCGGAGCCTGGCGTGTCCCATCCCGTCAATGAAGGCCGCGAATAAACCCTGCAAGTTCCTTCCCCGGATCCGGCGCGAGCATCAAGTGCTCGCCAATCAGCACAGCATCGAATCCCGCGTCTTCGAGCCGCTTGAGGTCATCGGCGGAGTGAATACCGCTTTCGCTCACGGACAAGCATCCTTTGGGGATCTGTTTCCGCAACTGAAGTGATGTCTCGAGTTTCACTTCGAAGCTCCGCAGATCTCGGTTATTCACTCCGATGATCTTCGAGCCTGCTGCCAGCGACCGGTCAAGTTCCTCCTCGGTGTGAACTTCTACCAGCGCCGAAATACCGAATGAGCTGGCAATCCGGCTGAACTCCTTTAACTCCCGGTCGGATAACGCCGCCGCAATTAATAGAATGGCATCCGCACCCGCAGCGGCCGATTCCACTACCTGATAAGCATCAAGGATGAAGTCCTTCCGCAAGCAGGCCAGGCTCACGGTCTGTCTTACCGCTTGCAAATCCTCGAGGGTCCCTCGAAAGTAATCAGGCTCAGTCAAGACCGAAATCGCTGCCGCACCGGCTGACTGATATGAAGCCGCGATCTCCCGGATGCGATAATCCTGCCGAATCAGACCGCGCGAAGGCGAAGCTTTCTTAAGCTCGGCGATCACGCGCAAGCCAGGCTTTGCAAGGGATGCTGCAAAATCCCGCACGTCATTTCGCTGTGATGCCACTCTCTCCAGGCCCGCTAATGAAACCTCCCCCTTTACAGCACGAATCCGCTCCTTCCGGGTAGCCAGAATTTCATCGAGGATAGTTTCTGTTTGCTGCCTCACGGTCTCAGTTGCCATTCATGCGGGAGAAAACTATCACAGCACTATTTCCGCCCGTTTAACCTCCTTCTTCCGAACACCAATTCCTGCCATTTTTCGTTTCAGGATGATTGCGCCCCCTGAGGGCTGCCGCAGGGTCTTGAGCCGATTTGATATACTCGATATTTGCAAATGAACTGAATAACACCTTTCAAGCCGGCAAGCCATAACTCTAAACTTCCCGCCAAGTTGAAGTCAAGGTTTTGACACCTTGCCGCCCACCGGTATTCCAACCTTGTCTTCGCAGCTTTTGAGAGCCGGCTCCGGTCGTGCATCAGCGAGACTAGCTTTGCCGCCGGTGCTGAGCGATGGATAGCCACCCCCCTGCAAGCGCCGAGCTTTCGGGGCGCCGATCGGTCCTGCGCCGGTCTGCAAACTTCAGGCGGCGCCACACCTTAACCCGCCGGCAGGGTTATGCGGAACGTCGTCCCGCGATTGACTTCGCTTAAAAACGTAATTTCACCCTCGTGGAGTTGGATGATGCGATAGGTCATTGCCAAGCCGACGCCGCTGCCTCCAGGCTTGGTCGTGTAATAGAGCGAGAAGATTTTTTGCCGGGCTTCGGGCGGAATCCCCTCACCCTGATCGGCAATTTCCAGTTCCACACGGTGAGGCTCGTTGCGTGGCTTCACACGCAGTTCGCCTCCCGAAGGCATAGCTTGGCAGCCATTCAGAACCAGATTTAGCAGCGCCTGTTTCATCAAATCACGATCCAACTTCAACCGTGGTATGGCGCCGTTAGGATCCAAGATCAGCCGGACATTGCTCTTGCGCGCTTGCGGCTCGGCAAGCGTAAAAACCTCCTTCATGAGGTCTGTCAGGTCCGTTTCCACTCGCAGCAATTCGAGCGGGCGTGTGAAATCAAGAAAGGTCTTCACCACGCGATCCAAACGCCGGATTTCTGACGTAAGAACCTCAAGCTGTGGTTTCACCTCCTGATCCCGGTTCTGGAGCTTCGACTTCAGGATTTCGACCTGAAGAATCATGGCATTCAAGGGGTTCTTGACTTCGTGCGCGACACCCGAGGTGAGCCTGCCCAATGCTGCCAGCTTCGCCGTGACGTCAATCTGGTCTTTAAGCTGCGCCCGGGTATCAGCGTCGCGAAGCGTCACCAGGCTCACGACGGGCTGGCCCTGTTCCTCAACAAAGTCCACGGCCACTGCCACGCGGGGTGTCTCTGCATCCGGCGCAAGCTCAACCGTCCGGCTAGGTAGCGGCTTGCGCTGCTCGAACACCTGCCGTAAGAGCTCATTTAAAGGCCCCTCCCCGGCGAATATTTCAGAAGCGCACTGCCGCGCGATCTCTCCGGGTTTCCGGCCGAGGAATCGTGTTACGGCAGGCGTGGCGAGCACAAGCCGGTTCTGAGGGTCAAACAGCAGCCAACCTTCGGCGAGTTTGCCAAAGAGCTGATCCAGGTTGTCCTTCAGAGCAACGTATGCCGCTTTTTCTCCACGAATCTGTTCACCGAGAAGGTTTAACTTCGAGGAAAGGATGCCCCATTCATCGGCCCGGTGAATTTCGACCGGTTTGGAAAACTCACCTCGCGCCAAGCGGTCCAGTTCCTGGGAGATGGCGGCAATGGGCTTCAGCACGCGGAACGAAACCAGACCCGCGGATACCGTGGCCATCAAAATCACCAATAAAGACAGCTCGAGCGCTCCGCGAAGAGGCGGATCCACCTGAGCGCGCAGAAAGACCGTGGAGATACCTACCCGCACGTCGCCAAAGGGCCGGTTCCCCATCTCCAGGGGTAGAACGACTTCGTAGACACTGGGTGGACCGTAAAGGGCTCGCAATTGGTGGTAAAGGCCGGCGTGCAAGAGCCCGTTTAGTGGCGGGGCAGGAGTGAGCCGCTCCCCCACTTCACTCGGATCATTGTGAGCCAGAACCACGCGCCGTTCGTTGGTAATCGCAACGTAATCGATGACGGTGGAATAGGCTGCGGCGGATTCCATCAGCGACCGCAATCCGTCATCTTGCATCAGGCCCGAATAGATAAACTGCTGCACCGCCTCATGATTGCCGGCATTTAGATTGGATGGAATGCGAGTTTCCGCCACCACAACACGGGCCCGGGTGTAGGTTTCATCCAGAATATAGACAGCCTTTTGTTGGACCTGATCGAGCGCTTCCCGGACGAAATTCGCCATATAGAGCGTCGAGGTGGCAAGAACAACCAACAGGACCAGAAGGGAGATGAGCGCCGTGAGTTTGACTTTAAGGCTGATTCTCATATTCCTTCAGCTTATTGTGGAGCGTCTTCAGGCTGATGCCAAGCATCTCCGCCGCGCGCGTCTTATTGTTCTGCGTGAAAGTCAAGGTCTCCAGGATCAGCCTCCGCTCGGCCTCCGCGACGGTCAGACCGGCCCGCAAAGCAAGGTTATCGTTCCCTGAGATGAGGGGTGGACGGCCGAATTCGGGCGCCAGATTCAACGGGGACAAAGTTTCTCCGCTGCACACCACCAGCGCGCGCTCCAATGTGTTCCGCAGCTCCCGGACGTTTCCCGGCCAGGAGTGGCGGCGGAACAGGTCCAGCACCGCCCCGTCAACGCGCTTCACAGCACGTTGATGCTTATGATTCAAGTCGAGGAGCAAGGTCTCAACCAACACATCCAGATCGTCCAGGTGATCCCTCAAGGGCGGCAAGGTGATACGCACCACGTTCAGCCTGAAATAGAGATCATTACGCAACTGGCCCTTGGAAACAGCATCCTCTGGCACCTTGTTGGTTGCGGCCAGAACGCGGACATCGACTTCCGTTTCGGTCTTGCTCCCCAGGCGCCTTACCTTTGAATCCTCGAGCACCCGAAGAAGCTTCGCCTGAGTCGAAAAAGGCATTTCTCCGATTTCATCCAGCAAAAGAGTCCCCCCATCTGCCAGCTCAAAGCAACCGGCACGCCGGTCAAGCGCGCCGGTGAACGCGCCTCTTTCATGGCCAAAAATTTCACTTTCCATGAGGCTCTCCGGAATTGCCGCGCAATTAACTGCGACGAACGGGTTCGAGTGGCGTGGACTCAAATCGTGAATCGTCCTTGCCGCAAGTTCCTTTCCTGTGCCGCTCTCCCCGGTAATGAGCACTGAAGCATTAGACGGCGCTACCTGCGAGATAAGGGACAACACCTCTTGCATTTTCTTCGATTTTCCCACCAACTTGCCCAGAATGCCGGCGTCGCGCAGACGCCGTTGTGCGATTTCAAGTTCGCGATCCTTCTGGTTGCGTTCCAGGCAGTTCCGGAGTTCAACCTGAAGCTTCTTCGGGTCGAGGGGCTTTTCGAGGAAGTTGAATGCACCAAGCTTTGTAGCCTCTACAGCATCCTCAATCGTCCCCTGTCCGGAAAGCATGATAAAGTTCAGCGAAGGATGAGTCTTCCTGACTTCCCGCAACAACTCCAGTCCGTTCCCGTCCGGCATTCGAAGGTCAGAAATCACCACCACCGGGTCGAAGTCCTGGACTTTGACCATCGCTTCCTGGCCGTTTTCTGCAGTCTCGGCCTCGTATCCCCAACTCTCCAAAAGAGTCGCTAAACCCGAACGCTCGTGGAACTCATCATCAACGACCAGAATTTTGGACCCTCTGGACAATTGTCACGCTCCTAATCTTGAGGAAGTCTCTCCATTATACCGGGATTCATGAGCCAGATGGAGAACCAACACGCTTGTGGAGTAGTCCCGAAGCAGAATTCCGGCGCGGAAAGCTAACCTGGATTATTCGTCATCTTGCCGTCAAGACGGTCAGGGCAAGACTTGGACTCTGCCAAAGTGGAACTTTCAAGCATTCTTCTGCTTCGATCCTCAAGCCGCTCGTCCCAACTCGACGCTCGGGGCACTGCCCTGCGGGCGGGAGGATGCACGAGACACCCCTTCAATAAAGGAACGTCACTATATGTTGAAAATCCCAATAGATCAAGGGCGGGGAGAAACCGGCGGGAATTTCAAACAAGAAGCGACCCTCAGCGTCAGGCTTAAGGTCAAAAAAGCCAGCCACAATCACCCATTCAGGCGGGCTTGTTCACGGTATTCAACACGCTGTCTGCGCCGGGCTGGACGCCATCCAGAACTTCCCGGACGCGCCGGGCAAGCTGGTCAGCATTAAATGGTTTCTGGATGAAGGCCGCATCGGGGTCCAAGGAGATCAGATCACCGGGCGACGTTCCGGCATAACCCGACATGAATAGCACCCTGATTTCCGAATGTTTTCCAGTCATTTGTTTTGCCAGGTCCTGACCACTCAAATGGGGCATCACAACATCTGTGAGAAGCAAGCCAATCGTTCCAGGATGTTTTTCGGCAAGGGCCAGCGCTTCCTTCCCGCTCTTCGCCTCCAACACCACGTAACCCTTAGCGCGAAGCAGCCTGCTTGTGAGCTGCCGGACAGACGGATTGTCCTCAACCAGCAGAACCGTCTCCGTGCCGTGACGAGGTGTACCCTGAACCTCGGGAACCCTGGCAGGCTCCGGAATCTCGTCCACTCTTGGCAGGTAAATCTTGAATGTGGTTCCCTGCCCGGGTTCGCTATACACCCAGATATAGCCCCCGCTCTGCTTGACAATGCCGTAAACCGTGGCCAAGCCAAGCCCGGTGCCCTTGCCTTTTTCCTTGGTGGTGAAGAACGGGTCAAAGGCCCGGGCGCGCGTGGCTGCGTCCATTCCGAAGCCCGTGTCGCTGACCGTTAGCAACGTGTAGGGGCCCGGCGTAACCTTCACCGGATCGATGGCAAAGTTGTCTTCCACCTGAATGTTCGAGGTCTCAATGATCAGTCTGCCTCCATGTGGCATTGCATCCCGGGCGTTAACCGCAAGATTCATGAGGACCTGTTCAAGTTGTGTCGGATCGGCCTTGACGCGGCCGAGCGGAGAAGCCGGAATGGTGACCAGTTCAATGTCGTCGCCGATCAAACGGCGAAGCAGCCGGCCCATTTCAAAAACCACTTGGTTGAGGTCGAGAAGCTGCGGGGAGAGCACTTGCTGGCGGCTGAAGGCAAGCAACTGCCTGGTGAGCAGCGCCGCGCGCTCGCCAGCCTTCTTGATTTCCTGGATGGCCCGCCGGTTATCACTCTCAACCGGCAGTTTTTCCAACACGATATCGCTGTAGCCGATGATAGCAGTCAGCAAATTGTTGAAATCATGGGCAACGCCCCCCGCCAGCCGCCCCACGGCTTCCATCTTCTGCGATTGGTAGAACTGCTCCTGGAGCCGCTTGCGCTCAGTAATGTCGCGATAATTTACCACCAAGGCACGAACGCTCGGTTCGCGCAACAGATTCTTGCCCAAAGCTTCCAGCCATCGCCACGTCCCATCCTTATGCCGGTAGCGTACCTGAATTGTAACGATCTCGTCAGGCTCATCAAGAAGCCTTTGAAAAGCGGCCTTGGTCGGGGCCATATCATCCGGGTGCATCAGCTCGAACACATCCTTGCCCAGCCGCTCCTTCACGTCATAACCCAGAATAGGGCTGATCGAGTGGCTGGAAAACAGCACTCTTCCATGGGGATCAATTAACGAAATAGCGTCCGAACTGTTTTCGATCAGCTCGCGAAACCGCTTCTCGCTGCGGCGTAAAGCTTCTTCCGCATCTTTGCGGTCTGTGATGTCAATCAGTGTTCCTTCAACGGCGTGCGGTGATCCATCCTCGTTCTCAATCAAGCTGGCATTGATGAGCGCCCACAGCGGGCGTCCATCTTTCTTGCGGAGCTTCACCTCAAGATTGGTCAGGGTCTTGAACTCACGAACGCGTAGAATTAGATGCCTGAGTTCCTCGGGGGCTGATGAAATCTCCCACAGCGGATGTTTCTTGACCTCCTCCGGAGATGTGTATCCAAACATAAGGGCTCCGGCCTCATTGAGGTCGAGGATGCGGCCATCTAGTGTGATGCTGTACACACCCGCCAGATTCCTCTCAAAAAGGAGCCGGTACCGCCTCTCCGAGGCGCGTAGCGCCTGAACGGCGCGGTTATGGTCATCGCGCAGAACCTTCTGGAGAAGTGCACCGTGGACGGCAGCGGGAAGGCGTGGCAGACCGCCCTTCAGCACATAATCAGCAGCGCCATCCTGGATGCACTCCACCGCCGATGAATCCTCCAGCGTCCCCGTGACGAGGATAAAGGGAATGTCCAGCCCACTGGCTTTCAACCGCGTCAAGGCATCCCGGCCGGTCCCTTCTCTCAAATTGTGGTCACAGAGAACAACGTCGAAGGTTCGGGTACGAATCGCTTCCTCAAATTCAGCGGGAGAGCCCACCTGGTCCGCCTCGACTGAGTATCCAGCGTGTTCAAGCTCACGGATGCAGAGCTCCGCATCCGCCGGGTTGTCTTCGGCAATCAGCACCCGTAGCAATTTTTCGGGTCCGGAGCCGGCTGGAGTCTTTGAGCTACTCATAGGAATGATTCCTTCTTGAAGACTATAAAGCTATCGCAGCATCGGGAGTTTGTCAATGTACTATTATCGTGTCTATAGATATCTCACCAAGAAAAGTTTGTAGCGGCGATCTGCGACAGCCGTCAGGAAACATCACCTCGACGCTTACTGAGCGCCGCTACAATTGGTCAACTCTATTCAGAGCCGCTGGAAAGAGGGGGCAGCAAGTGAAGCTGTAGGTTGCGAATCTGGCCGCCCATCAGAGTGACGGACAGTCCGTCATCCCGATGTTGCTCGATGAAAGAAGGATCCTCAAAGGCTGCTCCTTGCGGAGAGGGCCAAGCAAACACCAGGTAGTCACCGGCCGGCAACCCCACAATTCCGAACTGGCCCTGGTTATCCGTAAAAGCGGTGCGGTAAAAGCCTTGATTCAGCGCAGATGGTGTCTCGGGAACAACGACGACATAGGCTTTGACCGCCGACTTCTGATTGTCGTCAACCACCATGCCGGTCACCTGCGCTCCATCCATGCCAATCGTGATTTCGAGCCCGACCGATGCTGCTTCACGTGTGATATCAATCCGGCTTGGAGGATAGGGATCCCCTCCGAGTTTAACGGATTTAACGTAGCAGTTCCTACAGCCGGAAACACTGACCGAGGCCGGACCTTCAGAAATGTTTTTGAAGGTAAATGTTCCGCCCGGACTGACCTCCTCGAATTGGTCACTCCAAGCTTGGGGAAGCTTAGTGGATAAAACCATCCTCAGATCACTTGCTTTGACCGCGGGATTACCGTTTACCGTGACTTTTCCGGGCAAATCGAAATTTGGGCCGAGGATTAACCGCAGGCCGTTAACGTCCGATTCGCCTATCGTCACTGCGACCCGTCCGCTATAGGTTTTGTGTTTTGCCGTTGTACTAGCGATCAAGGCGTAAGAACCCGGCAGGATTCCGTGAATCACAAATGAACTTTGCTTGAAGCTCAAGCGTCTCCGGTGAAGATCGTAATCGGGGGCATCAGGATTCTGAGGGACTATCGAAATTTCGACGGCGTTACGCCGCGCCTTAGGAAGGCCTGCTTTGCCGATCTCTCCCTTGATGGAATATGCGAAAACGGGATGAAGGTGAAAATCAAAGGGGCCACGATCGTCTCCCGCCCGCAGATTGACAATACCAGCGCCCCGGAACTCCACGGTTCCAGGGTAGAAGAAGGGTACGTAGGCAACGTCGTCACCCCTTTCCCGGTCCTTGGGAGAGCTTTCCTTCTGCCTTGTGGGGTTGTTATGAGCTATGACAAAAAGCAAGTAGTTGTCCGGCGCGAGACCATCGATTTTGTAATCGCCCTGATCGTTGGTTTCACCGCTGCGCGACGGCTCAAAATGTAAGCGCCCGCCCCGCCAATGTTCCCGCACCGCTTCTACCCTCACTCCCTGGAAAGGATCGCCATTTTCATCGTAAACGTGGCCTTCGATCTGAGCCGCCGGAAGCAAGCGGATTACGAGGTTCGAGAAGGCGGAGGAAGTTGAAACCGAAAAAACCTGCCACACGAGGGATGGGAGATTTTCACCATAGTAGGTGTTAACAAAGCCTTTCCGCTCGATCAGGATGTGATACTGCCCTGCGGCAACGGAGCCAATACAAAAGCGCCCTGCCCCATCGGTAATTGCGCTGCGTTGGTGGATCGACCACTGAGCGGTAACCTGAGCTCCCGCAATCGGGTCGCCGCTGGCCGCGGACACAACCTCACCCTCGAACACACAGGGTTGATCCGCAGCAGAGGACTGAGCGGCAAGCAAGGCCGGAGAGAGGACCATTGCGAGAGCGGTCGTGAGGACAACGGCAGTGGCGCAGTTGGCTCGCTGGGGCTTGAAGCGACGATCGAGATGCGAAGATTCTACGGTCAGGTCCATCCTACCGGTCCTCACTGCTAACTCTAGCTTCGTTCCCTCAAATTGCATCGAATGGATTCCAGGATTATCTCGCGGGGCTCGTCGGCTTCGAGCCAGGATGCATTTTAGCCCTGCGGCGGGGCCGGCGGTGAAGAAAGACCTTTGTATGAGAAATATACGCCATATACGGAGGAAATGAGGGCGGTTATCGGGCTGTGCCTGCACTCCTGAGCCGCAGATTGCATTCGCCACGCAAGTCCGGAAGACGAGGACGCGGAATTAGAGACCACCTGTCCAGTAACCCCGGCGCGGGGGACACGCCGCGTCACGGGCCGCAACGAGCCTTGACCGTGGGGTAGTGGCAAAATGATCGTTTCAGGTTCTCCTTCAGAAAGTGGAGTCATGCCCCTGCCAGTGCGTGCCGCCATAAGGCGGGCAGGTACGAAGGTTTGCATGACCGCAGGTGATCTTCAATTTGCTCGAACCATAAATATGTCGTTATGAGAACCACCGTGGACATTCCCGATCCGATCTACCGGCGCCTCAAGGCAGAGGCAGCCATGCAGGGCTGTTCCGTGAAAGAGCTGGTTCTGCGCGGGGTGAAAGCGGAGCTCGGAGGCCGGAAGAGCGCTCACAGAGCAAGGTGATTGCCCTGCCGATTATCGACTCGAAAAGGCCCGGCTGGTTGCACCTGACCAACCAGCAGATCAATAAAGTCCTATTTCCCTGACATCAACGTGTGGCTGGCGCTCGCCTATCGAGGCCACCAGCATCACGCGACTGCGGCCGCTTGGTTCGAGCGTGTGGAAGCGGAACAAGCGGTCTTCTGCCGCGCCACAGGTTGCATTCATGCACGATTTGGATGTTTTCACAACGCTAGGACCCGCATTTCTATTGGGGATTTTTGATGCCTGGCCCGGTTTTGTCCCTCGAGCGGACCGGGCGCAGTGGGTTGTAGCGCAGCGCGGCGGTGCCGCAACCAAAATAAGGTAAAGAGACGCCACCTCGCTATGTAGACAGTGTACTATATCAAACCCGCTGTTTATGCGCCTTGCAGAGAGTGAACTGAAAAATGTTTGTTAAAAAAACAAGAAATTACGATATTGCAACGCAGAGTTTCGCATTCCAGAAACTTTGCGTTGCCTGCTACCCTATCTGCTTTTTCGCTGTCCGAGAGCCGAGGTGGTTAGAAGAGCTGCCGTGGTAAAAAGTCCGATTCACTAGGTGTCGCCCCAACTGTCAGGAACCGGTAAGAACCAGCGGGGCCGCAGCCCGATTGCGGG
>Ga0207416_1003895_pt1 | contig 13615 bp, 10 predicted proteins | sample PaiPotPPM11metaG_FD_184107 | JGI IMG/M metagenome (GOLD analysis project Ga0207416, IMG submission 184107) | Iron sulfur acid spring bacterial and archeal communities from Banff, Canada, to study Microbial Dark Matter (Phase II) - Paint Pots PPM... ...
TTTCCGTCCTTTTGTTTGTGGCTGTCAATCTCTGTGAGGACTGCATCAGCGAGCCATGATGAGCGGGGAGTATGGAGTATCTGTGTATAGCTCGATTTACTAGCGCAACCTCATCTATTTCAGGCGAACGTTTCCATATAATACCCCAGGTTCTATCATGATCCGTTATGTTTGTGATTATCGCATATGCTCTATGGTAGAATAGTTCACTGCAATAAATAACAATATAAAAGGCCAAAAGCTCCATGTCAATGCTTTCCCTCGAGTCTGATTCCCAGAACATTCAATGTGTTATAATTTCCACAGTTCGCAAATGCTCACTTGATTCAAAAGGACGAGAGAAACTATGACCACCTTACGCGGCATTTATCCCCCGCTGCCAACTTTTTTCGACGAACGTGAAGACCTGGATATCGACACCTTGCAGCGGCATATCACCAGTCTGGCCGAGACGGGCATCGCGGGCTACGTGCTGATGGGATCGAACGGCGAGGCCGTGCATCTATCAGGCGAGGAGCGCGGGCAGGTGATCGCGGCGGCGCGGCAGGCGGCTGGCCCGCATGCCCAGATCATCGCGGGCTGCGCCGAGCAATCGACGCGCGCCACGTTGCGCAACTGCGAGCAGGCGGCGCGCAATGGCGCGGACGTCGCGCTGATCCTGCCGCCGTTCTATTACAAGAGCGCCATGAACGCCCATGCCCTGCTCGCTCATTATCGCGAGATTGCCGACCACAGTTCTTTGCCTGTCGTCATCTACAATATGCCGGCCAACGCCGCGGGTATCGACCTGGACGCCGTCGTCGTCTGCGCGCTCGCCGCGCATCCCAATATCATCGGCGTCAAGGATAGCGCGGGCAACATGGCGAAGCTGGCCGAGATCGTCGCAACGACGAGCGGAGATCACGCTGCCTACAAGCCGGGGCGTTTCAGCGTCTTCGCGGGCAGCGCCGGCTATCTCTTGCCCGCGCTCGCGGTGGGTGCGGTGGGAGCAGTCGCCGCGCTCGCCAATATTTTCCCGCGCGAAGTCTGCCGCGTGCAGGAACTTTTCGAGGCTGGAGAGCTGGAAGAAGCGCGTCGCTGGCAGGCGCGCATTACTCCGGCCAATGCTGGCGTCACCAACATTTACAACGTTCCCGGCCTCAAAGCCGGGCTGGAAATGGCGGCTGGCTATGGCGGTCGCCCGCGCTCGCCGCTGCAGCCTCTCACCGCCGAGCAGCGCAGCCATCTCGCGGCCCTGCTCAGCAACGTTGCCCCCGTAACGCCGTAGGGTCGCAATGGTGGATATTCATACAGCCCGATGTGAGGCGGATCAAAACTGTTTTGACAATGGGGACCATTATAAACTGTGGCGGCGCAATTCATTAATCTGGCCCCTACGCGCGAGCTGTCAGTGCGTAACGGTAAAGCTCACCTGTTGCGCGAGCAATGAGCCGCTACATGCCGTCGTGCTGGCCCAGGAGATTTGCACATAAGCCGACCCGGCGGAGCCATAAATCGTGTAGGAATAGCCTGCTCCCACGTCAGGGGTCACAGCAAAGGCATATTGTGCATTGACGTGATTGTTCAAGTACCACACAAGACAGACGGCCCCACTGCTCCCATTTGGATGTACAGTAAAGGTCACATAGACTTTCTGATTGATTGCGAAAGTTGTGCTTGCCCGCAAAGGTTGGGCTGTGGCCGTGTTGACGGAACTTGCCATCTGGGGATCGCTGATGTACTGCATTCCAGGAAACGCGCCCTGCGCCGGTGAGGACATGGTCGTTGGCGTCGCTTTCGCCGTCGTGGGTGAAAGTATGACCGTATGTGTTGCGGCGGGCGTGATCCCGGTCACGCTCAGCGAGTTTGTTTGCGGCAGCGACAGCCCCATGAAATACACGAACACGAGCAGCAGCCCGCCCGCGATTACGCACAGACCGGCAATAACAAAACCCAGGAAGCCCGTTGCGACAGCGGGTGAGGATACCGCCGGGATCTTGTGCCGCGTATTCTGGCGTTCTGCTGGCAAGGGGATTGGGCTGAAATTCTCCCGGCTTTGCAGCATTCCTGGCTGCAACACCGGCATGGGCGTGGCTGGCGGCGTCGGAACAGGCGCAGGAGTGGGATTGGCTACCTGCTCCCACGGGTATGCCGGTGCAGGTGACGGAAACGGCATTCGCGTTTGCACAGCAGAGGCGGACGGAAACGGCATTTGCGCGATCTCCTCCCCTCGGACGTTGGAGGCCAAAGGTATGCGGCAACGCGGACAGGCCGTGGGTGTATTCGTAGGTGAAAGCGGCATCCCGCAAGACTGGCATTTCATCGTGGCATCACTTATTCCGTTCCCCAATAAAGCTGACCGGTTTCACTTCTGAACACGTTTTCTCAACGTGCCGGTGAAGGTTCGTATGGTGTGCATCCGTTACTTTTCACTTTCTGTAACGGACAACTCAGAAGATAGTAATCAGGATTCCAAAAGGGCTACCTGACGCCCACAAGGGACGTCAGGTCTGGTAGGGCGAGAAGCGAACCGCCGCGCCCAGGCTGCGCAAGTCGTCAAAAAACTGAGGATAGCTTTTCGCCGCGTGTTTCGTCCCGGTTAAGGTCAATCCTTTCCGGCTGCGCAGCGCCACGATGGCAAGGGCCATCAGCAGGCGATGATCGGCGTGTCCGTCAACGCTCGCGCCGCCCTCGATGCCGCCGGGTTGCCCCTGTACGATGATCGCGTCGCGTTGGGGCGTCACGGTGCAGCCCGCCTTGCGCAATTCGGCGCAAAAGTCATCAATGCGATCAGATTCTTTATAATGAAGCGTTTCGATGTTGTAGAAGGCGCTCTCGCCCTCGGCAAAGCAGGCCGCCGCGACGAGCGCCGGAATACAATCGATGGCGCTGTCACCATTCATCTGGATCGCGCGCAGCCGTCGCCCGCCGCGCGCGATCAGCGTCTCGCCCTCGCGGGTGATGTCCGCGCTCATCGCCAGCAGCGCCTGCGTCAGCGCCGTGCCGTCCGCTTCGCCAGGGCGCAACCGCTCCAGGCGCAGTTCGCTGGCCGGGTCGCTGGCGACGGCGCAGGCCGCTAACAATGCCGCGGCGGATGGATAATCGCCGGGAATGACATAGTCGCGCGGCTGGTAATGCTGTCCGGCGGCGATGAAAAGGTGATGCAGCGCCGCGTCATGTTCAACGCGAATGCCCGCTTCTTGTAATACATTGAGCGTCATGCGGACGAACATCTGTGATTTCAAGTCATCAACAACGCTGATCTCAAGCGGCTCGCCGATCAGTGGCCCCAGGAACAGCAGCGAACTCAAGAATTGCGAGCTGCGCGCGCCCGAAATGGTCACCTGCCCGCCGTGTATCGTGCCGCCGCGTATCGTGATTGGTAAGCAGCCATCCAGTTCGCTGCTCTCGCACGCTGCCCCCAACTGAGCCAGCGTGTCGAGTAGCTCGCGATTGGGCCGCTGGCCCAGCGATTGTGGGTAATCGGTCACGAACGTAACATGTTGCAGCAGCGCGCCCAATCCCAGCAGCAGGCGCAGTACGGCCCCGGCGTTGCCGACATTGATCGTGGTTGGCTCCGCTCGTTGCGGGCGCCCCGCGCCGCGCACGCGCAAGACGCGCCTGGCCTCGTCCTCCCAGCGCAGCTCCGCGCCGAGCGCGCGACAGCCGCGATACAGCGCTTCGCTATCGTCGCTCTCCGCGGGCAATGAAACCGTACTGACTCCATCTGCCAGAGCCGCCGCCAGTACATAGCGCAGCGTGTAGTATTTTGATGAAGGCAAGCGCGGCGTTCCACGAATGAGCGCGGTTGGCCCGATGTGTATTGATGATTCCAATATCTTACCTTAACCTCAAGTGTTTTCTCGCTTGTGCCGCTATTTTACTACAAGCGGCAACATTCAGCCTATCCCCATGTGCTATCCTTGTTGATCATTGCGTATCACTTTGTCTGGCAGCGTGGCAAAACGAGGATGCATGTGCAACGACGCTGCTGTTACACTGTTATCACAAAAGACCGCAAATATAGTAACTCTACTAATGATATGTAACATGCTTCTTTTAGTTGACTTCCCTTGTTTTCTCTGCTATACTCGGATTCATCACAGAGATTTTAGGAGGTAATCAACGTGCTTCAGCAGCGAATCGTCATTGTAGGAGCCGGTATTGTAGGTCTTTCGACAGCCTATGCCTTGCTTGCCCAGGGGATGCAGCAAGTCATTGTCCTTGAACAGGAAACCGTGGATCATCTCCGTTCCACTTCTCACGGCGTATCGCGACTTCTGCGGTTTGAGTATGGGGATGATACCTTTTATTCCGCGCTGGTGCGTCTGAGCCTGCGCCGTTGGGAGCGTTTCCAGGAGTCGTGCAACCGGGCGCTTTATAAGGAAACCGGCGTGCTGGCACTGGGCCGCAAGGACGACGATTGTATCCGGTCAAGTTTTCACACGCTGCGCGGGTTGGGGATGCCCATTAAGCAGCTTTCACCGCAAGAGAGTCGCAGGCGTTTTCCCCAGTTTGCCTTCAATGATAGCGATCTGATCACCTATAGTCCCGGCGGCGGCATCTTGTATGCCTCGGCCTGCTTGCAAGCCCTCAAACGCAACGTTCTCGCCCTGGGAGGACAGCTTTATGAACGCTGCCAGGTGACGCGGCTCAGCCATGAGAACCTGTCGCGTCCCATACGGATGCTGGCCGGTAATGGCGATGAGCTTGAGGCGGATCGCGTTGTCCTGGCGACTGGCCCGTGGGTTCACCGCCAGCTTGACTTTTTGCGCCTCCCTGTGCGCCTGACGCGCCAATACCTGCTCTATTTTGACGGCTTGCCGCCTTCTACTTATAGTATTGGCCGCTTCCCGGCGTTCATCAGCGATGATCTCTATGGCTTCCCGATGCATCACAGCCCGCGGTCTGCCAGTTACAGCCCGTACTGGCTCAAGGCCGCGTCTCATGCCTTCGGTTTGCCGGTTGAACCGGACGAGCGCCAGCCGCCGGATCAGCGCGTGATTCGCGATATTGTCAGTCGCCTGCAAGAACGCCTGCCCGCTTTGCGAGAGGCCAGGCTGGTGAAAGTCGAGGCCTGCATGTACGATGTCACACCCGACGAGAGCTTTATCCTCGATCATGTGCCGGGCGACCCGCGTATCGTCTTCGCCACGGGCCTGACGGGACACGGCTTTAAGTTCGGTTTGCTGTTGGGCGAGATCCTGTCCAGCATGATCTGCCAGGAGCCGCCTCCCGTGCCGCTTGATCGCTTCCGGCTGGCGCGTTTCTCGCCGCAGTTGACAAATTCTGTGCATACTGCTATGCTGTGAGCGACAAAACGAATGGCAATGAATGGGACAAGTACCTCTTGCCTTGCTACAGAGAGCCGCGGGCCGGTGCAACGCGGCAGCAAGCAGGAAAGAAATCCACCCAGGAGCCAGCGCGAGCAGCGCCAACGGCCGCCCCCGTTATTGGGCAAGAATGAGGCCGCATTGAGTATGTATATATAGTAGTGGCACATGTGGTGGCAGCAGCATATGTGGCGGCGCAATTTATTGCGCCCTGATGTATCGCTTCCATCGATCACCACAGCTACTCTGCGGCGAATCAAGGTGGTACCACGACCATTCAGCGTTGTCGTCCTTTCAGAACGGACGATGACGCTTTTTTATTGGCATTTTTTCGTAGGGGCAAGGCTTGCCTCGCCCAATGACTCACCCAATGAAAGGAACGATGAACACGTATGTTAGACCTGGCATTTATTCGCAGCAGCCCTGACGAGGTCAAAGAGGCGGCGCGCGTCAAGAACAATGACATCGATATTGACTACCTGCTCGACGTCGATCGCAAAGTGACGACGCTCCAGCGGCAGGTTGACGAGGGCCGCGCCCAGCAAAATCGGCTCTCGAAGCAGGTGCAGCAGGCGGCGAAAGAGAAAAATACCGCCCAGCGCGATGCCCTCATCGCCGAGGGCAAGCAACTGGCGGAGCATATCAAAAGCCTGGAGCCGGAGCTTGCCCGCCTGGTCGAAGAGCGCCAGCAGTTGCTCTACCTCGTGCCGAACATTCCCGATCCCAGCGCGCCCATCGGCAAAGATGAGAATGACAACGTGCCGTTCAAGTATTGGGGAACTATCCCTGAGTTCGCGTTCGCGCCGCGCGACCACTACGCGCTCATGCAAGGGCTGGACATGGTGGATATCGAGCGCGGCGTGAAGGTTGCTGGAGCGCGCAGCTATGTCCTCAAGAACGATGCCGCTCGCCTGGAACTGGCTCTCATGAATTTCGCCATGGATCGCATCGCGCAGAAGGGCTTCTCGCCGCTTATTGTGCCGGCGATGGCCCGCGAGTTCTGTTTCATCGGCAGCGGGCAATTTCCCAAAGGCCGCGACCAGGTGTACGCAATCGAGAACGATGATACCTTCCTCGTCGGCACTGCCGAGGTTGCCATTACCGGCATGTACAAGGATGAGATTCTCAAATTTGAAGATTTGCCCATGCGCTTCGTCGGCTTCTGTCCCTGTTTCCGCCGCGAGGCTGGAACCTACGGCAAGGATACGCGCGGCGTCTTTCGCGTTCACCAGTTCAATAAAGTCGAGCAGTATGTCATCTGCAAAGCCGATCATGAAGAGTCGGTGCGCTGGCACAATATCCTGCTGGCGAACTCCGAGGAACTCGTGCAGGCGCTCGAACTGCCCTATCGCGTCGTCAACGTCTGCACCGGAGACATGGGCGACGGCAAAGTCGGCATGTACGATCTCGAATGCTGGCTGCCCAGCGAGCAGCGTTACCGCGAGACGCATTCGTGTTCGTACTTCCACGACTGGCAGGCGCGCCGCGCCAACCTGCGCTATCGCGACGAAGAGGGCAAAGTGCGCTTTGTGCATACGCTGAACAACACGGCCATTGCCTCGCCGCGCATCTTGCTGCCGCTTCTAGAGACCCACCAGCAGGCAGACGGCAGCGTGCGCATCCCGGCGGCCCTGCGCCCGTATATGGGAGGCCAGGAGTTTTTCAAGGTGAAATTCTGAGGAGTAAGGTATAGCATACACGGGGTTCATTGCCCGGCAATAAACCCCGTGTATGCTATACCTCTAGCACATACGTTCCCGGCGCTGGCATCAGCGGCGGGTGCTTCTTGCTGCCCACCGCGGGCGACGCGACCAGCTCGCCGGAACGCTGCTTGAGCCACGCCAGCCAGTCCGTCCACCAGCTTCCGGGGTGTTGCTCAGCCGTCTCCAGCCACTCGTCCGCGCTCGCTGCCGGCTTCTCGTTCGTCCAGTAGCCGCGGCCCTTGCTCGGCGGGCTGATCACGCCCGCGATGTGGCCGCTCCCGCCCAGCACAAAGCGCACCGGGCCGCCAGCAAGCTGCGTGATTTTCCAGGCCGTCTTCCACGGCACGATGTGATCCTGCGCCGCGCCGAACGCGTAGACATCCTGCTGAATCTGTCCGAGGTCGATAGGGACGCCCTTGAGGACGATCTTGCCCGGCTTGACGAGGTTGTTCTCCAGGTAGGTGTTGCGCAGGTAGAACGAGTGCGCGGCGCGTGTCATGCGCGTGCCGTCGTTGTTCCAGTACAACAGGTCGAAGGCGGGCGGTTCTTTGCCCAGCAGGTAATTGTTGACGACGTTGCTCCAGATCAGGTCATTGGCGCGCAGCATGTTGAACATCGTCGCCATCGCGCGGCTATCCAGATAGCCGCGTTCCATCATCTGCCCCTCGACATAGGTGACTTGCGGCTCGTCCATGAAGACCGCCGTGTCGCCGACATCGCTGAAATCCTGCAAGGCCACCAGGAACGTTACCGCGTTGGCGGTTTTGTCCTTTTTGGCGGCCAGATAGGGCAGCGCCATCGAGAGCAGCGTCCCGCCGATGCAGTAGCCGACGGGATTGACGCGCGCCGAGCCGGTAATCTCTTTGGCGACTTTGAAAGCCGCGAGCGGCCCCAACGTCAGGTAGTCCTCGAAGGTGATGTCTTCCAGCGCGGCATCGGGGTTCTTCCAACTGATCACGAAGACGGTAAAGCCGCTGTCCACGAGGAACTTGATGAGGCTGTTCTGCGGCTGCATGTCCAGGATGTAGTACTTGTTGATCCACGGCGGCATGAAGATGAGTGGGATCGCGTAGACCTGTTCGGTCGCCGGCGCGTACTGGATAAGCTCGATCAGCTTGTTGCGATAGACCACCTCGCCGGGGGTCAGCGCGAGGTTGCGTCCCGGCCTGAAGGCGTCCGTATCGGTCATCTTGATCTGCCCGGCCTTGATGTCGCGCAATAGATGCTCCGTGCCTTTGACGAGATTCTCGCCGCCGCTCTGCACCGTTTCATGAATCACCTGTGGGTTCGTGAAGGCAAAGTTGGTGGGACTGATGGCATCCAGAAATTGGCGCAGGTAGAAAACCAGCTTGCGCTGCTGCTTTTCGTCCATACCCTGCACTTCCGACGCTGTCTTGAGCAGCGCCGTCGCTGCCAGCAAATAACTTTGCTTGATGGCATCGAAGGCCGGGTTTTGTTGCCAGTCATTGGCGCTGAAGCGCTTATCGCCTTTTTCCGGCTCGACAACCGGTTCCGTCTGCTGCCCGCGTCCCCAGAATTTGAGCGCGGTCGTCGCCATCAACTGCGTGTATTGTTGCGCGAAACTGGCGTAGTTTGTCCACGCGCGCGCTGGATTCTGAAAAGCATCCAGCCACACTTGCTGGAAGGCGCGTGTGATCTCGGTGGGATCAAGCGGCAGAAGTTTGCTGTACGGGTTGGTGTGCCAGAGCTGATCGATCAACGCGAGCCAGGGGTCCGGCGTGTCTGTCGCGCTGGCATGGCCCGCGGCGCTGGCAGGAAACAATGCCGCATACTGTTTCATCGTGTTCTCAACGAGCTTGCTCCAGGCTTCTACAGGGTTTTGAGGGTTTTGCTGCGCAAAGGATGTATCATCCATCGTTAACTCTCTTTCCGTTGCTCCAGGAATTGCGCCGGACAACGGCTATGGGTATTTAATGGTTGCCTCGCCTACGAGAACCGTTTTTCCATCTTGATTCGTGCATTCCGTATGCAGGGTGACAAGTCGCTTCTCTTCACGTACCGCAATCGTCTCGACGGTCACAGTAATTGTATCACCGATGTGAACGGGCGCAATGAATTTCAACGTCTGCCCCAGGTAGATGCTGCCCGGCCCCGGCAGATCGTTGCCCAGCACGGCGGAGATCAGGGAGGCCACCAGGCTGCCGTGGACGATGCGCCGCCCGAAGAATGTTTGCGCCGCGTACTCTTCATCCAGGTGCAGTGGATTAGTATCGCCGCTGATCTGGGCAAAGAGGGTGATATCCTCCTCGCTGATCGTGCGCGTGCGTGACGCCCGCGAACCGATGGCCGGTAATGGCGTAACATGTTGGGCTTCTTTGCTCATTGTGCCTCTTCCCCTTTGAGATTGCATGCTGGCGGGGCTTTTCTATGAACCCCATAAACTGTAGATAAAAAAGGGAAGGGGCCGAATTGCCTTGCTTCGACCCCTTCCGTGACTTCTATTCACAAACTGTGATTATTTGGCAGCCGCCTCGGCCATTTTCTGTCCCTGGTGGACAGCTTTCTGCGCGGCCTCCGCACCCTGGCGCGTGACGTGCTGAGCGGTTTCCATGCCGCGCAAGGTGACGGACCTGGCCGTCTCAGCCGCTTGCTGGTAGTAGGAGAACGGCGCGGTGACGAAGCTCATATAGGCGTTGAGCGACTCCTGCGCCAGCGTCTGCCAGACTTCCTGCTGCTTCTGGGATTGCTCCACCAGCGTCTGCGCGAGGGCATTGCCGGCCTCGATGTTCGTCTTGAGAACTTCGGTCGCGCTCTCAACGATGCTCTGCGCGTACTGCATGTTGCGCTCCTGGGCGGCAACGGCGCTCTCAACGATGGTGTCGAAAGCGGCGGCGCCGCTCTTGCCTACCGGCTCGTGCGTCAGGCCGCGTGTGGCCTCGGCATGGCTCTTGAGCAGCTCAATGCTGTTCTCTAAAACGCTCTGAGCGAGGGCGATGTTGCGCTTCTGCGCGGCGACGACGCTCTCGGTAACGGCCTGGTTGGTTTCACGAGCGGCCTGGGTAAGATTCCAGGCGGCGTCATTCATGGTGTTTGTGTTCTTAGTCATTGTTTGGTTCCCTTCTCTATAACGGATTCCCCTATCGGGTTCCGTGTTGGTTCTGTCTATTTCGCTAATCGAAGTAACAACGCTACATGTATATGCCTATCGGTGATAAGTGTTTCTGTATCTATATGCATTTTACATCTAGATGCAAGATTTGTCAAGGGTTTTGGGGACGAGTTTTGGGGGCTTGTGAATGCTTGGCGAAAAACCGATTTTGCCAGACCCCCACAAGGGAGGTCTCTACATGTCCGTGCCAGACCTCGACGTTTGCCAGACCCCCACAAGGGAGGTCTCTACATGTCGCACGCCTCGACGGGCTATAAGGTGTAGAGACCTCCCTTGTGGGGGTCTGGCACGGAGTCAGGCTGAACGAAGATTAATGCATTCGTATGCTATACTTTATGAAGCGTTATCATTTCCTATCGTAGCCTATGGATATTTCATGAAAACCGAACCACGCAGAGAAACGACGACCGACCAATCGCTTCAAGCTGGCGAACGGGCGGTCGCCCTGGCTTCCACTGCCAAATCCCTCAAAAAATCAGCCGGCTCGTGGCGCGTTTTGCGGAAACGCGACTATTCCTTGCTCTTCTGGGGACAATTCGTCTCCGCGGCGGGTACGCAGATGCAGGTAGTGACCGTTTCTTGGCAGGTGTACCTGCTCACGCATTCCGCCATCGCGTTGGGGCTGATCGGCCTGTTTCAGGCTATCCCGCGCCTGCTCTTTTCCCTGATCGGCGGCGTCTTTGCCGATGTCTTTGATCGCCGCAAACTGCTGCTGGTGATCGAGTTGTTGCTGGCGGCAACCTCGGCTGTTCTCGCGCTGGCGACCATCTATCACGTCATCAACATGCTGATCATCTATGCCATGGTGCTGCTCGCGGCCTGTGTCTCCTCGTTCGAGTACCCCACGCGCCAGGCCATCATTCCTTCGCTGGTGCCGCGCGAGCAGATGTCCGACGCGCTTTCTTTGAGTATGGTCATGATGCAACTGACCGCTATCGTTGGTCCCACGCTGGGCGGCTTCGTCATCGCCTGGTTCGGCGTCGCCAACACCTACTGGATCGACGTGGCCTCCTACTTTGTCGTGATCGGCTCGCTGCTCCTGATGGTCATTCCCCGCGTGCCGTTGGAGAAGCGCGCGCAGCCCGGCTTTCGCGCGTTCGCGGAGGGTATGAAATTTTTGCGCGCTCATCCCATCATCCTGTCCGTGCTTTCGCTGGACTTTTTTGCAACTTTCTTCGGCTCGCCGCGCGCCCTCTTGCCCGTCTATGCCAGCGCTATCCTGCATGTTGGCCCGCAGGGGCTGGGCATCTTGCTGGCCGGGACCGCCATCGGCGCGGTCGCGCTGGCCCCGTTGACAGGCCGCATCGGGCGCATCCCGCGCCAGGGATTGGGCATCGTGCTGGCGATCATTGGCTGGGGCGTGTGCATCATCGCTTTCGGCCTCGCCGCTGGCCCCCTATGGCTGTCCGTCCTCTTCCTGGCGGGTGCGGGCGCGGCAGACATGGTGAGCATGATCTTGCGCGGCGTCCTTGTCCAGTTGATCTCACCCGACGAGTTCCGGGGCCGCATGAGCGCCGTCAACGCCATGTTCGTCGTGGGCGGCCCCATGCTTGGACAGTTCGAGTCGGGCCTGGTTGCCGGTATCTTCACGCCTGAGCTGTCCGTGGTCAGCGGCGGCCTGGCCTGCATCGTCGCCACGCTGGCGGTGGTCGCGTTCTTGCCGGGATTATTGCGCGTCAAAGTGAAATTAGGAGCGGCTCAAGTAGAGGACAAATAGTAATACCTGATAAATGATTTGGCAAACCCTGACTTTTAATATCGAATCGCTTGCATTTTTGGCGTGACTCATGCATAATAGATGAAAATTCTTGCCGAGGAGGCGCTGGCGTATGTTGTCAAAAGTGCGTAGTTGTGCGATTATTGGCTTAGAGGGCGCGCTGGTCGAAGTCGAAGTCGATATTGCTAATAGCCTTGCCGCGTTCAATATTGTTGGACTCCCTGATACTTCCGTGAACGAAGCCCGCGACCGGGTACGTGCGGCCATCAAAAACAGCGGCTGCCTGTTCCCATTCAAACGCATCACCGTCAATCTTGCTCCCGCCGATCTGCGCAAAGAAGGCCCGGCCTACGATCTGCCGCTCGCCATCGGCATCTTGCTTGCCTCCGGCAGCATCAATCCCGATCACCAGTTCGATGAGTACCTGTTCCTCGGCGAACTCTCGCTCGATGGCAGCCTGCGCCACACCAACGGTATCCTGCCGATGGTGGCGCTGGCCCGCGAGAAGCACATTCAGGCCGTTTTCGTACCTGCCGTCGATGCTGTCGAAGCCACGCTGGTGCAGGGCATCACCATCTACCCCGTGGAGACGCTGGCGCACCTGGTAGCCCATCTTAACGGCGATCGCCAGATCGAGCCATACCTTCCCGATCCCCACCTGCTCGACAATGTCACGACCGCTGCTCATTTGCATGATATCGCGGCGGTGCGCGGCCAGGAGCATGTCAAACGCGCCCTGGAAGTGGCCGCGAGCGGCGGGCATAACCTGCTGATGAGCGGCCCGCCCGGTTCCGGCAAGACGCTGCTGGCGCGCTCGCTGCCCTCTATTTTGCCGCGTATGCTGATCGAGGAGGCGCTGGACGTGACGAAGATCTACAGCGTGAGCGGCATGTTGCCGCCGGACGTTCCCCTCGTTTTGCAGCGCCCGTTCCGCGCGCCGCACCATACCATCAGCCACGCCGGGCTGGTCGGCGGCGGGCGTATGCCGCGTCCCGGCGAGATCAGCCTGTCCCATCGCGGCGTCCTCTTCCTCGACGAGTTGCCCGAATTCGCGCAGAACGTGCTTGAGGTGATGCGCCAGCCACTCGAAGACAAGATCGTCACCATCTCGCGCGCCCAGGGAACTGTGACCTACCCGGCCAATTTCATGCTCGTCGCGGCCATGAATCCCTGTCCCTGCGGCTACTATGGCGACCCGGTCAAAGAGTGCAGTTGCTCAGCCACCGCCATTGCCCGCTACCAGAAGCGCATCAGCGGCCCCTTGCTGGATCGCATCGACATCCACGTGGAAGTGCCGCGCGTCGATTACGAGAAGCTGGCCGACAAACGTAACGCCGAGACCTCCGAGGTGGTAGGCAGGCGCGTGCAGGCGGCCCGCGAGCGGCAGTTGCAGCGTCTGGCCGCTGCAAAACTGACCTGCAACGCCGAGATGGGGCCAACCGAGGTGCGCGACTTCTGCCAGACGGACGCCCCCGGCGAGAAGCTGCTCAAAGCGGCCATGCAGCAACTCCATTTGTCCGCCAGAGCATATCATAGAGTCTTAAAATTGGCGAGAACAATTGCGGACCTGGCCGAGTGCGATCTGATCATGGCGAATCATATCGCGGAGGCGATACAATATAGGCCGAGAGTGGGGATGTGACATAGCGTGCTGTTTCTAATCCAGACCACATTCCTGCCGCAGCCTTGCCATCTCCGCGCGAAAATCGCGTTCCATCTGCTCTTTCTGCGCTGGCGGGAGAAAGCTGTATCT
>Ga0207416_1003896_pt1 | contig 13608 bp, 14 predicted proteins | sample PaiPotPPM11metaG_FD_184107 | JGI IMG/M metagenome (GOLD analysis project Ga0207416, IMG submission 184107) | Iron sulfur acid spring bacterial and archeal communities from Banff, Canada, to study Microbial Dark Matter (Phase II) - Paint Pots PPM... ...
GCGACGATCCGCCGAACGGTCTTGATGTCCAGCTCGAGGCGGCGCGCCATCTCCCGCAGGGCCATGCCCTGCCGATGCCACACCGCGATGGTTTGAAAGATCTCCAAACGAACCACCTCTCCCCCTGCGACCGTCGGCTTATGGCGGCCGCAGGGCCTCTATGGGGTCGGTGAGGTGGTCCCTTTTTCGTTCGTTTTAGCCGGTCCCAAATTCATTCGTACTAACACCGTGGAAGAAGCGCTACGGTATTTGGCACGCCTGAGATCCGTGGGCTGCCGTCAGCTGCGCTAAGAAAACGTGTGCCTCTGAGGACTCGTCGCGGGCCTGACGCGGGCCCTGTCCCCGTCGCAGCATCGTGCACGAGGTGTCTCGAAGCCGTGCTACACACAACCGCCCCAAGCCCCGAGGTCCGGCCTCCATGTCACGCGTCGCTCGCTGGAGTGGCGGCACTAGGTGGCGACTATTACGGCATTGCGGACCGCTCGACGAAGCCTGTAGCGGCGCACCAGACGACCAAGATCGGCAGCCTCTTCCGGGTCCGCGCCCATGCGGCCGCTTCCGAGTCGGTGTGACGTTCGGCTTGGGCTTGGATCTTTTTCACAGACCTGGAAGGGATGGACTCGGTCTGAGTTCCGGGGCTATTTTATCCACCAGGGTCGTAACGTCGAGGTTTGATAACTCGCTTGGCTCCAATTTGTGCAGGCCGCCACCGTAAACTCGCCCCTCTTCAAGAATCTGATCGACACGCATCTTGTTAAGTCGCTCCCAGAACTCGCGAACGAGACTGGGCTTATGGCCGAGGATTAGCTGAAAGTCCGGGCGAGGATAGAGCAACAGGTAGACGTTCGTCGCGGTCGCGTTAGACTCGTTTAGCAAGAAGCGAAATGGGCGCTGCTTGTCACCTCGACCCATGTAAGTGCAGAGTAACGGTGGTGCGGGTCGGCTTTCCTGTGAGTACCAGGGCGAGCGCTTGCGGCATAGGTATCGGACCGACACCTTGCCTTCTCCACCTAGTAGGTATGAATGCAGAGCCGGATAGCGAGACTTGACTTCGTCCTCAGGCAATTTTGTGTCAAGCAAATAGAGGCGCTTCGAGATGAGGGGCTCGCGTTTCTCATCTGCTTTGATTTCCAAGCCCTCAACATAACGCGAACTCGGGAGAATTGGGCGGAAGACTTCACGCGGTAAGTTGCGTTCCTTGATTTGTTCGTCGGTAAGAATGAAGAAACTATTATCTCCGGTGGCCAAACCGCGCTTCACGTGGAATAGATCGCCGAGCCGCACATGGGCGCGGGACCTTTCGTTGTTGCTCAGGGCAACGCCAGACCATTTTCGATTGCCGATCAGATCGCGAAGGGCAATCTCTTTGGTTGACGCTGGCTTGTTCAGCGTGCCACCATAAGTGAAAGCGACGTTGTGCGTTTTCGATGGTGGCGCTTTTTCAAAGACAATAACCGCCGATGATACCAAGGCGTCATCGAATTGCACGTTCCGCGGATCAAATCGATGGATACGGAGCAACTTGACGTGCTCGGACAAGTATCGCTTAACTTGCCGACCATAGTTCACGTCTAGAAACTCCGATGGCACGAGCCAGGCTGCAATCCCGCCGTCTTCCATCCAAGCGTGTGACAGCAACATGAAATAACAGTAGAGTCCAGTAAGGCCGTGGAGGTTTATTCCTGTTTCCCTCAGCACGCGCGTGCCCAAGTATGCTTTGTCGGTAGCCACCAGATGATGGTGCCGAACGTAGGGCGGATTGCAGATCACGACGTTGTAGTGTTGCTCCGGCGCTTGGCGCGTAAAATCTTTCAAACGTAGGTCTAGCCCGCTTCTCCTCCAAAGAGACGTTGCAGGTTCTCCGTAATAGGGGTCAATTTCAAAACCGGTCGCAAGTTCAACGTGCTGATCTGCCGCTTCCAGAATTGCCGAATAGAATGATCCAGTGCCGAAAGCCGGATCAAGGAATCGGATCCTCGATGTTCTTGGAACAAGTGACGCCACGAACTGTGCGATATCGGTCGCTAAGGGTGGCGGTGTCGCGAACTGCCCCATCCTATTGCGCTCGGCTTGCGTCTTTCCGGCGTCGAGTTTGGACTGAAGCCTAAGACGCTCGGACTCGACCTCTGCGGCGTCAAACATTGAATGCTGCAAGGTCATTTATTCGATGCTCCCACACCCAGTCAATGCCTTCGGCGGCTTCGTAGCCCAAATATCCGCTATCAAAGTATCCGCACAGGAAAAGTATGAATCTAACGTTCTCACCATAGGTTTTCTTCAGTTGACTGATCTTTGTGGCTTCTTCCTTGCGCCGTTTGTTGGTGTTTGTGAAGTCTCCCGCTGACTTACATTCAACCATCAAAGGGAGGTCGTCTTCTTTCGCTCCACGCGCTTTGATCGCAACGTCAATAGGGATATTGACCAGCCTCTGATCCGGGCCGAGTTTTATCGGCGCGTTTAAGCGAAATGAATATGAGCCGGGACTGAGTCTGGAAATCGTTGCGCCCTCTCCGGAGGGCACATGCTTGTATTTGCGGTCGTCCAGCCATTTGCCAATCATTGTCAACTGGCGCTTTTCTTGTGCATTCCGGACAATTGGATCGCTTTGGGACCCGCAGAGACGATCTGCAACAATAGTCGCGGCGCGATGAATCGCTTGCTCACTCGGCGAGTCTTTCTTGCCGAGCCAAACAAATATATCTGGATCTGTCAGTCTCTGAATCTTCTGGACAATCTTGCCAAGTTGCTCGTCGAGGAGAGCGCGGGGCATTTTTGATGGGAGCTTGCTTTTGACCTCGATGCTCCCTACAAGCGACTTAGAAAGATCGGCAAGCCCGATGAGTCGGTCGCGAGCCAACGGGGGGCACGTACTCATTCGCAATATAGGCAGGATCTCGGGATGCTCGCGTAGGCTTTCAGCGTTAAGTCCAGACAGGTTATTGGTCCATTCAAAGGCGCTCTCAACTGCTTTGGTAGTCACGACGCGGGTGTCTCGGTACGCCTGTGGCGCGAAGTCCATGAACCACTCGTTGTATAGGTCCACCGATTTCGCGATGTCGTCTTTCCAATGATCGGGCTTGTCCCGATTAACCGCCATCGGCAATCCTTTCTAGCAACGCGGCCGACTCAATCCGCTGGAGTGGCCGCAAAGTACTCTGAGATCGCACGGAGGATTCGACGGAAGTTTTCAAGCGTCTGATTTTCGAACTCCAACCCACCTTGCCGCACCTTGTTTAAGAAGAGCCTCGAGGCGAGCGCCTTGTCAATGCCCCTGGCTTTCGCATGTGCTGAGTTCTTGACAGTTGTAAGTTCGGTGGGTGAGTCTGAAACGACGAACCGGTTGAAGTCCGTGCGGGTAAAGAGATCTTCGACGCATGTGTCCGGCTCGCTGTGTACGTCTATTAACTTGCGCTCATCCAGTTGCAAACGCTCGCGCAGGCGTTTCCTTGTTTTTCGGCCTTCCGCGTCTGTATCTAACACGGCCATAAAATCAAGACCCCAGCCGATGAGGAGAGACGCAAGGTTTGGGATCGAGGGGGCGCCGACGGCTGGAATCAACGCCGCTTCGTGACCGAACTCGCTGCTTAGAAATTCCCGCATGGCAGTTAAGAAGTAGTAGTCAGATATACCCTCCAGTAAGACGTTGCGCGCGCCGGGGAAATGAACCGCACTGCGAATGATGTCGAGGCCAATTGCAGTAATGATTGGTCTGACTGTATCTTGGTCTGTACCCTTGTAGATTTTTCCCTCAATTCTGGTCTTGTTGTCTTCCTTGATGACCAGCCTGATGCGGTCGAGCCTATCGGCGTGGAGTAGGTAGGGTGAGTGCGTGCTGATCAGCATTTGATGCTTGGCGGAGAGGCGCTGTAACACGCCTAGCACGTCCTCCTGCGCCTTCGAGTGGAGGTACAACCCCGGCTCGTCAATCAGGATGATCGCGTTCTCGGACTCCTCACTGTTCAGCCTCAGGTAGAAAGAAAGGAACCATTGAAAGCCCTTGCTTCTCTGGGAAAGTTTGTAATACGTTGAGTCGCCCAGTTCCTCAAGCCCGATTGTTATTCGGTCTGGACCGTATGGCCGCAATACGACCTTCACGCTGCTTTGGTGCCAGGCCGGCCCAAAATCTCCGCTGATTAGGGCGGTCTGCGATATAAGCAGATTCATTCTAGCCTGCGTGTCAGTCGCGTTGATTATGTCCTGAATATTCAGGCCTGCAATTTTCGCGAAAGCGCGGAGGGGCTCGCTTGACTCTAATTCACTAATAGACAACTCGAAGGGCATTATGTCCGAAAAGTCGCTGTAGAGGATGATGTGGGGAATGCGCTCTACGGCCGCGGCGATCCAGGCGTTGGGTAGGGGAACGGGGTTCTGGAGACGATCACGCAGCCAACTAATCGCTTGAGCAGCCCTTTGTGCCCCGGTTGGGTCTCTCGACAGGATGGCACCTTGGCGCGCCTCAATTTGCGGCATGGTAGTCGCGATTAAGAAGTCCCTTATCTCAGGAAAACTAAGGTCCCAATTGCTGGGTTCGATAACGTCCGTAAGTTCTGGGAAATCACGACGCAATGCGGCAATCGACTCCTTGATTTCGCTAATGGTTGGGCTGTCTTGGGTATGGCCCTGGAGAAGGGTGGCAAACTCTTCGCTAACACGATACATGTTTGGAAACGATTTTTCGATAGGTAGGCCATTTTTCTCCAGATACTCTCGCGCTGCCGCTGACACACTTAGGCCAGTAGCATGGACGAAATCCGCAATCTCTTCCGGTGTCACGCTAAAGGTCAGTGTTATGGACGGTGGTATTTCTCCGGACTTCCAGCCGAGGGGGAAAGCATCTTGTGGGATCTCCCGTTGACTGTCGAAGTCTCGCAGGGCTTCAAAGACATTGGTTTTGCCGGATTCGTTCTTGCCCGCGAGAATGGTTATGTCAGAGGCCAGCCAGCAAGGTCCGCTGTCTCCTATAGACTTGTAGTTTCGAATATGAAACTTTAGCAGCCGCAGGGGGCGGCGTTCCTCGGGTCTTTCAATCATCGCCGTCGGCGAGTTGAGCCATCGCCTCCCTCATCCTGCGCGCGATCAACGAGAGTTCTCGTCGCTCATAACGGGCTCGATTGTTACCAACACGAAGTGCGGCTTCACGCGCTTTCGGTCGCAAGCCGCGAGGTAGTCGCCGAAGGAGTGCGGCAGCGGCTCTTTGGTAAGATCGGTGCTTTCGCTCATTAAGATCGCCGGGCCTTTGCGCCGTGCTTTAGGACCATCGCGATGACATCGCGGACTTCACGTTCCGTGAATCCCTTTATGGCGAGTTCGGCCGAGGCGCTCTGGGATACGCGGACGCCCTGCCTGCAGCGTGAATAGCGGCTCACCCTGCGCGTCCTGGATACGTAGGCCTGGCGCGCGCGCCGTAAGGGCCTTTTTGATAGCGCCGACCTCGTTGGCGCATCGTTGCGGGCGACGTGTCTGCCATGCAGCGCGAGAACCACTCCAAAACCGGTGGACTTCCGCCGTCGATGTATGGCATGTATGGACGTAATGCTGTGGTCGACCGGTGAGCCGCAAATACTCTCGACATTGCGACTTTTGAAACATCCGCTCAATGCTACCACGCCGTCCGCCGTTGGTTGTAGTCATCCGTCATTGCGTTCTGATGTCTCTCTCTGTCCGCGAGCGTTTCGCCGTCGCGCAAATGATCTTTCGCAGGCACAGCACGAAGCCGTACTTCCGAAATGGACACTACCAATTTAAAATCCGGTAGACCAAGAGTCCGCCGCGGTCGTCGCGGTGAGGGCAGCATCGTCGCACATGGCCGCGGCTATCTCGGCCGAATCTTCGTTGAAGACCGCTCCGGAAAAACAAAGCGCGTGAACGTGTTCGGGAAGACCAAGGACGAGGTCCGCCAGCAGCTCCGTGCGCTGCAGACCGGAGCGCAGCGAATCAGCCAGCAGACCGGCTCATCGCAAACGCTGGCGGAGTTCTTGGCGACGTGGCTGCAGGCTGTCCGTCCGCCGACGCTGCGGCTCTCGACCTACCGGCTCTATGAGTGTCTGATTCGGTTGCACATCGCTCCGAACCTGAGGGAGATCCGGCTCCGCGACCTAACAGAAGAGCAGATCCAAGAGCTGCTCGACGAAATGGGAAAAGCGGGCTCTTCAGCGCGCCGACGACAGCAGGCACGCGGGGTGCTGCACAAGGCGTTGAAGTACGCAGCGAAGCACAAGCTCGTGGCAAGCAACGTGTGCGCTGGTGTCGAGAAGCCGCGGTACGTACCGCCTCAACCCCGCGCGTTAACCGAAGACGAGGCGGCGCGATTCATGAGGTTGGCTGACGCCGACCACGAGCAGCTCGCAAGAACCAGCAGGGAGCGCAAATGCTCGTTCCTTTGCGCAAACCTATTCAAGATCGCGCTGCGCACAGGGATGCGGCTCGGCGAACTCCTCGCGATGCAATGGCCAGACGTCGATCTGCGCAATCGCTCGCTGTCCGTGCGCTACACGTTGACCATCGACGAGGATGGTAATCCAAGGAGAACGGAGCCGAAGACGCCGTCGAGCAGGCGACGCCTCGAACTATCGGACGATGATGTGGCGATCTTTCGGGATCAGCGGCAGCGACTGCTCGCGGAAGGCTTGCGCGCTGAGCCATGGGTGTTCCCGGCAGAAGACGGTGGTCCATTGGGAAAGGAGCAAGTCGAGCGCGGACCGCTGAAGCGGATCATCAAGGCAGCCGGAATCCCCAAGATCCGCTTCCACGACCTGCGCCACACGTGCGCGACGCTGATGCTCGGTGCAGGCGTCCACCCGAAGGTCGCTCAGGAAATCCTCGGCCATGCGAGCATAGAGACGACGCTTGACCTGTACAGCCATGTCACGCCGACGATGCAGCGGCAGGCGGTTGATATGCTGAGCGGAGTTCTGCGAGAGGCGACGCAGCGCCTTAGAACCCATATTTCTGCTGTCGAAGCTTGAACGCTTCGAGGGCGCAGATCGGCGTTCGTGGCGACTTGTGACAGAGCTCGGGTGTAATGGATGGCCAATCGAGGATTCTGCCATGGGATCACTTTCGTTATGACGAAAAAACCGAACGATGCGTAACGACAAGTCGCCGCAGCGCGAAATGCCGCTGTGGGTCATCGCCGCCACGGTGACGGTCGCAATGGCCGTACTACCGATACTTTGGGTGCTGGTCGAGGCGGCGCTTTCCAAATGGGGTTTTCTCATCGCTCCCATCGACCTCAGCACACTGGGAGCAATCGCGGGCGCGATCTTCACGGCTGGCGGATTGGTTGTGGCCCTCGTATCGCTCTTTACGCTCTTTAGCATGCGCAGAATAGTCGACGACAGGGTCGCGAAATTGGGTAATACGATACCCGGATTAATCAATGCGCGGCTCCAAACGTCGCTGAGAGCATATAACAAGTTCCTGGACGCGCAGGACGTCATCAGACGCACTCCGGGGGCTGTAGCGTACGCTGAACCGCTCATCGAGCAGGCGCTTACGATTGATGCCAGCCTCGCTGGGGCGAGAGCGTGGATGGGCGACCAGTTCTATGCCGCCGCTAGAAATGAGTTTCTCTCCCTCCACATGGACGGGATCACGGCCTCGAGTGGACCGGCGCACGACGCCATCGCTCCACTGGTCATGCGGGCTATTCACTGGTACCAACAAGCCAAGGCGGATCCCGAGGGAAATCTCGACCCGCCCATCGCCAGATTGGCGGAGCTGTATGGTATGGCGAGTGGAACCTATCGCGAAATGACCGACTGTATTCGCGATCTTGTCGCACGGCATCAGCTTGCGCTTTTCGATCACGACACAAGTCGCGCATTTCTCGCTGCCGGATGCGGCATGAATCAATCACGTCTGGTTGAGGTTGCCAACTTGCTAAAACAGGCTTTCCCTTGGACCCGTGATCAGCTTGTCGCGGAATGGCAGGCGTATCAGCGGGCTCGAATCGCCGCAGAAACTACCGCCCCGATGCTGCACGTCTGGGCGATAGCCAGGACCGTCGCCGATGACAATCCGCTCATCCCGGGACTGGTGAAGCTAGGCGGAGTTGGCCATGAAGATGAGGGTAAGGCATTTTGGAGACTCGCAAAGCAGCAGGGTGGGATTATACGCGACGGCGGCATCCCCAAGATCGAGTACGACGAAAAAGGCGTTATGACCGAGGGGCAGGCCTTGTCCGGCGACGAGCTGATCCGTACGGTCCATGAAAAGTTTCTGATCATCGGCCGAGCCGAGATGGCGCCGGCAGAAAGTGCCATAGATTTCCGCTGAACACCAAAAGCATGATCGCTCTCAAGCCGACTGAAAAGTATTCGTTGAACGACGTTGTCCACTTTGCGGAGTGGGAGCTAGATGATACTGAGTTCTGGCAAAGTGTGCGCTATACAGGGTTTTCCGGGGATGGCACAATCAAGTTTCATGTAACGCAAGGGAGCGCCGAGAAACCTGCCACAACGAGCATGGGGATGGGCAACTTTGTCAGAGTACCGCCCCGACCGCCAAACGTTGTGAGGTGGACTTCCGAAATTGCTGCGCTGGCACACGGGGTGGCTCCGGCGGCATGGAGGACCGGTCCCAGTTCTACAGACGTAGCAAGTCATTTTTATGTTCTCGGAGAGGAAGGAGAACTCATAGAAGTTGAGCGTCCTGAAGAGGTAAAGGCAGAACGTCGAATCGGTTTTCGTCAGTTCTTTGAAGGCAAGCAAAATGAAGCCGACGCTTCTTGATTGCGTTGGTAAGTGCGGTTCACCACACGTGGTATGTTTTGAATGTGCTGCACAAGTCGGAACCGCTGGCAGGAACGTCCCTTGCCCCGATTGCGGAAATATTGGTGCGCGACTGATCGTTGATTGCCGTAACTCTAAGCTGAAGATGTTCGGCAACGGTGATGCGGCCAAGCTGGTCGCCAGATACTGGTATCAGGGACCAGATCGAGGTAAGTGCAACTTTGCGTTCGTTGATCCCAACCGACCAACTGCTTCGGCAAGGAATGCCGACTCGGAATATATCTTCGAAGAAAAGATCGGTGTAGATGGTCGAGCGGTGACTGCCTGGAGGCGCATCGATAGACGGCGGAACGTGTATCGCGAACGCGTCGTGCGAGACGACGGCACCGTGATCCACGAGCAGGAGGAGCCGCTGGCCGCGCACATTGGCCATGGCAGCGCCAAGGCTTAACTCACCCGACCTAGACGGTTCCGTGTGGACACCAGCCTACTCGCAGCGGCGGAGGGATTACGCTTGGCTCGACCGCTCATCAGCCGGAAGACACTTATAGAATTTCGGGAGTATATAACAGCCTGGGTGTTGCGCGAGATCGACGACGAATTCTCGGCAGCCGGGATTCCGCTCGCTCAAAGTACCAACGTCGAAGTGAAAAGCGGCGCTCGACGACATCAGGTGGAGCTCTATTACGCCTCGCTCGATCTCGCCAAGCCGTCGGACACAGCGAAACTCCTGAGCGTGTTCGAGAACGTCGTATCGGTCGCGACTCGCGTTTACCCAGATAAGGCGCGTGATCTTATCGCGTGGATCGGAAAAGACGGCTACACTTGGGACGGCAACCATCTGCTGCCGCGCGCTCCCTCGGGCATGCGACACATGGCTGGCAAACTCGACCCAGTGGATGCTCAATCTATCCATGATGGAATTCGCCGGATTGAAAACTCAATCGATGACGATCCGGCGCTCGCGATAGGCGCCGCGAAAGAATTGGTTGAGAGCACTTGCAAGACGATCCTCGACTCCAAGGGCGTTCCCTATGCGAAGGACTCTGACCTCAGCGAACTCATGAAGGCGACGACGAAGATCTTGAAGCTCACACCAGACGACATCCCGGCCGTAGCCAAGGGAAGCGATCTCATCAAACGTACGCTCCACAGTCTCGCCTCCGTCGTCGGAAGCATCGCCGAGCTTCGCACGCTGTATGGGACGGGACATGGCAAAAGCGGTAAGGCGAAGGGCCTTCAGCCTCGTCACGCACGGCTTGTCGTCGGTGCGACGTCGTCGCTGGCGACGTTTCTTTGGGACACGTTCGAAGATCGCAGGCCCTAGATCACTGGACTCTAGCCTTCCAGTGAGATACCGCGCGATGCTAGTGAGCTTGCGACCGTACAAACGTGTGGTCTTGCTTGTCAGTGCCCTCTCCTTAAATTTTCCAGAGATCGGTCCAACGTGTAGGAAGACACCGAGCACCGCATACGACGTCGCAGTAGACGCTACGGGACCCACGATAGCGGCGGCGACGTTCTGCCAAACCCGAATTAGATTTTGACATTGCCTAGCTCAACAAGCGCGTAATCCATGTCCTGATCGGGCGCCATTGATCGCCGCCCGCAGATCGCACATTGTCGCACGTTCTTACTTACCTTTCCGCGAACAGAAGCACTGGTAGAGTTGGCGAGTCAAAACAGATCGCCGGGACTTGCATGCCGGTGAGCCGCTTCGACCTCGCCGTCGGCGAGCGAAACGTATCGCTTGGTCATCGTCATCGTAGAATGACCGAGGATTTTTTGTAGCGGGAACGCACCGCCGCCATGCGCGATGAACAGGGTTGCACCTGTGTGACGCAGCCGGTGCGGCGATACCCGAATTCCCGTCAGTCCAGCGCGTTTTGCCAAGCGATCCAGCTGCTTGCGAGCGCGGTGTCGATTCAGGCGTCGGCCGTTCTTGGCCACGAAAACCGCATCGTCCATCGGATGCATCTTATCGCGGACCTGAAGGTAGTTGCTCAGCGACTCAGCAGTGCGCTCGCCGAAGTAGACGTTTCGCTGCCTGCCGCCTTTCGCGCAGCGAACACGAGCTGTTCGAGCGGCGATATCGATGTCGGCAAGATTGAGTCCAACCAATTCGGAGATACGGAGCATTGCGTCAATCAAAAACCGGATGAGCGCATCGTCTCTCCGGTTCACGAACGATTCGCCCGTGCAAGCTGCAAGCAGCAGACGCAGCTGGTCGTGGGTCAGGATGTCCGGCGGCTTGTCGACTCGGCGCGGCATTCGGATGTTCGCGGTCAGATCGGTGGAGATGTTTTCCGCGGCGCACCAAGCAAAGAACGCTTTGACACATTTTGCCGCTTGCCAATGGGCCGGGGCCGAGTGTTCCCGACCGGTATTGAAAAATGCGCGGAGATAGTCGGCTGTCAGGGAGGGCAGATCAATATTGTGCGCCGCTGACCAGTTTTGCAGGTGGCGGAGTTGGTACGCGTGATTCGCAGAGGTGCTGTCGGCAACGCCTTCGGCTCGCTTCGCGAGGATGTAGCAGTGGATAGCCGCATCGAGTCGCGGAGTGTTTGGATGTCGCGAACGGTCAAAGACGTGCGCCCATTCGCATTGAGAGGGATCCATATGGCCGCCGCAGCTCGCGCTGAAGCGTGACGCTCCTTTCTTGCCACTCTGGCCCTCCTGCCGGGCTCCATCTTACCACCGTTGCTCCGCTGCATCAATCGGAAAAACAATCTCGCTCTACGAGAGACTCGCGGGACGTCGGTGACGCCGAAAATCAGTTCGCGCATGCTAACACATGGCTACATCGCGTGCAAGCGATTGACAAACATTCGAATTGAAGCTATGTTGCACCTCAACGCGATGAGGAATACTGCGCTAGAACAGGTCCCCTGGACTCGCGCGGCGATGAGCCTCCGCAACGTCTGCATTCGCCAACGCGACATACCGGCGCGTCATGACGAGGCTGGAGTGCCCCAAGATCTCCTGCAACGCGAACACGTTGCCGCCGCGCTCCAGGAACATCTTGGCGAACGTGTGCCTCAGCGAGTGCGGCGACACCCGAATCCCCTCGACACCGGCGCGCTTGGCGAGTCGTCGCAGGTGGTTGTGCGTATGGCGGCACGTTAGGCGACGGCCGTTGTGCCCCACGAACAACGCCTCGCTTGTCGGATAGGCTCGTGATCGGACAGCCAGGTACTTCGCGAGCGACCGAACGGTGCGGGCACCAACCGGCACGATCCGCTGCTTGCGACCTTTGCCGGAGCGTATGAACACCCGGCATCCGTCGAGGTCGATGTCTCCCACGTCCAGCGACACGAGTTCGCCGACACGCAAGCCGGAGTCGATTAGCAGCCGTAGTAGCGCGTCGTCGCGGCGTTGCTGGAACGTGGCGCCGTGGCAATGGTTGAGCAGCGCGCGAACTTGGGCCACGGACAGCGGCTGAATCGCCTTAATCTCGCGCCGCGGCAGACGAAGACCGGCTGATGCGTTGGGGCAGATCTGCTCATTCTCGCACCAGCGGAAGAATGTGCGCAGCCGCCTGGCTGATTCAGCAACTGCATTGTGCGAATAGGTTTGTCGGGCAACAAGGAATGCGCGCAGAGCCTGCGTCGTCAGATCTGGGAGGTCGAGGCCGTTGGCCGAGCACCATTTCTGCAAGTGCAGCAGCTGGAAGCGGTAGAAGGCGATGGTCGCCTTCGTAGCACCGTTGGCGCGGCGGTCGAGCAGAAAGGACGCGACAGCATCGTCGAGGGTCGGGCATCTGCGTTGCCCCCGCGCCGTCGCGAGCGAAACAACGTTGTCGCTTTTGAAATAGGGCATCGGCATCCTGGGCCGCTACTGGCCTGAATCTCAACACATGCCATAACGGGTGGCTACAGTCAAGGACGGGTCAGCGACGCAGCGAGCGGATTATGTGTAGGTCGCAGGCGGGTGGCTGGAGTTTGGATCGCCGCCGCGGACATGGTGCGCCGAGCATGGCCATAGGACAAATGTGCCGTGCCCCAAACCTGTGCGCCAAGCATGGGAGGGTAACGTCATGTCGCAAGAGACCCTAAGCACCGCTGCCGCCATCGGCACGTTCATCGTCATCGCGGCGACCGCCATTGCTGCGGTCGTGCAGCTGCGCCACTTGCGCGCAAGTAATCAATTACAGGGCTTGCTGAATGTCCTCGCGCGCGCCGAGGATACCAAATTCAACGAGTGGATCGATGGGGCTAGGCGCATCCTGGCGGAAAACATGCCAGATCTGAGCTATCGACGGCGCATCGAAGACGGTACATTTGACCGTACCGACAACCCATGGCTGAACCTTGCGAACTCCTACGAATGGATGGGAAGCCTGATCAGGCAAGGGCTCATCGCCGAAGAGCCTTTCATGGACGTTCATGGGGCTCGGGTCACGCGTTCCTGGCAGCTGCTGGAGGAGATCATTGCGATTAGGCGGCGGCGACAAGGGCCCTCAACCTGGGAAAACTTTGAATACCTTTTCATGCGAGCCGGGCTATACGTTTCTCGCCACCCGCGCGGTGTCTATCCAAAAACGACCCCTCGCGCGAAGATCAACGACAAGTGGCTGGCGGCCGACGCTGCCGCATCTTGAATGCCGTGGCCTAGCATCGTAGGCGGAGGAATTGGGCTGGGTCGCGCTACCTATAGAGGGCTTACATCGCCAAAAGCAAGAGCACAAACATTTGGTGTTCGTGCTCAATTCACGCGTGCTGGGAAAGAGTGGACGCGGTTGCGGGGCCTCTTACATGCGAAGCAAGCGCTCTACCAGCTGAGCTACATCCCCACGGCCATCGGTCTTCGCCCGTGCGCCGACACGACCCTCGGCACACGCCACATAAGCTAGCACACGGCGCGGTTTCGCGCAATC
>Ga0207416_1003897_pt1 | contig 13606 bp, 17 predicted proteins | sample PaiPotPPM11metaG_FD_184107 | JGI IMG/M metagenome (GOLD analysis project Ga0207416, IMG submission 184107) | Iron sulfur acid spring bacterial and archeal communities from Banff, Canada, to study Microbial Dark Matter (Phase II) - Paint Pots PPM... ...
GACTTGCGCAAATCCAGTCCCGTTCTCGGCGGAGACCAGTGGCGGCGAGGCGCGGCCGCGCGCCAGGTCGCTACCGGTGCCCAGCGCGCCGCCCTCGCTTCCCTCGAGCATCGGCAAGGCGGTCCCGACAACGACGGCCTCCTGCGCGCGCGCCTCCTGCAGGCGGTTCAGGGCGATTTCCAGCGTAGGGTTCGCCGCGACGACGCGGTCGATCAGGGATACGAGCTCGCGGTCGCGCAGAGCGCGCCACCATTGTGAGGGGTCGACCACGTGGCGGTCGCGGCGACCGGTCGCGAGCTTCGCCGTTTTCGCGGGCGCAGCAACAAAGGTTGCCGGCATCGGCGTATCCGGCGGCTGATAATCGGGGCCGACCGCGCACGCGGCCAAGACCGCGCAGGCCACGACGCCGAGCAGGAGGGACAATGTGCGCGCCAAGGCCCTTCTGCGGCGGCTATCGTCCCCATGCAGAGGCGTGGCTGGCGCCGGCGCTGAACGCATGCGAACCCGACTACCGCTACCGAGATGGCGGTTGAACTGTAATCATCATCGGCCATCCACAGCAGCGACGCGAAACTAAAGCATCGCCTGCAGACGGCTTCCCCCCACACCGCAGAATGAGCGGTTTTGGCCAGCGGCGCAAGATCGTGTCCGGCCTATGCATGTAAGACGAGATATGTGGGCTAGCGATTTTTAGCATCCGTCGCGCACTCGGCGATGTGGGTGGGCGCGGGAAGTGAAACGCCGAGTGATCTGCGACATATGCGCCTATTACGCAGTCGATGGTTCGGATAGATTGTGCGCACGTTCGGATAACCGGGCGATTCTGGCCTTTTGCTGTACTCGATCTTTTCGTCAATCGTCTGAAAGCTCTTCATGACCGCGACCACACATCGTCCGCGCTGTCCGGTGCCACCATGTGGAGAGGAATCGCTATCGCGACCAGCATCTCGCTCCTGAGCTTCGCCCGCGAGGCCTGACGCTTGCTATGGTCATCAGCATGCTGATGACGTTTGCACTGGGCGAAAGTGGCAGCAGAATGCCCCCTCGGCCGCGCGGTCATTGGCGGCCTGCTGGTGGCGTCATCCCGACCGTGTCCACCGTCCTCCACTCCAGGCGCGAACGAGCTCATGCTGCGCCGGAACCACCCAACCGGGAGCAACCGCCTGACCCGGACGCCCATGGCATCGGAAGGTCACTTGCCCCACTACCAGACCGCTTCGCCGCCACCGCGCCCATCGCGCGGCCTGCGCCGAGTCGCACTCGCCGCCGCCGCCGTCGTCGTCTTCATTGCCGTGTTCGGGATTCTCGACCGGCGCGGCCACGAGGCCGAGGTCAGGAAACGGACGCAGGAGTTGGCGATCCCGACGGTTGCCGTTATCACGCCGCGTCCGGGCGCCTCGGTGCAGCGGATGGCGCTCCCCGGCACCGTGAGTACGAGGCGCCGATCTACGCACGGGTGAACGGCTACCTGAAGGACTGGCACTTCGACTACGGCGCCCACGTGAAGAAGGGGACGTGCTGGAAACGCTCGGGCAGGCGATTCGAGGCCGCAAACATTGAGAGTTGGCGGCATGAGGACACAGCAAAAGACGAGCAAATCCGCGCGATGATATCACTCTTGACTGTTTGCAACTAAATGGCGCATCGTAGTGTATGGTGCTGCTGGCAATCTTCTAGACTTTGAGGCTTGTGGAGCGGTTCACCGTGTCAAGAAAAAGGAGGCGCAAAATGAGAGTTGCATTTTGCTCTTGCCTTTTGATCGGAACTCTTTCTCAAGCGTTTGCGGATACAACCAGAACGCAGACGGCGGAGTTTACTTATCGCAGTTTGGGCACGTGTTTGGCGTCCCTTGAAGGCTTCAATCTTAAATTGGAGCCTGCGAACTCTGGTGTGGCATGGACGACGACGTTCACTGGTAACGGTCGTGTCGATGCGCAGGGCGCAGCCACCGAGACCGGCCAAGCTGTAGATACAGCCTCCTTCGGAGTTGGGCCGCGAATGCATGCGCCCGGCGCCCATGCATATGAAATGACGTTTACCGCGACTATTAGCAAATCGGAGAAAGATGGCAGTCCCATATTTCGTGCAGGCACGGCAAATGGAACTTTCATCGCTGGACCCTATGCAGGGCGAAGCTTCAGTGTTTCAGGTTTTCAGCTGACGAGGAACACGGCGGAGAATGCAGTTGAGACGTATGGGAGTACTGGTTCGCCCGTTGTGCAGACGATATTGTTTGGAGGCGGGGCCAAGTTTGAACGAATTTGCGTGCTGACTTTATTGGTCTCTGGTGTTCAGGGCGGTGCCCATTGACCGTATTGAAGTCCCCACCTCCTAGACAAGGGTGCTTGACGAGGACGTCATGGAATCCACGCGGCGGCACGGGGTTACGCGTAGCATATTGCGTCGCGGTTTAGTCACGTCAAACTTCTTCTCAGGAGAGAGTTCACTTTTAGTGCGACATGAAAATGGGCAATCGCATGCCTGTCAACAGGTCATGCGTGACGCCCCCAAGCATCTTTTCCCATAGACGCGGGTGGCCAAAGGCGCCAGCGACGATCAGGTCGGCGCCCTTCGCGTTTGCTTCTTCCTGCAAGCGGTCTGCGATGGCGCTGTGACTGACATTCTCGATCCGCAATGAATCGACGGTAGCGCCATGGCGGGCGAGATGCTCGATCAGTTGCTCTCCTGGGGGGCCCGGATGCGAATCGATAAATCCGGACGGATTGATCATGAGGATCGTGGTCCGTTCCGCGTGTTCGATCAGGGGCATTGCGTCATTGAGTGATCGCGCCGCCGGGCGGCTCGAATTCCAAGCGACCGCGACATGGCGGCCCAGTATTTTGACTGAATGATCTGCGGGGACGAATAGGACTGGTCGTCCAGTCACGAACAGGAGCTGCTCGGCAAATGTGTAGTTCACGGAGGCCGGTCCTCCTGGTTCGTTCTGGCCCAGGATGCAGAGATCGGCGTAGCGAGCGTATTGCGGCACCGCAACGGCAGCCGCACCGTCGATATCGACCAAGTCTGTCGGGATGCCTTTATCGCTGGATAATTCGTCTAGGGTCGCTTGTAGGCGCTCCGTAACGGCGGAGATGGATGCCGCGATGCTCTCGTCGAGCAGGTCCATCTCATCCCGCGTAACCAAGCCTAACTCAGCTGTTTTCCGCCTATCCGGCTGCATGAGGGTCCATTCCCGTGCGAACAAGGCAGTCAACCGGCTCCCATGACGACTTGCCAAGTCGGACGCCAAGCGCAATCGAACGATGGCGTCATCGGATTGGTCAACGCAGACCAGCAGGTCCTTCAGTGCCATTGCAGCCTCTAAAGGATAAAAGCCTGGTAAGTGGAACGCGGATTTTTTACCGTCTTACCCCCTCGTCGCGCCGTCGGCCAGCAGAACGCGTCCATTGCGAAAATTTAATTTTCCCAGGCGGAACTGCGGTGTTGGCAACAGGCTTGCGGCTAACAGATGCGGCTCACCAATACTAGCCCGCTGATCTGTCAGCGAACACGGTATTGGCTTTAGTAGCTGAGTGATCGTTGACAGTGGAGGTTATGATGAATCGGAAGCTTGGAATGACCCTTGCAGTTGCAACGTTGTTGGCCGGTGCGACGACCACAAGCTTGGCTGCTGGTGAAGGTTCTACGCCTGGCACAAGGGCCAGCTCGACGCACAGTCACACTGTGGGCAAAAACGCTCAGTATCGTTCGCATCTTATCAACAGGGCAAGGATCAAAAATGTCGGCGCTCCATCGGCGGAGGGCGCGGGCGGCAATACCCGGTGAGGTCATAACCAGATGCGCGGCGTATCGGATCCGCGCAGGCAACAGTTGGACGCTCTGATGCACCTTCGTACAGAGGGCAGAAGCCCTAATGCGACCGAAAACATGTGGCCAAGCCTTCGTGACAGCGTTCGCTATCGCTACGGTCCTCGTCGCGCCGTGCGCAGCAAACCTAGTGGTCGCAGGCGGTGTCGCGCGCTATGCTCGCGGAGTTCCCACGGCACGTGCGGCGGACCATGGCTCCTTTGCTAACTACAATCAGGTCCATGGATACTATACCCACCACGGTCAATATGTACCCGGTGCTGGTGATCGGCTGATCTATGGCCCCGGGTACGTGTTCGTGCCTGGACGCGGATTCTCGGCGAGGATTGCGACATGCCGACAAGTACCTGTACGAACGAGTACCGCGATATCCAATAGGCGCTGTACTAGTGACGAATCCGGCCAGCTCGTTTGACGCCAGTTGGTGTGTATCTTCGATTTAGAGGTAGGGCCTTTCGATGAATTTAAGATTGGTCGCGATGGTGACGACGATCGCGGTCGGCGTTGGAGTGACGACGAACGCAACGGCAGCATTTAAGCATAGCGGATACCATCACGGTCTAGGAGACGGGGGATTTGCCGACCGTGGGCTTAACAGCGCGGGCGCAAGCGGGCATGGTAGTCACGGCTTGATCCGCGGGGCGTACGGAAACCATTACGGCGTTCTGAGCCGCTGGGGTACGGGAGCGGGCCTTGGAGTATTTGGGTACGACGACAGATACGGGCGGTGATTGTCCGTCACCGCGCCAAATATTCTCCTACAGAATGGTCAAATGGCCGCCTGAGCGGCCATTTGAATATACGAAGATAAAGAGCGGTCTTAATTCTCACCAACCGCTAATCTTACTGCATCAGAAATTTTCCGCCGCGGATGCCTTGTCATCGGCGCTGAACAGCATGGACATCGCGGGAGTGTTCTGACCAGTGCGGCAATCAAGCGGCGGCGCATCGTCGCGATCGAGTTCGGGATGTGGCGCTCGGGCCGCAGCGGGGGAACTGATAACGTACAGAATCTTTCGCACTTTCAGGATTGACGGCTTCTTCTAGAATAATGAAGGAGCAACCGATGAGTGACGAGAAGCCGATGGGCCAGGTCATCCAGATCGATGAAGCCCGGATACGAGACCATCTCGGCGAGATGGTTCGTGGAACGGTGGAGGAGACGCTGAACGCGATGCTGGATGCTGAGGCAGACCAGCTTTGCGGGGCCGGACGTTACGAGCGCAGCGAAGCTCGGCAGGATACACGGGCTGGCAGCTACGAGCGAACGCTGCAGACCAGCGCCGGCGAAGTTAGTCTCAAGATTCCGAAGCTGCGGCGCCAGACCTTCGAGACGGCGATCATCGAACGTTACCGCCGGCGGGAGAGCTCAGTCGAGGAAGCGCTCTTATCTGTTGACGACGCAGGTTCAGAGTACCCCGTAAGGACGCTATTTGGTCACGCGCGCGCGTGAATTGCTCTACTCTCCCTCCGGCTTGCGTTCTACCGCAGCCATAAGGGAATGGGAGAACTCCCGCCCGATTGCCGCTCCTATCTGCGCTATTTCCTTCGCCGGGCCCAGTCGGTCGAGCCGGGCCATCAACGATGCCTGCAAGCTCGCCGGGACTGCCAAGGCCGGGGCAGGAACTGCGGCGGCGCTTCGCCGCGCTTCGCCTTCACTCTCTGCCTCCAGGACCGCCTTCGTCATTTCCTCGACGAATAAGGGGATCCCATCAGTCCGCTCGATTATGTCTCGCCGGATGCTCGCCGGGAGAGGCTTGTTGCCGACAACGCTGTCGATCATGGCGTCGATGGCGCGATTCGGCAAACGATTGAGGGTAAGTGCCGTTACATGCGGCTGTCCGATCCAGGGCGGCGTAAATTCTGGCCGGAACGTAACGAGCAGCAGAACCCGAAGGGTTGCAATCCGGTCGATTACTCGGCTGAAGGTCTCCAGGCTCGTCGGGTCGGACCAATGCGCATCCTCGAAGATCATCAGAACTGGATTCTGCCGCGCCAGCGCTTCCATCTGCGAGAGGAGAGCTTGCAGAGTTCGCTGTCGGCGCTGCTCAGGGGTAAGGTCGAGCGCCGGATAGTGTCCATCGTTCGGCAGCGAGAGCATGTCGGCCAGGAGTGCCGCGTCGTGCTCAGAGGTCGAGGTCTGCGCCAGCAGCGCATCGAGCTTGCCGAGTTTTGCTTCCAGTACGTCGTCATGCGCAAATCCAGCGGCGCGTTCCATCTGGCGGATAAAGCGCGCTGTCGGTATGCTGCGGCGAGCAGAAATAACGCAAGCGGGTGTGCGGCTCGCTGGCGATGGTTTCCAATAGCGCAGCGGTTAGCCGCGACTTGCCGATACCGGCCTCGCCCGAAAGGAGCACCACTTGACCTTCGCCGGTCTTGGCCTTCAACCAGCGCCGCAGCAGCAATTCGAGTTCTTCTTCCCGCCCTACGAGAGCAGTTAGTCTGGCGGCATGCAGCGCTTCGAAGCGGCTCTCCACCGAACTCGCCCGCAGCGCCGCCCACGCCCGCACCGCCCCGGAGATGCCCTTGACTTCCTTGGCCCCGAGGTCCTGCAGCTCGAACAAATTGCCGAGCAGTTTTCGTGTGCTCTCAGCGATGACGACCGTATTCGGCTCGGCAATCCCCTGCAGACGTGCCGCAAGGTTCGGTGTCTCGCCGACGATGCCGCGCTCCTGCGCCTCGCCCGATCCAATCAGGTCGCCGACGACAACGAGGCCAGTCGCAATGCCGACGCGGGTTTGCAGCGGCGCGCTCGTATTGAGCGCTGAAACCGCAGAGGTCAACTCCAATCCGGCCCGTACCGCCCGCTCGGCCTCATCCTCATGGGCCTGCGGATAACCGAAGTACACGAGAACTCCGTCGCCCAGATATTTGGCGACAAACCCATCAAACCCGCGGACGGTTTCGGCGACGCATTTCTGATAGGTCGAAATAACCTCGCGCAAATCCTCCGGGTCCATTCTCGCGGAGAGCGCCGTCGAGCCGACCAGGTCCGAGAACATCACCGTGACCTGGCGGCGCTCGGCCGTGTCTTGGGGCTTTGGCTCGGTCAACGCAGGCTGCGGCGATGTCGGAGCGGCACCGGCAAGCTCCGCAATCGCGCGCAAAGCTATCTCGAATGCGGGAAAGTTCGGTTGTGAGGTTCTCGGTGACGCCATCGGCGAAGTAATCCTGGTTCGGATCGCCAGAAAGATTTGTGAAAGGCAGCACTACACTGCCGCGGTACTCGCTCTTTGCGGTCTTCTCCGGGAGTGGCGTACCAAGCCGCGACCACAGGATCAGTACAACGATGTCGAACGCGCTCGGCGGCTCGATTGCGTCCTGAAAATGCTTGGATGCGATCATCGCTTCGTGCTCCCATCGGTAGGGTTCGATGGTGAAGAAGCGGCTGTAGTCCTGAGACAGCTTGTCGATGATGAGGTCGGCGCGTAGCCGTTCATCCGGCACGTCGGCCGGCGACGAAATGAATATCCTGAGGCGCTGTGGCATTCCACCCCTCAGCGGAACAGCGCCAATATCGCCCATCGTCAGCCATCGCACAACGGCGATGTTAGGCAAGTGCATCTCTCGGCCTCGGTTAGATGCTCGCGCGTCCGAATCTCGGCGTTCGCCCGGCGCCACCTTTTCGATTCCGCAGGCGCCGGTCCGGCGCCGGATTCACGGCATCCAGACTTTCAACGTTCTTCGCGGAGGGGAGCATCTGTTCATGCCGAGCCTGTCGGCATTGCGCTGGACCGCGGACTTTCTTGACTCCAGCCAAGCAGCACCGGTTCGGGACGAGGTAAACCCGCTTCGATTGTAGACCAGGCGACGGCGCTGGCGCTCGCGATTGAGCTCATCCCAAGTCAGATCAGCAACGATTCCGCCGATATTGATCGCGCGGATACTCGAAGGTGCTCCCATATTTGTCCCATTGCTTATCGTTTTAATTTGAGCGTCGCTCTGATTGCAAAAGCTGACGCGGCTCTGTGAAAGCAATGTCAGAAAGGGTTGGCTCGGCGGCTTAGATGGCGTCTTGCAAATCGCTCTTGAGCCGGATTAACTCGGTTTACAAAAGGAGCAAGGTCGGGCGCGTTGTCCATATGGCCAAGATCACGATTTCCTACCGCCGTGATGATTCCATGGACATTACTGGTCGCATCTTCGATCGGCTCACAAACCGTTACGGGCGCGAGACTGTGTTTCGCGATATCGACAATATTCCACCGGGGCTCGATTTTCGCGAGCAAATTCGCGCAAGCATTGGCGACAGTGACGTGCTGATGGTGGTCGTGGGGCCGCGCTGGACGGGCGGTGGCCGACGCGGCCAACCGAGAATCCGCGCTGAAACCGACTACGTCCGTTTTGAGGTAGAGGCCGCTCTCAATAGGCGCATCCCTGTCATCCCGCTGCTGGTTGGCGGAGCCAAGATGCCGGAGCCGAGCGAGCTTCCCGAAGACATCCGTGACTTCGCGTATCGCAATGCCGTGCAGATCGATTCCGGGCGCGACTTCGACCATCACGTGAACGGCCTCATCAGAGTCACAGACAAAATCCTCCTCAACGCCGTTCAGACACGACCAAGGGTGCCCGCAGCAGTCACCTTATCTGCCATTGTCGGCGGGCGGGCTTCCGACAGCGAAGCGAAAACGACGCGTCAAACAGCACCAACCAGCCGCGCGCCGCAAAGCAGCCTTTTACTTCCGATGGTTGGCGGCGTGATGACTGTGATTGGTCTCATGCATGTTGGCTGGTTTACGTCAAACTTGTCGGCCGCATCGGCGGCGGGTGCCGTCCAACAGATGTTTCAAGATGTTTGGACGTTCGCGGACATGAGCTTCGGCTTCGGCGGGCTCGTCATCGGCATAGGCACCCTTTATGGAGCGCGTTGGGCGCGCAATAGCGGCATCGTCCTGTGCCTGCTCGCCGCTTCTTCCAACCTTCTGTGGTTCAGCGACTACTTCGACAGGGGGTTGCCGCGCCTGATGTTGATCGGCACAGGCATCACCTCGCTGTTGGCCATCCTGGGAGCCTATTTGTTGCTGTTCCGCTGGCACTCGCCGGTCGAGAAGCAATAGGCGGCACGGCATGGCGCCCGGCGGGATCCAATTCGTCAATCTCGGGCTGGAGCCGTAGGCTTGACATGGACCTGGAATTGAGACCGTAAAGGAAGGGAAGCGGCACTAGCCCCTGGCCCGATATGTGCTCGAGCGTGAGGATGGCGATTGTTGGAAGGAGTGGCTGCAGATGCACTGCATCGAATTGAGTGTGATGGACCACGCGCGGCACGGCGCCTCTGCATTCCATGTGTAGGTTTTTTGTCAATGATCTTGTCATCCCGCGACCGACATCTCTTTGGACCTGCTCCCAAGCGGATGCTTTCGCTCGATGGCGGAGGCGTTCGTGGGGCGATTTCGATCGGTTTTCTGGAGCGGCTGGAGACGCTCATCGAAGAAATTGAAGGCCGGCCGACTCTACTTTGCGACTGGTTTGATCTGATCGGAGGGACCTCCACCGGCGCCATCATCGCCGCCGCTCTGGCACTTGGTTTTTGGGCGGCAGAGGTGCGCACGTTTTATCATGCACTAGGTCCCCGAGTATTCCGCCGCTCGTTTTGGCGCGTTGTGGGATTGATGTCGAAATTCGATCGACAGAACCTTATTTCAGAGCTCGGTAACATCCTTGGCGATCGAACGCTGGGCTCGGATGACATTCGTACCGGTCTGGCTATCGTCGCCAAACGCTTGGACACTGGCAGTTGCTGGATCATCGCCAATAACCAAAGATCGAAGTACTGGAATACACCCTCTGACCAGTCATTTGTGGGTAATCGACACTACCTATTGAACAATCTCATTCGCGCCAGCGCGGCGGCGCCCCATTATTTCGACCCTGAATTGATCGAGATCATTGCGAATGAACCACCCGGCCTATTTGTTGATGGCGGGCTGACGCCTCACAACAACCCGTCGCTTCAACTTTTCCTCTATGCTGCCCTTCCACAATACGGGCTGTCGTGGGCCTTAGGTCCCGAGAACTTGACCATCGTTTCGATAGGCACTGGCGGTTTTCGTCCCTACGTCAGCTTGCACGAGTTGGCCTGGATCCGGCCGATAGGAATGGCAATACGGGCCCTGACCGGGCAAATAGCCGAGTCGAGCCAATTGGTGCTTACGCTGATGTCGTGGCTAGGTGAATCTTCGACCGCATGGTCGATCAATAGCGAGCTCAGTGACGTCGCCACAGTTCCGGCACCGCTGGGGCAGCCTTTGTTTCGTTTTCTGCGCTACGACATTCGCCTCGACCAAGATTGGCTGGCTCGTGAATTGGGCGTAACGATAGACGAGCGGACTCTTTCAAGATATCAACTGATGGACGCTCCCGAGAACATCCCAGCGATATATGAGTTAGGCAAGCGGGCCGCGGAGCGCCAGATAACGCGAGATCACCTTGTGGCGCGCCCGGCGATCTCGATCTAAGGATGACCCATCATGCCTGAGGCTCGGAATCCCGAGCAGTCGATAGAACTTCTGCCGCGCGCAGTCTTGGCCATTGGCATTACCGGACATCGGGCTCTGGACGAAGCAAATCCGAATACGGCGATCATCGCCGCGACGCTCAACACCTTGTTCGCAAACTTGTCCGGCGCTCTGCAGCGCGCGGCACAGCAGGAAGCCCGGTTCTTCGCCAACGCGACGCCTGTGCTACGGACCTTCTGTATGGCGGCTGAGGGCGCTGATCTCCTCGGCGCACAGGCAGCGCGAGCTGCGGGCAGCGAAGTCATTTACGTATTGCCGTTCTCTTTCGACGAATATCAGCGGGACTTTTCGTCGCCGATTGCTGCGAGCGCGGCGCGCTCGATGCTTGAAAGCGCCGATGCCCAACTGGTTTTGCCCGGCGAGCGGACCGAAGGCGCGCGCAGCTATGAACGAGCTAACGAAATCATTTTGGCCAATATCGATCTTATCGTCGCGCTTTGGGACGGGAAGCGGGCGAGCGGGCGAGCCGGAACGGGCGACGTGGTGCAAACGGCAATATTCCGCAGGATTCCAGTCATCGTAATCGACCCAAACCTGCCCGCCGAAACGACGCTGCTCATCCCCCCCGATGGCGATGAGCTGGAGAACCCGAACGCAATCGACCTCCCGCGCAAGCCGCTCGATGTGAATTTGTCACGTTTGGTATCGCAAATCCTGTCGCCTCCGTCGGGAAAAAGCGCACGTCGGCTTCTCGTCGACCTGCTCGAAGAACGAAATAATCACCGGCACATTAGGTTCGAGTACCCGCTTCTTCTGAAGCTGTTCGGCGTTAAAGGAACAACAAAAGCGATCACTAGCGCTGCTCGCCCGGATACATGTGACCGATTAATGCTTTCGACAACTCATCCCTCTCACGATCTCGCGCCGCCGTACGCTGAATTGTCGCGCGATTTAGACCGAATTGATGGGTTTGCCAACTACTATGGACGACTATACCGCTCAAGCATCACTAGCGAATTCTTATTGAGCGTTATTGCCGCTTTTTGTTCCGCGCTGGCATTCATTTTTTTTCCCTTTATTGTCGGCGTGTCACTAATTGCGCAGGTGCTAGTAAACGGCCTGATTCTCCTCGACTCGATGACCCGGATCACACAGCGCTGGAAGGAGCGTTGGCTGGACTACAGAGTGATTGCTGAGAGATTGAGATGTGTACGATTCCTCCATCGGATGGAACTTGCGCTATCTCAAAAGCCCCCTCCATTCTCACGCCATCACGATTCTTGGGTCGAGTGGTATATCCGCCGCTACGAAAGGGCTCTCGACCCGCCGCGCGGCACAATTCATGCAGGTGATATCGCCCGTTTGGCAGAGCAACTTGCCGACGCCGAAATCCCGGACCAATTGAACTATCACCGTGCAAACTTTCGTCAGCTCAGCGCACTCGATCGGCGCCTATCCGCCGCCGCAAGGTTTGCGCTCGGTTTGACCATTGTGGTCGCATGTGTGTATGGCATTTGGGTCTACTACATCGGAAGCATTCACCCGTCGTGGAAGTCGCTCGCCATTCTTTTGTTTTTTGTGTTGCCTGCGATGGCAGCAGCTTTCAATGGAATAAGGGCTGCGGCCGAGCTGGTTCTTTTTGCTGAGCGCTCCGCGGCGATGGTTACTGCTTTGACACGATTGCGGCGGATTATTCGCTCCACACCTATGAATTACGACCGGGTCGCTGTCGCAGCCTTAAGAACGGCCGGCCTTATGAGCCGCGAATTGGGCGAGTGGAGTTTCATGCTCGAGAATCGACAGGCTCGCGGCCAATATAGCCGGTTATCAAAACGACGGTTTTCTCTGCACCGGTATCGCAAGGCTAAATCGGCTAAACGGTGATCGATGCAAGCGAGGCAAGCGGCGCTTGCTACGCGTCTTGTGTCCAGCGGAGATCGGGCGATAGGAACTACGCAGATGCGATGTTCAACCTCGCCCTATTGCTACAGCGAACAAACAAGCACTCGGAGGCGGCAGATTACTGGCGGCGTTATCTCGCCCACGATGGTCAGTCGGAATGGGCTGCGCGGGCACGTCGGTCTTTGAAATTCTGCGAGTTGCAGGGATATTTGAACGCCTCTGCTTAAGCAAACAGCTCGGGCGCGCATCGACAACGCGGACGACGATCAATGTCGTCGCTACGGGGCGCTTCCCGGTATTGACGCTTACGTGGCCTGCCGGATGAATATCGCTAACAACCGCCAAGCCGCCGATGAGGCGCAGCGGCAGGCATGGCTTGGGGTCGCGCAGGCCGGCGTTCAGGTGATGCAACCGCCTCCGGCTCCGTCGCCACCGCCTCCGCAAGATCACGTCTGCATCGCCGCGAACAACACGTACTATCGCTGTTGATGCCGGTGTGCTGAGCCCTAGCCGAATAGTAGGGGCCGCACGACTGGCGTGACCGCTGACTACCCCATGACCCGAAAGATCTGCCGCGGAGGTCCCGCGGGCGGGTGAGGCTATCCGAAATTCGTGCAGTGCGAGTCAGGTGGGAGGGTACACCTCTCAGACGCCCAGCAGCCCTTGGGGCGGCCGTCCACGCGCGAAAGCCGGGGGAGCAAACCGGGCTGCGCACCGAAACCGCACCAGCGGCCACCGCAGGCGCACAGGGCAGCGATGGTGCGGATCACTAGCCGGTAGCGTGCCCCGGCCGTGTCGGCCCCCGCGCTCAATGCTGTCCCCTGGCGGCCCGACGCGGGTCGCCCATGCATCAGAGCCGGCGGCCGGCACCCGAGAGAAGGTCCTCCACTCCGAAACGCGCCAGCGGCCTCACCAGCCGCAACAGAGGCGGGAAGGGAGAGCCGGCTGGGCTCGCACCTAAACGCCAGCCGTGTTCGATGGCTCAACTCTCTACGGACAAGCCGAGCGAGACAGTCGGGTACTCAGTCGCGAAGGGTGACCAGACAGCCGTGCCAGGAAGCCACACGCGCTAGGAAACTAAGTTATCCACAGGCAAGGGAATTGTAATGCCCTCGCCGGGCGGGTGAAAATCCATAGGCTTTCGAACCAGTGGAGTGTAGCCATGACCACTCGTGGTCAGGGCGCGGCAGAAGCCGTCCTTCCGATTCCATTAGCACCAAAGTTGAACTCTAGGGCTGAAGCTGTCGATCAGCTTGACCGGGCCGCGCAAACTATTTTGGGCACGATCAACCGAGCGGCCAGTGCCACTGAGGCCAATTACCGGCAAGCAGTAGAAATGACCCGCAAACTAGCCGCTCAATTACGTGCCGCTGAGGAGCGGATAAGCGAACTGGAGGTCAATGCGCGCTACCACCAAG
>Ga0207416_1003898_pt1 | contig 13603 bp, 12 predicted proteins | sample PaiPotPPM11metaG_FD_184107 | JGI IMG/M metagenome (GOLD analysis project Ga0207416, IMG submission 184107) | Iron sulfur acid spring bacterial and archeal communities from Banff, Canada, to study Microbial Dark Matter (Phase II) - Paint Pots PPM... ...
GCCGCCGCCCACCCGCATGAAGAGGGCGAGCAGCGAGCCGCCGAACCCGAACCCGATCAGGATCGCGGTGGCGGTGTTCTGGAACAGCATGATGATGAAGGTCGCGCCGAGCAGCCCGAGGCCGACGGTGTACATGCCGGCGACGCCGCCGGTCCGGAAGGCGACCTTCAGCGCCCCCTTCAGCGAGCCGGAGCGGGCCGCGGCGGCGGTGCGCACGTTGCCCCGCACGGCCAGGCTCATCCCGATGAACCCGGTGAGCCCGGAGAGCACGGCCCCGGCGATGAACGCCGCGGTCCGAAACGCGCCGGAAGCGCCGAACGACAGCGCGATCGAGCCGCCGGGCTTGTCGATCTCGGTCGAGGAGAGGAAGACCAGCCCCGCCACCGGCACCAGGATGATCAAGATGGTGCGGAACTGGCGGCGGAGGTACGCCATGGCACCGATCTGGATCTGCCGGGCGATCTCGATCATCTTCGGGGTGCCCTGGTCGGCGGCGAGCACGCCCCGCACGAGCACCAGCCCGACCAGGATGGCGAGCACCGCCACCGCGGCGGAGAAGATCAGCCAGCCCCATTCGCCGCCGGCGAGGGTGAAGCGCTGGTAGCCACCCTCGGCCGCGAGGACGCTCAGGCCCATCTGTTCGAAGCTCCTTCCCCTGTCCGGTCGGCCTCCCGGCCTGCGGCACGCCGAGGCTGAGCCCGGCCCCGCCGGGAGGCGCGAACGCTAGCGCGCCGGCACGACCGGGAGGCGGCCCGCAGCCGACGCGTGCGGGGGGCGGGGGCGCACGGAGCCGACGCGCCGCGGACCACATCGCGCACGACGACGGGCGGGCGCGGCGCTTCTTCGGTGCCGGCAACGGCGAGGGCTACCGTGGGCGCGGTGGAGGCCGCGTTCTTCGACCTCGACAAGACCGTGATCGCCAAGAGCAGCGTCCTGGCGTTCGGTCGTCCCTTCTACCGCGAGGGGCTCCTCTCGCGACGCGCGATCGTCAAGAGCGCGTACGCGCAGGTGATCTTCATGCTCGTCGGCGCCGACGAATCGAAGATGGAGAAGCTGCGCACGGCGATGCTGGGCCTCATCCAGGGGTGGAACCAGCGCCACGTGGCCGAGATCGTGCGGGAGACGCTCGAGGAGATCGTCACCCCGATCATCTTCAAGGAGGCGCTCGACCTCATCGGCGAGCACCACGCCGCCGGTCGCATCGTGGTACTCGTGAGCTCGGCGCCGGAGGAGGTCGTGCGACCGCTCGGTGAGCACCTCGGCGTCGACGACGTGATCGCGACCCGGGCCGAGGTCGACGCCGAGGGCGACTACACCGGCGAGCTGGCCTTCTACGGCTACGGGCCGTACAAGGCGGAGGCGATCCGTCAACTGGCCGCCGAGCGCGACATCGACCTCGAGGCCTCGTACGCGTACTCCGACTCGGTCACCGACGAGCCGATGCTGCGGGCGGTCGGCCACCCGGTGGCGGTCAACCCGGATCGCGACCTCGCTCGCCTGGCCCGGGCCGAGGAGTGGGAGATCCTCAACTTCGCCAAGCCGGTCCGGCTCCGCGACCGGATCCCGGGCGGCGAGCCGACCTGGGCCGCCAGCGGCGCGCTCGCCGCCGCCGGCGCCGGCGTCGCCGTCTGGTGGTGGCTGCGGCACCGCGAACGCGCCGCGGCGTGAGCCCGTCGGGGCTCGGCCTCGCCCACCTCCCCACCCCCCTCGAGGCGATGCCACGGCTCGGCGCCACGCTTGGAGGCCCGGCGGTGTTCGTGAAGCGGGACGACTGCACCGGCCTGGCCCTGGGCGGCAACAAGGCCCGGAAGCTCGAGGCCCTCGGCGCCGAGGCGCTCGAGTCCGGCTGCGACACGCTCGTCACCGGCGGGGGTCCCCAGAGCAACCACGTGCGGATGACCAACGCGGCCGCCAACCGGCTCGGGCTCGACTGCCACGTGGCGCTGGCCGGCGACCGGCCGGAGCGGCCGAGCGGCAATCTGCTGCTCGACGAGCTGCTCGGCGCCCACCTGCACTTCACCGGGCCGGTCGACTACTACGCGCTCGAGGCCGCGATCGAGGAGCTGGCGGCCCGCCTCACTCGGGACGGGCGCCGTCCGTTCGCGATCCCGGTCGGGGGCGCGTCGGTGACCGGCGTGGCCGCGTACGCGGACGCGGCCGACGAGCTCTCGGTTCAGGCCGGCGCGCAGGACGTCGACGTCGCCCTGGTCGTGGTCGCCGACGGGTCGGGTGGCACCCACGCCGGCCTGTTGGCCGGCCTCTCGCCCGAGGTCGGCATCCTCGGGGTGGACGTCGGCACCCGTCCCGACCTCGACGCCGTCGTGCCGCGCCTCGCCGCCGAGGCGGCGGCGCGCACCGGCCGTCCCGAGCCGAGCCAGCCGGCGGTGGTCGACCACGCCCGGTTCGGGTCCGGCTACGGCGCGCTCACCGACGCGACGGTCGAGGCGATCGAGCTGGCGGCCCGCCTCGAGGGGCTGGTCCTCGATCCCGTGTACACGGGCAAGGCGATGGCGGGCCTGCTGGCGGCGGTGCGGGAGGAGCGGGTGCCGACCGACGGGGCGATCGTCTTCTGGCACACCGGCGGATCACCGGCGCTGTTCGCGGAGCGCTACGCGGGCCGGTTCGGAGAGCGCGCCGAGGGCTGAGCCCGGACGCGAGTCGGGCCCGCCATGGGCGGGCCCGACCGAGCGTGAGTGACGGATCAGGCTTCGCGGAGCTTGCGCGCGACCGCGACGCCGACCATCACGAGGATCAGGAGCACGAGCAGCTTCTTCACGACGCCCTCCAGGTCGGTGACTGGGCTGACCGAGGTTATCCCGGCCGACCCGGAGCGTCTCGTGGCGCCCAACCCCTACGCTCCCCCGCACTGTGAGCACGGCCGGGGCGAGCAGCCAGATCCGCTACGAGGAGAGAATCGGCCCCGCCCCCCGCGCCTGGCTCTGGCTCCCGGTGATCGTGATCATCACCGCCCTGGCGCTGGCGCCGATCATCGTGCCGCTCGCCCTGCTGGCGTGGATCATCAACGTCCTGCGGTACCGCGGCGCGGTGGTGCGCCTCGACGACGACTACGTGTGGGTGAACCGGCGCTGGGCCCGCCTCGCCGCGCTCGATCCCGCCACGCTGGGCCGGGCCAGCAACACCTGGCCCTGGCGGGCCTTCAACCCCCGCTACCTCGGCGCCAACCCGATCTGGACCCGCGACTCGGTGGGCGTCCGCGGGGTGGACGGGGGAAAGAAGTACTGGCTGTCGGTGGGCACGAACCACCGCGACGACCTGGTGCGGGCGCTGCTGGCCGGCATCCCCGGCGCGCAGCAGCGAGCCGCGGAGGCGGGGCCGAGGCTGCCGCCGCCGGGCTGGCACGCCGACCCGTGGCACGAGGCGTCGATGCGGTGGTGGGACGGCGCCCAGTGGAGCGGGTACACGTGGCCGCCGAAAGCGGGGGCACCGCGATGATCCCGATGGCCGACGAGAACCCGGTGCGCCGGCTCCCGTGGTGCACGGTGCTGCTGATTCTCGCCTGCACGATCGTGTACTTCGCGGTGCAGCCGAGCCGCGACATCCACTTCTCCTGGAGCGGCGTCGCCGAGACCGTGAGCGCCAACGACCTGCGCTTCGTCGTCGACAACGCCGGGATCCCGTGCGAGCTGGTCCGGGGCCGCCCCCTCACCGAGGCCGAGTTCCAACGCACGTTCAACGACGGTGACACGGAGGCGTGCACGCATGCCAGCGGACCGGCCCACGACCCCGGCAAGAACGTCTACCTGGCCGCGGTGCTCACGATGTTCCTGCACGGGAGCATCCCGCACCTGTTCGGGAACATGCTCTTCCTCTGGGTGTTCGGCAACAACATCGAGGACCGCAAGGGCTGGTGGCGGTTCCTGCTCCTCTACCTGATCGGTGGCGCGGTCGCGACCGCGAGCCAGGTGGCCATCGACCCGAGCTCGACGGTGCCGATCATCGGCGCCTCGGGCGCCATCGCGGCGGTGATGGGCGCCTATCTCGTCTGCTACCCGAAGGCGCGCATCAAGTCGATGATCTTCTTCGGGCCCTTCCTGCTCCGGAAGGTGACGGCGATCTGGCTGCTCGTGCTCTGGTTCCTGCTGCAGTTCCAGTACGTGCTGGCCAACGCCGGGATCGCGTGGGGCGCGCACGTCGGCGGGTTCACGTTCGGGGTGCTCGTCGGCGCGTACTGGCGGCTGCGGGAGCGGGCCCGGCGGCCCGAGACGCCGCCCGTCGCGGCCCCGGTCCCGGCCTGATACAACGCCCAGCGGAGGTGAACGGGGTCTGGTGGCCCCCCTCGTCTTCAAAACGAGTGGGACGGGTGATCCCTGTCCGGTGGGTTCGATTCCTGCCACCTCCGCCAAGGCGCGGCGCGCCGCGTGACGGTGATGACGCGTGCGGTGCGGGCGCCGAGCGCCGGCGACTAAACCGCGAGCAGGTCGCGGGCGCCGGTGTCGGCCGACGGGTGCCGCAGCTTCGACATGGCCCGGGCCTCGATCTGGCGGATGCGCTCCCGAGTCAGGTTGAAGTACTCACCCACCTCTTCGAGCGTGCGCGGCTCGCCCCGGTCGAGCCCGAACCGCAGGGCGAGGATCTGGCGCTCCCGCTCGTCGAGCGGGCCGAGCAGCTTCTCGATCTCGTCCGGCAGCAGGGCGGTGGCCGCGACCTCGAACGGCGACTCGGCCGAGCGGTCCTCGACGATGTCACCGAGCTCGGCGTCGCCGTCCTCGCGGAGCGGCTCCGACAGCGAGAGCGGCTCGGCGGCGAAGCGCAGCGCCTCGGTCACCTTGTCCTCGGGCATCTCGACCTCGACCGCCAGCTCGGCGAGGGTCGCCGGACGACCGAGCTTCAGCTCCAGCCGGGACCGGGCCTTCTGCAGCCGAGCCAGCGTGTCGCCGGCGTGGACCGGTAGCCGGATGGTGCGACCCGTGTTGGCGATGCCGCGGGTGATGGCCTGGCGGATCCACCAGGTCGCGTAGGTGGAGAACTTGAAGCCCTTGCGCCAGTCGAACTTCTCGACCGCGTGCATGAGGCCGAGGTTCCCCTCCTGGATGAGGTCGAGGAGGGGCAGGCCCGAGGCCTGGTACTTCTTGGCGATCGAGACCACGAGCCGCAGGTTCGACTGCACGAACGTGCGCTGGGCGTACTCGCCCTCGCGCGAGGTGCGCCGCAGCTCGCGCTTCTTGGCCGGGGTGAGCTTCTTGGCCGGGAGCCGCTCGGCGTCCTCCCGGGCTGCGTTCCCGGCCTCGATCTGCTGGGCCAGGCGGACCTCGTCGTCCTTCGTCAGCAGCGGGTACTGGCCGATGTCGGTCAAGTAGAGCCGGACGAGGTCTTCCTCGTCCCGCTCGACGCGCTCCTTCGCCACTGCTGCCTTTCGGGTGTGGATTGGTGTGGACGAGTGGCCGGTCGGCGGGGCCCAGAAGGGTGTTCCCGCAGGTGGGGGGCCGGTTCCTCCGTACCATACGGTCTGTGTCAAGCGAGCCGGCCCGGGCCCGGCGGCGCCCGCGCCGCCGGTTTTGGGGGGCTCGCCACGGTACCGGGACGGTGCTTGCGGCCCGGTACCGAGGTGGTCAACGGGGCAGCCGGGCCTCGATCTCGCGGCGCTGGCGGGCCGCCCGGTCCGCGTCGGCTCCGCCGTCGAGCAGGCCCTCGAGGACGCCGAGCCCCTCGGCCAGGTCGGCCCGCTCGTCCTCGACCACGAGCCGCAGCCGCCGGGCCACGGCCCCGTCGCTCCAGGGGCTGAGCCGCTCCAGGGTCCGGTCGTAGCCGGCGAGCAGGCAAGGAAGGAGCGCCTGGTACCAGCCGGCCAGCCGCTCGACGGTGGCGCCGGCGGCCGGGGCCCGGACCGCCTCGACGACGGCGGGCCAGCGGTCGTCGCCGGGCGCCACCAGGTCGGCCGGCCGGTGGGCGCGGGTCGACGGGAGCACCTCGGCCAGCAGCTCGGCGTGCCAGCCGTGGTGTCGGCTGTGCCGGGCGACGAGCAGCTTGGGGGCCGGCTCGGGGACGCTCGGCGTCCAGCCGCCCAGCAGCGTGAAGGCGGCCGCCTCGGCCCAGCACGCCTGGCCCACCAGCGCCGCGGTGGCGTCGATGCTGAGCACGGCGGGGATGGTAGGTGGCGGCGGTCCTCCGACCCCCGGGTTAGAACGGCTTGGGCTCGAGCTCGGGGCGGGCCGGCGCGTCCCGGCCTGCGAACTCCGCGACCGCGATGCCGACCAGGATCACCGCCGCCCCGGCCAGGCGCAGGGCCCCGAGGCGCTCCCCGCTCGCGTAGCCGGCGATGCCGGCGAACACGGGCTCCAGCAAGAGGATGAGCGCGGTGCGGCTGGGCGGGATGCGGCGCTGGCCCCACACCTGGAGCGACAGCGCCACCGCCGAGCAGGCGATGCCGGTGAACGCGGCCGCGAAGAGCGCGATCCCCGACAGCCGGCCGACGCCCTGGGCCGCGGTCGGCGGCAGGCACAGCACCACGATGACCAGCAGCTGCACGGTCGTGAACGGGATCGGGTGCAGCCGGTGCGCGTACTCGCCCTGGTACACGATCCACACCGCGAACAGCGCCGCGCCGAGCAGCGTCGCCAGCTCGCCGCCGCCGAGGGTCAGGCGGGCCCCAGTAAGGAGGTAGAGCCCGACGGTGGCGACGGCGACCCCGGCGAGGACGGGGCGGGCCGGCAGCCGGCGCCGGACGACCGCCTCGACGATGGGTGTCAGCACCACGTAGAGCCCGGTGATGAACGCGGAGGTGGACGGGGAGACGACCTGGAGGCCGACCGTCTGGGCTGCGTACCCGCCGGTGAGCAGGACACCGGCGAGGAGCCCGGCTCGCACCAGCGTGCGGCGGCTCCCGGGGTCCCGGCGCGCCACCAGGACCGCGAAGGGACCAAGCACGAGCGCGGCGACCGAGAACCGGAGGACGAGGTACGCGAACGGCTCGATGTCGGCGAGGGCGTCGTGGACGAGCGGGAAGGTCACGCCGTACGCGAGGGCGGCCAGGACCAGCGCGCCCTCGGGCGCGAAGCGACGCACCGGGCCGGGGCGCTACCCGGGCCAGCGGTTGACGATCGGGAGTCGGCGGTCCTTGCCGAACGCCTTCGGCGACACCCGGACCCCGGGCGCAGCCTGGCGACGCTTGTACTCGTTGCGGTCGATGAGCCAGGCGACCCTGCGCACGAGCTCGGGGTCGTAGCCCTCCTCGGCCAGCTCGTGCACCGAGCGATCGCCCTCGACGTAGCCCTCGACGATCGGGTCGAGCTCGGCGTAGTCGGGCAGCGAGTCGCTGTCGCGCTGGTCCGGTCGCAGCTCGGCGCTCGGCGGCTTCTCGAGCACCGCGTCGGGGATGAGGGGCCGGATCTCCCGCTCGTTCCGGTCCCGGGCCAGCGCGTACACGAGCGTCTTCGGGACGTCCTTGATGACCGCGAAGCCACCCGCCATGTCGCCGTAGAGGGTGGAGTAGCCCGTTGCCGTCTCGCTCTTGTTGCCGGTGGTGAGGACGATCGAGCCGAGCTTGTTCGACAGCGTCATGAGGATGGTGCCCCGGATGCGGGCCTGGAGGTTCTCCTCGGCCAGCCCGGGCGGACCGGCCGCCAGCGGCTCGGCGAGCATGTCCAGGAAGGCGGCGTGGGCCGCCTCGATCGGGACCGTCAGGGTGCGGATCCCGAGGTTGGCGGCCAGCACCTCGGCGTCGTCCACGCTGCCCTCGCTCGAGAACCGTGACGGCATGAGGATGCCGACGACGTGGTCGGCGCCGAGCGCGTCGACGGCGACGGCGGCGACGAGCGACGAGTCGATCCCGCCCGAAAGGCCGATGAGCACGTCGGTGAAGGTGTTCTTCCGCACGTAGTCGCGGGTGCCGAGCACGAGCGCCTCGTACACCTCCCGGACCGGTGCCAGCGGCTCCTCGACCCGGGACGGCAGGGGCGCGTCGCCGAGCCGCACGTCGCTGACCGCGATCTCGGGCAGCGGTGCCGCGTGGGGGCGGCCGCGGGGGTCGAGGGCGCGGCGGCGGAACGCGGCCCGCGCCTCCACGTCGACGACGAGCAGGTCCTCGGCGAACTGGCGGCCGCGGGCCACGATCTCCCCGGTCTCGTCGAGGAAGAGCGACGCGCCGTCGAAGACGAGCTCGTCCTGGCCGCCGACGAGGTTGACGTACAGCAGCGGCACCGCGGCGTCGGCGGCGCGCGTCGCGAGCATCGTCTCCCGCTCCCGGAGCCGGCCCGCGTAGTAGGGCGAGGCGTTGATGTTCACGACCAGCTCGGCCCCCGCCGCGGCCTGGGTGAGCACCGGCCCGGTCGGGCTCCAAGCGTCCTCGCAGATCGTCAGCGCCACCCGCACGCCGCCGATGACGAAGAGGGGCCCGTCGACGGTCGCGGGCTCGAAGTAGCGCTGCTCGTCGAACACCGCGTAGTTGGGCAGCAGGTGCTTGTGGTACACGCCGAGGACCCGGCCTTGGGCGCAAACCGCCGCCGCGTTGTAGAGGTCGCGCTCGGCGTGCGGGAAGCCGATCACGGCCGCGGCCCGCCCGGTGCGGGCGGCCACCTTGTCGAGCCACTCGCCGGCCTGGGCCACGAAGGCCGGCCGCAGGAGCAGGTCCTCGGGCGGGTACCCGGTGATGGCCAGCTCGGGGAAGGCAACCAGGTCGACGCCCGCCGCCTCGGCCCGCTCGTAGGCGTCAACGATCCGCCCCGCGTTGCCCTCGAGGTCACCGACGACGAGGTTCAACTGGGCCGCGGCGACGCGCAGACGGGGCACGACACCAAGGATACGGCCCGGCTTCCCGGGCGACTGGCGAATGCGGCCGCGACACACTGGGCGACGTGAGCGTGACCGCGGCGGTGGACCATCCGGACGTCGAGGCCGCGGTCGAGCGCGCCGCCGACGCCGGGGTCGCCCGCCACTTCCTCGAGCGGCTCGTCGAAGCGGACCCGGCACTCGCCGAGCGGGTGGTCGAGGTACCGGTCGTCCGCGACGCGCTCGTCGCGATCGCGTGTGCGTCCCGCTCGCTATCCACCACCATCGTCGCCGACCCATCGCTCGTCCAGGTGCTCGACAACCTCGACGGCTCGCCGGGATCGGCACCCGCCGACTCGTCCGGGCTGCGGCGGTGGAAGCGTCGCGAGCTGCTGCGCATCGCGGCCGCGGACCTGTTGGGCCGGATCGAGCTCCCCGAGGTCGGGCGGCGGCTCGCCGGGCTCGCCGACGCCTGCTTGGTGGCCGCGGTGGAGCTGGCGGCACCCGCGGTGCCGTTCGCCGTCATCGGCATGGGCAAGCTCGGCGGACGGGAGCTCAACTACGCCAGCGACGTTGACGTCCTCTTCGTGCACGACGGGGACGGCGAGGCCGCCGACGCCGCGGCGCGTCACCTGCTCGCCGTCATGAGCGAGCCGTCCGCCGACGGGATCGTCTTCCGCACCGACGCCGACCTCCGGCCGGAGGGGCGCGCCGGCGCGCTCTCGCGCACCCTCGACAGCTACGCCGCCTGGTACGAGCGGTGGGCGCGCCCGTGGGAGTTCCAGGCCCTGTTGAAGGCGCGGCCGGCCGCGGGCGACGGCGCGCTCGCGGACCGGTTCGTCGCCGCCACGCGGCCCCTGGTCTGGCCCGACGTCCTCGATCCCGACCTGGTGCGCGAAGCGCGCGCGATGAAGGCCCGCAGCGAGGAAGGCACGCGCCGCCGGGGGGTGGGCGCGCGTGAGCTAAAGCGCGGACCGGGCGGGATCCGCGACATTGAGTTCGCGGTCCAGCTCCTCCAGCTCGTCCATGGCCGCCCCGACGCCGAAATCCGCTCGCCCACGACGCTCGACGCGCTGCGCCAGCTCGCCGCTGGCGGCTACGTCGAGGCGGACGACGCCGAGCGGCTCCGCAGCGCGTACGTGTTCCTGCGCACTGTCGAGCACCGGCTCCAGCTGCGCGACGAGGCCCAGACCCACACCCTGCCCAGCGAAGCCGGGAGCCGGACGCTGCTGGCCCGCGTCCTCGGGTACCGCGACCGCGCCGAGGCCACCGCGCTCGAGGCGTTCGACGCCGACCACCGGGCGCATCAGGCGCGCGTGCGAGCCATCCACGAGCACCTGTTCTTCGCACCGATCCTCGACACCCTCGCGGGTTCGGGTCGCCTCCCGCCGGCGGCGGTCGAGGACCGCCTGGTCGCGTTCGGCTTCGCCGACACTGCGCAGACGCGGGCCGCGCTGACAGCCCTCACCCGAGGTCTGACCCGGACCTCGCGGGTCCTCCAGCAGCTGCTGCCCGTGATCCTGGACTGGCTCTCATCGAGCCCCGACCCCGACCTCGGGCTCCTCCAGCTTCGCCGGCTGACCGAGCACGCGGACTGGTCGGCGACCCTGGCCACCACGTTCCGGGACCAGCCCGGCGCCGCGGCCCGTGTGTGCCGGGTCCTCGGCTCGAGCCGGCTGGTCGGGGACGCGCTCCTCCGCCAGCCCGACGTCGTCGAGCTGCTCGGTGACGACGATTGGTTCGGGCGTGAGCGGACGCCGGAGGAGCTGCGGGGCGCCGCGCTCGGCACCTTGGCCTGGCGGGACGACCCGGAGGCGCGGCGGGCCGGGCTGCGGCGCTTCAAGCGCCGCGAGCTGCTGCGCATCGCGGCCCGCGATGTCGTCGACCTGGCGCCGCTCGAGACCACCGGGCGGGAGCTCGCGGCGGTGGCGGACGCGTGCGTCGAGGCCGCGCTGCGCTCGCTGGACCCGCTGCTGCCGTTCGCGGTGATCGGCATGGGCAGCTACGGCGGGCGGGATCTCTCCTACGCGTCGGACCTCGACCTGCTGTTCGTCTACGAGGGCGACGCGCCCTCCGACTTCGAGGCCGCGCACCGCGTCGCGCGCGGGTTGGTCGCCGAGCTCGGCGACACGACCGACGAGGGTCAGACCTTCCGCGTCGACGCGAACCTCCGCCCCGAGGGCAAGGACGGGCTGTTGGCTCGCTCGCTCGAGGGCTACCGCGCCTACTACTCGCGGTGGGGCCTGGTGTGGGAGTTCCAGGCCCTGCTGCGGGCCCGGGCGGTGGCCGGCGATCCCGACCTCGGTCGACGGTTCCTCGAGCTCGTCAAGCCGTTCGTCTACCGGGGGTCGTTCGGCCCCGACGAGGTGCGGGAGGTGCGCCGGATGAAGGCCCGCATCGAGCGGGAGCGGATCCCTCCCGGCGTAGACCCGCAGTTCCACCTCAAGCTTGGGCGGGGCGGCCTCGTCGACGTCGAGTTCACGGTCCAGCTCCTCCAGCTGCAGCACGGTGACACGAATCCGGCGGTGCGGGGTCCCGCCACGATGTCCACCCTGCGCGCCCTCGGGCGCGCCGGACTCCTGGACCCCGACGACGAGACCGCGCTCGCCGCCGCCTACACGTTCTGTGCCCGGGCCCGGAACGCCTGCTACCTCGTGACCGGCCGACCGGTCGACGCGCTGCCCCGCGACACCGACGCGGCCCGGGTCGGCCGGCTGCTCGGCGAGCTGCACCGGCCCGAGGCGACGCTGCGCGACGACTTCCGCCGCGTGACCCGACGGTCCCGCCGCGTCGTGGACCGCGTCTTCTACGGCCGGCCCGACGCCGCGACCGGGTAGGGCGCCGCTCGCGACCCTGATGCCGCGGCCGCCGGGTTCGCCGGGCGTGCCAGCATCAGGGCGCCCCCGAGGAGGTGAAGCGGTGCGTCGACCATGGCCCGTGGTCGCAGCCCTGGTGCTGATCGGCACCGCGTGCAGCGGATCGTCGAACCCGACCGCGACCGCGTCACGTCACCCCGCGAGCAGCACGACCGCGCCGAGCACCACCACCACGACGACGGGGATCCAGCCCTGCGGCGGCGTCGACACCCTTCCGGCTGCGGTGAAGGTCAGCCCGGTCGCGGGCCTGAACCAGAACCCGGACCAGTACCAGGTGCAGAACGTGACCGTCGCCCGCTCCGACCCGAACTGGGCTCGCTTCGACACCCTCCCGGTGCCGGGGCAGGAGGGGAACTACCAGGGCGGCTCCGGGCTCGCCCACTGTGCCGAGAGCTCGTGGTCCGTCACCGACTTCGGGTCCTCCGGCGTTGGATGCCCGGGCGGCACGGTCACGCCGCCGCCGGCCGCGGTGGCGACCGACCTGGGAATCAGCTGCCCGTAGCCGGCGCGCGTCAGGCGGCCGGCGCGCTCGCGGTCAGTGCTGACCGGCCCGCGCGCGCGGTTGCTCCGCCCGCCGCCGCGGGGACGGGTTAGATGTCGTAGGAAAGTGCGTGGCGCCTCGCGGACCTGCCGCGACGCGGAGAAGTGCAGGCTGACCAGCGACAACATGTTTCAACGCTTCGCGCTGGTGCTCATCGTTTTTCAAGCTCCCGCGGCCTGGCCGCGGCCTGAGCCTGACACCGGCGTCACGTCTATTCGATGCTCGGGCCTCGCCGGTGACCGATCGGCCCGTGAGGTTCGCGCGCTAGACGTCGACGAGGTCTGCGTACTGTTGGCGGGCGGCCTGACGCGAGACGCCGAGCGCCATGCCGATGCGGCCCCAACTGCGCCCGTTCTTCCGAGCCGCCTGGACGGTCTCCACGAGGCGCTGCTGAGCGCTGGCAAGATCGCCGACCGCCTGGGCGATGGCCCGCAGGTCGCTGATGTCCTCGGCGACCAGCTCGTCGGGATCGAGACCGTCGAGCCACGCTTCGGCATCAGCAGCTGCTTGCTCGAGCTCGTCTGCGGTTCGGGGCATGGTCATCACCTCAACAGGTCGTAGAACCTGGGTCGTAGCGGCATCGCGTGAATTGCGACCGGGTCGGCATCGGCATCGACGACGACGACTTCGAGGAGCCGCCCGTCTGGGCTGGGGCCAATGATGAGTAGCCGGTCACCCTGGGGGAAGCTCCGCAACGCCTGAGCGACAGCGTGACGGATGTCTTCGTCGGCCACTCCGTGCTTGCGGGCGGTCGGAGCGATTTCAATGGTGACAACCTACCTTGTCGGCAGATAGACGTCAAGTTAGATTGTCACCGCGTGAGTCGCGGGGCTGCGGGCTCTGGTCGATCATGATCACTCCCGGGCGCTTTCCCGATCAGCCACGCGGCGGTCATGCGGTGAAACAGCTCCGGGTCTTGCGCACGACCCTCACGTTGGCAAACCGACCGACGCGGACCCGTGGACGAGGGCAATTGCCGGATGACCCGCGAAGGTGTTGTCGGTAGTTCGAGCTCATAGACAGGGCTTTGTACGGTCCCGCAGCCCATCCGCGGCCCAGCGAGAACCGAAGGGCGGGCGCGGACGCGCCATCACTTGGTCCCTGTCTTGACGGTCACTGGTTAGGCTTCGACGCGCGTGGTCGCCGACCACAACGGACGACAATCTACGGGCGCCGCTTCCTCACCCTGTGAACCTGGGCGGGGCGACGATTGCAACCGGCGTGAAGGTGATCGTGATCACGCCGTTGGGTCCCGCATTTGTGCCGGCCGCGCTGCTGCCACCGATCACGTCGCTGAAGATGAACCCGTTGCCGCCACCACCGCCGGCGCCGTCGCTGTTGAGCGCGCCACCGCCGCCGCCACCACCGCGGAAGCCACCACCACCACCGCCGCCGCCGCTGGCACCGGTCCCGCCCGCGCCGCCGTTGCTGCCGGAGCCGGGCATGCCGGTCATCCCGAGAC
>Ga0207416_1003899_pt1 | contig 13603 bp, 13 predicted proteins | sample PaiPotPPM11metaG_FD_184107 | JGI IMG/M metagenome (GOLD analysis project Ga0207416, IMG submission 184107) | Iron sulfur acid spring bacterial and archeal communities from Banff, Canada, to study Microbial Dark Matter (Phase II) - Paint Pots PPM... ...
AGACACGCACGACGGCGGCTCAGGACAACCGGCGCGGCATCCCGCAAGGCTCACCGATCTCACCACTGCTGGCGAACCTCTACATGCGCCGGTTCGTGTTGGGATGGAAGATGCTCGGGCTGGAGCAAAGCCTCGGCTCTCGCATCGTGACCTACGCCGACGATCTCGTGATCCTGTGCCGGACGGGCAAGGCCGAAGAGGCCTTGCGGCGCCTGCGCGAGCTCATGGGCAAGCTGAAGCTGACGGTCAACGAGGAGAAGACACGAATCTGCAGGGTGCCGCAAGGCGAGTTCAACTTCCTGGGATACTCGTTCGGGCGGATGTACTCGGCGAAGACCGGAAAAGCGTATCTGGGGTACCGGCCATCGAAGAAGAGCATCAAGCGCATGGTGGAAACGATCCACGCACTGACAGCCCGAACCGGAACTTGGCAGGAGACCACAGAGCTGGTGGGCAAGTTGAATCGCACCTTACGTGGATGGGCGAACTACTTCCAAGTAGGAACCGTCACCAAAGCGTATCGTGCGATCGACAACTACACCGCTGTGCGGTTGCGCCGGTGGTTGCGCATCAAGCACAAAGTCAGGGGCTGCAAGGGCGGGACCTATCCACTCCCGCACCTTTACGGGCACTTCGGGCTCGTACGCCTGACCGCGCTTGGGCGCGACACGCCGTGGGCGAAGGCGTGAGGTCTTGTCCGAGAGCCGGATGCGGGAGAGCCGCCTGTCCGGTTCGATGAGCGGGATGTGGAAACGGAGTCACGGTCGGAACACTAAGGCACCGCCAGACGAAAGGGGCGGAAACAGATATGTTCGACCTACAACAACCGCGTCACATTCCGACTCTACCAAAAACGCCGTTTTGACGGTGTGCTGGCCACGTCGGCTATGCCTACGATAGCGACCGAAACACCGCATCGCGGTAACCATCGGTTTGGGCAGAAACGGAAGTCGCTATCTTCATTTCGACGACTTCCCGAACCTTTATCGAGTTAGGCGATAGTGGCATAACTATCAAAATGACCTTCATTGTGCCCGAGATCGCTCCCGCCACCCGCGACGACATCGTAGGCATTCTGAACCTTCAGGAACAGAATTTGCTCGGCCGGGGTGGGCTTTTGAGCGTACGGCTTCCAGGCGCGTTTATTGAGGCCGCGCTGGACGATCTGCCGCTCCGCTATGTGAGGCTCCGCCACGCCGGTCTTGGCTCCCTCAGAAGGGGTCGCTCTTGCAAGCGAAAAGGGGTCGGATTTGGATGCGATTTGACATCGAAGCGGCGTTCCCGCTTCGGTAGCTTGGCTTCCAGCTCCAGGATCTCCGTCAGAACCTCAACCCAGTCGCCAAGCTTCGGCGTCGGCTGAACTCCTCGCTCGTACTTGAACTCGATCTTGTTCGCCCTCACTGCGGGAACTGCTCCATCGTCGCCTCGAACGATTTTTGGGCCATCTCGGTGAGGGGAAGCTTGCGAAAGCTCTCGGACAGGATTTCGACTCCCCAGGGACCCCGATAACCAGCCGTCTGCACGCTCCGTATGAAGGTCCGCGGATGCAGTACCCCCTCTCCGGGTAGCCGGCGGTGATGAATCGTGTCCTCCCATAACGACCCGACGACCTTCTCGTCAGCATCGTCAAGCTCGATGGAACTGATGAAGCGATGTGGAATCGTGGCGATTTCGTTGTAATCGATTCCACCGCGCCCCATGTGCCAGATGTCCAGCAAAAGGCCCCCATTGGATTGATTCGCTCCCTCGACAATGGCCCGGCCAGCTTCAATCGTCCTCACATTGCCGAACGGCATGACCTCGAGCACGATCGCGGTGCCGTGTTTGGCCGCGTCGCGGCAGAGGACGGCGAAGGCCTCCTGCATGCGAGGAATATCCGGGACAAGCTCTTCGGGCCGCGGATGGTGGACATCTTGTCCGAGACTAGGCCCGACCTTGATATTGCGCGCGCCGAATATTTCGGCGATCGCTAGAAGCCTGGCCCTCAGCTCGTCGGATTTCTTGCGCCGCTCGCCGTCGAGATGCCAATCCACAAGGAATTCCAGCTCCACATATTTGATCCCGTTGGCAGCGAGGATGCGCTTCATCTCGGCATGACCGATCTTGGCGGCGGTGGCATCGACGTCGTCGGGGATGAGTCCCATGCCCTTCCATCCAGCGCGGGCTGCCGCCTCGACCCTGTCGCGAAAGGGGAAAGGACTGATCTGGGTAGGTCCAAACGGATACGCGTCGCCGGCGAGCGTGAAATAAGCAGCGATCAATTCAACATTCTCAGCCGCCATGGCCTTGCTCCAGTCGAGGGGAAGACGGGAACGATACCCTCCCCTCCACTGCTGTCAAAGGGTTCGAAATCGACCGCGAAAAGCTTTAAGTTGCGGTGTGACGGTCTCAACGGGCAGAAACGCAAAAGGAGGATCAAAATGGATGTGCGAAACGCAAAGATCGAGCCAACAATCGAACACGGCGGAACATGCAGGACGTTCTTCATGTTTCCAAAGGAATCCATTCGCGACGCGACCGAGGGCTCGTATCTCGAATATGTTTCCGAATTCGAAATCGCGCCCGGAACCCACCTCGAGCCGCACAAGCACAACACCCACGAATTCTTCTACATCCTCTCCGGCCGCGCGCTGATGCAGGTCGGACGGGAGAAGCGCGAAGTCGAACCCGGCGATCTGATCCACATACCGCCAAACACGGTTCACAGCATAGCTCCGCTGGGCACAAACGTGCCCATGAGGGCTTTGGCGTTCGCCGCGAGCTTCATGCCACCGGGAGGATCGGGAACGGAGGCCGAAACGGCGAAATTGCCTGAATAGTACCGCACAGCTATTGTCACCGTCATCGAAGCGGCGGCGCCGTGCCCAAGAGGCAATGAGTGCGGCCGCTTTAATCTGGGAGGACGACATGAAGCCGGGATGCACCTTGATCGCGTATCTTCACGCCAAGCCCGAAAAACGGGACGAGCTGCTCAAGGTGCTTCATAGCTTCGTCAAGCCGTCGCGTGCCGAACCCGCGTGCGTCGACTACCATCTCCACGTCAGCAATGACGATCCGAACCTGTTTGTCTTCTATGAGAATTGGCGCACGCGCAAAGAACTCGACGAGCACCTGCAGACGCCGATTCTCACTAGCTTCTGGTCGCGACGCCTCGACTTGTTGCAGAAGGACGTCGACATCCAGTTCATAACGATGTTGAGCGATCCAGATTAACCCCGATCGCCCGTTTCCCTTTTCAGGAATCCAGTTCCCGAGGCGAGCTCAGTGCCACTGGCTATTCACGCTCAACGCGAACGATAGGCGGCCAGATAAACCGCCACTGCGAGGAGTATTACAACGCCCTTCACCACCCACTGAAACTGGACGGGAAAACCCAGAAGGAGGGTGATGTTGAATATCTCGGTAAGGACGAACGCACCCACCAGCGCGCCCAGAACCGTGCCTCGGCCGCCACCCAACGACACTCCGCCCATCACGGTCGCGATGATCGAGTTCAGCTCGTAGCCGCGGCCGACCCAATTGTCGACACTCCCCACGTAGCCGACCAGAACCAGCCCGCCGAGCGCTGCGAGAATCGAACTGAGTACATAACACCCGAAGGTGACCCGATTGACGTTGACGCCGACCAACTCCGCTGCGCGCGGATTGCCGCCTACCATGTAAATTTTACGTCCAAAGGCGGTGCGCCGCAGCATGACGCCGACGATGACCGAGAGAACCAGCAGGAGCAGCAGATTGATCGGGATTCCATAGATCGCCTGCGACCCTAGCATCCGGATCATTTCCGGAACGCGTCCAGAGGCAGCCCCCTTTGTCCACGCGAAACGAAGTCCCTGCAGAACGATCATCATCGCAAGAGTAGCGAGGAAAGGCGAAACCTCGCGCTGCGTGACCAGATACCCGTTCACCGAGCCGACGATGACTGCCATTAACAAGGAAACGGTGAGGATCGGGATCACGGACCAGTTCGTGGTCTCGTCAAAGGACGTCGCAATCACGGCTGCGGTCGCCATCACCGACGCCACCGATAGATCGAACCCCCGCACCAGGATGACCAGACACTGCCCGAGCACTACGACGCCGAGCGGGGCGGCGTTGGTAAGAACGTTCTGGAGATTGTTGGGCGAGCGGAAGCCCGGCGCGAAAAGCGCCGCTCCGACGGTGAGGACGACGCAAAAGACGAATAGGCCGTTGCGCTCGATAAAGGCTTCGGCTCCGTGTTCGCGGAATCTCGGCGTGGTTGAAGCGGTGGTGCTCATGCGGCCCGCCTGCGTTTGTCGATGAAGATGGACACCGCCGCAATCACGATCAGGCCCTGAATCATCCATTGATAGAACGTCGAAATGTCGAGAAAATTGAGGACATTGTTGAGCGTCTGCACGAGGGAGACGCCGAGCAGCGTACCGAGAACGCCGCCGCGGCCTCCAGTCAGCGGCGTGCCGCCAAGAACCACCGGCGTGATCGACGCGAGGTTGTAATTGGTATCACCGGTCGGGTTGCCGACGCCGAGCCGGCTAACCAGATAGATGCCGGTGAGGGAAGCGAGCAGACCAGACAAGGCGTAAACGAACAATACGACGCGCCTCACCGGCACGCCAACCAGGCGCGCGGCGGCGGGCTCGCCGCCGAACGCGAAAATCTGTCTGCCCGGCCGTGTATAGGCGAGTACGAAGGCGACAACGGCAAAGCAGAGGACGGCAAAGGTGGCGCCGATCGGGATGCCGAACACTCGCCCGAAAGCAAGCACATCGAACCCGTCCGGCATGCCGCCAATCGGCATCAAGGTATAAAGCAGCGTAATGCCTTGTACGACCGCGGCGACCGCGAGCGTAACGATCAGCGGATGCACGCGCAGCAGCAGTATCAGGGCGCCGTTGACAAGGCCGATGGTGAGGCCAATGGCCAGCACTGCGGCGATCATGGGCGCCGCCAGGTCCGCGCGCCCGTTGACCACGCCGGACAGCAAGGACGACGTCAGCGCGATATTTGCGTCGAGGGAGAGGTCAATGCCTCCCGAGAGAATGACCACCGTCTGTCCGAGCGCCACGAAAGCAAGGCCGGTCGTCTGCTCGAAGATGTTGACGGCATTGTCGGGGGTGCGGAAGTTCTCGCTGACCGCGAAACCGATTACAAAGAGCAGCACGATCACGCCGACTTCGATGACGACGGCAGGTCCCACCCACCTCGCCAACCGTCGCTGGAGCGCCAGCAGCCGTGGCAGCGTCGATTCTGCGTTGTTGGTCATTGCGGCAACGCCAGTGTCATGATCGCTTCTTCCGTGATAGCGCCGCCGGCCAGCTCTCCGGTAATCGCTCCTTCGCACATCACCAGAGCCCGATCGCACATTCCGACAATCTCGAGCAGTTCCGAACTGATCATCAATATCGCAAATCCAGAATCGGCCAACTGCCGTATGATGCGATAGATTTCGACCTTGGCGCCCACATCGACGCCTCGCGTCGGCTCGTCGAGCAACAGCACGCGGCGACAAGCCCGGACCCATCGGCTGAACAGCACTTTCTGTTGGCTTCCTCCGGACAGGCCGGCGACGACGGCCTGTGGCCCGGACGTCGCAACGGAAAATCTCGCGATCTCCTGCGCACCGATTCTGTACTCGGCGCGGAGGTCGATGAATGGTCCGCGCGCGATTTCGCTCAGGCGCGGCGCCACGATGTTCGCGGCGACGCTAAGATGCATCAACAGGCCCTCGCCTTTACGATCTTCCGTAAGTAGACCTACCCCCGCCTCAATCGAGCTTCGCGGCGAGGTTTTTGCAAACACCGTTCCCTCGATCTCGACCTTGCCTGCGTCAAACGGCACTCCGCCAAAGATGGCCTGGGCCAGCTCGGTCCTGCCCGAGCCGACGAGGCCGGCGAGGCCAACGATTTCTCCGCTTTTAAGCGTGAAGGAGGCGTTCCTCACTCGCGTTCCGACTCTGATTCCTTCGGCACGCAAGAGGACGGGCGCTTCCTGTGGGATTGCGCGGCGGGGCGGGAAGACGTCGGACAAAGGGCGGCCGACCATCAACGAAATAAGCTGATCCCGATTGACCCCCGTCACCGGACGAGTGGCGACCCGCACCCCATCCTTCAATACCGTCACCCGATCGGCGATCCGGAAAATCTCTTCGAGCCGATGGGAAATGTAGATGATCGCGACGCCGGCAGCGCGCAACGCAATGAGGCGATCGAAAAGAAGATCGACCTCCCTGCCGGAAATAACCGCGGTCGGCTCATCGAGTATCAGGACCTTGACGGAGCCAACGAGCGCCCTTGCAATTTCGACCATCTGTTGATCGGCGACCGTCAGCTCCTTGACCCTTCGGCGCACGTCGATCTTGGCGCCCAGCCTGCGAAGAACGTCGTCCGCACGGCGCTCCATCAGCCGGTAATCGATGATGCCAAACCGGGTGAGCGGCTGATCATTGATGAACACGTTCTCGGCAACTGTGAGTTCCGGGAAGAGCACGAGCTCCTGGTAGATGACGTGAATGCCTGCACCCTGCGCCTCGCGCGGGCCGGTCCACGCAACCTTATCGCCGTCCAACTCGATTTCGCCCTGGTCCGGAACATAGGCGCCGGAAATGATTTTGATGAGCGTGCTCTTCCCGGCTCCATTTTCGCCAACGAGTGCATGAATCTCGCCGGCGCCGACTGAGAAGTCGACGTCCTGAAGCGACTTCACTCCGGGAAAGCTTTTCGAAATTGCGGTCACGCTCAGCATGCTGTGCGCCATGTCCCGCGCATCGCACGCGGTGGCTCCGCCAACCCTCGAAGCCACGGCGCGCGCCGCTGCCCCGCGACGGATCTCGTTTCCGTCCCGTCGCGGAGCTCGCGTTTGACCGCGACTACTCGACCTTGAACGTCTTCGGATCGTAATTCGGAATGCCGGTTGAGACGATGAAATCGTCCGACTTGTTCATCTGCGCGTAGTCTTCCAGCCAGCGGTCAGCTTTCACCGAGGGTGTCTCGTGCCCCTTGGAAATCGAGATTTCGCTGCTGATGACGTAGTGCTTGGGAACCGGAACCCCGCGGAGCACGGAGAGCGCTACCTCAAGGCTCACTCCGCCCATTTTCGGCGGATAATCAAAGTTCATCAACGGCACCTTGTGCTTCACGGCCAATGTCAGGCAGCCGTTCAAATCCGCACAGGTAATCGGTGGGATTTCGCCGTCCTTGTAGCCGGCGTCGACGAAGGCTTCGATCGCGCCCGAGCCCTCGAGGCCGTGATCACTCCAAACGGCGTCGATCTGTTTGCCGTATTTCTGGATAAGGGCGGCCATCACCGTCTTGCCCTTTGCCGGGCTCCAGTCCGTGTATTGCAGATCGAGTATCTTGATGTCCGGATACGTATCGAAGACTTCGTGGGCCGCCTTGATCCGGTTTTCGGCGGGGCTCGCCCCGGCGATGCCGGCGATCATGACAATGTTGCCTTTGCCCTTCAGGGTTTCGGCAATCCATTGCGCCATGTGGCGCCCCAACGACCAATCATCGGCGTTGACCAAGGAAAGATAATTGTCGGAGGTGATGCTGCGATCAGACAGAACGACGGGCACCCCCGATTTCATGGCGCGTGTAACGACGGGGTCCAGCGCCTGCGCAGTCGCGGGGCGCACAAGCAGGAGGTCCGGCTTACGCTGGAGCAGGTCCTGGATATCGGCGACTTGCTTGTTTGAATCGTCATTGGCATCGGTGACGATGAGCTGCTTGATGACGTCCTTGTGCTGGGCCGCGACGTATTGGAGCGAATGCAGCCAGCCCACCGCCCACACATTCGATATGGAGGCATTCGCCACCGCGATCGTCCACGGTGGATTCTTCTTGAACTTCGCTGTTTCAGTGAACTGGATCGGACCCGAGTTCCAGAGGAAAGTACGCGGCGCGCCTTTCCATCCGTCCTTTTCCTGGTCGGCCGCGTCGCTGACAGCGGCAACCCCGACGATCCCCGCGATGCCTATCGCGGCGGCGCCGATCATTCTCCTCATCTTTTCCTCCCAAGGTTGTTTTTACGACACGCTCGTCAAGGTGCCCGCTTCTGGTGACGACAGCTGAATTCGCGGCTTACCCCCGACAGGCGGTGGCCGTTTGTGCGTCCAAAAATAGATCAAAGAAGAGGAACGCCAAGCGGCGCGACTTTCTAGAACAAGCACAAAATGCGCACCGAAGCAAGCTGTACCGACACGTACAAACGATCCGGCCTCACCAGCCGCGATGCACTCTCCCTTCAGATTCAGCTGATCGGCGACGCAAGCTCTACCGGCCGCCATAGGATCTCTTTCGCATCGGCTTCATAGGCCATGCCACGCGGGTAAGATGCGAGCTCCATGGTCACTCCCCACGGTGCGGTAAAATAGACCCAGTGGAGCCCCGCCGACGGACCCTCCTTCATCAGCGTCGGCCACCCAACACCTGCACGCCGTGCAGACGAAGGTGAGCGACCGCGGCGTTCAGATCGCTGACATAGAAGCCCAGATGGTGACCGCCGACATCGCTATTCTTGGGACCTGTCTTCTTTTGGCCGATTCTGTTCTCTAATTCCGGGTCTGGGTGTCAAGCACTCCCCGATCAATCCTTGCCGGGCCCACTGTTCTCTCCGCGGTAGGGGCGTGCCCTCCGCATGATGGCGTAAGACGACGCTGGCGGATCAATGTGTGAAGCGCGCTTTGCTCTTTCGAGCATCGCAAAGCCAGGGGCGATCTCACCAACGCCCGCGTCCCGGCAGGGACGTTCGCTCCCGCTGGTCGGCGGGAAGTCGTTGTCCTGTTATGCAGCCTGACTAGTAGCCTCCTTTGATGACCATTTGAATTCGGTGCCTTCGATCCACATTCGGTGCAGAATGACGGCAAGCTTTCGAGCGACGGCAACCTTGGCTTTGCGGAGCCCGCTTCGCTTTGCAAGCCGGATGCCCCAGGCTTTCAGCGTCGACCACTTTGTTACGCGGGTGAGCAGGACATTGGCTGCCTCGTAGAGATAACTTCGCAGCATCGCATCGCCACATTTCGAGATTCGGCCCGTCCAGTCGATCTCGCCGGATGCGTATCGTCGGGTCGTCAGTCCGACATAGGCTCCGACGCTTCTCGACTTCTTGAAGCGAGTCGGGTCATCGATCGTTGCTAGAAAGCAAAGAGCGGTGATTGGACCGACGCCAGGTGCTGTCATGAACCGTCGAACTTGGACATCATTGCGGGCCAACCGCATCACCTTGCGATCGAGGTCCGCAATCTGCCGCTCGACAGCCTCGCGGGCCTTGAGCAGCGGCTCTACCGCGGCAGCAAGTTCTGGTCGAGCCTCGGCCAGCTCGGCGGCGCGCACGGCAAACACGTTCATTTTTGCCCGGCCGATGACGAGCCCGAGATTCTTCAGGAGCCCGCGGATCTGGTTCTCAAGATCTCGTTTGATCTTGACGAGCAGAGCTCGGCTGATAAGAACGGCTTTGATCGCGTGACTGTCGAGATCTTTGACGCGGACCTCCTTGTACCATCCACACTGCATGATGCGTGCGATGCCCACGGCGTCGTTACGGTCGCTCTTGTTGATCTGCATCTTCAGAGCCGCCTTGGCATGCCTGGCATCGATGCAGATGACGGGCAGCCCCATCTTATTCAGCTCGGTCCATAGCCACGTCGACGTTGCTCCCGTCTCAAGCCCGATCCGTGCAACACGCGGCGCATGCGACTTGACGAATGCCGCGATCGCCTCCGGGTCAGATGCAACCACCCCTTCGCGCTCGATCTTTCCTGTCCGATCGACGATGCAGATCGCTGTTAGCTTCAGCGATACGTCCAGTCCGACATATTGTTCCATTGCAGTCCTCCATGATTGCAAAGCCCACGGGTGGGCCTCGTCGAATTCCTGGAGAGCTGATTCCTAGAGCCCGAGTATGGCTCGACGCCCGGAATTACCCCATGTGCGAGAACTGCCGACATTCCCGCGGGTTATGACCCGGCCAGTATCGCCGGCGTAAAAACCTTGAACGCCGGGATCGTTATGCGGCATAGGCCGTTCGCGATTGAAACCCAAAACCGCCTGCGCAGCAGCTTGCCGCAACATTCCGCCTGCCCGGCTTCATGGCCGCGACGTAGGTGCTTCGGAAGACAGCCGCGCGACACGCACTACCTCGAAGCAAGCTGGCAGAGTGGCATAATCGATCGGCACGGACGCGTGGATATTCTCGAATAGGGTAATCGTGACCGTTGCCTTGCGACCCGTGTCCTTCATGCGCCCCAGCGCGCTGAACGAGGTGTTCTTGACGCGCTGGAAAGATTTTCCTTGGCCGTGGAAACGGTCGACGATTTGTCGCGTCACGACATCCATACGGAGGGTGTATTCGCCGTACATCGCGTGCTCGAAATCGTGGTTCTCGGTGCCGGAGAGGTGCAGCGGATCGTAGTTGTTGAAGATCAGCAGCACGGTCGGCTTCCCCTGCCGCGAGGCAACCTGCATCTGGCCCTTGCTGGCGTTGATCTTCTGGCGAATGCGCTCGCCGACCGTGCCGCCATGCACCACGTCATCGACCCACGCGCGCTCGGCCACGATCTCCTTGACCTCGAACACGATCTCAACGCCGCCAAGGGTCACGCCATAGTCAGGAGTCTTGCCCGGGCCGACCGGGATCGGCCGGAATGGAATGCCGTGCGCCGATTTGAATTAGCCATCCTCCAGGGGCATGGGCCTGCTGCTTGGCTGGTTTGAGCGCTTCAGGTTCAGGGTTAGCGGGCTCAACCTTAGTCGGCGCTGTCTTGGTGGACGTGACGACCGCACCCGGCTCGAGAGTCATGACGATGATGGTGTCTGCGCCTCAGGCACGTCGACACTGTGGTAGTGGATAGTCTGAACGCGCTTGACCTCGAATGGCCGATTAGAGAAGCAAACTGCTAGTTCGGACCGCCGGCTTTCGCGTTGGGCGGGAACGCCGCATCGGTAATCGTGCCGCGCAGAAGATCGAGCGCCTCCTTGAGTGCGCGGTCGTCCTTTTCATCCGGCGGCACATAGGATTGCGAGCCCGACTCTTCGTTGCCTTCCGCCTTGAGGTGGCCGCGCAGTGAAGCCTCACCCTTGGTGTCGGTCCGCGCTTTCAGGTCCTCTGGCACTTCCTGAAGGATCTCGATGTCGGGCGTAATGCCCTTGGCCTGGATCGAGCGGCCGGAAGGGGTAAAATAACGCGCCGTCGTCAGCCGGAGCGCGCCATTTCCCGCGCCGAGTGGAATGATAGTCTGCACCGAGCCCTTGCCGAAGGAACGCGTGCCGACCAGCGTCGCCCGCTTATGGTCTTGCAGCGCGCCGGCGACGATTTCCGACGCCGAGGCCGAGCCGCCGTTGATCAGCACGATGACTGGCTTGCCTTTTGTCAGATCGCCCGGCCGCGCGTTGAAGCGTTGCGTTTCTTCGGCGGTGCGGCCGCGGGTCGAGACGATCTCGCCTTTGTTCAGGAACGTATCCGAGACCGAGATGGCCTGATCGAGCAGACCGCCCGGATTGTTGCGCAGGTCGACCACGAAGCCTTTGACCTTGTCTGCGCCGAGCTGGCTGGTCAGGTCGGCGATCGCCTTCTTCAGGCCCTCGGTCGTTTGCTCGTTGAACTGGGTGATGCGGATATAGCCGACATCGTCGCCTTCGTTGTGCGCGCGCACCGACTTCACCCGGATCACGTCGCGCACGATCGTCACGTCGATCGCCTTGTCGGAACCTTTGCGCATGATGGTGAGCTTGATCTTGGTGTTCACCGCGCCGCGCATCTTCTCGACGGCCTGATCGAGCGTCAGACCATGCACCTGCTCGTCGTCGAGTTTGGTGATGATGTCGTTGGCCATGATGCCGGCCTTGGCCGCCGGCGTATCGTCGATCGGCGCCACGACCTTCACCAGCCCGTCTTCCATGGTGACCTCGATGCCGAGGCCGCCGAATTCGCCGCGCGTCTGCACGCCAATGTCGCGGAAGCTCTTTAGATCCATGTAGCTCGAATGCGGATCGAGCCCGGCAAGCATGCCGTTGATCGCCGATTCGACGAGTTTGCCGTCGTCGGGCTTCTCCACGTAATTGGCGCGCACCATTTCAAATACGCCGCTGAACAGGTCGAGCTGCCGGTATGTGTCCGAGGAGGCCGCTTTCGCGCTTGATCCGACGAAGACGCTGGGTGGCTGCGTCGCCAGGAGTGTGAGCCCGGCACCTGCGATCGCGCCCAGGAAAATGAGGGAGGTTTTGCGTACCATCCGCGAGCCTTTATTGCCAGCGCGCTGCCCACCAAGGGGCTGGGATAAATGGGAGAACCGTCTTGCGGAACCCATACGGTCGCTGCGGCTGCGGATACCTGCCATCCGCCGCTACGGGTTCACCAGTTAGATCGACGGAAATCCACTAACTCCTGTAACAAGACAAGATACCCGCCATCGGCATTCGGCTGCGCCCCGAATCCGCCGAATCCATGGCGAACTACACGATGAGCTGAACGCCCGGCTGCTCGATCTTTGTATCGCCTATGCCAAGGCGCATCGCCATCCCGAGTTCGCTGATCGGACGATCTGGGAAGTGTTCGAGGCCGAGCGGCCGAAGCTTGTTCCCTATGCTGGTCGGTTCGATGGATTCCACGCCGTGCCGGCGGCGGTCTCGAAGACCTGCCTGGTGCGTTTCGACAACAACAAATACTCGGTAGCCGCCAGCGCCGTCGGGCGTCCGGTCGAGGTCCATGCCTATGCGGATCGCATCGTAATCCGCCAGGACGGGCGCGTCGTCGCCGAACATTGTCGCTCGTTCGGCCGTGGCGTGACGGTTTACGATCCTTGGCATTACGTGCCGGTGCTGGCCCGCAAGCCCGGCGCCCCGCGCAACGGCGCCCCCTTCAAGGACTGGGTGCTGCCGGCCGCCATGGAGCGGATACGGCGCAAGCTCGCCGGCGTCGATGACGGCAATCGGCAGATGGTCGATATCCTGACCGCGGTGCTCACCGATGGGCTGCCGGCGGTCGAGGCCGCCTGCGCTGAGGCGATCGACCACGGCGTCCACTCCGTGGCGGGTGTAGGCCGTGAGCAATTTGTCGGACAGAATCGAGTGTTTTGCGTAAGAGAGGTTTTCTGGCTCATCGGAAGTATCGCTGCAACGCGGCGAACGACGAAATGGGGCATCAGGAGCCGGCCCTTTGAACGTCATTCGGGATACCTGGAATGATTGACCATAGCCGGAGCTAGCGTCCGAGCTTATGTCTGAATTCATCGACGAGCGCAGCTGACGCCCTATAGAGATTATCGCTGGGGTGTCGGCCACAATAATTATCAATCCAGGCCATGATTTCTTCGGTGCCTTTTGCTCCAGAAACGTCGCCTGCTGGCTTGGATTCGTATTGATTGAATGCAGTCACGTAACCCAGAACCCATGCGATTCTACTCGATGCATCAGTGTCATCACCCTTGCGATCGTTGAGCCAGGAGCCGCAAGAGACATTTCCTTGTCCCAGAACAGCCTGTTCCTGAGCCGCAATATCGGTGGTCAGAACTAAGTGTCCGTCCGGAGAGTTCTTGAATCATGTGAATCAGTTGTGATTCAAGAGCGGTGGCCTTGATTCGAGGGGGCACCGATGTGGACGAGCAGGAATCGCGCGCGTTATGACCGCA
>Ga0207416_1003900_pt1 | contig 13597 bp, 10 predicted proteins | sample PaiPotPPM11metaG_FD_184107 | JGI IMG/M metagenome (GOLD analysis project Ga0207416, IMG submission 184107) | Iron sulfur acid spring bacterial and archeal communities from Banff, Canada, to study Microbial Dark Matter (Phase II) - Paint Pots PPM... ...
GTTACCGGCTTTCGTTGCGCACCATTCAAGAATGGGAACAGGGGCGCAAGCAACCATCGGAGGCAGCGCGCGTTCTGCTCTTCGCGATCGCGCGCGAACCCAAAGCCCTAGAGCGCGCCTTGCGCTCGGCTTAGTGATGAACGCCTAGTCGTCCCCGTTACGCGCTCCGGCGATGAGCTGGGCGTAGCGGGCGCTGGCGTCGGTGGGGGTGCGGGTGAGGGAAGGATCGGTATCGAGATCGATGTGGTAGAGCCCGAAATCGCTATTGTCGTCGAAGACCAGGCCCCACTCGCGGTTGGAGGTGATGCTCCAGCAGAGATAGGCCACGACGGGAACCCCGCGTTCGGTCGCGCGCCGCACTTCGCGCACGTGTGCATCGAGGTACTTGGCGCGCGAGAAACCATCGGCGTTGGTAACGCAGCCGTTCTCGATGACGATAATCGGCTTGCCGGGGAACGCTTGCGCCTGCTCGCGCAGAATCGTGTCCAGAGCGCCCGGCCAGACCGGAGCGCTTGCGTATTTGAATTCGGCCGCGGCGCTGAGGCGGTGAAGTTCGGGGGGCCAGAAAGACGGAACTCCCCAGTAGTAATCGACGCCGACGTAGTCGAGGGTGCCGACACATTCAGACGGGCACAGAAACGCGGGAAGCTTGCCGGCCATACCAAGATTCCACCAATTCGTCCCGAGCAGCGTGCCGAACATCGCGATACTCTTACGCAGGGCGAAGAGGGCCTGTAACCACGAGCGCGTCGCGCTGAAGCGCTTATCGCCACGTAACGGCACGAACTCGACCCTATTCGCATCGCCGAGAATGCGTAGCGCAATCTGACGGGCGATCTCCGGCTCCAGGCCCACGTAACGTTGCGCCGGCGGGAGCTGCGTGTCGCTCGCTGCTTCGCAGAGCCCGGGAATGCCCGGGTGAATGCCGACCCGCAGCACGCCGCGTTTTCGGATGCGCCGAACCGAGTCGTCCATATCCGGCACGACCGACGCATCCCCGCTCTGCGAAGCGGCTGCGCGCGGTTGCGCCTTCGATGTACCGAGGTTTGCGATCGTTTTGCGATTCAGCACGTCCGGCATATCGGGATGCGTACGCTTTAAATCGCGCAGCGCGAGATCGACGGTGTTGAGCAGCGTGCGGTTGCCGAAGGCCATGGCGATCGCGAAGTGTTGGCCGGGCCCCGCTAGCCGCGTAAGCGAGAGCGGTGCGTTCGCATATTGGCGCAGGACGACGTCGTCGTCGAACACCGCGTCGAGTTCGCCGTCGCGCAACGCGGCGACCGCGTCTGCTACGCCGGCAAAGTATCGAACTTGTGCCGCCGGAAGGCTGCCGGTTGCGAGCTTGGCGGGCAGCATGTCGGAGACGACGCCGATGCGCCCGGTCCAATATGCGATATCTTGCGGTATCGTCAACGACGAGGGATGCAGCACGCAGAGGTGCGCGGTGTAATACGGCTCCGAAAAGAGCGTTCGCTCTTCGCGCGTCTGCGTCATCGTGATCTGTGCGACCGAGATATCGACTTGGCCGCCCTCGAGCAGCCACGGTTGCGAGAGCCGCGCCGCTTGCCGCTTCGCCTGTTCGGGCGATTGCAGATGGGTTGCGTTGCGATCGATCCAGCGCTGCAGCCAGCGCGGCAGGCCGAGCACGAGCGGGTTGGTCCCGACCGGCGCGTGCGGATGATAGCGTTGGATCGCCGCGCGCGATTGGGCGTGCGCGCGAAAGAGATTAGGGATCAGCTTGAGGACGTCTTCCATCTGGCGATCGCTCGTCATGTATGGCGGCTGCCCCGGCGGCATCGCATAGCTACGCATCCAAAAACCGCGGATCCATCCGTAAACGAGTTGATTCGGTTCGTTCAGCGTGACATAGTAGTCGATCAGATCGCCGAGGCGCTGCGCGACGATCGCCGAATAGGCGGTCATGCGATCGGGAAAGCCCGCATCGAGCAATCCGGCGCCGTCTCCCGCGGCCTGCACGTGGAGCGGCCACGTGTTGTGCACCAGGGTGACCACGGTCTGCATGCCTGCATCGCGCATGGATTGCAGCACATCGCGATAGTGAGCGAACGCCGCGTCATCCCAGGCGCCGGGTTTCGGTTCGAGCCGCGCCCATGAGAGCGAGAGCCGGAACGCCGTGCATCCGAGCGATTGCGCGAGGGCCACGTCTTCCCGATAGCGATTCCAAAAATCGGTCGCCTTGCCGCGCGGCACCAGGCCGCGCACGCGCTCCCACACGTCGCGGATGTCGTCGTGGCCATCGTAGGCTTCGCACTGATGATCGGCGGTGGCAACGCCGAAGCGCATCGGTTGGGGCATGTTCGCGAATTGCGTTGGCCGCAGGGGGCATCCCTTTGCCGGAGCGAAGGCGGCGGGCTATGAGGTTCGCAAACAAAACCTGTATCGTGACGGGCGGCGGCTCGGGAATCGGCCGCGCGACGTGCCTGCAGATGGCGGCCGAGGGCGGACGAGTCGTCGTTGCCGATTTGCAGCTCGGCCCTGCGCAAGCGACCGTCGATGCCATTAGGGCCGCGGGTGGAACCGCGATCGCCGCTCAAGTGGACGTCGGGAATTCGACGCAGGTGCAAGCGGTGGTCGCGACCGCGCTCTCAACCTACGGCAGGCTCGACGTGATCGTGAACGACGCCGCGATGATGACCTTTACGCCGATCGTCGATATCGCCGAAGCCGATTTCTTTCGCGTCATCGCGACGAACCTCGGCTCGGTGTTTTTCTTCGCGAAGTACGGAGCGCCGCACATGCCGCCCGGCTCGGCGATCGTGAACCTCAGTTCTGTACACGCGCACGCGACCACGCCGAACGTGGTGCCGTATGCCTCGTCGAAGGGTGCGATCGAAGCCTTTACGCGCGGCTTCGCGATCGAGATGGAGCCGCGCAAGATTCGCGTGAACGGCATTGCGCCGGGTGCCGTCGATACGCCGATGCTCTGGAACAATCCCAACATCAAAAGCGGCGTCGAAAAAGTGCAAGGCGCGGTCGGCAAACCGGAAGATCTTGCCGCGGCGATCTGCTTCCTGGCCTCGGACGATGCCGCGTTCGTAAACGGCACGACGCTGCTGGCCGACGGCGGCCGCTTAGCCCACTTGCCGTAGCGCTAGTCTAGTAGTTAGCCTGGCGGATGTTCCATGCTTGGCGATTGTCGTCCCAGAAGAGTTCGTAACGCCAGCCTGCATTGAGGCCGTATTTGAACGTCGTTACGCCCGCGCCGTTCTTGGTGGACTTGATAATGGTGTAGCGGTAGCAGCCGCTGTTCATCCAAAACCAACTGCCGTAGTGGCCGTAGAGGTAGGTGGTGCGCGTCTTTTTCGAGCCCGCACAACCGTACGTGAAGTGCAGCGTCGCGGCCGAAGCATTGCGCATGTAGAAGGCGTTGCGCGGGACTGCGAGTGCGACGCCGTAGCTGATCGAGGCCATCGCCAGGAACGCGAGCGCAAAGCGCTGGATTTTCAAAAACATGAAGCAGCCGTTCGGTACCTAGGTTGCAGCGCCTTGGGACCAATGGACCGGGTGCGCATTCAGCTTGAAACCGCCGAGCGACAGCGCGGAAAACGGCGCTTTACGCGATCACGTTTCGGCTGACGGAGCGGACGGAGGTGGTGCCGGTGAGGGCCATCGTCGTATCGAGTTCGGTGCGCAAGATCTCGATCGCGCGCTTGACGCCGGCTTCGCCGCCCGCGCCCAGGCCGTAGATGTACGCGCGTCCGATCATGCAGGCGTGCGCGCCGAGGGCGAGCGCGCGCAGCACGTCTTGCCCGCTACGGATGCCGCCGTCGAAGAGCACCTCGGTCTGCGAGCCGACGGCTTCCGCAATGGCGGGCAACGCCGAGATGCTCGACGGAGCGCCGTCGAGCTGACGCCCGCCGTGATTGGAAACGACGATCGAGGTGGCGCCGCTGGCGGCCGCGATGCGCGCGTCTTCGACATCGAGCACGCCTTTGAGGACGAGCGGCCCAGGCCACAGCCCGCGAATCCATTCGATGTCGCGCCAGTTGAGCGTGGGATCGAATTGCGTGGAGACCCACTGTGCGAGTGTGGTGACGCTGTCCATGCCGTCGATGCGGCCGGCGAGATTGCCGAACGTTTTGCGCTTGCCGCGCAGCACGCTCAACCCCCAGTTCGGTTTGGTGGCGACGTCGACGAGATTCGCCAGCGTCACTTTGGGCGGTACCGTGAGGCCGTTCTTCACGTCGCAATGGCGTTGCCCGAGCATGTTCATGTCCATCGTCACCATGAGCGCGCTGCAGCGCGCGGCGATGGCGCGCGCGATCATATCGCGCACGAAGCCGCGATCGCGCATGACGTAGAGCTGGAACCAGAACGGCTTTTCGACCGACGCCGCGACGTCTTCGATGGAGCAGATCGACATGGTGCTCAAGCAGAAGGGGATGCCCGCCGCCTGAGCGGCCCGGCACGCAAGAATCTCGCCGTCCCCGTACTGCATGCCTAAGAGGCCGATCGGCCCAAACGCGAACGGCAACGATGACGGCTCGCCGGCGATCGTGGTTGAAAGGTCGCGCGAGCCGACATCGATGCCGATGCGCTGCCGAAAGTTGAGGGCTTCGAGCCCGTGCCGATTCGCGTTCAGCGTTGCCTGCGCATACGAGCCGTGATCGCCGTACTGGAAGAACGCGCGCGGCACGCGGTGCAGCGCCATCTCGCGCAGATCGGAGATGGAGGTAGCTTTACGCAGGCGTTCGGGCATCGCGGAGGTATCTGCAGTAGCCATAATCGGCACATTCGCGGTTTGCGGCTCCACCTCTTCAATCAAGCGCTTGACCTGCCTGGGCGGCGGCAAAGTGGCCCGGGGCCGGCGCTTCGGCTATAATCGTCGGATGAGGCTTGCCGGCTCGAGGGCGCGTTTTCGAGCGTACGCGTACGGCCTGGTGACGACGGGCATCGTGCTGATATTTGCGCTGGCCGAATGGTGGTCCGAGAGGTATGTGGCCGATCGTTCGCGCGTTGCTGGCGTCGCCGTAGAAATCGCGATCGTCGTCCTGGCCACGCTGGCATTTACGCCGATTCATCGGCGCACGGAAGCCGCGGTCGAAGGCGCGTTCACGAAGAAGCGTCGCGAGGCCCGAGCCGCGCTGGCCCGGTTGCGAAACGAGCTAACGTCGTTTAACGACGCGGCGCAACTGCTTCGCCGCATCATCGAAGCGCTGGACCAGCACATGGGCGCGGCCTGTAGCGCCGTGTACGTGCGGAACGGCGCTTATGTGGCCGAGGCGTCGTCTTACGATTGCCCGGTCGGGCGCGTTGAAGCGGCAGATCCCCTCGTCGTGCGCTTGCGATCGTCGGCGGAGCCCGCGAATCCTCGCGCGCTCCTCTCGCAGGCGCCCGGCGATCTCGCTTTCCCCATGATGGCGAGCGGAGCGTTGGTCGGCTTTCTTGTGCTTACGCCGGGGCGCATCGAATGGGAAACGGAGGATTGCCGCAGTATAGCGACGCTGGCGGAAGCCGCTGGCCTCGCACTCGTCGCGCTCAATCCGAAATTGCGCGCGCAAGAGCACGGGCGAAACAATCTTCCGCGTATGCTCACCTCGTTCGTCGGGCGCGAGGCGGAGATCGCGGATCTCCTCGCGCTGCTGGAACAGCACGATCTCGTCACCGTGGTCGGGCCGGGCGGGGTGGGAAAGACGCGAGCCACGCTACAAGCCGTTGTCCCGTTGCTGGATCGATTCGACGATGGCGTGTGGGTGGTGCGGCTCGCGCCGCTTTCAAGTGGAAGCGATATTCCAGCGTCGATCGCGCACGATATGGGCCTGCGGATTGCCCCGAACGACGATCCGCTTGAAGCGCTGGTAGAATCGCTGCGAGATAAGCATGCGCTGCTCGTCGTCGATAATTGCGAGCATCTCATCGAACCTGCCGCGCGCGTCGTCGCCGCGATATTAGGGGAGTGCCGGAAGATCAAAGTCCTGGCCTCCAGCCGCCAAAGCCTCGACATCACCGGGGAATGCATCTATCGGCTCGACCCACTTGGGCTGCCGGTGCAGGACGATCTCGAGCATCTCAGCGCCGCCGATGCGATGCAGAGCCCCGCAATCCGGCTCTTCGCCGAGCGTGCCGCGGTGCTCGACCGGCGTTTTACGCTAAACGACGAGAGCGCGCCGGCAGTCGCCGAAATCGCCAGAAAACTCGACGGCATTCCGCTGGCCATCGAGCTCGCTGCTTCGAAGACGGCTACGCTCACGCCAAAGCAACTCTCGCAACAATTAGACGAGCGGCTGTTACTCCTATCGGGAACCGGCAGCGATCTCGCGCCCCGGCAGCGGACGCTGCGCGCGCTGATCGATTGGAGCTTCGATCTGCTCGACGACCATGAACGTGCCGTGCTCTTGCGGCTCGCGATCTTCGTCGGCGGATGGACGCTGGAATCCGCTTCGGCGGTGTGTGCTGGAAACGGTGTCGGTCGGGAGTGGATGGACGACGTACTCGGGGCACTCGTTTCCAAATCGCTCGTTTTCGTCGATCCCTTCGGCGAAGAACGGCGCTACGGCATGTTGTTCATTCTTCGGAGATACACCCGCGACCGTTTGGAGGCCGCGGGCGACATCGGCGACATTGCCGCCAAGCACGCGCGCTATTTCATGGCCTTCGTCGAATCGCTCGCGCCGCTCGTGGAGTCACTGGAAGACGTGCGTTGGCAGCACGCACTCACTCGGGAGATTGGGAATATTCGAGCGGCGTTGGATTGGGCCATTATGCAGGGGAACGATGTGGATACGGGGCTGCGTCTGCTCGCGCAAATGGAATGGCCGGAACTCGTAACGACGCCGCAGCAGGCGATGCGCTGGTTCGATGGGGCCAAAGCATCGGCGAGCACCGCCGATGCTTTAACGAAGGCGCGAGCGTTGCGCCATCACGTGCGACTGGAATGGCTGGTTGGCCGCCCCATCGACGGCCGAGAAAAGGCCGCCATCGAAGCGCTTGATGCCGCCCGGGCTTCCTCCAACCCGGACGAGATCGCGCGAGCATTGGCAAATGTGGGAAGCATCCACAGGGACGCGGGCCGCTTCGAAGATGCAGAGAAACTCTTTGCGCAAGCCTATCAAACGCCCCACGCGCTCTCGACGCTAACTGTCAATGATGTGCTGCGTAATTGGGCGATCGCGAATTTACAGCACGGCGATATCGATACGGCGCGGCGTCGTTTTTCCGAAGTAGCGAGTAGGGAGCGCCCCGGGAGCGAAGCGTACGCGAGCGCGTTGCTCAACCTTGGCGAGCTCGAGTTCGCGGCCAATAACGTTGACGCCGCTCACGCCGCCGCCGCAAAGGCGCGCGAGGCATTCGCGCAACTCAAGGCAGCGCCGCTTGCTCTTGCGGTATGCAATCAGGCGGCATACGCGATGGCCGTTGACGATCTCGATGAAGCGCGGGACCTTTTGCGGGAGGCCCTTAGCCTCTTGAAAAAGTCGGGCGCCCGTTGGATGATTACCGCACTCGAACACCACGCCACGCTGGGGGTGTTGATACACGAAAACGAGCGCGCGGCTGCTTTGCTGGGATTCACCAACGCACACTACGTTAAATCCAACGACACTCGCCAGCGCACGGAGCAATTCGGATACGAACGGGCGATGCGCTTGCTCTCCAACGTCTATGCGGAAGAGGAGCTTGCGCGGCGGTTGAGCGCCGGCTCCTGCCTAACGGCGGAGGAAGCGCTCGAGCACGCTGCGGCGATAAGCCAGCATATCCGGCCACCGGCGGCGACCGCCGCTATATAGGAGTACCAATATGTCTACAATGACGCACAACGAAGCCGCGACCTACATCGACGCGCACGGCAAAGCCATCGATCAACTTCACAGCAAGCTCGAAGCGATGCCAGGTGTCGATAAGGAGCGGCTCGAGAAGGTCGTCGAAACATACAAAACCGCGCATAAAAAATTTCATGACGATGCCCTAGGCTGTATGAATTAGTAGCGCTTCGATCGCGCGGCCTAACGGCACGCCCAAACCGGTGCACGCATTCCACCCGGCGTGCGCTTGAAAATAGCCATTGCCTCCATCAACGACTTCGCGGAAACACGTCGGATGCGAAGCGTAAAGCAAGGGCGCAAAGAAGCCGATCGGGACGCCCAGGCGCTGATTGATCCGAGCTGCGAGCGCCGACCACAGCGGTGCAACGGCGCTGGTTCCGCCGACCGCGAGTTCGACGCCGTCCAGGTAGACGAGATAGCCGGGGGATTCCTGGGCGGCGATATCGGGGACGCCGCGTCCAAGAGCCGTTGCGCCCCCGGGTGTTGCCGTTTGCAGAGCCTGCTGCCAGGGCGGCGCGCCGAAGCGTTCGCTGAAGCCGCCGCCGGTGTTTCCCCACGCCGTTTCCTGCAGCGTGGGCGAATCGGCAACGATCGTCGTCGCGCCGCACGCATGAACGAAGGGACTCGACGCCGGCGCCAACACGTGCGGCTTGCCGTCGTACTGCAATTCCGCACCGTTATCACCCGACGCGCAGAAGACGCTCACGCCGAGGAGCGCGGCGACGGCGAACAGCTCTTCGAGGATGTTCACGGCCGCTGGTGTCCACAGCTGTTCGGGCCAGCCATAACTGATCGAGAGAACCGAAGGTGCGAGTTCGTCGTCAAAGATCGCGGTGCGGATCGCATCGAGGAAGCCGCGCTCGTTGTCAGGTGCTTGGTAGATTACCGTGCGCGCGCCGGGCGCGAGCGCCGAGATGATCTGTATGTCGAGTGCGGCTTCGAGGTCTTTCGTGGTTTGTATGTCGTGCTGTAGCGCCGCGTTATCGATGCGCTTGATGATGGGCGCCGCGGATGTGACGCCTTGCGCGGCCATGCAGAGAGCGAAATCATCGGCTTTGAACTCACCGCGGAACTGCACGATCCCCACGGTAACGCCCGTTCCGTCGGCATCGGGGAATTGGTAGCGTTCGATGACGTCGTTTGCGCTGAGCGGTGTTGAGTGGCGCTGCAGCGGACCGAGCCGGGACGACCGTGGCCACTGGTGCAACCCGAAGACGCCGCTAACGATGGCAGCGATTTCCGGCGGCACGTGAAGGCTACCCGAACGGTGTCGGAAGCGGTTGCCGTCGGCATCGGTGAAGGTGGCCACTGTCGCCCCAAAGGCCTCAATCAAACGATCGAGCGGGCCGCTGATGACCATCGACCGCCAATACGATTCCACGACCCGTATATCGAAATCGGCGCAGTACGCACGAAAGAGGTCGCGATCGGCCGGGTCCGCGTCGGTTTGCGCTCGTAACGAACGGCGTGTCTCATATACCCGCTGTAAAAGTGGCGTTGCCCCGAGCATAGATGCGCGTTCCACGGAGAGTTGCCCGCCGTCTTTAGGATGCAGCCATGCCGTAAGCCGAACCTCAGCGCTCGACTCGGGCTTTGCCGCGAACGAACTTCCAGGCCAGATTGCGCGGTGGGTGAACGGAACTGGGACGCGCATCAGGACCTCATTCCTAAAGCGTCCACATAGTCCCCGGCAGCCTCAACGCGTGAAGCCGGAACCTAGCTGACACCTCATTTGCTATCAGATCATCTCGTCATAGTATAGGGTATATCGATCCTCCGGCCTCCTAAGGCGCGTTCGCGGGGCAGGCGAGGCGGGCGGACTTGAGACCAAAAAAGAGCCTCGGTAATTCCGAAGCTCTCTTTTATATACTTAGCCCCAACCGGATTCGAACCGGTGTTACCGCCGTGAGAGGGCGGCGTCCTAGGCCTCTAGACGATAGGGCCATTTACGCTCCCGGTCATGGACTCGAACCACGATAACAAACTTCAGAGGCTTGCGTCCTACCATTAGACGAACCGGGAATGGCAGCGACCGTAATACTACACGAAGGGCTTTCGTCCTTGCAAGGCGCCAAGTCGCTCCGCGCGCCCCTGTTCGCGTTTAGGCTTCGCTCGCGGAGGAACGTACCCGAGGGGCGAATGGACTTCGCTTGGTAGTTCACACGTCTTGTAGGAGGTTTTGAGGGTGCAGGCCATCGTTTTGGTTGGTGGGGAGGGGACGCGGTTGCGTCCGCTGACGTTCGGGACGCCCAAACCGATGGTGCCGATTATGGGCGTGCCGTTCTTGGCGCGCACGATGGAGCGGCTGGCCGAAGCGGGCATCCACGAGGTGATTCTGCCGGCGGGCTATATGCCGCAGGCGATCATCGACTATTTCGGCGACGGCTCGCAGCTCGGGATGAAGATTACCTACGTCATCGAGGCGACGCCGCTGGGCACGGCCGGCGCCATCAAGAACGTGGAGGAGCACATCACCGGGCCGTTCGTGGTGCTCAACGGCGACGTCCTCACCAGCCTCGATCTGCGCGCGATGATGGCCTTCCATAAGGAGAAGGGCGGCTTCGGCGCGCTCCACCTCATCCGCGTCGAGGACCCTTCGTCCTTCGGCTGCGTGGTGCACGATGAGAACGGGCAGATCTCGGCCTTCGTCGAGAAGCCGGCCCCCGGCACCGCGCCGACCGATGAAATCAATGCCGGCACCTACCTGCTCGAGCCGGGCATCCTCGATTTTATCCCCGCCGGGCGGCCGGTCTCGATCGAGCGGGAGACGTTCCCGCAAATTATCGCAGCCGGCAAAGGCCTGTTTGCCTATACTACCGACGATTACTGGATCGATCTCGGGCGCCCCGAGCAGTACCTTGCCGCCCATCGGGATATCATGGACGGGTCCATGCCGCTGGCGATCGAGCCCGGCATCAGCGGGGCGGGCGCAGCTTTGCTGGCAGGGCACCCGGGCGTCACCCAGCCGGTCCACGTCGACGAGGACGTGGTTGTCGATCCCTCAGCCAAAATCGGGCCAAATGTGGTCCTAGGCCGTGGTTGCCGCATCGGCGCGGGCGCGGTCGTGCGTGAATCGGTGCTGTGGGACGGCGTGCTGGTGGGCGATGGCGCGCATATCGACGAATCGATCGTTGCCTCAGGCTCGCAAATCGGTGCCGATGCAACCGTGGGTGCCGGAAGTGTGATTGGTCATCATATAACGATCGCGCCCGGCACCGTGCTCGATCCGGGTAGTCGCGTCGGCCCAACCGCGGCGAGCGCGCGCTAGTTCGAGGTTTACCCTCTAGGCTTGGCTGGGTAGACTACCGGCAGCTTACAGAATTTTCCGTTGGAGTTGAAACAGATGTTACCGAGAACCGTGGATCCGCTTACAGATATCGCGGTTCCGCGCGTGCTCTTTCTCGGTTCATTTCCTCCCCGCGAGTGCGGCATCGCGACGTTTATGAACGACGTTGTCACCTCGTTCGATCGTGAATTCGGCACGCGCAGCGATGTGGTCGCGGTCGATGAGCCGGGCGGCGATGCGCGCCGTTACGGTAGCCAAGTCGTTGCCCGATTCAATCAAGACGACCGCGAAAGCTACCAACAGATCGCGCGATTCATCAACGAGCATCCGGCGGAAATACTCAACATTCAGCACGAATACGGCCTCTTCGGCGGCGAGCGTGGCGAATGGTTGATCGATCTGCTGCGTGCGGTTGAAAAACCCGTAGTAATCACGCTGCATACCGTGTTGCCGGAACCGGATGAAACGATGTTACGCGTCACGCGCGAGATCTGCGAGCAGGCTTCGAAGGTGATCTCGCTCTCCGAAACCGGCAAGCATCTGCTCCTAGAACGCTATGGTATCGATCCCGGCATCCTGCGCGTCGTCCATCATGGCGTGCCCGATGTGCCGTTCCAAAGTACCGATGCGGCCAAGGCATCGTTCGGCATCGGGCAGCGGCTCGTCATTTCGACGTTCGGTTTGATCAATCGCGGCAAGGGGCTCGAATTCGCGATTCAGGCGATGCGCCAGGTGGTGAAACGCCATCCGGAAGCGCTCTATCTGATTCTGGGCGAAACGCACCCCGTCGTGCGCCGCCAAGAAGGCGAGTCGTACCGTGAGTCGTTGCAGAGTATGGTGATTGAATACGGCTTGCAGCGCAACGTGCAGTTAATCGATAAGTATCTCGATTTCGACGAGCTCGTGACGTATCTCCAAGCGACCGACATCTATTTGACGCCATACCTCAACCCGGTGCAGATCGTGAGCGGGACCCTCGCATATGCGGTCGGTTGCGGCAAGGCGATCATCTCCACGCCGTACTTGTACGCGCAGGAGTTACTCGCGCACAATCGTGGTTTTTTGTGCTCGTTCCGCGATGCGGATTCGATTGCGAAAAACCTGATGATGCTGCTCGACGATCCCTCGCTGCGGCGCGCGACCGAACGGCGCGCATATCGCTTCGGAAGACAGATGACGTGGCCGCATGTCGCGAGCGATTACGGGCGGCTCTTCAGCGAACTCTGCCCGCCCGGCGAGCTCGCGCTCGTCACGTCGGCGTAACGACGGATGGCGATCGCACTTCCGACCCTCGAGTACCTCGCGCTCTTGAGCGACGACACCGGCGTGATTCAGCACGCTGTGGAGTCGATCCCAAATCGCTCGACCGGGTACTGTACCGACGACATTTCGCGCGCGTTCATGGTCGCGCTGGCGTACCAGCGCGTGATGCCGCAGGATCCGCTTGCCCAGCGGTTGGCGAGCACCTATCTTTCGTTTCTGCAGAACGCGCAGCTCGGAGATGGGCGCTTCCATAACTTCATGGACTACGATCGCACCTGGCTCGACGACGTGGGCACGCACGATAGTTGCGGGCGCGCGATGTGGTCGCTCGGCTACGGCATGCGGTACGCCGGGGACGAGGCCTGGCAGCGCGTTTGCGCGCGGCTGCTCGAGCGGGCAGTCGCCTGCGTCGAATGGCTGGAGCATCCGCGGGCCGAGGCCTACGCCATGATCGGGCTTGCCCACGCGTGTGCCGTGCATGCCGAGCCGCGGGCGCGGGCGGCGCTGCGAGCGCTCGGCCTGGCGTCGGTCGCGCGGTACGAACGAGAGCGCGCCGACGATTGGGAGTGGTTCGAGCCGGTGATGACGTACGACAACGCTCGCTTGCCTGAGGCGCTGCTTCGGGCCGGCAAGGTGCTCGGCGAGCAGCGATTCATCGATGTGGGGCTGCGGACGCTCGCTTTCTACGAAAGCGTCACCATCGAGGACGGTATCTACGTGCCGATCGGCAACGACGGATGGTACCCGCGCGGCGGAGTGCGGTCGCGCTATGCGCAGCAGCCGCTGGAAGCGGTCGGGCTGGTCGACGCGGAGCTCGCGGCTTTCGCCGCACTGCCCGAGGCCGGCTACCTCGCGAGAGCGGAGTTGGGCCTGGCGTGGTACCACGGCAAAAACTCACGGGGTGCCGTGATGGCGGCAAACGGCGGATGCTTCGACGGTCTCTCGGAGGACGGGGTGAACCACAATATGGGCGCCGAGTCGTCGCTTTCGTACCTATCCGCCTCCTTCGCCTTGGCGGCCCAGCGCGGAAAGAGCCTGCGGATCGCGACCCGCTAACTTCCCGAAAAAATCCAGAAGGAAAAGGGCGAAAAAAGGGCGACAAGCCCCTAAAGCTGGGCATGCTCTGCGGTCCGAGGCGAAAACGCCTCCCGTGGCGAATATCTACCAGATGATCCTGGAGACCGAAGCCCTCAACGACGTTCAATCGCAAGCCGTACGACACACCGATGGACCGGTGTTAATTTTTGCCGGAGCCGGCAGCGGCAAG
>Ga0207416_1003901_pt1 | contig 13593 bp, 13 predicted proteins | sample PaiPotPPM11metaG_FD_184107 | JGI IMG/M metagenome (GOLD analysis project Ga0207416, IMG submission 184107) | Iron sulfur acid spring bacterial and archeal communities from Banff, Canada, to study Microbial Dark Matter (Phase II) - Paint Pots PPM... ...
CGCCCTATCGCTCATCGCGGCTCGACATGCCGGTGAGCCGGAAGACAAAATACAGCAGCGTCGCCAGCGACTGGGCCAGGGCCGCCACGTAGGTGAGGGCCGCCGCCGACAGGACGCTCTCGGCGCCCTTCAGCTCCACCGGCGTGAGGAAGCTATTCTGGCGCAGCAACTGGAGGGCGCGGTTCGAGGCGTTGAACTCCACCGGCAACGTCACCAGCGTGAAGAGCGTGGCGAGCGAGAAGAGGCCCACCCCCAGCCAGGCGATGGCCGGCAGGTGGATGAAGAAGCCGAGCAGGAAGATCCAGTAGCCGGCGTTGGAGCCGATGTTGGCGGCGGGGACGAGTCCGGCTCGAACGCGCAGCGGGGCATAGCCCGCCTTGTCCTGCAAGGCATGGCCGCACTCGTGCGCCACGATGCCGAGCGCCGCCACCGACGCGTTGGCGTACACCCCATCCGACAGTCGCAGCACCTTGGCTTTAGGATCGTAGTGATCGGTCAGCTCGCCAGGGATACGCTCGATATTAATGAAGCCGAGCCCTGCCTGATCGAGGAGACGCCGGCCCACTTGGGCTCCGGTAGCCCCCGCCAGGCTGCCCACCTGGGCATACTTGGCGTAGGTCGACTTCACCTTGTACTGGGCGTACATCACCAGCGCCAGCGCCGGCAGCGCGAAGATGAAATAGACGGGATCGAAGTAGAACATCGCGACCACCTCCTGTGGGGCCGCTCGTGCGCCGGACAGCACCGACGCCGTGGCTGCAAGGGCCATTGCCACCGGCCACATGACCGGCAGCCTTGCTGGAAATTCTACCAGGGCGCCTTGATCACCGTATTAGAGCACGATTAGGATGTCCGCCGCTCCTCGGACCGCTGCGCAAGGAAGTTCACGGATCACCCGTGCCGCTGGGCATCGGCAACGCCGCCTGATACTATAGGCGCCACTGGGGCTTGGATCCACCGATCCAGCCGCATATTTCGTCGCCGGCCTGTTCATCGGGTGCGTTATCGAAAGAGTAGCAGAATAAGGATCAGCCGGCTCATGCGCTGCCCAAACTGCCGCGGCCCGCTCCTGTTAGGAGACCGCTTCTGCCCACGCTGCGGCGCTTCCGTCAACCAGCCCACCAGTGTCGCCCAGTCAGCACGGCACAGTGGTGCAGGACGCCTGGCAGCACTGGTGCTGACGATCCTCGTCGTGGCGCTCGCTGGGGCCGGGGCCACGGTGGCGATCAAGAGCCGCGGCATTCCGTTCGCCGGGAGGTTGCCCTCCTTCTCCGCTGGCGTCGCGGCGTCCAGCGCCCAATCGTCCGCGACGGCGGTCTCGGTCGCCGCTGCCAACACGACATCCAGCAACACCCTCATACACTGGCCCACCGCCACTCCATCGCCGATCCACTCGCCCATACCAACGTCGATGCCGGCGCCCACCGACACGCCTGTTCCTACAGCGACGGCAATCCCGACTTCGACGCCGGCGCCCACGAGCACGCCCGTTCCCTCGCCTACGCCAATTGGCCCAGCGACCTTTGGATCCTCGTCGAGCAACGGAGCACCCACCGTCATAACCAGCGGGCCGGTGGTCGGACGAGGACACTTGCTGGTTGCCCTGAGCCAGGGCGACAACAGTCCCGGTGTCGAGGAAGTCGACCTCGGTACCGGCACGAGCGCCATCCGCGTCGCGCCGGGCGCCAACACCAGAGAGGCGGTGTGGACGAACGACGGCAGCAGCTTCATCTGTGTGAATGAGACGGACGACACGATCTACCTCGTCTCGTCTACGGGCCTGCACCGCCTGGCCACCGGCGTCAACCCTGGGGTATCTCCCGACGGAACAAAGATGGCATACGTGGGCGGATCGAGCAACCAGATCATGCTGCTTGCCGCGGATGGGACGGCGCCCGTGCAGCTCACCAATGGGCCGGATCAGACGCTCGGCCCGTCCTTCTCACCGGACGGCCGCGAGATCGCCTTCTCCAAGAAGACCAATGGCCTGTGGCAAGTCTGGGTGATGGATGCGAACGGGGCAAACCAACACCAGATAACGCAAGGGGCCGACCACGCGCGCTTCGCCGTGTGGTCACCTGACGGCAAGGAGCTGGCCTATAACACGACACTGCCGGACGAGCTGACGCCGAAAGACGTCTGGCTCGTCGAGGCCAACGGCCAGAATCCTCGGCAGCTCGTCACCGGAGGGCAGAACGGCCGCCCCGATTGGGCCGGGGACTCCATCTTTTTCAATAGCGACCGCGATCGAGCGGCGGGATACCTGGACGTTTGGGCCATCCACCCGGACGGTTCGGGGCTGACCAGAATCACGCGAAGCGCCGCCGACACGGGCAGGTACGCGCCAGAGTGGCACGCCGGCTAATCACTCCTTATGCGCATGCGTATGAGCTACCAGCGCTGCCGCCCGTGCCTGCGCATCCCCTCTGCCGGCAAGGCCGTCATCGTCGCGATGCTGCTGATGGCGCCGGCGCTCAATGCCTGCGCCGCCTCGGTGGCTGGGGGCATGACCGCGAGAGAGCAGTCCACCACAGCAATCAGCACGGCCAGGCCGGCAGCGTCGCCGACGCCGGGGCTCGAGGCAACGACCGCCACGGCAACTCCTAATTCTGTCCGACCGACGCCATCGCCCGATCTGCCGGCAACCGTCACGGCGGCTGCCGGCCTGGTAACGGTCACGCCTACCGCTTCACCCGCCCCAGCGACGCCCACGACGCAGCCAACAAACACGCCAGACGCGGCGCCTAAAGGAACGACCACGGCGCTGGCCGGCGGGACGCTGCGGACCGACTATCCGGCGCTGGGCCTGTCCGTCCTCTACCCGGCCGGCACCTTCGCGGCGACCCACCTGGAGGAGTTCGCGGAGGATTGGAGCGAAGCGGGCCGCTACGTGCATGCGCAGCTCCAAGAGTCAGCGCCCATCGCCATGACGGTCGAGCTGCGCGCGGACGGCGCGGCCGATCCCCTGGGACTGGGCGTCCGCGGATACAGCGAGCCTCAGGATGGCCGCATGTACCAGCTCTACGACGCTAGCGGCGACCGGGGCGACCGCGAGTACATCACCGCGCACGAGCTCGGCCACATGCTGATCTATCCCAAGCTCGGTTGGGGGGCCAACCTCATGCTGAAGGAGGGCATCGCCATGTACGGGAGCGACGAGTTCCTGCGCCGCGACCAGGTGGTGACGGTCAACGACTTCGCGGTTGCCGCCTACCTCCAGCACCGCCTGACCTCCGCGGTCGCGCTGTCCGCCCCGAGCGCCGGCTTTCATGGCCGCCTCATCGACCGCGCCGACTATGACCTTTCCGGCTCGTTCGTCTCGTTCCTGATCGATACATACGGCATGGACAAGTTCGACCAGGTCTACCCCACCGCCAACTATTCCCTCGTCTATGGCAAGCCCCTCCAGCAGCTCAATCAGAAGTGGATTGATTTTCTGATCACGAGCAGTGAACGGCAACCGCTCACCTTCGATCCAGCGCGCTACTTCTCCTTTCTGGACCGCGTCGCCGGCGACTACACCCGGCTGTACGCGGACGCCGAACAGCGCCAGGAGCGTCTGAACCAACCGGCCTACCAGGCCGTCGACGCCGCTCGCCTGGATGTGGATCGCCACGACTACGCGACGGCAGAGCAGGAGTTGCGCGCTTTCGATCAAGCAATCAACGCAAAGGGATAACCACGTGCAGAGACGCGCCGCTCCGATCTGGATAGCCGTTTCCCTCCTGATCCTTGCCGGGTGCGCTGCCAACCTCGCGTCCGGGCAAACCGCGGCCACGACCATCGCGGCCTCGTCCCCCGCTCTCCAGACCGCCACCACCGCCGGTCAAGCGCCGGCCACCCCGCTCATTCCGCCAACGAAGCTGCCCACGCCGACGATCGCGCCAGTGCAGTGGCCTCCCACGGTCACTCCGACCGAACGACCGCTGCCGCCGCCTACCAGCACCGCGTCGCCACTGCCAACACCGTCAGCAGCCCCAACGGTGTCGCCAGCTCCGACACTAGCGCCCACGGCGACCCAGCGCCCCAGCCCCACCGTCGCCGTCGCGGCCAGCCCGAGGACGACGACTATCGGTCAGTCGGTGCAAGGCCGTCCGATCACGGCAACCACAATCGGTAACGGACCACTGGCCGTCGCCTTCGTGGGAGATACGCACGGCGGTCCCGAGCGGGAAACCGACCTGCTGGTCCAAATGGCGATCACCTACTACCGCGAGCACCCGGCCGAAATACCGAGCGCCGTGACCGCCTACTTCATCCCGACGCTCAATCCCGACGGCCTGGCGGCGGGCACGCGCTTCAATGCCGACGCGGTCGATCTCAATCGCAACTGGCAGACCCGGGACTGGGACACCAACGCCGGCGAGCCGAACGGCCTCGACAAGGGCGCCGGCGGACCACGACCGTTCTCCGAGCCGGAGTCGCGCGCCATGCGCGATTTCTTGGTCACGCATCACGTGGCCGCCTCGATCTTCTATCATCTCCCCTGGGGTGGTGTATACAGCGAGCCCAACTCCGTGCCATTTGCCCAAGCGGTAGCGCAAGCCAGCGGCTACCCCTTCCACTTGCCGGGCAAAGATACCCCCTACGCCATGACCGGCACCGCCCACCGCTGGGCCGACGAGCACGGCCAGCTCTCCCTGCTGCTCGAGCTCCACGGCAGCGCCAGCATCGAGTGGGATACCAACCACAGCGGCATGAACGCGACGATGCGGTACGTCGTCATCCACCACTAACCGCGAACTGACGCGGCGTACGACAAACGCGCTCTCCAAGGCGTAGGCGATCCAAGAACCGAGCGGGCAATAGGACGGTTGGCTGTTGCATAGCCAAGCAGGACGTGCTGTGTTACACTGCCCGCAAGCGTACCAGCCCAGCCGAGATTCATGCCTTTTCGATCATCACGCAAGCGAAGGAAACCTGAGTCACTCAAACGCTGGAGATGCAACAAGAGCGCAGCCGACAGGCTACACGCCGGCAACAGCAACCGTGCCGGTACGTCCTTCGCTCCCCTTCGAAACAGGAGGTGGAACCAGAGACTTGCGGGGCGCGTCTGGCATCGCGGTGGTCATTATGGCCATCCGTCTTGGGACCGGCTGAGGGGTACCGTTTGGACAGAGCCGAGAGGAGAGAGTCTTGAGTTCCGTGGGTGTCCTGCTGGCAATTGTGGTGGGTCTCGTCTTCTATTTTTTGCCGACCATCATCGCGGCTTCTCGGGGGAAGAGGGACATCGGCGCCATTTTCGCCTTGAATCTCTTGGCTGGCTGGACGTTTGTCGGCTGGATCATCTCGCTGGTCTGGGCGCTCACGCACGATCAGCAGGTCGCGGCCTAGACCGTTCAACGTCCTCACAATCGACCTGGCAACGGCGGCTCACGCCATCCTCTTCGTGGCGAGGTTAGGCGATCTGAAGCCGATCACAACGCTGACCAGGGGGACGAGGTGACCTATGTATTGCCCCTCGTGCGGTCAGACCAATGCCGACACGAGTCGCTTTTGCCTGAAGTGCGGCGGTACGCTGCCAGAGCCGGCGGTCGCTCCCATTGTGCCGGCTGCGAGCCGCCAGCGCTCGCCCGATGGGCGAGCTACCAGCGCTGTTGACCTGGGCAAGGTCATGCCGGCTGTCATCATCGCGGTAGCCGTGGTCGCGCTGCTGCTGGGCGGGGCCGCCGGGTACGGCAAGTGGCACGCGGCGCGGCAGCAGTCAGCCTACAGCGATGGCGGTGCGGCGGCGGTGGCTGGCGACTGGGAACGCGCCGCGGCCGACTTCCAGACGGCCGGAGGCTACCTGGATGCTCCGCAACGCCTGGCCCAAGCGCGGCAACAAGTGAGCCAGGTGTTGCCGCTGTACGCCCAAGCGCAGAAGAACCGACAGAAGGGAGAATGGTGGGAGGCGGCCTTCAATCTGCGCCAGGTCGTCAACACCGCGCCCAGGTTTCGCGATGCCGCTACGCAACTAGCCGACGCCCGCGGCAAGATCGGCAGCTTCCTCTACACGACGCCGGGTGGGGGTCAAAACTCGCTCTTTCTTTCGCCCTCCGATGGCGGTTCCCCACAGGAGCTCGTGACCAGTCAGACTGTGTTCGCCCTGGCCCCTAAGGGAGAAAGCCCGCTGGTGGTGGAAGCCGTCAACGGCCAGCGCACTACGCTGTATCTGGTAAGTCGAGATGGCACCAAGCGACTAGAGCTCGCGTCGGGAACAACCGTCGCCGCGAGCGGCGGCACTGTCGGACCTTATGGGTACTCGAGCGACGGCACGCGCTTCGCCTTTGCGGTTGGCGACGGAACTACAGATAGGGCGCTCGTGGTAGACACGAGTACCGGAAAACAATGGCAGGTGGCGTCAAGCAATAGCAGTAATAACTCTTCCGGTTCTATCGTCGCTGACTTTACTCCAGACCTGACGAGGGCGCTCGTGGTGTCGACTGCCCCAGCTAGTGACCAGACGATTGATGTAACACTCTCGGTCGTGGACATCGGGACTGGTGCCAGTCACCAGGTGGAGCATGACGTTTACCCCAGATCCGCTCGCCTGGGCACCCCTCGTCTGTCGCCCGATGGAGCCCGGGTGATGGCGTTCCTGCCGGGGCAGGGCCGTCAAGGCAATCAGCCCGGCGCGTCGCTGGAGCTCATCGACGTGCCGACGGGTAAGGTGCTAGATCTCGGCGCCGTCTATGACGCACGAGGGGCTTTCAGTCCCGACGGCAAGGTACTCATGGTCGTCCGACAAGACTTTGACGCTTCCGCCTGGCACTTGGCTCTGGTGGATGTCCTTCAGGGAACGCGGAAAACCCTCATCGACAACGTTGGTCCTCCAACTGACGAGCGGTTCTTACCCAACACCTCCCTCGCACTGGTGTCAACGAGCGACAGCCAAAGTACGAATCTGTACGTCGTTGACGCTCAGAAAGGAGTGGCAGAGAAGCTGATCACCGCTAAGACAGCGCTAACTCAGGGCTATGACCAGCAAGCCCACCGCTTGCTCATCTACGAGCAAGATGCGGATAAGAGCACGGGTAGCCTCGTCGCGATCGATGCGCTGACGCTTAGCGGGTCCGAGGTTGCCGTGGGGTCCGCCATCTCGGGAATATTCTCACCGGACGGGGAGCACTTGGCCGTTACTACTACGGATACCGGCCGACCGACCAGCGCCCGTGACGCGTTGACCGTGATGGCACCGGACGGCGGCAGTCTGGTCCAAATCGCCACCGCCTTCGCGATCAGTAACGTCGCCTTTTCGCCGGACGGCGCCTACGTTAGCTACGTGGCCCGGCCAGGAGACAACGCCATCCCCACCATCTACGTGGCGCATATTGACGGGACGGAGAAGCAAGCGGTGGTACAAGGAGGGTTCCTGGCCGCTTGGCTCCAGTCATTGGCCCCCAGCGCACCGGAATCCTCGCCCACGCAGACACAGCGCGGCTAGTTGGGATCAAGAGGGCCGGGTCGGACAACAAGGACAGACCGCCTCCCCTGCACGCTATCAGCGCGTCATGCCTGACAGCATAGTGAGCGTGTTGGCCTTGCCGTCGGCAAGGTAGACCCGATTCGTGGTCGGGTCTACATCAATGTTTGTCACGGGAAGAGACAGCTCCTTGACGACAGAGTTCGTCTTTCCATCGATTATGAGCAAGCCCGCATTGGAACCAACGTAGACAAAGCTACGGGACGGGTCGACGGCAACCGCCTGTCCATCAGATGAACCGGTCGAGAGACTTGCCAGCACAGCATTGCTATTGAGATCGACGACTGTAACGTTCGCCTCCGACTTACCCTGATTGGCGACCACAGTGACGTACAGGCGGTTGGTACTGGGGTCAATAGCGAGGGCATTGGCAAGCTCCAAGGCTATGGCCGAGGATACTGAGTTCTTCATCCCGTCGATAACGAGAACGTTTTTTGCCCCTACTGCAATCGAATCGGTATAGACAAAGCCTGTGGTGGGATTTATGGCGATGTGGCCGGTGAATTGGTCCACGGGTATCGTAGCGGCAACTTTGTTTGTTTTCCCGTCGATCACCGAAACCGAGCTTCCATTGATGTTTGCCACGTAGATACGATTTGTCCTCTCATTCACCGCTAAAGTGATAGGAAACGTACCAACGGCCACGGTTTCAATCACGGCATTGCTTGCTCCATCGATTACCGAGACCGTGTTATCCGTGCCATTGGCCGTGTACACGCGGTTGGTAGCAGGGTTCACCGCCACGCCAAACAACCCAGCACCTACGGATACAGCCGCGACCGCGGTGGCATTCATGCCATCTACGACGGAAACGCTATTGCTTCCCTCGTTGGCCACGTAGACACGTCCGGTCGTGGGGTTTACGGCCACGCTCGTCGGGCCTTTGCCAACGGGGATGGTGGCCATTACGGAGAATGCCGGCGGATTGAGGCTCTGTGACGTCGCCACCCGCTGCTTTGCTACGGGCGTGACAGTAGCAGCGGGCGGTACCGGCAGCTCAGTAGCAGGAGGCGTCGGAACCGCCGTTGGTGTGCTCAATCCACCCAGCGGTGATGGTGTCGGTGAGGGCCAGTTTACAGTAAAGGCCGTGGGGGACGCAGTCGGGCGATTGGCGCTCAAGATGGGGGCCACCGTGCTCGACGGTCCACTTGCCGCACGGGTAGCGACACCGCATGACGCCAGAAGGCCCAGTGCCACAAAGCTGCATGTCCGCGGCAGTAGCCGTAAGACATCGCGCCGCGTCTCCACTGCTGCGAGGAGATTCTTCACAGAGTTGGTATCCTTTCAGCTTGAGCATCGTCGACGAACCCCAATTCCGCAGGTCGCCACGGCATCCCCGGCGACACCTCTCACGGCCTCCTCATACGTCTCTTCCCATTTACCGACTCTAGTGTCCCGATCACCGCCCCTCTTGGCTGCGTGACCGAGCCGGCGGCTCCAGCGCGCTGCCGTCCCGAGGGCAGTAGCGCTGATTCCCCGCTGATCGAAAGCCGCAGGTCGGACAGACCGCGCCAGGGTGTGCAAGGCGTACCTCGCCTCCTTTACCGCCTCGCCGCTGTCCCAACAGGAAGGCTCCGAGGACGATCCCGACGACGAGTAACAAACCGACGACGATACCTGCCAGCTCAGGGAGACTCATCCCGGAGCTCCGCTGCGCCGCCGCCAACGTCCAGCTCACGCTGAGCTGCTTGGGCGACGTGACGCGCGCCAGTTGCCAGGTGGCGCTGTTGCCGGCCACGTGGTCGGCGTTGCTGCTGACCAGTCGGCCCGGCACGGTGATCGTGTAGGTGAAGTCCGCCAGCGACGACACGTCGAGGCGTTGCCCCGCAAACTGGAGCGCGGGCGGGTCAACCTGCACATGCAACGTCGTCGCGCTGCCCTGCACCTGCACGTCGACTCGGTCGAGCTGGCTGAACAGGCGCGATCCGCTGCTCAGTTGGGAGAGCTCCGTCAGACTGGCAAACTCTTTCGTGACCTTGACGCCCTCGAAGCCGCCCTCCTTGAACTCATCCAGGTGGGCGCCGGCCGCGTCGGCGATGAGCCGCGCCTTGCCGAACGGGTCGCCGGCCGCCTGAGAAATGGCATAGGCCGCCTCGTTGATGGCCACCGTCACGACGCGCGTGCCGCTGCCGTCGCTGTTGATGCTGGTCGTGCTGGTGATATGCACGGTGAGTCCCTTGCAGGCGGAGAGCAGCAGGAGGGCAACCGCCAGGAGCAGCAATTGCCCGGCGAGGAGCGTCCTCCTTGATGGAGGGAGATGGTCGTTGCCTATCATTTGGCGCCGGTGAGACGAACGGTCTGCGTCTTGCCCGACGCCACCGACACCAGTTGCGGGTCGAAGCCATCGACGGCGACGGCATAATCGCCGGCGGTCAGGTCGAACGATGCCAGCCCAGTTTGGCCGGAGGTATACCCGTCACTCACCTGATCTTTGGGCGCCGGCTTGCCGTTGACGTCCTTCTGCAGCGAGAATACGCGGACGTAGCGCGAGGCGGGCTTCTGGCTCACGTCGGACACGCCGACGACAATGCGCCCAAGCACGATGGTGAGCTGCGCCGTCTTGCCGGCCGAGACGCCGTAGTTGAACTGGTTCCCCCACGGGTACCCTGGCAGACCGGAGATTCTCAGCGCGTAGACGCCCGGCGTCAGATCAAACCGAATCACCCCGGTGTTCTGAGTGTAGCCGTCAGCCGCGGCGTCGGCGAAGGCCGGCGCGCCGCTAACATCGGCCTGCTGCCGGAACACTTGCACGTACTGGTTGAGGGGTTTGCCATCGGCGTCTTCGAGCCCCACCGTTAGCCGCCCGAGCGTGACGCCGACGACGGTGGCATGGTCTGCCGCCACCTTCACGTTGTACGGACTGCCCCAGGTGTAGCCGTTGAGCCCGTTGATCTTCAGGGCGTAGGTCCCAGGCGCCTCCTTGAAGGAAATGAGGCCGGTGTTGTCGGTGTTGCCGTCGCTGACCGGATCGCCAAAGGCGGGGTTGCCGCTCACGTCGCTGATCTGGTTGTACACCTGGACGTAGATGCCGCCGATCGGCGTACCGTCGGCACGACGCAGCCCGACGCGAAGGCCGCTGCCCGCCTCCTGACGAATGTTGAGCGCCGGCTGCAGCGGACCCACCGTTGCGGCTCCAGCCGCCGGAGCTGGAGCCGGCGTGGGCGACACGGGCGAAGGAGCAGGCGCCGGGGTGGCCGTAAACGTCGGTGCAGGCGTCACCGTGGCAGTGGCGGTCGAGGTGGGCGTCGCCGTGGACGTAGCTGGCGGGGTAGGCGTCAGCGTCGGCGCTGCCGTCGGCGCGACGGTGGGCGAGGGGGCGACCGGCGAGACGGCCGCCGCGGCGATCGAGGCGGCGCTGGTCGTGGCGTTCGCCGGCGGGGTAGGCGAAGGGGCAACAGCAGTGAGCGTAGGGGAGCCGGCCGGCGCGGCGACTGCTTGCGCCGGCGCCAGGCGAGCGTAGATGCCCAGGTAGAGCCCATAGCTGGCCAATACCACCAAGCACAGCAACGCTACCTTGAGTGGTCCGGCTTGCCGCTGCGTCCAGGAGCCCATAGCTGCGTACCCTACCTATATGTCGGCGCGGCCCGACCAGCAGCCGTCAGCGCGGCCAGGCCCGCCGAACCCCCGGCGCTCCCAGCAACGCCAGCACGCCCAGACAAGCGCCCACCCCGGCGACGAGCGCGCTCACCGCCATCGGCGACAGCGCAGGATGGGCTTGCTGATACCATAGGACCGTGAGCACCGCCAGGATCGCTTCGCCCGCCAGCGCAGCCATGCCTAGCCGGAGCGCCTGGGGAAAGAACAGCAGCCTGGTGGGCGACACCCGGTACCCGACCAGTGCGCCGGCGGTGGCGCCTTCGCAGGCGAACAGGATGCAGCCCACGGTCACGGCAATCGACCTGGCCGTGTCGTGGTTCGGCGACGCCAGCCAGGGCGTCAGGGCCAGCCCGACTCCCAGCGCCGCGCCGATCAGGGCAAGGAGGGCCGCCGGTGGGAGCGACTGCGCCTGTCCCACGGCAGCGCCACAACGGGGACAAAACTTCTGGCCGGAAGCGAAGGAAGCGCCGCAGCGCAGGCAGGCAGCGCCCTCAGACACGTGGAGCCGGCCGGAGCGATCCAGCGCCCTCCGGAGCTCCGTCGCGCTCTGGTAGCGGTCGCCCGCGTGGAGGGCCATCGCCCGCTCGATCGCCTGGGCCAGCTCTGGCGCAGCCCCCGGATTGAGCGCGCGCACCGGTCGCAGCAGGCGGGGATTGGCGGCGCGGTCCGGCGCTTCGGACGGCAGCGTCGCCGTCGCTAAAACGTAGAGGCAACAGCCCAGAGCGTACAGGTCCGCCCTAGCGTCCGTCCCTCCCTGGCGGCCGTACTGCTCCAGCGGCGCGAAGCCGGGCGTTCCGGAGCCGCGAATGACCGTGCGAGAGGGGTCGCCGCGCGCCGCGACCTTGATCAGGCCGAAATCCACCAGCTTCACCCGCCCGTCGGCGGTGATCTTGACGTTTGCCGGCTTCAGGTCGCGATGGATGACCGGGTGCGGACGGAAGCGTATGGAGATAGTCGAGGATGGTACACAACTGGCGACCCACGTCCACCACCTGGGCCTCGGGAAGAGGCCCGCCGGCCGCCTTGACGCGCACGTCCAGGTCGTCGCCTTCAATCAGCTCCATCACAAGGTAATAGTTGCCGCCCTCGCCGAAGTAGTCGACCACTTTGGGCAGGCCGGGATGATCCAGGTGCGCGAGAATCCTGGCCTCCTGCTCGAATTGCCTCAGGAGCGAGCCGGATGGCGCCCCACCCTCTTGCCGGAGCTCCTTGATCGCCCAGCGTTTGCCTGCCAGGCGCTCGTCGGTGGCGACGTAGACGCTGCCCTGACCGCCGGCACCGAGCCGGTCGACGCCGACGTATCGGCCCGCCAGTGTGTCGCCCGGTGAGAGCACGTCCCCTATCCCTCCTAGCGCCTGGCGCGTGAAGCGCGCAACTACATCAGCTCGCCATCGTGCCGTTTGAGAAAGAACAGGCCGGCCGCTGCGAAGGCCGCGGCCATGGCGAGCAGAATGAGCCAGCGCGAGAGGAGAAACGACACGCTATGCGTGTACTCGCTCGGGTCGAGTCCGCCGAGCGCCGCCGGGAACTTGGCGAGGTCCACCGTCGCCCCCAGCGCCTGCAGCGACCACCGGCTGATGGTGAGGGAGGCCACGGCCGAGCCGAAACCTTCCAGCTTGGCCACGACGAAGATGATCTGGGGAATGAGCAGGTAGGGAATGAGCGCCGTGGCCCGGTCAGCGTTGTTGAACAGCGTCGACAGCATGAGGCCCATCGCCAGCCCGGCCACCGCCGACAGCAGCAGGGTGACGTACAGCTCCAGCGGCCCGGAGAGCAGGATACCCTGCGCGGGCAAGCGCGCGCGCAATCCGATGCCCAGGAGCAGTGTCGCGGCCTGGAACAGGCACAGGCCGCCAAGGACGACGTACTTCGAGGCGAGGTACGGCGCGAGACCAAGCCCCACCATGCGCTCTCGCCGGTAGATGGGCAGCTCCTTGACGATCTCCCGCGCCGCGTTCATAGCGCCCAGCCAGATCATGCTGCAGCTCATGATGATCAGGAGACTGCGGCTGCCGGCCGCGTCGGGCAGCTCGGTGAGCGCGTGGGGCTTGGCGATCACCGCGGCGAGCGCCGCGATGATGGGCGCCTGCAGCAGGAGCAGCCACAGGTTGCGCCGGTCGCGGGTCACGATCTCGGCGTAGCGTTGGATCAAGATGCGGAGCTGCCTGGCCGGGCTCTGCGGAGGCGTGGCGGCCGGCGCCATTTCCGCCCGCTCGTCTCCCGTGGCGGGCTGTCGCGCCGCCAGCGCCGGCACTGCCGGTGCTCGCGCCTGGACGTACTCGTCGTGGGACGGGTGCTCACGGAACTGCGCGGCCAGGCGCGGACCATCGATATCCCCCTGGAGCCGCGTGTACATCCCAGGGTAGTCTGTGCAGTCAAAGTAGGCCAGCGCCGTCCGTGGTGGAAGTGCGCCACACGTTTTCGCGCCGGCCAGTTGGTCCGAGGCGGTAGGATAGCCGCGTCGCTGGAGTCGCTGGAGCGAAGGAGTGTGGGCCGATGACGGAGCAGGGGCGAGCGCGAGCGCAGGTAGA
>Ga0207416_1003902_pt1 | contig 13587 bp, 10 predicted proteins | sample PaiPotPPM11metaG_FD_184107 | JGI IMG/M metagenome (GOLD analysis project Ga0207416, IMG submission 184107) | Iron sulfur acid spring bacterial and archeal communities from Banff, Canada, to study Microbial Dark Matter (Phase II) - Paint Pots PPM... ...
GCTTCAAGGAGTACACCCGCGAGCTCCCCGCCCGACGCCCCATCGACGAGCGGGTCAACGATTACTTCGAGATTTACCAGCCCTTTCCCGCCGACAAGGTGCGTACCCAGGCGGCGCGCTGCATGGATTGCGGGTTGCCGTTCTGTCATACCGGCTGCCCGGTGAACAACATCATTCCGGACTGGAACGACCTGGTCTACAAGGACCGCGGCCGCGCCGCCATTCGTGTGCTGCACGCCACCAACAACTTCCCGGAGTTCACCGGCCGTATCTGCCCCGCTCCCTGCGAGGCGGCCTGCGTGCTGGGCATCAACGAGCCGCCGGTGGCCATCAAGCAGATCGAGAAGTCCATCATCGAACGCGCCTTCGCCGAGGGCTGGATCCTGCCCGAGCCCCCGGCCGTGCGGACCGGCAAGCGGGTGGCCATCGTCGGCTCCGGCCCTGCCGGCCTGGCGGCGGCCCAGCAGTTGAACCGCGCCGGCCACACCGTCACCGTGTTCGAGAAAAACGACCGCGTCGGCGGCCTGCTGCGCTACGGCATTCCGGACTTCAAGCTGGAGAAACAGGTCATCGAGCGGCGCTTGTCGCAGTTGGTGGCGGAGGGCGTCGGGTTCGAGACCAACGCGCATGTCGGCCACAACGTCGCGGTGGCGACGCTGCGCAACGAGTTCGACGCCCTGCTGCTCACCGGGGGCGCGGAGCAGCCCCGCGATCTGCCGGTTCCCGGCCGGGAGCTGGCCGGAATCCACTTCGCCATGGACTTCCTGCCGCAGCAGAACCGCGTGATCGCCGGCGACCGCGTCGCGGGACAAATCCTGGCCACCGGCAAGAACGTCGTCATTATCGGGGGCGGCGACACCGGCGCCGACTGCCTGGGCACCTGCCACCGCCAGAAGGCGCGTTCCGTGCAGCAGTTCGAGATCATGACCATGCCGCCCGAGGGACGTGCTCCCTCGACGCCGTGGCCGCTCTGGCCGCTGCAACTGCGCACCGAGAGCTCGCACGAGGAAGGCGGGGTGCGCAACTGGTCGGTGGCGACCACGAGGTTCACCGGCGACGCGCAGGGCCGCGTGCGGCAACTCCACGGAGTGCGCGTCGGAGCGCCGCCCAAGTTCGAGGCCCAGGCGGGCAGCGAGTTCATCATGGACGCGGAGTTGGTCCTGCTGGCCATGGGCTTCGTGGCCCCGGTCAAGCAGGGCATGGTGGAGCAGTTGGGGGTCGCGCTCGACCCGCGCGGCAATATCGCGACCGACGGAAATTTCCAGACCTCCGAGCCCGGCGTCTTCGCGGCCGGCGATATGCGCCGCGGCCAGTCCCTGGTGGTGTGGGCGATCAGTGAAGGACGCAAGGCCGCCCGCGCCGTGGACCTACACCTGATGGGCGCCAGCCGGCTGACCTGAGACGCCGGCGGGTCCGGGCGGCGCGCGCCGCGCCGGTTACTCCTCGCCTTCCAACAACCGGCTGAGCGGCGCTTCCAGCCGTTCGACCACGGACCGATGCCGGCCGGGAAGCAGCGGCGTGGACTGCCGCAGGTCGTTTTCGAAGTCCTGCTCGATCCGCGCCACCAAGGCCGGCCCCGCCAGCGCGACGTTGATCTCGTCGTTCAAGGCAAAGGAGCGGTGGTCGAAGTTGGTGGAACCGATCACCGCCCAGTGATGGTCCACGGTCAGGATCTTGGCGTGGATCATGGACGGCGCGTACTCGAAGACCTTGGCCCCCGCCCGCAACAGCGGTTGCACCAGTGCGCGGCTGAGGTTGCGCGTCATGGGGTGGTCGCTGTGGTCGCCGGCGGTCAGGATACGAACCTCGACCCCGCGTTGCGCGGCCCGCGTCAGTGCGGCACAGGCGCTCTTGTCCGGCAGGAAGTAGGGCGTAGTGATGCAGATCGCCTGGCGGGCGGACTCCAGCAAAGTCTGGAACAAGGCCCGGGCCCGCGTCGCGCCATCGACCGGCGTACTGGTCACCACCAACGCCGTCACGTCCCCGGTGACCGTTTGTTCGGGGAACTGGCCGGGGCCGCACAGGATCTCCCCGGAGGCTTGCAGCCAATTCTCGGTAAACACGGACTGTACGCCGGCTACCGCCGGCCCCTCCAGGCAGAAGACCGTATCGCGCCAGCGCGGACCGCTGGACGTGGCCTTGAGCCACTCATCGGAGACGTCTGCTCCCCCGACGAACGCGATCGTGCCGTCCACGGTCAGGAGTTTGCGATGCGTGCGATTGTTCAGCCGCGGCCAGGTCGGCAGCCGGATCGGGTTATACCACGCCACCCGGCCCCCGGCCTCACGTAAACCGGCGAAGTCACGATCGGACGTTGCCCAGCTCCCGACGGCATCCACCACCAGCTTGACCGCCACCCCGGCGCGGGCGCGCTCGGTCAACACCGCCAGGAAACGCCCGGCGATCTCGCCGCCCAGGAACTCGTACGCCTCGAGGTTGATGCAGGTCTGCGCGCGCGCCATGGTCTCGAGGTCGCGCGTGTAAAACTGGTCGCCGTTGGTAAGGACGCTCACGCGGGTGCGGCGATGCACGGTGGCATTGGTGATCCCGGCCAAGAAGTTAAGGAACTCCTCGGAGTCCAGCGGACCCGGCGGGGGATGCGGCAGGCTGTAGGGCAGGTCGGCGAGCGTTACCGCCGCCAAGGCCCGCGCCCCGACCAGCAACGCCGCGCCGCCCCCCAGGCCGGCCACGATCAGGGTACGCGCACGGATGCGACGACGTGGTTTTCCAAACTGCATTGGAAGCCTCAAGGGCTGGAGTACCGAGCGAATTACAACCGTCCAACCTTACCTGCTCACTTTCATTCGACGCCGCCCGTGGGCGACGACGGATGCACGTTACGAATTTCCGGGTCAACCGGCACCCCCAGCAGGCCGCCAATCCACATCAGGGCCGCAAGAAAACCTGCCACGACATCGGTCGGGTAGTGCACCCCAAGGTAGATGCGCGACAGCCCAATCGCGCCGGCCAGCAGCAAGGCCAGCACCCACAACAGCAGCCTCCAGCCCCGCTGCCGCAGGTGGCTCCCCATGAGGCCCGCCAAAACACCGTAAAAACACAAAGACGAGAGCGAGTGGCCACTGGGAAAGCTGTAGGTATGCGGCGTCGGTCCAAAAAACGGCACCGGTCGCGGGCGCCGAAAGGCGTGCTTCAGGATCTCATCCAGCCCGGCGGCGCCCAGCATGGCGACGGCGAGCCGTAACGCTTCCCTCCGCCAGCCATACCACCAGAACAACAGGCACAACAGCAGGGTGGCGCTGACGATAAACAACACCGATCCCAGGAATGTCAGGACCTGCATTGCCGCCGTCAAGTGGGGCGTGCTCCAGCCATGCACCGTGGCGCGCACCACCGCATCGAAGCGCGTCATATCGCCCTCAAAGACCTCCTCTGCGAGCCAGCCAAACAACACCAGCGCCAGCGCAGAGATCGCAAAGCTGATCCCGATCTTGCTGGCGGCGCGGAGGTGTGGCTGAGGTTCGGGGGGCACGCTGACCACTACGATGCCGCGAACCGGCGTCGAAGGTGCCTCGTGCCGGCTAGGGAGTGCCGAAGCTGCGCAATTGCGCTACCGTGCGCGCATCCAGCTTCTGAAGCAACGCGACCACCAGATCCACCATGCGGTCGAAGTCGCGGCGGTCGATGATGCCGTTATGCGCATGGGTGTAGCGGGTCGGGATGACCAAGGTGACGGTGGGCACGCCCCCGTTGCTCTTCTGGATCTCGGCGGAGTCGTCGCCATAGCCCACCACCAGGTCGGTCTGCAGCGGAATGCCCTGCGCCGCCGCCACCTGCCGCACCAAGGCGACCAACCGGCGATTGGGAAGCTCGCTGCTGTTGTACAGGAACAGGCCCGGGCCGCCGCCCAGCACCTCCTGGGCTTCCTCAGGCTGCACGCCGGGAGCATCACGCGTGATGCCGGCCTCCAGCGCGATGCCAATCTCGGGGTGAATCAGGTCGGCGGCCGCATGGGCGCCGCGCAACCCAATCTCCTCCTGCACCGTGGCGGCATAAAAGATCTGGTTGGCATGGGGCAGCGTTGCCAGCCGGCGCATCGCTTCCACCATCACCGCGCAGCCCACGCGGTCGTCCCACGCCTTGCCCAGGTATCGGGTTGAACCATTGAGAACCTGGAAGGGGGCATCGGGAACCACCGGGTCGCCCGGACCGACGCCCATCCGGGCCAGGTCCGCCGCAGAGGAGGCGCCCACATCCAGGAACAGTGTGTCGCGCGGAAAGACGCGGGCGCGTTCCTCGGCCGGCAGGATATGAATATCGCGGATGCCGGTCACGGCATGCACCGGTCCCTGACTGCCCAGGATCACCCAGCGCTGGTCCACCAAGGCCTGGTCGAGCCAGCCGCCCAACATCTGCATGGTCAGAAAACCGTCCGGCGTGACGCGCCGAATGACGCCGCCCAGTTCGTCGAGGTGGGCGTCGTACATCACGCGCGGCCCCGCGGTTCCCTGCACGGCGATCAGCGACCCCAGGCCGTCGTACTGGACCCGGGCGGCGTAGGGCTTGACCTCCTGCGCCATCAGCTGCCGCACCGGCTCTTCAAAACCCGAAGGTCCGGCGGCGTTGCTCAACCGTTCCAGCAGCCCGGCCACCCGGTCCTGCGCGGCCACCCCGCCGACCAGGAAAACGACAAGGCTGGAAACGAGCAGGGCAGAACGACCAACAGAATGTGTCATGGCAGACGGATAGTATCAGCAGGAACGGAACCGGGGCATGTGAAACAGGAAGTTCCACCCCGCCGCCGGCCCTCCACCGCCCACCGTTTTCATTCGGTATGGAAGACTTCCTCCATACGCGTCCACCATTCGCCCGGACGGCGGTCGGGGAGCGGCAGCTGCAGCGGTTCCATGATCGCCCACCATTCCTGCGTGATCGGATCGGCCGCCATCTTCCGCATGTCGGCCTCGAAGTCACTGCCCAGATACTCGAAGTAGGCAAACAACGTGACCGTGCCGGCCGCTTCGCGCAAAAAGATCGAGTAGTTGCGGATCTGGCAGGCGGCGATGGTCTGCAGGACCCCCGGCCATACCGCGGCGTGATACTTCACGTAGGCCTCGCGCGCACCGGGGCGCAGTTCAATCAGTTGGCCAAAGCGTCGCACCGTGTCTCCTTGTGCCGCTGCGTTGTGCTCCTGCGTTCTGGTCAGCCGCTTAGTCGCGCCGCATCCCCAGCCGGGGCGGGCGTCTGCGGCAAGGTCAGCACCAGCCCGCCGGCGAGGATGGTCACCGCCATCAGGATGCCCATGGCAACGCGAAACGAACCGGTATGCGTCTGCACATAGCCCATCAGGTAGGGTCCGAAAAAGCCCCCCAGGTTGCCGAGTGAGTTCACCAGCCCAATCGCGACGGCGGCGGCGGTGCCGCTCAAGTGCCGTCCGAGCAGCGCCCAGAAGCTGGGAATATAGCTGTACACGCCGGCCCCCACCAGGATGAAGCCGAACAATACCCAGCCCAGCCCGGAGACGCGGAACACGCTGCCCAGCGACAAGCCGGCGGCCATCACGAAGAAAGGGATGGCCACGTGCCAGCGCCGCTCGCCGGTACGGTCGGAGTTCCAGCCCACCAGAACGACGCCGATGAGGGAGGCCACATACGGCAACGCCGCCAGCAGGGTGATCGTGGTGACCGAAAACCCGGTCAACCCCTTCAGCATGGTCGGCAGCCAGAGGCCGAACCCGTAGCTGCCGGTGCAGGCGAAAAAATAAATCAACGTCATCTTGAGGACGACAGGATGACGCAGCCAGCCCAGCGCCGGGACGTGCTGGGTTTTGCGCGACTTTTCGCCCTCCAGTTTCGCCTCCAGCAGATCGCGCTCGGCGGCGGTCAGCCATGCGGCCTGCCGCGGCCAGTCGGTCAGCATCCACAGGTTCGCGACGCCCAGCACGATGGCCGGCACGCCCTCCAACAGGAATACCCAGCGCCAGCCCGCCAGCCCCAGCCAATGCACGCGCATGATGACGCCGGAGAGCGGCGCCCCCACGATGAAGGCGATCGGGACGGCGGTGTAGAACAGTCCGATGGCCTTGGCCTTGTCCTGCTCGGTAAACCAGTGGCTGAGGTAGACGATCATGCCGGGGAAAAAGCCCGCTTCGCCCAGCCCCAGCAGGAACCGCAAGGCCAGGAAGGCATGCGCGGAGTGAATGAACCCCAGGCTGGAGGCCACCAGGCCCCAGGTGACCATGATGCGCGACATCCATTTGCGCGCGCTCCAGCGCTCCACCATGAGCGTGCTGGGCACTTCAAAAATGAAATACCCCCAGAAGAAAATCCCGAAGCCCGCGCCCATCACCTGCGCCGAGAACCCCAGGTCGTGCGCCATGCCCAAGGCGGCATAGGAGACGTTGGCGCGATCCAGGAAGGCGACGATGTAGATCAGAAACAGGTAGGGGAGAAGGCGCAGCGCCACCTTGCGTCGCAGGGCGGTCGGCAAGCCGGCGGCAACCGCCGCCGAGGGAGCGGGTTGAGGCATAGGGAACCGCCCGCATGATACCCGATCGCCCGGGGCGCGGGCGGCCGGCGCGGGCCGTCGTGCACCCATGGCCGGCGGTTTTGCGGCATGATGAATGCCGCGTCATGAAAGCTCTCCTGCTGACCGAGTACAACAAGCTGTCCGTGACCGACGTCCCCCGTCCCACGGTCGAGCCGCACCAGGTGCTGGTCGCGGTGCGCGCCTGCGGCATCTGCGGCAGCGACATCCACGGCTACGACGGCAGCACCGGGCGGCGCGTGCCCCCGCTGATCATGGGTCACGAGGCGGCGGGCGTGATCGTCGAGACCGGGAACGAGGTGCGCAGCCTGCACTCCGGCGACCGCGTCACCTTCGACTCCATGGTCTCCTGCGGGACTTGCTACTACTGCCGTCGCGGCCGTATCAACCTCTGCGACCAGCGCCAGGTGCTCGGCGTCTCCTGCGGCGAGTACCGCCGCCATGGCGCCTTCGCGGAGTACGTCGTGGTCCCGCAACAGATCGTCTACAAGCTGCCCGACAGCTTGCCCTTCGAGCAGGCGGCCTTGGTCGAAGCGGTCTCCATCGCCGTTCATGCCGTGAATCGCACGCCGCTGGAGCTGGGCGACAGCGCCGTGGTGGTGGGCAGCGGCATGATCGGCCTGCTGGTCATCCAAGCCCTGCGGAACGCCGGCTGCCGCCAGATCTTCGCCGTCGACCTCGACGACCACAAGCTGGCGCGGGCCGCTGAGCTGGGCGCGGTGGCCGGTTTCAACCCCGCGCGCGAGGACGTTGCGGCGGCGATTGCGGCGCGCACCGAGGGCCGCGGCGCCGCCGTCAGTATCGAATGTGTCGGCGCCAGTGCGCCCATTCAAACCGCCATCGCGGCCACCCGCAAGGGCGGCACGGTCACCCTGGTCGGGAACCTGGCGCCCAAGGTGGAGTTGCCGCTGCAGTCGGTCGTCACCCGCGAACTCAACGTGCTGGGTTCGTGCGGCTCCTCGAACGAGATCCCGGCCTGCATCGAGCTGCTGGCCAGCGGCGCGATCCGTGCCGACGTCCTGATCAGCGCCCGCGCTCCGCTGGAGGACGGCCCCGAGTGGTTCGCCCGCCTGCACAAGGGTGAACCGGGACTGATGAAAGTCGTGCTCGTGCCCTCGAACGGTTGAACCGGCCGCCGTCCTCCGGCGGCCATCCCTTGCGACTATGGCTTCTCCTTTCTTTGATCTTACCGACCGTGTCGCCCTGGTCACCGGCACCAGCCGCGGTTTGGGACAGTACTTCGCTCGCGCCCTGGCCCGTGCCGGCGCCGACCTGGTTCTAACCAGCCGCCGGGCCGAGGACCTGGCCGCGTTCCAGAAAGAAATCGAAGGTCTGGGACGTCGTGCCGTGGCGCTCGCCCTGGACGTGCGCGACCTGGAGAGCATCCCTCGCATGGCGGAGCAGGCCATCGCCGTCTACGGTCGGATCGACATCCTGGTCAACAATGCCGGCTGCAACGTGCGCAAGCCGGCCTTGGAGATCACGCCCGAGGATTGGGCGCAGGTGATGGACACCAACCTGCGCGGCGCCTTCTTCGTCGCACAGGCCGTCGCCCGTACCATGCTGCCGCACGGCTACGGTCGCATCATCAACATCGGCTCGGTCACCAGCGTCTTCGGGTACGGCGGTATGGCGCCCTACTGCGCCAGCCGCGGCGGCGTAAAACAACTCACCATGAGCCTGGCCGATGAGTGGGGGCGGCATGGCATCACGGTGAACTGCCTCGCTCCCGGTTGGTTTGAGACGGCGCAGAACCGCATCCTCTACCAGAATGCCGAGTGGGTGAAGTACCTCTCGGAGCGCATTCCCCTGCGGCGCCCGGGGCAGCCCAACGATCTTGATGGCGCGGTGGTGTTCCTGGCCTCGGAAGAGAGCCGCTACATCACCGGACAGACCCTGCTGGTGGACGGCGGCATCACCACGGGCGCCATGAAGGCCAGCGCCGACTTCTAGCGCTCCCGGTCATGAGCCTTGCGGCCGGTTGGCGGCGTCGACCGCAACGATCTGCACCTCGTGCCCAGCCACCGAGCGGTCGTCGAGCCAGCCGAAGGCGGCGATGATCACCAGGTCACCGGGCTGCGCGAGGCGGGCGGCGGCGCCGTTCAGCTTGATCTCCCCCGAGCCGGCGGCAGCGGGGAGCGCATACGTCTCCAACCGCGCTCCATTGCTGACGTTCCAGACGTGCACCGCCTCGTGCGGTGCAATCGCGGCCCGCGTCAACAGGTCGGCATCCACGCTGATGCTCCCCTCGTAGTTGAGGTCGCAATGAGTGACGGTGGCGCGGTGAATCTTGGCACGCAGCAGTTTGCGGAGCAATCGAAGGCCCTCGTTTCGGGACTCTTCTAGGGTAGCAAGGAGCGATGGGTGGCAGACCGAACCCCCGCCCCCTCACGCCCTACCCTCCACCTCGGTCATAGACCACCGGGTTGAGCGGGGTGGCGATCACCTCGCCCGGGACGGCGCCCGGGCACCAGGTCTGGTGGTCATTCACCTGGTTGGGGTTCTTGGGGGTGGCGAGCCGCATCTCGGCGTCCATGTAGATGATGGTCATCACCGCCCGCGCTTGGCTGCTCTTATTGACGCCGGCGCGGTGAAACGTCCAACCCGAATGAAAGCTGACCTCGCCCAGATCGAACGCCGACTCTTCCAGCCCGTAACCGGCGAGCGCCTGCTGCAACTTGATCTCACTCTCCTCGCCGATCTCGAGATCGCGCCCATAGGTCAGCGTCTGGCTCTTCGGGCAGAAGGCCAGCGGCCCCATGTCGAGCGGGGTCGGTTGCAGCGGCACCCAGGCGGTACATGTCTTGTCGCTGGCCACCGGCCAGTAGTACTGGTCGGCGTGCCAGGGCGTGACGCCGCCGCCCGGCTCCTTGTAAAGCGCCTGGTCATGGTAGAGCCGAACACCGTTGACCCCCATGAGCGTGGCGGCGATCTGTGCCAAACGGCGGCCCAGCACGAACTCCTTCACCGCGGCGCTTTGCCGCCAGAGGTTCATCACTTGCAGAAAAGCCCGGTCGTACATGGAGCGCTGCTCCAGGGGCTGCGTCTGCGGGTTCAGCCGCTGCACCTGACGGGTGATCTCCGCCCCGTAATGGGCCAGGAGCTCAGGCGCCAGCACCTGCTTGAGCTTCAGGAAGCCGTTCTCCCGGTAAAACGCCACCTGCGCGGGCGACACGGGGAATGGGGAGTCGAGATCAAAGCCGGGTTGGGGCATGGCATCCTGCATCGGTCAACCACCGAACGACAGCCATGCTACCACCGCCGTCTGCGGAGGTCGCGGCCGGTGCCGACGGACCACGCCGGGGCCGCGGCGCGACAATGGCGCGGCCAAACAACGGCCACCGATGGATGCCAGGAACAGGGCCGGACCCGGCGGTCCGGCCCCATGGTTTCGACGGCCCTTAGAAGCGGAAGCGCAGCGCCAACTGACCGATGCGCGGGTCATAGGTACTGGAGATCTTCCCGAAGTTGGTCGGGTCGTTGATGTTGGTGCTGGGGGACTTGAACTCTGCCCCGTTAAGAATATTGAAGAACTCGGCGCGGAACTCGGCCGTCACGCGATCGCCGCCCAAGCCGGTGATCTTGGCCAGCGCCAGGTCAAAGTTAGCCCGTCCCGGGCCGCGGAAGAAGTTGCGCGGCAGCGTGCCGTAGCCACTGGTCACCGCATTGTTGAAGTTGGAGGCGTTGAAGTAGGTGGCATCCGGCGAGGCATGCGGGTCCAAGGTCACCACGGAGTTTCCTACCAGGTTGGCACGCACCAAGTCGGAGTCGCCGGCGCCGGAGGGACCAGGATTGCTGCGTGTGCGCTGCAGCCCGGCCGTGACGTCCAGCGGGAAGCCGGTACGGTAGGTGGCGATCGGGTAGAAGCTCCAGCCCTTGGTCAGCGCTTGGGGACCGCTGGCCCAGAGGTGCTGGAACGGCAGGTCCCACCCGCCGCTGAAGGTGACGCGCTGGCGCACGTCAATGTCGGAATTGCCGCGAAACTGATTGGGGCTGTAGGCCGGGATGCGGAAGTTGCGCTGCCGGAAACCCGAGACATTGTCGATGTTATGGGCCCAGGTGTAGCCCAGCATGAAGTAGGTGTCGCCGAAGGCGGACGATGCGAGCTGCTTCTTCAGCGAGGCCTCCAAGCTGCTGTAGGACTGGTTGCCGATGTTCTTGAAGGTATCCAGGTAACTGAAGCTGCCGCCCGGCACGGTGTTCAACACCCGCGTAGCGGGATTGGAACCCAACACGAAGGGGTTGGAGTCAACCAGCGAGGTCAGCTTGTGGGAGACGCTGCCCACGTAACTGGTCTCGACCGTCATGCTGCGCCCCAGCTGTTGCTGCAGGCTGAGGTTGTACTGGTAGGTGTAGGGCGTCCGCAGCCGGGGATCGACGAAGTACACCCCGCCCCCGCCAAAGGGGAGGAAGCCGGCGGCATTGAAATCAATATTGGAAGCCGGCGGCTTGGAGGGAAACGGGTTGGGCGAGCCGGTGGCGACGTAGGGCTGGCTGAGGTAATTGGGCTCGCTCGTGGTCCCCGCTGCGAGCGGCGAATAAAACAGGTCGGAGAAGCCGAAAAAGGGCGCCTGCCCGTTAAATTGCAGGTTGTCCTCGCCCTTGAGGATGTCGTAAAAGACGCCCATGCCGCCCCGCACGCTGGTGCGACCCTTGCCAAAGGGATCCCAGGCGAAGCCGACGCGGGGCGCGAAGTCGTTCCGATCGGGAAAATTCGCTCCCTTGGGAGCGCCGGCATCACCCGGGAACAACAAGCCGGTGGGCGCCCCCGGGAAGCGGGTGGAGTGGGCGCCGTTGACCAGGCTGAAGGACCGCCCCTGGGTGTCGAACTTCGGCGAGCTGTACTCGTACCGCAAGCCCAAGGTCAGCACCAGGTTGCGCGTCACCTTCCACTCGTCCTGCCCGAAGGCGTAGGTCGACTTGCTGCGAATATTGGAGGGCGCGGCGCCAAATTGCAGGTACTCGTCCGGCAGGCCAAAGAGCACGTCGGCGCGGTCGTTCTGCGAGGAGTTGCCGCCCTGGCCATAGAAGAAGAAATCGCCGTTGACGTAATAGTCGTAAACGGTGTTGTTCTGGTAGGGGGAAAAGGAGCCGCCAAACTTGAAGTTGTGATTGCCCTTCACCCAGGTCAGGGTGTCGGAGTACTCAAAGGTGTTGTCCACCTCGCTGGTCGGGCCCTGCGGGTTGAAACCCACCTGCAATCCGGAGCTGAACAGTTCAATGCGCGGTGGTCCGGTGGGATTGTCCGGGGTAATGCCGATGCCCAACTGCGCCGCCGTCGGTAGCGTCCGGGCCGGGTAGGCTTGAAACTTGTGCAACCGCTGGAGCGTCACCCGCGCCACATTGAGCAGCGTGGGAGAAAACACCTTGGTATAGGAGGAGCTGGAAAAGTAGCGTCCGTACTTGTCCGTATAGGGGAAGCCCACGGAGGAGACATAGGCAATGTTGAGCGGGACGAAGCTCGGCGTCCGCGAGGCCCCCAGGGTGAACTGCAGCTTGTCGCTGGCCGAGGCGTTCACGTCAATCTTTCCGGTCCACTCATTGGCATCGTCTTTGCCGGTCGCCTGCGAGATGAGTTGGCCGCTGGGCGAGCTGGGGATGAAGCCGGCGCTGATGTACTTCTTGATGATGCTGTTGATCTTGGTCGGATCAATGATCGCCTGTGCCTGCAGCGCGGGATTGGCCTGGTAGTAGGGGTTGGCCTGCAAAAAGCCGGCCACCCCGGGGTCCGGGGTGCTGCCGGGGCCGGACTTGGAGAAATCGCCGTTCAACTCCGCCGGCGTGTAGACCGTCGTGCGCGGCGTGCTGATGGCCTGCGTCTGCTTCTGGCCCTGGTAGGCGAGGAAGAAGAACACCTTGTCCTGCCCGTGAATGACGTGCGGAATATCCAGCGGGCCGCCGACGGTGAAGCCGTACTGGTTGCGCTTCAGCACGCTGCGTGGCACGCCGTTGAGATTATTGAAGTAACTATTGGCGTTCAGCGCGTCGTTGCGCAGGAAATCGAAGCCGCTGCCGTGCAGCTGGTTGGTTCCCGACTTGGTCACCACGCTGACGATGCCGCCGCCGTTGCGGCCATACTCCGCGGTGTAGTTGCTGGTCAGGATGCGGAACTCGGCGATGGCGTCGGGATTGGGATTGAGAACCACCCCATTGCTGAGCAGGTTGTTGTTGTTGCCGCCGTCGAGCAGGTAGGTCACCGAGTCCTGCCGGCCGCCGGCGATGCTGAATGCCTGTGGGCCCGCCGGGGTGCCGTTGCCGGGGTTGTCGGTCTCGGTCACGCCGGGTTGTAACAGGGCGAGGTCCAGCACGTTACGGCCGTTGAGCGGCAGGTCCTGAACCGGCCGACTGGTGATCGACTCCCCCAAGGTCGGATTGACGGTCTCGACCTGCGCCGCCGCCGCATCAACGGTCACCGTCTGGGTGTTGGCGCCGATCTGAAGCTGAATATCGAAGCGCAGCGATTGACCGATCTGCAGGCTCCGCGCCGGCACCACGGCTTCCCGGAACCCTTCCTTGGTGGCTGTCACGGAGTAATTGCTGATCGGCAGCGATAACACTTGGAAGTTGCCGCCCTGGTCGGTGGTGCTTTCGCGCCGGACCTGGGTGGCCAGGTCGGTGACCACGATGTGGGCACCGGGAATGACGGCGCCCTGGGCGTCGGTGACGGTACCGATGATTCTCCCGGTGGCCTCCTGGGCCACCAGGACGTGCCCCACCAGGAGGGTGGTCACCATCAACACGGCAATTCGGAGCAGGGTGCGACCGAAGGGCAGAGGCATAAGAGTCCTTTTCGAAAACTTCAGCAATAACAGAGGGGATTGTCGGGCCCGGGCGCAAGACCCTGCACACCAACGGCGCGACTCGAAGTTGGAGGGGGCGGAGGGGCCCGAGTCCGCGGGTGAGTCGCTGCGGCTATTACAGAGCCAGTGACCCTCCAATCATGCCAGAGAGTCGTCTGACCACCAAGAAGTGCTTTTGCTGCGGTGGTGGTAACTGCGCGGCAGCCGGCCCGATGTCGGCGTGCCGCGCGGGTTCCATGCCGCTCCGCCGGTCCTAGGGCCGCGCCGCCCGTCCGCCGGCCAC
>Ga0207416_1003904_pt1 | contig 13582 bp, 13 predicted proteins | sample PaiPotPPM11metaG_FD_184107 | JGI IMG/M metagenome (GOLD analysis project Ga0207416, IMG submission 184107) | Iron sulfur acid spring bacterial and archeal communities from Banff, Canada, to study Microbial Dark Matter (Phase II) - Paint Pots PPM... ...
GCCCGGTACCGACTACCGCTCACCCGCACCGTTCCGGTCGACCGTCAGCCGTCGCCGGTTCCTGCAGGTAGGCGCCCTCGCCGGGGCCGCCGCCGTGGGAGCGGGCGCCAGCCAGGTCGGCGGCCTCGTCGGCACGAACCAGGCGCGGGCGGCCACCGCGAACGGGTCGATGACCGACCTCAAGCACGTCGTGATCCTCATGCAGGAAAACCGAAGCTTCGACCACTACTACGGGTCCCTGCGCGGCGTCCGCGGCTTCGCCGACAAGCAGATCCTCAAGTACCAGGACGGCACCACGATCTTCGACCAGCCGGACAAGACGCGCACCGATCTCGGGTACCTGCTGCCGTTCCACATGGACTCCACCAAGGTGGACGCCCAGAATGCGGGCGACCTCGACCACAGCTGGACCGGCGACCACAGCGCGCGGAACGCCGGCCTGTGGAACAACTGGGTCGCCGCTAAGACCGAGCAGACGATGGGCTACTTCACCCGCAACGACCTGCCGTTCAACTACGCGCTCGCCGACGCGTTCACCATCTGCGACGGGTACCACCAGTCGATACTCGGCCCGACGAGCCCGAACCGCATGTACTTCTGGACGGGCACCTCGGCCGGCTTCACGACCAACCCGGATGACTACACCGTCGAGTTCACGGACGTCACCACCTACCCGGAACTGCTGCTCAAGGCCGGCATCTCCTGGCAGGTGTACACGAACCACGAGGTGGGCGACGGCGGAGGGGCCGACGGCTGGGTCGGCGACTACGGCGACAACCCGCTGTGGTTCTACCAGCAGTACCAGACCTCGGAAAACGCGACCACCAAAGCGGGGCAGCAACTCGCCATCCAGGGCGCCGTCCAGCCATGGCAGCCGAACGCGGGCACGCCGCTCGGCCCCAATCACGTCAACCACGTGCTCGCGCAGTTCATCGCCGACTGCGCCGCGAGCAAGCTCCCTAAGGTCTCCTGGATCGTCGCGCCGTACGAGTACTCCGAGCACCCGGCCGCGAGCCCGAGCTACGGCGCGCACTACGTCCGCACGGTGCTCGAGTCGCTGATGAGCAACCAGGAGCTGTGGGAGTCCACCGCCCTGTTCATCACCTACGACGAACACGACGGTTACTTCGACCACGTGCCGCCGGCATTCCCCGAGACGTCGGTGACGAACGAGTTCATCGACGGCCTGCCGATCGGTCCCGGTCCCCGGGTGCCGATGATCATCTGCTCCCCGTGGACGCGCGGCGGGTTCGTCGACTCCAACAGCTACGACCACACGTCGATGCTGCGCTTCCTCGAGACGTGGACCGGCGTGAAGGCCCCCAACGTCACTCCGTGGCGCCGCTCGGTGACCGGCGACCTGACCGCCGCGTTCGACTTCTCCCGCCCCGACTTCTCGATCCCGGCCCTGCCCGACACGGTGCCGCTGATCACCCAGTCGGACGAAGAGAAGTCCTTCCCCCCGGTGACCGCGCCGGCCGAGGGCGCGCAGGCCATGCCGTCGCAGGAGCCCGGCTCGCGGCGGCACCGGCGATCCGAGTTCATGCCGCAGGCCGACGTCACGGTCGACCGCTCCGCATACACGGTGACCGCGACAATGTCCAACCGGGGCCGGGTCGGCGTCTCGCTGATCGTCTACCCCGACAAGTACCAGCCCGCCTCGGCGACCCCGTTCACGGTCCTGCACGGCGCGGCCCAGACCTACGCCTGGACCGCGGCGGCGAGCGACCGCTACGGGTACGCCTTCTCCATCTACGGCCCCGACGGTTTCGTCCGCTCGTTCGCCGGCGAGATCGTCCCCTCGGGCACCACCACGGGGCAGATCCCGCGGGTGGCCGCCGCGCCGGCGACCGGCCGCGAGACCGCGCTGCGGCTCACGCTGGCCAACGACGGCACCACGGCGGTGACCTACACGCTCACGGTCAACGACTACGCGGGCACCACCCGCACCGTGACCGTCGGCGCGCATCGCTCGGCGGACGTCGCGTGGCCCGTCGACGCCGACGGCTATTACGACGTGACCATCACCGCCAACACGAGCGATGGCTTCACCCGCCGCTACGCCGGACGGATCGCCTAACCACAAAAATTCAAAATCCATTATCCCGAACGGGATCATGTTCCACGCGGGCCGGCCGACCGATTCCGGTCGGCCCGCGTGGCCCACTCGGTGACCCGCTGGTGCTCGGCCCCGACGCCTGCTGGCCCGCGTGGTCGCTGGCGTGCCTGGTGGCGTTCGGCATCCCCGGCCCGGTCCTCGGCCGGTGCTCGGCTCGGGCCCGCGCGCTCGCGGCGCCCGCCGGTGCCGCGCTCCTCGCCGCCGCCTACGCCGGCCTCGCCGCGACGTTGTTCGCGGGCGACAAGAGCAGCATCGCGCTGATGGCCCTGCTCGGAGTGGCCGGCCTCGGTCTCGGCACGACCTTCTCCGGCATGCTCAGCCACCTGACCGCGTCGGTGACCAGCACGCAGGCGGCGGCCGTCAGCGGCCTGTTCAACACCACCACCAGGATCGGCGGGGTCATCGGGACCGCCGCCGCGGGAACCGCCTACCTCGCGCTCGTGCACCGGCCCAGCCAGGCCGTCCACGGATTCGCGCTGGCCTGCGTCGCGCTGGCCGTCGCCACCGCGCTCGCCGTGGTGACGGCGGGGCCCTCGATCCGCCGAACCCGTTGATCGTCAGCCACGCTCGCCCGGTGGGCGCGGCGATGCCGCGGTCATGCGGCTGGGATCTCGGCGGTGCTGGTGTAGACGTGCTTGCCCTGGGCGCGGGCCTGCGCGACCATCCGGTCCGCGCCCGCGGAGGGACCGGCGATGCGCAGGACCGCATCGCAGCGGGCGAGCAGCCTTTCGGCCACTGGGTGGAAGACCTCATCGAAGAGCGGGTCGCCTGGGCGTGTGCTGCCCGCCGTCTCGATAAGCGGAAGGGCGAGGGCCTCGCCGGTGACGGGCAGGTGCCCGGCGCGGAAAAGGGCGAGGGCGGTCTCATTCATCGCGCGGACGTTCGCCGCGAGCATGGCGGGGTCATCCCCGGTGCCGGACCGGTACGGGCCGGCGACGAGGATCATCAGGGGGCGTTGCGCACTGCTCACGGGAAACACTCCTTGCGATCGGATGGTTCAGATGAGGACGGTCTCGATTCCCGCGTCCCGCAGTGCGTCGAGGGTCTGCGGGCCGTTCGGGTGGGTGCCCGCGTCGGCGGCGGCCTCGTCGGTGACGAAGCGGTTCACCGAGCCGAGGGGTGCGACCTGGCTGAACGCGCGGACGCCGAGCTTGGTCGCGTCCGCGACGGCGACCGTCCGGGCCGTCCGGGCCAACCCGGCCTGTTTGACCGCGGCGTCGTCGAGAGAGAACTCCGACCAGCCGTACTCGGCGTCCACTCCGCCGATGGACATAACAAAGCAGTCGAAGGCCAGGGACTCCAGAGTCCGCAGCGCGAGCGGCCCGACCAGCGAGCGCTCGCCCGGACGGGACCGACCCCCGACGACCAGCAACTCGATTCCTGGCTGGTCGGCCAGGTGGGTGGCCGCCTGGAGGCTAAGCACGGCGACTGTAAGCGGTGCCCTCTCGGTCAGGTGCGCGGCCACGTGCACGGTCGTGGTCCCGGCATCCAGCAGCACCCGTGACCCGGGCTGGACCATCTCGGCGACAGCCGCGCCGAGGCGATCCTTCGTGGCGGCCTGCCACACCTCGCGCGCCGCAAACCCGCTACCGTCCTCGCGGGCCAGCGAGGGGACGGCACCGCCGTGCACCCTGCGTACCAGCCCCTGGCCCTCCAGCGCGTCCAGGTCGCGGCGCACGGTCATCTCCGACACGCCTAGTCGCTGGGCTAGCTCCGCCACGGACGCCCGGCCGGCGCCCTGCACTAGCCGCAGGGTCAGGTCAAGACGATTAGCAACACCCACAGCGCCGTTTCTAGCACACTGATGTTCATATGAACAGACTGATGTGAGATTGCTGTGTTGCCCCCGCCGCGGTCGAAGACGCGTTGTCGCTCGACTCGCAACCGTTCGCCGCGTTCATCCGGCGCGAGCTACGGGAAGCCGCGGCGCGCCAGCGACCGGGAGATGGCGAGAACGCGGGTTGAGGTGCCGACGGTGCCGGACTGCCCAAACGGCCCGGCGGACGGGGCCGCCGTTTGCGGTTAGGGAGACCCCCCAGTCAAGGCGGGGGCTGAGCCCAGTGCGGGCGACGGGCGCGGTCGCTTGGATAAGTACTACGCGCTGATCGCAGGGGGCGCCGGGCTCAGGAAGGGAAAATGGTGAAGTCTTCACGCGTTCGGACTTGGGAATCGTCCCCGCGGACCGCGGACGTGCGGCGTCGCGCGGTGCTCTTGTCCGGCCTCGGGCTGCCGCTGGGCCTGCTGACCGCCAGGGCGCCGCAGGCGAGTGCGGCCGCCGGGGCGACGGCGGCCGGGGGCGCGCCGTCGCCCAGGCTCGTGCTGCCGGCGCCGACCGGCCCCTACGGTGTGGGCACCGTGTCGCTGGATCTCATCGACCCGTCCCGGCCCGATCCCTGGGTGCCCAGCATCCCGTTCCGTGAGATGGTCGTCTCGATGCTGTACCCGGCTCGCGAGGTGACCGGTTATCCTCGCGAGCCGTACTTCACGCCCATCGTGGCGCGCGCGTACGAGCAGCAGGTCGGCGTCCCGGCCCCCCTCAACTGGCCGATCACTCACGCCCGCCTGAATGCCCCGGTCCTACCGCGCGAGGGCGGCTGGCCCGTCGTGCTCTATGCCCCAGGGCTAGGCGACGAGCGAAACAACACCACCGCCATCGCCGAGGACCTGGTCAGCCACGGCTATATCGTCGTCACGATCGACTTCGTCCACGACTCCGGCGTCGTGGAGCTCCCGGACGGGCGCCTTGCGGAGTCAGCCGTCCCGGAGCCCACTCTCCCGGTGACCATCGAGGAGGTCGTGTCCCGCGCCGAAGACGTGAGCTTCATCCTGGACCAGGTCGCCGTGATCAATCGCGGGGGCAACCCCGACCACGAGCAGCGGTCACTGCCGCGCGGCCTGCGCGGCTCGCTCAACCTGGACCGGACGGGAATGTTCGGGCACTCCGATGGCGGCTCCACCACCGCCCACGTCATGCACGCCGACTCCCGCGTCAAGGCGGGCGTCGACCTGGATGGCACCCTCTGGACCCCGCAGGCGGTGGCTGGCTCCGGCGGGGCGCTCCTGCTGTTCGGGGAGCAGACCCTCGCCGCCGCCGAGGCCAGCAGCTGGGACGAGTTCTGGCCCACCCAGCGCGGACCGAAGCTCCAGCTCAGCCTCCTGGGCTCGGAGCACGCGACCTTCACCGACTTCGCCCCCCTGGTGCCACAGGCCGCCGTCATCCTGCGCGAGCCGCCGAGCTGGGTCACGGGGCTGATCGGCACCATCAACGGGCCCCGCGCGGTGACCGTGGAACGCTCCTACATCAGGGCATGGTTCGACACGTACCTGGGCCACCACGACAGTCGCCTGCTCGCGGGACCGTCGCCGCTCTTCCCCGAGGTCCAGTTCGTGCGCTAGCGCCGCGTGGTGGCGCGGGCAGCAGCGTTTTTGCGTCGGCGGCACCTCCCGGCGTGCGCTGCCATACCCTCGCCATGTGTCAAGTGACGTCTGGGTCGGCGCAGCCACGACCCTCGTGGGAGCCGCGCTCGGCGGGGCCATCAGCTACCTCCTGAGCTGGCAGCAGGTGAAGGAGGCCAGGCGACAGCGGGGAGAGGACGACGCGCGCGAGCGCCGCCGCCGCAGCATAGACCGCAGGTTTGCGGCGTATTCCGATTTCCTTACCCGGGCCCGCTCGTTTCGTAATGCGGCGCAGGCCCATTACCTCCAGCCCAGCCATGGGCCTTCGCTCGCGGAGGTGGACTCCCTCCTGCAGTCGGCGAATGACGCGTCGGCGCTTGTCTTCCTTGTCGTGGAGAGCGAGGAAACCTACCAGGGGTGCCGCAACGTGCTCCGGGCGCTGTCACAGGCAAGGGAGATCATCCACGAGAGCCAGCCGGATGCCGCCGGAGATCCGTGGGCGGAGCTGGACGTGCTGCTCGGCCGCGCGACCCGCGAGTTCCAGAATTCCGTGCGGACCGAGTTGGAGGTCACCGGTCCGATGGCCGCGTGGCACGGCCCGGCGCTCGCCGGGCGGGAAGGCGAGCGCGAAGGATAGCGCCCGTTCGGATCCGGGCGAGGCGGTTGTGCCGCTTGGACGCGCTCGGGCCCACGACGACCATCCCGTCGACGATCTCGATGCCCGCGGACGGTGGCGGTGCCTTGACGACTGAGGGTCATTCAGTGAAGATTGAGTCAATGTCAACTGATGATCCGACTGGTCTGCAGCGGCGCGTCACAGTGCACGCGGCTCTGGCCGATCCGGCGCGGCTGCGGATCACCGACACGCTGAGCGCCGGTGACGCCGCGCCGTCCGAGCTGGCCGCGATGCTGGCGATGCCGTCGAATCTCCTCGCTCACCACCTGCGCGTGCTCGAAGAGGCGGGGCTGGTGTCCCGTCGGCGTTCCGACGGCGACCGGCGGCGAACCTACCTGCGGCTGGAGCCAAGCGCGCTGGACCTGTCTTGGGGCCCGGCGCTGCCCCCGGCCCAACGGCTGCTGTTCGTATGCACCGCCAACTCGGCGCGTTCTCATCTGGCGGCAGCGCTATGGCGGCGGGCTAGTAGGGTGCCGGCCGTGTCGGCCGGCACCCATCCCGCCGAGGCGATCGACCCAGGCGCGATCGCCGCCGCGCAGCGGAACCAGCTGCCGCTGCCCCGGCTGCGGCCGCGGCGTATCAGCGATGTCCGGAACGACGGCGACCTGATTGTCTCCGTGTGCGACCTCGCGCACGAGGAACTAGGCGCCACGGCAGTGGTGCACTGGTCGGTCCCCGACCCGGTGCCGGAGGGCGACCCGGGAAGCTTCGACGAGGTGCTGGCCGAGCTTAGCCGTCGTGTCGGCCTGCTCGCCCCGCGGCTCGCCGCTGCTTCGTGACGTTTCCGGTGCCTTTTGGCCTGGGCCGCTGGGGCACGGGGTGGCCCCGCGACCGGGTATCTCACGACCGGGCAAAGCTGGCGATGGCCAGGACAGTCCCGTCGGTGGCGACCAGGATTTAGTTACTCAGCATTTATTGAGTCAACGTTGACTGAGTTGAGCAAGTACGTCAAGATGATGCCGTGACCAGTGCACTTGACCTGCCGCGCCGGCTGGCCGCGGAGTTTCTCGGCAGCGCCCTCCTCGCGGCAGTCGTGATCGGCTCCGGCATCGCCGCGCAGCGGCTGTCCCCGTCCGACACTGGCCTGGAACTGCTGGAGAACGCGGCCGCGACCGCCGCCGGGCTGTTCGCGATCATCTTGATGTTCGGGCCGGTCTCGGGCGCGCACTTCAACCCGGTCGTCTCGTTCGCCGACGCGGCGCTCGGCGGGATCTCGTGGCGGGACGCTGCCGCCTACCTGCCCGCCCAGGTCGCCGGCTGCATCACCGGCGCGGTCGGCGCGAACCTGATGTTCGCCGAGGCGGCGGTGTCCATCTCGGTCAAGCACCGGGCCAGCGGGGCGCACGCGTTGTCGGAGGTGATCGCCACTGCCGGGCTGCTGCTGGTTATCTTCGCCCTCGCCCGCACCGGCCGGGCGGCCACCGCCCCCGCGGCCGTCGGCGCCTACATCGGCGCCGCGTACTGGTTCACCTCGTCCACCAGCTTCGCGAACCCCGCGATCACCCTCGGGCGGATGTTCTCGAACACCTTCGCCGGGATCGCCCCGTCGTCGGTTGGGGTGTTTATCGCCGCGCAGGTCGGCGGCGGGATCGCCGGGGTGCTGATCATCAAGCTCCTGTACCCGGCGCTCACCCCGGCCCAGGCCGCCAGTGCCGTCATCCCCCGCGAGTCCGGCGACGGGCTAGCGAAGGACGACGGAACGCGGGACCACCAGGTCACCAGTAACGAGAGGTAGCAGATCATGCATATGGTCGCGATCGGCGGCAGCGACGCGGGCATCAGTGCCGCGCTGCGCGCCCGCGAGGTCGACCCGGGCGCCGAGGTCACGGTGGTGGTGGCCGACGCCTACCCGAACTTCTCCATCTGCGGCATCCCCTACTACGTCTCCGGCGAGGTCACCCACTGGCGCAACCTCGCCCACCGCACCATCGGCGACCTGGAAGACGCCGGGATGATGCTCCGGCTGGACACCACCGCCCGCCGCATCGACGTGTCCGGTCGCAAGCTGCTCATCACCGGCCCGGACGGCGGCGAGGAACTGCTCAGCTACGATCAGCTGGTCATCGGCACTGGCGCCGTCCCGGCCCGCCCGCCGATCGCCGGCCTGGACGAGCTCGGCCCGGCCGACGGTGTCCACCTGCTGCACTCGATGGACGACACCTTCGCCGTCATGAACACCCTGGAGCAGACCTCCCCGGTCACCGCGGTGATCGTCGGCGCGGGGTATATCGGGCTGGAGATGGCCGAGGCGCTGACCGCCAGGGGCGTGGCCGTTACCCAGATTGAACAGCTCCCCGAGGTACTGCCCACCGTCGATCCCAGCCTGGGCGCCATGGTCGGCGCCAAGCTGGAGTCCCGCGGCGTGACCGTGCTGACCGGGACCACCGTCAAGGCCGTCGGCCGCGCCCCGTCCTTCACTCCCGGGCGGCTGCTGGTAGAAGCCGTCACGGTCGATGGCAAGCCGGCCACGCGGGGCGCGGACATGGTCCTCGTCGTGGTGGGGGTGCGGCCGGCGACCACCTTGGCCGTCGCCGCCGGGGCCCGCCTGGGCGCCCGCGGCGCGATCGCCGTCGACCGGTCGATGCGGACGGGCCTCCCCGACGTCTACGCCGCCGGGGACTGCGTCATCACTCACCACCGGCTGCTCGGCGAGACCTACCTCCCCCTCGGTACCACCGCGCACAAGCAGGGACGGGTCGCCGGCGACAATGCCGTCGGCGGGCACCGCGAGTTCGCCGGCAGCCTCGGCACCCAGGTCGTCAAGGTTTTCGACCAGGCCGTCGCCCGCACCGGGCTGCGCGACCACGAGGCAACCGCGGCCGGGTACGACCCCGTTACCGTGGAGTGGACGGCCGACGATCACAAGGCCTACTACCCCGGCAGCCACCGCATCCACATGCGGTTCACCGGGGACCGTGCCACCGGCCGCCTCCTCGGTATCCAGCTCTTCGGCCACAAGAACGCGGAGGTCGCCAAGCGGGTGGACATCGCCGCGACCGCCATCTTCCACGGCATGACCGTCGACGAGGTCAGCGACCTTGACCTGTCCTACACCCCGCCTCTCGGCTCCCCCTGGGACGCCGTCCAAGCCGGGGCCCAAGCCTGGACCCGCTACGTCGGCCAGCCGTGAGTCATGCCCACGCTGCCCGGGTCCGTCTGGGGCCTCAGTCCGCTATCCCGGACAGGGCGGCGGCCAAGCGCGGATAGACGACGGCGGGATCCTCGGCGAGGGACGCCTTAATGCTGCGGCTCCAGTCGTCGGCAAGGATCTCGGCGGCGCCTGCCTCGATCCCGTCGAGCGCGATGTCGGCCAAGGCGAGGGGAGCGATCTTGTCGCCGCTCAGCGCGGCGCTCATGTCGGTGTCGGCCATCCCCAGGTGCAGGCCCGTCACCTGGGTGCCCTGGCGGGCGAGCTCGAGCCGCAGCCCGTTAGTCAGCGCCCACTCGGCGGCTTTGGCGATGTGGTAGCCGTTGGCTCCCTCGAACGCGAACCACGACATGGCCGACAGCACGTTCAGCACCGCGCCGCCGCCGTTGCGGGCCAGGCCCGGCGCGAGGGCCTGGGTGAGCTGCAGCGGGCCGAACAAGTGCGTCTCCACCTCGGTGCGCAGCGCGCCGAGGTCGCCATCGACAAGGCGCACGCCGCTCTGCACGCCCGCGTTGTTGACCAGCAGCGTGACATCGGCGGCACGTTCCGCGGCCGCGGATATCTGGCCGGAGTCGGTAATGTCCAGCGCCAGCGGCTCTACGCCAGGCAGGTCGACGGCTTCGGGACGGCGTGCGGCAGCGTACACCCGGGCTGCGCCGCGCTCCAGCAGGCGCTGCGCGAATGCGTGGCCGAGGCCGCGGTTGGCGCCGGTGACGAGTGCGATAGATCCATTGATGTCCATGCCCGGTAGGCTAAAAGCTGACGCTGACGTTAGAGTCAAGTCCGATTGGGGAGACGGGGACGTATGCTGCGCATCGGCGAGCTGGCGGAGCGCTCCGGGGTGAGCGTGCGGGCACTGCGCTACTACGAGGAGCAGGGCCTGCTCGAGGCCGGGCGCACCCCGGCAGGCCAGCGGGTCTACCCGGAGTCCGCCGTCGAGAAGGTGCGGTTCTTCCAGCAGCTCTACGCGGCGGGGCTCACCAGCCGCAACATCGCCGAGTTGCTGCCGTGCATCGACACCGGGCACACCGACGCCGAGCAACGGCGCATGCTGCACGGGCAACGCGACCGCATCCAGGGCAAGCTCGACGAACTGAACGCCGTGCTCGGGCGCCTAGACGACATCCTCGCCATCGTCAGTACCCATCCCTGAGGCACCCCGGTCGGGCCGGTCATGGCATCCCACCCTCTTGCCATCCTCTTGTGAACCGCCGTCAGAACGTGGCGATCGGGTTGACCGGGCTGCCGGACGTACCGGCGAAGCGGACCGGTGCGACTGCGAGGTGGAAGTCCCACTGGCCGAACTCGGCAGCCGTTGCCGCGCACGCCTCGAGGTCGCAGTTGTCGAGCAGCCACAGACCCATCGCGACAAGACTCACGGCGTGAACCGGCATCAACACGTCCTCGTACCCCGACGGCTGAACGTCCTGGGGGGTGTCCGCGCCGATGAGTGCGACGCCGCGTTCATGTAGCCACGGCAGGCAGGACGCGTGCCAGCCGGCCTGCGTGAAACCGCTGGCCTCGCCGGCCTCGCGCCGGACACGGCCGTAGCCGGTCCGCAGGAGTACCGCATCGCCGGATCGCACCTGTACACCCTGCCGACGCTCGGCCTCCTCGAGATCGTCGGGAAACACACCCTGCCCCGGTTCCAGCCACGGCACATCGCGGGCCCTCGCAATGTCCAGCAGGACACCACGCGTGATGATCCCGTTCGCCGCCGCCGTGACGGCCGCCCACGCCGATCCCGTTGCGGCGTCGACCAGCGAGTGCGACCGCCCGTTGTACATCGCGCCGTCCCAGAAGATGTGGCACGGCGAGTCGACGTGGGTGAGGGTGTTGCCGTGAAACGTGATGCCGAGCCGCTCCGACGAAAAGCCCCAGCGCCGGTCGGCGTGGAAGGCGGGCACCGGCATGTTCTCGGCGCCCGGCATGTCGGCGGCGCACGGGCACGTCGTCGTCGACCGCTCCATGTCTTCCGGCGCGGCAACTTCCCATGCGCAGGACACGCTCCTGCCGTGGCGCACGGCCCGGGCCGCCGCCAGCCGGACGTCGTCGGTGATGTGGTTCAGAGTCCCGAGCTCGTCTTCGCTGCCCCAGCGTCCCCAGTTCGACAGCGTGTTGAAGTACCCGAGCACGTCGTCCTGCGTGGGCATCGGTCGCCCGGCCGTCATCCCAGCATCGACTCCTCCGGTCACGCGGTTCGAGGCACCGCAGGTAGGGTACCCCGCGGCTGGATCGAAGACCGCAATGACTGGCCGGTCAGCCCAGGGGCTATAAGCGCCTGGGGAGGATGGCGGTCGGCGGAATTGTGAAAAGCCCGGGGCAAAAGCCCCGGGCCTGCGATCAGACTCGACCTGTCTAGTTGCCCGGCAGATCGACTTGGAGATACCACAGGAAGTAGGGTTCACCTATGTTAATTTCCTCGCACCGAAATGCGATTTGGAGGGGAGTATAGGCATCGATCCCTTCCTGGAAGCATAGCTCGTAACTGCCGTACTGGCCGACAGTTACCCAGCCGCTACCGGCGGCGGGCGAGACTGATCCGACAGTTCGGGTTGCGTGCGTAGCCGTCTGGGTAACGGCTGCCGATGCTGGTAGGGTAGCTGCTCCGACAAGAGCGACGCTCGAGAGTCCGAACGCAGCGGCGGCGATCACGGGTACGGTGAGTTTTCGCGTCATGTGCACGTCGTGTTCCTTTCTTTGAGGGTGGCGTAGACCTCGAATTCAAGATCTACTTCTTGTTATCGTCGACGCAGGTTCGCGTCGGCCTCATACCGCCCAGTTTCATCGCCCGGCGTTGACTCGGCCATGAGGAAATGCCAGCAGTTTCCCCGCAGATTCGGAAACCAGTGAGATCAGCGAGACGTAAGTTATTTCTCCCTGCTCCTCACTTGTCTCTCGAGCAGAAAGGGCGTAGCGTCCACGACAAAGAGAGCCAGCTCGTTTTATCTGTGTATAGACGGGCTTAACTCCTCCCAGGCTGCTCCAGACCTTGGTAGCGCTTAGCGCAGACCCACGCCGAGGTGGCGTATGGCAGCAGCTGGTTTTCGCCGGACCCTGATTTCTGTAAGCGACGGCCGGGCCCTCCCTCCGTATCAGAGCGTGGGTGAATTCCTTTTCGAGCTGCGCGAGCTGGCAGGGAAGACTCAGGAAGAATTGGCTGAGGATTCCGGCCTGAGCGTCAGGTCTATAAGTGATCTCGAGAGGAACAAAGTTTCTCGGCCGCGACGCCGTTCACTTGAGCTTCTCGCTGCCGCTCTGAACCTTGACCCGATGCATGGGAAAGCGCTGGTCGCGATAGCTAGGCGAGCACCAGGTACGCGCCGGGCGCTGGCCGAGGAACTCGGCTTTGCGCGGGGAACCGAGCTGAGCGATCTCTACCAGCAGATACTCGCGGCGCAGGCCGACTTTGCTCCTCGCCAGACGGCGGCGAACGGGACAGTCTCCACCGCGGTGGTTCCCCGTCAGCTGCCGACGGCGACGAGACATTTCGTCGGGCGGGCGGGCGACCTGGCCGCGCTGGCCGAGTTGCTGGATGAGGCCGGGCGCAAGACGCAGGGAACGTTGGTGATCAGCGCGGTCGGCGGGACGGCCGCGGTTCGCAAGACAGCCCTGGCACTGTACTGGGCGCACCAGGAAGCGCACGGGTTCGGTGACGGGCAGCGGTATGTGAACCTGCGCGGTCGTGCTGGACAATGCCCGCGATGAACAGCAGGTACGCCCGTTGCTGCCCGGCGGACCTCCGGCAGGCCGACGAGGACGGCTGAGCGGAACAGCCGCAGGCCAACTGCTGACGGTTGCTGCCCGCAGTGCCGGTCGCTAGTGTGAATGGAGCGTGCGAGGGCGCTGCCAGTCCGCGGGCAGGGATTTTCCCACCTCGAGCAGCAACGTCAACGCACCGGACAAGACCAGCCTCTTTCCGGCCGGGCAAGCGGACCTCGGCGACGAAGGAGGTTGCGATGCCCGACCGTCATTTCGAGCTGCCGGCCCATCCGGACCTGGAGTACTACCGCAAGCAGGCCAAGCACCTGCAGCGCGCGTACGCCACGGGCGATGCGGCAGCCCAGGCCCGGGTCGCCGACGTGCTGGGCGACCGGGCCGCCGAGCGGTTCCTGCTCAGCGACGCCCAGTTCGTCCTCGCCCAGGAACACGGATTCCGGACCTGGGCCGAGTTCCGCGCGGATATCCAGAGCCAGGGCAGCGCCGGCGACCGGCCGGTCGCCGGCGCTGCCCTGGCTCTGGA
>Ga0207416_1003905_pt1 | contig 13580 bp, 10 predicted proteins | sample PaiPotPPM11metaG_FD_184107 | JGI IMG/M metagenome (GOLD analysis project Ga0207416, IMG submission 184107) | Iron sulfur acid spring bacterial and archeal communities from Banff, Canada, to study Microbial Dark Matter (Phase II) - Paint Pots PPM... ...
AGTGGATCCGGTGACGGGGGACGTCGAGGTGGTACCAGCGCTCTCCGCCGACACATGCCTGGACGCTCGCGAGGTTCGGGACGCCCACCAGCAGAACGCCGTCCGCCCTGAGCCACGAGTGCATCCGCCGCAGGGCGGCGCCCGGATCGTCGAGATGCTCGAGCACGTGCCAGGCGGTGATCGCGTCGAACGCGCCCGCCGGCAGCGCGGCCTCCTCAACGCTCACCTGCTCAACGACCCCGCTCGCGTGAACCGAAGGTTCGATGCCGAAGGCGTCGTAGGCCGCCGCCCGCGCGCTGTGCACGAACCGCCCGCGACCGGCGCCGACGTCCAGCAGTCGAGCACCGGCGGGCGCGTCGAGTAGTCGTAGCCGGTGGCGGTCGAACGCTCGCAGCAGCGGCAGCGCCAGCCGGTGCAGCCGAGGCGCGCGCGGCCCGTACGCACCGCTGCAGTGAAGCAGCGCCGGCGCCTCGCCGAGCGTCACGGCCGTGCCGCAGCCCGCGCAGCGCGCGAGCTCGTAGGCCGCGAGTGCGGGCTCGGATGACGGGGCCGTTCGCCACGACACCAATCGCCCGCCGCAGGCTGGGCAGGCGGCGGGTGCGGCTGCGCTCACCGAGGCGAGTGTACGTCCCTACACTGCGGAGCCCCGATGCCCACAAATCCCGTCACGCTGCGACGCGTCGAGCGCGTGATCGCGGTGCTCGCGCCGGCGCTCGATCTGCTGCTGGCGGTCGGCGAGCGGGTCTCGCGCGTGCTCGAAGGAGATGATCCCGACTACGCGCCGCCACGGATGCGCCGCGTGGGCGAGTCCGCGCCGCGGGGATTGACGACAATGCCGTCGGAGCGGCAATGACGGGGATCACAGCCGCCGGTCAGCTCCAATACGAGTCGCGCGTGCGGCCGCGCCAGGCCATCATCGCGGGCGCCGCCGGTGTGCTGTTGATCGGCTCGGCCGCGGTCCAGCTAGCCGGCGCCCACACGAACGTCGCCGAGATCACCCTCGGGCTGATCCTCGAGAAGAAGCGCTACGGCCTCGACGTGGCCGGAGCCGTGGTGCAGGCGGGCGGGTGGCTCGCGGTCGCGTGGACGCTCTGGTTCCTGTTCTCTGCGACCCGCGCCCGAGACGCCGCCGCTCCTCGCTACATCCGCTACATCGCCCTCGTCGGCGCCCCACTCGCCGCCATCGGCATCAGCGGCTACATCATCGGCTACGGCATCCAGGCCAACCACTTCACCGGCGCCCAGACCTACCCGGAGGCAAACCACCTGATGAGCGCGCCGCTATTGGCGGTCTTCCAGGTCATGGATTACGGGGGCGAGTTGCTGCTCGCCGTCTCGTTCGTGCTCGTCTCGATGCAGGCGATGCGTGTCGGTCTGCTGACCCGCTTCATGGGCTACCTGGGGATCATCGCCGGGATCCTTGTTCTGTTTGTCGTCACCCCGGTTCCGATCGTCCAGGCCTACTGGCTCGTCGCGCTCGGAGTCCTGTTCGCCGATCGCTGGCCGAGCGGCACGCCGCCGGCGTGGCAGACGGGGCGCGTCGAGCGCTGGCCGTCTTCTCAGGAGCTCCGCGAGCAGCGCCAGCGACAGCAGAGCGGTGGAGGCAGGGGCAAGCAGGCCCCAAAAGCCGCGGCGGCAACGCAAGAGGCGCCCAACAGCACGCGCGCCACAACGCCGAAGCGCAAGCGCAAGCGGCGTAAGTAACTCGCGAGCGGTTGCCGCTCACCGGGTGCGCGGAACCGCTCGTCGCCGACGCCGACCGTTCGGCGATCCGTGGTTGCGCGTGTTGATTGCGAGTGCAACCTTCGTCTCGATCGGTCAACACTCGAGAGGAGGCTTATATGGAAGCAGGTGGCATGAGAGAAGCCGACGTGGCTCCCGCTCCTGTCAGCGGTTCTCACTCTGCCGGCGGGTGGATACCGGCTAACCCGGCTCCGCTTGGGCTCGCCGGGTTCGCGATGACGACGTTCGTGTTGAGCATGTTCAACTCGAACCTCGTGGGCCCGTCAGGTGAGGGCGTCGTGCTCGGTCTCGCGATCGCGTACGGAGGTCTCGCCCAGCTGCTTGCCGGAATGTGGGAATTCCGCACCGGCAACACGTTCGGGGCCGTCGCGTTCACCTCGTACGGGGCGTTCTGGATCTCGTTCTGGTTCCTCGCACACACCAGCCCAGCTGTGGCACCGAAGTACGTCGCGATCTACCTGTACGCGTGGGGCATCTTCACCACCTACATGTTCGTCGCGTCGTTGAGGACGACGGGCGCGGTTGCGCTCGTGTTCGTCTTGCTGGCGGCGACGTTCTTCCTGTTGGCGATCGGTGCCGCAGGCGCGCACACGACGATCACCCATATCGGCGGCTTCGTCGGTTTGGCTACGGCGATCGCGGCCTGGTACGCCTCGTTCGCCCAGGTGATCAACTCGACGTTTGCCAGAACGGTGCTGCCTTTGGTGCCGTTGAGCCGTTGAGTGGTATCACTAACGGGTAGATAGATGTGGCCGGCCCGGGCGCCGACACCGCGCCCGGGCCTTCCACTCCGACTCCAGGAAGGAGAGGCTTCAATGGCAACAGACCAGAGCGCGCCGTCGGAGGCCCACGTATCCGTCCATTGGCGCGAGGAGGAGTACTACCCGCCGCCGGCGGACTTCGCCAAGCAGGCAAACGCGAGCGACGAGGCGATCCTCGAGCAGTATTCCGAGAAGAACTTCCCGGATTGCTTCGTCCACTACGCCGAGATGCTCACGTGGGACAAGAAGTGGGACCAGGTCCTCGATTCGAGCAACCCGCCGTTCTTCAAGTGGTTCGTCGGCGGCAAGCTGAACGCATGCGTCAACTGTTGCGACCGGCACCTGGCGGAGCGTGGTGAGGAGAACGCGATCATCTGGGTTCCGGAGCTCGAGGAGGACGAGACCGAGGAGATCACCTACCGGGAGCTCCACCGACGGGTGAACGAGTTTGCGGCGCTGCTGCGCGACTTTGCGGGCCTCAAGAAACAGGACCGCGTCACCTTCCACCTGCCGATGGTCCCGGATCTTCCGGTCTCGATGTTGGCCGCGGCCCGCCTGGGTGTCATCCACTCAGAGGTCTTCGGCGGCTTCAGCGGCGCGGCGTGCGGCCAGCGCATGGGTGACGCCAAGAGCACCGTTCTGGTGACGATGGACGCCTATTACCGTGGTGGCCAGCTGGTCGACCACAAGGTCAAGGCCGACGAAGCGATCGAGGCTGCGCGCAAGGAGGGGATCGAGGTCGAGAAGGTGCTCGTGTGGCGCCGCAAGCCCGGCGAGTACCACTCCGAGTCGGAGATGGTGGACGGCCGCGACTACTTCATCGACGAGCTGCTCGAGAACTACAAGGGCCAGGAGGTCGAGCCCGAGTCAATGGCCGCCGAGGACACGCTGTTCTTGATGTACACGAGCGGCACCACCGGCCGCCCGAAAGGTGCACAGCATCCGGTCGGCGGCTATCTCAGCTATGTCACCGGGACGTCCAAGTACTACCAGGACATCCACCCCGACGACACGTACTGGTGCTTCGCCGACATCGGCTGGATCACCGGTCACTCCTACATCGTCTACGGACCGCTCGCCCTTGGCACGACGACAGTTATGTACGAAGGGATCCCGACCCATCCGGATCCCGGACGGCCGTGGCGGATCGCCGAGAAGCTCGGCGTCGACATCTTCCACACCGCGCCGACCACTATCCGGATGCTGCGCAAGGTTGGTCCGGACGAGCCCGCCAAGTACGACTACCACTTCAAGACGATGACGACGGTCGGTGAGCCGATCGAGCCGGACGTCTGGCGCTGGTACTACAAGGTGGTCGGCAAGGAGAAGGCCGCGATCACCGACACCTGGTGGATGACCGAGACCGGAGGGTTCCTCGGCTCGACCCTGCCTGGGCTTCAGCCGATGAAGCCGGGCAGCTGCGGGCCCGAGTGCCTAGGCATCTATCTGGTGATCTACGACGACAACGGCGAGGAGATCCCGAAGGGTTCGGGCAAGGCGGGCTACATCTGCGTCCGCAACCCGTGGCCCGGCCGCATGCTGACGGTCTGGGGCCAGGACGAACGGTTCATCGACACCTACTACGCGAGGTTCTGCAAGGACCGGGGTAGCAAGGACTGGCACGACTGGCCATTCATGTGCGGCGACGGCGCGGTCCAGGCCGAGGACGGTTACTTCAGGATCCTCGGCCGGATCGACGACGTGATCAACGTCGCAGGCCACCGGCTCGGGACCAAGGAGCTCGAGTCGGCGGCGATCGAAGTTGAGGGGGTGGCCGAGGCCGCAGCTGTCCCGGTCGTCGACGAGATCCGTGGCCGCGTCGTCGAGATGTACGTCGCGCTCAAGCCCGGCTTCGATGCGGACGGCGACGTCGCGCAGAAGGTCTCAGCGCAGATCGAGAAGGACATCGGGAAGATCGCCAGGCCGAAGAACGTCTGGGTGGTGCCCGATATGCCAAAGACGCGCTCCGGCAAGATCATGCGTCGCGTGATCGCCGCGGTGTCGAACTTCGCCGACGTCGGCGACGTGTCCACGCTCGCGAATCCTGAGATCGTCGATCAGATCCGCGAGCAGGTCCAGGCCGCCAAACGCGAGAAGGGCGAGGAGCCGAAGGAGCTCACGGAGCAGGAGAAGGACGAGATCGCCAAGTACGGCGAGACGAACTAGACACCGAGACGGCGCCGTAGCTCGGCGACCTGTCGCCGAGCTACGGGCACCGTATGCCCGTCGGCGAACACGAGCTCGGCGGTGCTTCCCAGCGACGGCCGCAGCTCGCGCGCCTGACTCAGGTTGGCGACGTACTGGCGGTGGACCCGCGCGAAGCCGAACGGCTCCCAGCGACTCTCCATCTCGGCCAGCGTGACGCGCAGCAGATAACGGCCTTCGTCGGTGACGATCCGGACGAAGTCGCCCTGCGCCTGCGCATACAGGATCGCGCTTCGCGGGACGAGCCGGACCGCCCCTCCGCGCGCACCTGAGACGGCGACCATGTCGTGCTCCGACGGGGAGCTCTCGCGGCGATCGCCGTTGCCATCCTGTACGGCGCCCTGCTCGAGTGCCGCGAGTATCCGGTCAAGCGCCTCCTCCACCCGCTTGCGGCTGACCGGCTTGCGCAGATAGTCGAGCGCCCGCAGTTCGAAGGCATCGACGGCCGCAGTGTCGTAGGCGCTGACGAACACGAGCTGCGGCGGAGCGGCGAAGCGCTTGAGCACGCGCGCCAACTCCAGACCGTCGAGATCCGGCATCCGGACGTCGAGGAAGATCGCGTCGTAGCGCTCGGCCGAAAGCCTTGCCAGCGCGTCGCGTCCGTCGCCGGCGCATTCGACATCCTCGACGGCCGCGAAGCTGCGCAGGATCCGCGCCAAGTCCTTAAGCTGAGTCTGCTCGTCGTCGACGGCGAGGATTGTCAGCCGGTCAGAGCTCATTCGGCCGCGACCGCCTGCGGCTCGCGCACGGCCTCACCGTGCAGGTGCGGCACGGTCATGATCGCGGTCGTGCCCTCGCCGGGGTGCGAGTCGATCTTCAGCGCGTAGCGCTCGCCGAACGTCGCGCGCAGGCGCGCGTCAACGTTCGAGAGGCCGATGCCACCTCCCGTGCCGGCCAGCACCTCTGGCACACGGTCCGGCTCGATCCCGGCACCGTCATCGCTCACGCGGAGCTCGACGTCGTCGCCCAGCAGGCGAGCGATGATCTGAACGCGACCCGTTCCCGCCCGGCGCTCGACGCCGTGCCGCACGGCGTTCTCGACGAGCGGCTGGACGGACATGGCCGGCACCACGGCGCCCTTGGCTTCTGATGCGACATCGATCAGGACGTGGAGCTTGCCTCGGAAACGCGCCTGCTCCAGCCGCAGATAGCGCTCGACGTGCTCCAGCTCCTCGATCAGCGTTACGTACGAGCGCCCGTCGCGGAACAGATAGCGCGTGAACTCTGCGAAGTCGATCAACAGCTCGCGCGCTTCGTCGGGACGCTCGTGGATGTCACCGGCGACCGCGGCGAGCGCGTTGTAGATGAAATGAGGCGAGATCTGCGCCCGTAGCGCGCGCAGCTCGGCTTGTGCGAGCCGCTCCTCCTGCGCGGCCACGACCGACAGCTCGACCTGAGCCGAGACGAGGCTCGCCGCCTCCTGGACTACCCGGAGCTCCTCGCGGCTGGGCCGTCCCGGCGAGCGGTAGAACGCGATCAGGGTGCCCGCTCGCTTTCCCTGGACGATCAGCGGCGCCATGACCGCCGACCGCAGTGGGCAGGTGGGATCTGAGGAGATCAGCCGCGGCTCGATGTGGAGCCGATCATCGGTCGTCCGCGCCAGCAGCCTCGAGAGCAGATCGCCCGGACGGACCTGCTCGCGGCCCTCGCCGTCGATCGCCAGCACGGCCCGGGTGTCGGCCAGCGCGATCGCCGCCGAGCCGGTGAGCGCCCGCAGATGGGGGACCGCAGCCTCGGCGGTCCGCGACGAGAGCCCACGGCGCAGGTGCGGAAGCGTCGAGGTAGCGGCGTGGAGCGCCGACTGCATTCCCAGCGCCTCGGGCGTGCGTCGCGCGCGATATGTGCGTATGAGCCCCCAGGCCGCGGCGATCACGGCGATCCCGACGAGGATGCCTACGACCAAGTCCATTGAAACTTGGGAGTAGGTTACTCCCGGCCATGACGATCTCCTACGAGCAGGCCTGCGCCGAGCACAGCTGGGTGGTGCCCGAGCGCTACAACATCGCCGCCGACGTGTGTGACCGCCACGCGCGCGACAAGCTCGCGATGATCCACGAGGACTTCCGCGGCACGGTCCGCAGGGTGAGCTGGGGCGAGCTGCAGGACGACGCAAACCGCTTCGCGAACGTGCTCGCCGCCCACGGCGTGGAGAAGAGCGACCGAGTCGCGATGCTGCTTCCGCCGACACCGCAGGCCGCGGCCGCGTTCTTCGGGACCTGGAAGTCGGGCGCGATCCTCCTATCGATGTCGGTGCTCTATGGCGACGAGGGAATCCGCCACAGACTCACCGATTCCCAGGCGAAGGTACTCGTCACCGACGCCACCAACGCAGACCGCATCGATCGCTCGCTCGTCGAACACGTGCTGATCCTCGACGAGGCTCTGCTCGAGGGCGGCGGCGCTCATTTCAACGCGCTCGACACCGCGGCCGACGACCCGGCCCAGCTCTACTACTCGAGCGGGACGACAGGACTGGCGAAGGGCATCCTCCACGCCCACCGGTACATCCTCGCCCACGAAGAGTTTGTGTACTGCCACGACGTCCGCGAGGGAGAGGTGTTCCACGGCATGGGCGAGTGGGCTTGGGCGGCCGGAATCTGCCCGCTGCTCGGCCCGTGGCGCCTTGGCGCCGTACAGGCCGTGTACCAGCGCGAGGGAGGGTTCGATCCGGACAAGCAGCTCGACTTCCTCTCGCGCCACGAGGTGACTAACGTGTTCGGTACGCCCACGGCGATCCGGTCGATGATGGGCATCGGCGACGCTGGGACGCGCTACCCGCAGCGCTTCAGGATCGTGTGCAGCGCGGGCGAGCCGCTCAACCCCGAGGCGATCCGCTGGTTCCGCGAGCAATACGGGATCACCGTGCTCGACTACTACGGTCTGACGGAGTCATACCCGCTATGCGCCAACTACCCGTTCATGGAAGTGCGCGAGGGCTCGATGGGGAGGCCGATGCCGGGCTGGAACGTACAGATCCTCGACGAGGACGAGCGCCCGGTGAAGCGCGGTGAGCGCGGCGAGATCTGCCTGAAGGCGCGCTCGAACCCGCACTATCCGCTCGGCTACTGGAACCGCCCGCCCGAGGACTCCGACGAGGCGTTCGGCGGCGAGTGGTTCCACACCAAGGACGCCGCGCGGGAGGATGAGGACGGCTACTTCTGGTACGAGGGCCGCGCCGACGATGTGATCATCTCGGCCGGCTACCGGATCGGTCCGTTCGAGGTCGAGTCGGCGTGCCTCGAGCATCCCGCGGTGGCCGAGGCTGCGGCGGTCGCCTCACCAGATGAGCGGCGCGGCAACGTCGTGAAGGCGTTCGTGGTGCCGGCTGCCGGCTACGACCCCTCGGAGGAGCTGGCCGAGGAGATCAAGGCGTTCGTGCGCGAGCGCCACTCCGCCTACGCGTACCCGCGCAAGATCGAGTTCGTGCCGGACCTGCCCAAGACGCTGACCGGCAAGATCAGGCGGATCGAGCTGCGCGAGCGCGAGCGCACCTAGCGCCCGAGTCGCATTCACCCGGTCCGCCCAAGTGCTTCAAGCGGGCCGGGGGCGCTTCCTAGGAAGCCGCCAACCGGGATTGCGTCCGCATCTCGGACAGGATCCGCTCGAGGCGCGGTTCGGTGTCGTGGTCGACGTGGGTCATCGCGTCAGCGACCGCGGGATGGACGGCCGCAATCTGCGCGTGCATCTCCTGGGCGACCGCCCTGTAGCTCGGATGGCCCTCGCGACCTGAGCGCAGCTCGATCAGCTGCATCGCCTCGCGCGCGTTGAGGTCGAGGATGTAGCGGATCCGGTAGGCCAGGCACAGCGCGTAGGGAGCCGCGTCCTGTAGGCCCTGCGCGCACAGCCGCTCGTACTCACGAGCGGAGAGCTCGAGCGCGCGCTGATAATCGTCACCGCAGCCGGCCTCGACGACCTCGACCGGAATCTCGGCGCCCAGATCGGGCGTCAGCGGCTGCCACTGGACCGTCAGCATGCGGTGACGCTGAAGATCGCGGAAGGCGCCGTAGTCCGAGACGATCTCGAACCGGTAGCGGAGCGCCTCGAGGCCCCGTCCGGGCCGGTGGCGGCGATTCGAGCGCTGACCGAGCAGGTCCGAGAGCAGCTCCGCGCGCTGCCCGGAATCGAGGCGCTCGACCGACTCGCGGATCGTCTCCTCCGAGCAGCGACCAGTCTCGAACAGGAGCGCCGACAGCAGCTGGTCCTCGTCGCCCTCGGCGTCCAGGAGCTTGACCGACGGACCCTCAGCGGCGTCCTCCTCGAGGCCGAGGCGCTCGGCCCAATGCCGGCCGACGCGCTCGCGGCGCTTAAGGTATGAGATCCACTCGCCGCCGCGATCTGGCCGCTCGACCCGCACCAGGAAGCTCGGGATTGCGGCCTTGAGCTCGCCGAGGATCATCCGCCCGTAGCGCTGCGCCTCGGGCAGCGGATGCGCGAGCAGGTGCAGCACAAGCTGCTCGTAGGTCTGGCCGGTCGCGAAGATGCCCATGTGAGACAGCGAGCTGGCGGGCAGCAGGCCACGCACGAGGTCGAGCGCTTTGGCCTTGATCGCGCGCGCGTGGGCCGCCTCGGCCTCGTCGGGCCTGCGCGGGTACTGGCCGGCCGCCCACTCGAAGACGCGCGGAAGCGCTCCGGCGTAGATCGAGAACAGCTCTTGCATCGTGCGTTCGTACTCCGGCCCGAGCTCGTCGTCCCGGTAGTAGCGGTAGCCGCCGCCCGGCATCGCCTGGTCGTATGCGATGTAGCGCGTCGATTGCTCGAGGTATCCCGCCAGCCGGGGCCGCTGGAGGATCTTGGTCAACACATTTGAGACCCATTCGCATGCGACGTGCGCGCCTCCCAGCTGGGCGACCGAGTCGTCGCCATAGCCGAGGAAGATGCGTTCGTAGAGCTGCGCGGCGCGTGCACCTTCGGCCACCGTCGCAACCGAGTCCGGCAGGTCGGCCGCGAACTCATCAAGGAACAGGCGCCGGAGCGTTCCCGGATACCGGGAGTAGCGAGCGAACAGCGCCCCCTTGACGGTGTCGGGCAGGTTGACCAGCGCGAACACGGGCCGGTCGACATTCGTGAAGTGAGCCGCGAGGCGTTCCCGCTCGGATTCGCTGAAGCTCTCGACCGGGTAGTCCACGGACGGCCGATCGTAGCGGTGGCGGCGGCTGCTCAGAGGTCCGTCGGGCGGGCCTAGGGAACCAGCCCGACGATCGCGTGCCCGGCATGGCTGGCGAGATGAAACAACGGCTGCGGGAAGATGCCGAAGAACACGCTCAGGGCCGCAAAGACGACAGCCACGAGCACGAGCTCGGGGTGCGGCGCCGCCCGGTCGGGGGCGAGCGTGGCCGCCTCCGAGGAGCCGCCGGCCATCGGCGGATGGGCCGCCCCAGCGATCGGCGCATACGCGGGCGCCGCCTGGGCAGCGCCTCCCATCCACATCGTCGCGACTACCCGCAGGTAGTAGCCGAGCGAGATCATCGAGCCCACGACGAGCACGATCGCGAGCCACGTGTACTGGCCGTTGACAAGCGCGTGGATCAGCTGGAACTTGCCGATGAAGCCGACGGTGCCGGGGATGCCGGCGAGCGCGAGCATCGAGATCGTCATTGGCCACGCCAGCCACGGCGCACGCCGGCCGAGGCCCGCGAGGCCCGAGATGTCGTCGCCGGAGTCTCCTTCGCGCTCGACCGCGACGATCACCGCGAACGCGGCCAGGTTCATCGCCAGGTAGATGAGGATGTAGAGCACCGTCGCCTGCACCCCGAGCTGCGTCCCGACGACCACGCCGGCCAGCATGTAGCCCGCCTGGGCAACGCCCGAGTAGCCCAGCATCCGCTTGAGCGACGACTGGCCGAGCGCGCCGATGTTGCCGACGATGATCGTGATCGTCGCGAGCGCGGCCAGCATCGGCGCCCACGTGTTCTGTGCGCCGATCACCGCCACGTCGAAGAAGCGCAGGAACACGCCCAGCGCGGCGGCCTTGGTCGCTGTCGCCATGAACGCGGTGATCGGCGTCGGCGCTCCCTCGTAGACGTCAGGGGTCCACTGGTGGAACGGAGCCACCGATGCCTTGAACGCGAACCCGACGACCACCAGCCCGATGCCCGCATAGAGCAGCGGGTCGCCCAGCAGGCCGCCGGCAAGCTTCCCTCGCGAGACGGCGTTCGCGATCAGGCTGAAGTCCGTCGAGCCGGTCGCCCCGTACACGAGCGCGAGGCCGTAGACCAGCGTCGCCGACCCGACCGAGCCGATCACGAGGTACTTGAGTCCAGACTCGAGCGAGCCCTCGCGCCGGTACTCGGCCGCGCACAGAACGTACAGCGGGATCGACAGCAGCTCGAATCCCAGGAACAGCGTGACCAGGTTCTGGGCCGAGACGAGCACCGCCATTCCGAGCACGCTGAAGATCACCAGCGCGTGGTATTCGCCGTGACCCGCCGAGTCGGCGGCGCGCTCGCGCAGCGACAACAGCACGGCCGCGAGCGCCGAGACGCCGAACACGATGTCGAGCGTGAGCGCGAGGTCGTCGATTCGCAGCGCGCCCGAGACGATCGACACGTGGTGCCTGAAGTACCCGACCTCAAACGCGATCGCGGCGCCGAGCGTGGCGACCGTGATGAGCGGCACGACGCGCTCGCGGGCGACCGCCGAGCGCAGCAGCCCGACCAGCAGCACGATCAGCCCGCCCGCGGTCAGCGCGACGAACGGCGACAGCCCGCGCCAGTCGATGTGAGGGCCGTGGATGTGGGCGGCGAGGGCGATCATCGGGGCTGGGCCACCTGTGCGTTCACCGTCGGCTGGGAGCGCTTCAGCGCGAACTGGGGATAGAACGCGAACACGAGGACTACGAGCACGAGCGGAACGAGCGCAGCGAGGTCGGCGAGTCCGATCTCATGTGATGCGACCTTCGGACCGCTGCGGTTGTGCATCGCGCCGATGAACACCCGCAGCGCGTAGAACGACGCGCCGACAACGCCCGCGAACGCGATGATGGCGATCGCCAGCTTGGCCTTGAACGCGCCCAGCAGGATCATGAACTCGCCGATGAAGTTCGACGAGCCGGGCATCGCGAGGGTCGCGAGCGCGATGATTAGGAACACGGCCGCGAGCACGGGCGCCCGGAACGCGATCCCGCCCATGTCGGCCAGCTTCTCCGAGCCCCCCGCGCGGGCCGCGAGCGCGGCGACGATGAAGAACAAGGGCGCGGTCACGAGCGCGTGGTTGAGCATCTGGAGCAGCGCCCCCTGGGCGCCCTGGGTCCGGAGCGAGAAGATCCCGAGCGTGATGAATCCGAGCTGGGCGACGCTCGAATACGCGACGACCAACCGTGCGTCGCCGGTCGTGAACGCCAGCGAAGTCGCCCACAGGATCGACACCAGCGCGATCAGCAGCATCAGCATCTGGAAGTGGACCGCCGCGTAGGGGAACAGCGGGAGCACGATCCGCAGGAACCCGTAGGCCGCGACCTTAGAGAGGATTCCGGAGAACACCGCCACCGCCGGGATCGGCATCGACTTGTACCCGTCGGCGAGCCAGCCGTGGAACGGGACCAGCGGCATCTTGACCAGGAAGGCGGCCCCAAACGCGAGGAAGATCCACTCCTGCGAGGCGTGCGAGAGCGGAAGCGCTCTCAGCGCCGAGAGGACGAATGTGATCGAGGTGCCGTGCTGGTCCGAGGCGATCACCCCGGTTGCGATCGCGCCCGCCAGCATGAAGAACGATCCGACCAGCGTGTAGACGACGAGCTTGGTCGTCGCCCGCACGCGTTCGCCCGTGCCCCACATCCCGGTCAGGAAGTAGAACGGGATCAGCATCAGGTCGAAAGCGGCGACGAACAAAGCCAGGTCCTGGGCGCAGAAGGCGGCCAGGACCGCGCTCTGTGCGAGCCCGAAATGGAAGTAGTAGCTGCGCGGCCGCTCCCACTCGCGGAACGCCGACCAGATCTGAGCGGCGCCGAACAGGACGCAGGTCAGCACCACCAGCGCCACGTTCAGGCCGTCCAGCCCGAGCTTGTAGTGGATTCCAAGCGCCGAGATCCACGCGCGATCGGTCACGAACTGAAGCCCCGCGTGCCCGAGCTTGAACCGCGCGAGGAACGAGATCGCGACTCCGAGCGTGACGATGCTGCCGGCCGCCGCGACTCGGCCGATCAGTCTTGGGGGCACGAACAGCGCCGCGGCGAGCGAGATCGCGAGTGGCAGCCAGATCAGGATCGAGAGCGTCATCTCACGAGCTCGAGATCAGGAAGTAGAGGGTCACGCCCGCAACGCAGATCACCATCGCGGCGGCGTAGTAGCGCAGAAAGCCTGTCTGCCAGCGGCGCACGGCCGCCGAGCCCGCGCGGACCACCGCCACCGTGCCGCCCGTCAGGCCGCCGCTGATGACGACGCGTTCGAGCACGGACTCGGTGAAGCGCCCGATCGTCAGCGCCGGCCGCACCACGAGCACGTCGATCAGCTCGTCGAAGTACCACTTGTTGACGAGCAACGTGTGAATCCCCGACAGCCGCTCGCGCACGCGCGCAGACGTGCCCGGCGCGGCAACCCAGATCCTGTACGCGAACGCGATTCCCAGGACGGCGATCGCGGCCCCGATCACGAGCCCAACCCAGGCGGACGAGGTCGATGGCTCGTGGCGCGCGAGGTGAGAGTCGGCGAACGTCGTCGAGAGGAAGCGGGTCACTCCCGAGTCGACGCCCGGAATCTGGATCACGCCGCCCACCACCGCGAGCAACGCGAGCGCGCCCATTGCGAAGGCCATCGGCCGCGCGCGCTCCGCGATGTGGTGCTCGGGGCCCGGGAAGCCCACGTCGGTGTCCTCCTCCTCGCCGGTCATCGGATTGCGCGGCACGTCGGCGTGGGCGAGATGTCCGTGCTTAAGCTC
>Ga0207416_1003908_pt1 | contig 13575 bp, 9 predicted proteins | sample PaiPotPPM11metaG_FD_184107 | JGI IMG/M metagenome (GOLD analysis project Ga0207416, IMG submission 184107) | Iron sulfur acid spring bacterial and archeal communities from Banff, Canada, to study Microbial Dark Matter (Phase II) - Paint Pots PPM... ...
ACCGCCCACCGCTGGCGCTCCGGTGATGAACGGCGACCGCCGCGGGCTCGTACCAGCTCCGCCACCCGCGCAGCCGGGCACGCCAATCGAGGTCGACATCCTCCAGGTAGCTGAAGAATGTCGAATCGAGTACCTCGCCCTCGATCATGACGTCCTCGAGCATGGCGCGTCGGTAGAGGGCGGCGGCGGCGCAGACGCCGAAGACCTCCTCGGCCCTGTCGTACTGAGACCGATCCGGCTCGTTCTCGCCACGGTTGGTTGCCTGCACGTTGCGGTACATGACGTGTCCCGTCGAGTCGAGGAGTGCGGGCTTGCCACCGACCGAGGGCCGAAGGAGCTTGCCTGTCGCCGAGCCGCGACGCGGGTCCGCCCCAAGGCTTTCCACCAGTATCGATATGTAGCGCGGCTCGAGGACGGCATCGTAGTTCAAGAGAAGAACAAACTCCCCATTGGCCGTTTCCAGCGCCTGGTTGTTCGCGGCGGCGAACCCGGCATTGTTCGGGTTCCGGATGAGACGGACGTTGGGTCGGCCGGAGGCGAGTTCCGCTGAACCATCGGTCGACCCGTTGTCTACGACGATGGTCTCCACGGAGCTGTAATCCTGGGCGGCAAGGGCATCCAGGCAGGCTTCCAGTAACCGCCTTCCATTCCAGTTGACGACGATCGCCGAAACGAGACCGGGGGTTACCGGTGGCGTGCCCGTGTCAGGGAAGGGCCCGGCCCGAACCCGCGGCCCCGTCGGACATGCGCTCGTATTGTTCGACGACGTCCTCGATCCCCTGGCGAAGTGGGATGGTGGGATGCCAGCCGAGAGTTTCCTTGACCGAGGTTATATCGGCGGCGAAGTCGCCGGTCTCCACCGTGGCGGCGTCCCGTGGCCACGGTACCGTTCGCACGCTTCCCCGCCCGGCCGCGGAAACGATCATCTCGGCCATGCCGCGGAAGGAGGTCGGCTCTCCCCCACCGATGTTGAAGATATTTCCGATTGCCGCTGGGCTGACCCCGGCGAGGAGAAAAGCACGCACCACGTCCTCGACGTGCACGTAGTCGCGCAATTGAGCGCCATCGCCGTAGACCGGCAGCGAATCGTCGCTGACGGCCAGGTGGATGAACCAGTTGATGATGCCGTAGCTTTTCTGTTCGGAACGCTGGAAGCGGCCGTAGGGGTTGGTGATCCGGAGGACTACCGTCTTGAGTCCATAGAGGCGGAGGTAGATTTCGTGGTAGTGCTCGCCCGCCAGTTTGTGTGCGCCGTAGATCGATAGTGGGCCGGTGGGAGCGGTCTCGCGCACCGGCAGGTCGTGCGTCGGTTTGTACACCAGTCGCGAGCTCGGAAATACCACCGTCGCCTCGGGCGCGATCTGGCGACAGGCTTCCAGCAGCACCAGCTGGCCGCGGCAGTTGACGTCGAGGTCCTCGAAGGGGGCCGCGTTGCTGGCAGCCGGTCCTGCCTTGCCGGCCAGGTTGAAGACCACGTCGACACCGCGGACCGCCTCGGCCACAACCGTCTCGTCGCGGAGGTCGCCTTTGACGAACATGGCGTCCTGTAGCAGCGGCCCGTAAATGCCCGAGGTGGGCGGCCATGAACGGCCGAGAATCCGGATGTGCGTGCCGACCGCGTGCAGCGCTGCAACCAGGTTGAGTCCGATGAAGCCCAGCCCGCCGGTGACCAGCACCGTGCGGTCTCGATATGACTCCGCCGCCGGCCACTCACTCATAGCCGCGGATCTCCTTCATGGGCGGTCACCACGAGGACAATTGTCGCCTTTTCCGCGCGCCGCCGCGCGGCGAGGGGTCGGCCTCTCGCCTACTGGTAGTAGCCGAGCACGTCGACGATCACGTCGCTGGCGCCCTGCGGACTGAAGACGGCAATCTTTCCATCCGAGCCCAGCGGGAGGATGACAACGTTGGCGGTGTTGGTGCCGGCGAGCACGTTCAGGTCGGAGGTGGGTGGCTGCGCCGCTCCGTTCGGATACACGGTCCGGTACCCGCCGGCCGTGGCGTTGGTGATGGTCACGTTTGCGATCACGGCCCGCGGCGATGCCGGCACGTGTCCCAGCCCGGCGATGCTGAAGGCTGTCGCCCCGGCTCCGACCGGCCCCTGGACCCCACCCAGCCCGCCACGCGTGTCGACGATCCGGCTGGGATCGACGCCGTAGAAGGTCCCTCCCGTCAGGCTGGCGTTCGAGCCATCGGTGAACCACCCACTGACGTCGGCGATCAGGTCGGCGGCTCCGCAGCAGTTGTACAGCGTTATCTTGCCTCCCGCACCCAGCTGGACCACGGCGCGGTTCGCGACCGCCTGCGCGCGAACGTAGTTGACGTTCGAGGTCGACGTGAAGCCACTCCCGGTCGGATAGGCGCTGACAAAGCCCGTGGTAGTACCGTTGGCCACGGTCAGGTTCACTACGACTGCGGCGGCACCGCTCGTCGGTATACCTGCCAGGCCGGCGACCTGGAGGTCGATCGAATGGTTTGCCCCGACCTGCGCCCGGACGGCACCCAGGCCGGCACGGGTGTCGAGCAGTCGGGTCGAGCTCAATGGTACGAACTGCCCCTGCGGCGACGTGGTGTCAGCCGAGTACCAGCCCTCGACGTCGATGATGACGTCGACGCTCCCCGCGTCGTTGTAGAGACTTATGCTTCCGCCGGCTCCGACTCCAACCTCTACCAGGTTGGCCACCGTCGTTCCCGGGGAGAAGTTAACGCTCGAGGTAGCCGGCCGGCTGATCCCTGTCGGATAGACACTCAGGTAGCTCGGCAGGGTGCCGTGGGTTGCCGTGACGTTCAGCACCACGCCCGCCACTCCACTCGTGGGCAGGCCCGCATGGCCCGCCAGGGCAAGGTCGATGCTGCTTGCGGTTCCCATCTGTGAGAACCCACCAAGGCCGGTTCGGGTATCCAGCAGGCGCGCCGGCGTGAGCGCTCGGTAGCGCCCGATCGCTCCGCTCGGCGTAACAGCATTGGAGGCCGCGGACTGCGCCGAGCCGACGCTGTTGACGGCGGTGACAGTGAAGGTGTACGAGGTCCCGTTGGTCAGGCCAGGCAGCACCGCGCTGGTGGCGTAGCCGAAGGCACTCACCTGGGCGCCCCCGGGAGAGGCAACGATCAGGTAGTTCGTGTTTCCGGTGCCGCCATCGAACGCCGGCGCCGTCCAGCTCACCGTGGCCGACGCATTTCCGGCCACTGCGCTGACGTTGGATGGGGCACCGGGCACCGGGAACTGCGCCGTCCCCGTCAGCCACAGGTCCCCGGGGTCGGAAGGCCAGGGGTCAGCGCCAGCCGCTCCCCACCAGCCCCAGGGATCGACCGCCGTCCAGGAGCTTGTCACGTAGACCCCGAAATGAAGATGAGCTCCCGAACTGCAACCCGTGTTACCACTGAGACCGATGACCTGGCCGCGCGCGACACTCTGGCCAGGACTGACGTAGATCTGCGACAGGTGGGCGTAGCGGGTGCTGTAGCCGTTGGGATGATTGATGACCACGTTTTGCCCAAAGCAGGTGTTGACGGGATCGGTTCCAGCCAGAGCAACGGTTCCGTCCGCCGACGCCAGCACATTCTCGTAGGCCAGGGCGTAGTCCCACCCGTTGTGCCCGTCGTAGTAGAGGTAGTCACTACCGCCGGGTGTCTGGGCATAGCCGAGCGAGAAGGAAGGGTCGACACCATTCGAACGGAGACCAACTGAGCCGTCGAACTCGCACACTTTCCCGTCGGTGCTGTAGTCCGGGTTGCAGTGGTCGAAGACGGACGTGATGTCGTGCCAGGTCGTGTAGGGCCGAGTCAGGAAGCCGAGCGTGCTGCTCGATCCCGCCGCGAGCGCCGCGCGTCCGAACTGAGTGCGGCTGATGATCGCCCGCTCCGTGAGGCTCGGCGCGGTCATCGTACTGGAGCGATGGGCCGACAGCGACAGCGCCGTCACGTGCTCGTCCTTGATGAAGCTGGTCGAGGGCGCAACCGCGGCCATTGGCGTGGCAACGCGGCCGCTTGCCGCCGCGGCGCCAATGCCACCCGAGACCGTGAGCCCTCCCCACAGCATCAGGGTCGTCATGATGACGAAAAGCCTTTTGCTCAACACGAGTCTGGAAGGTTAACGGGCCCCCGCCAGTCCTTCTTGCGCTTTGCCTTACGGACTACGGGAGCCAAACGACCACGCTAAACGTGACTATTCGCCCGCTTGACTGAGATCAGAAATGGACGCGGAGTTGGCTGCGCTTTGGACTGAACGTCGTCCTCGTTCGCCGCGTTAATTCGTATATCCGAGTACGTCAACGATCACGTCGGTAGCGCCCCCGCCGTTATATATACCGACCTTGCCATCTGGCCCGGGTCGAACTATCACCAGGTTCGGGACAGTTGCTCCGGCGGTCCAGTTGAGGTCAGAAGTCGGCGGCACCGGATTGGCGTCGCTGGGATAGACCCGCAGGTAGCTGGCAGCAGTGGTATCGGTCACGGTCACGTTCAAGACCACCGCGGAGGGCGGCGTGCTGGAACCCATCGCAGGGATCCCGCCGTTGCCTGCCACGCTGATGTTGATGCTTCCGCCCGGGCCGAGCTTCGTCCCGAAGCCGCCGGTGCCAAACCTGGTGTCGAGGATGCGTGCCGAGGTCAAGCCGTTAAAGGTTCCTCCGCTCGCCGACAGGTTCGAGCCATCCGTGTACCAGCCGTTGACATCCACTACGAGATCCGTGTTGCCGGCGAAGTTGAACAGGTTCACCTGTCCGCCGGCCCCCACCTTGACGATGACGCGGTTCGCCACCACCAGGCCCGGCACGAAGTTGAGGTTCGAGGCGTTGGGCAGGGCGAAGCCGGTCGGATAGACGGTGACGTAGCCGGCGCTCGTCGGGTTGGTAACCGTGACATTGAGCGCGACGGCAGAAACTCCTGTGGAGGGGACGCCGCCACGACCGGTCACCTGAAGGCTCACCGCCGTGTTGGGCGCGACCGGTCCGCTGGTCCCGCCATTACCTGTACGTGTATCCATCAATCGAGCCGGCACCAGGCCTCGATAGAGACCACTCGAACCGGGAGAGCCCGCCGTCATCGGAACGTATCCCTCGACGTCCATGATCACATCGGTCGCGCCGGCGTCGTTGTAGACGGAGAGCTGGCCGTCGCCACTGATGGCCGCCTCGATGAGGTTAGGCACGGTTTGCCCGGCTACCCAGTTGAGGTTTGATGCATTGGGGCGCGCGTCAGTGGTGCGATAGACCGTCAGGTGGCTGGGCGCCGAGGTGTTGGTGACCGTGACGTTGACGACGACGGCGCCAACACTCGAGCCGGGTACGCCGCCCTGGCCCGTCACCTGGACGGTCATGGTTGCGCCGGGGCCGAGTTGCGCCACCGGCACGCCGCCGATCCCGTTGCGAGTGTCGAGGATGCGGGCCGGCACCAGCGGGACGTAGCCATCCGAAACAAGTGGCGCGGCGGCCGAGAGAAACTCTTCGGCGTTGTAGGCATAGCCGTTCGGAGCAACCGCCCAGGCGGTCGCAACATATTGGTAGGCGCCCAGGATGTTCGCGCGGTGACCCGGGCTGTTCATGTACATGGAGTTGACGGTGGGATCGTCGATCCCGCTCGAGATGTAGGCGACGTTCTCACCCGCTGAAAGGGTCGACCCGCTGCCGCATGCGAGGTCGAGCTCCGGCCCGTTCGTGTGCGAGATGTACCCCTGAGTTACCATCCGCTCGGCATTCTGGACGGCGATCACCGCCAGGCACGAGCTCCAGGTCAGCGGGGCGAGCCCGCCGTTGCTGGCTCGGTCCTGGTTGATCAAGGTCTGGAGCGGCGTAACGTCGGTACCGGTCGAGGACGCGGCCCGGACAGTCAGCTGGCCGCTGGCACTTGAGAAACCGGCGGCAAGGATTCCGGCAAGCGAGGCAGCTACGAGAATACGGCTGAAAAACCCCTTTCCCATTGACAGAGCAACGGGGTCGCTTGAGCGGCGTTGCTCTGTTTACCGAATAGTCATCGCCAGTCGCAGATCCGCTACTGGGGCGGTGGCGCGCTGTACCAGCCGAGCACGTCGACGACCACGTCGGTCGACCCGCTCGAGTTGAAGATTCCGATCTGACCCTGTCCGTTCAGCTTGACGACCACCAGGTTGGGTACGGTCCGTCCGGCGCTCATCCAGTTCAGGTCCGACGTATTCGGCGGCGTGCCCTGGTAGGGGTAGACGCGCAGGTACCCGGCGGCCGTGGTGTCGGTGGCCGTAACGTTCAGGACGACCGCTGACGGAGGCACGGCACCTCCCATGTTTGGGACCCCGCCTTGCCCACTCACCTGGAGCTGGATCGCGGTGCCGCCGGCGACGGGTGTGTGGAAACCGCCAGTTCCATCGCGCGTATCGAGGATGCGCGCCGGATTGAGTCCCGTGAGCTGCCCCCCGGCAGCGCTCCCATTGGACCGGTCGGTGAACCAGCCGTTGACGTCGATGATGACGTCTGCGGTACCGCCCGCATTGAAGATATCGACCGCCCCATCCGGACCCAGCTTCACCGTGACCCGGTTGGCCCGGGTCAAGCCCGGTACGAAGTTGAGGTTCGAGGTACCGGGGCGCTGGGCATCAGACGGGTAGAGCGTGACGAAGCTTGGAGCCGTCGGATTCGTGACCGTCAGGTTGAGCACCACCCCCTCGGGACCGCCCGAACCCATTGCCGGAACACCCAGCGTCCCAGCTACCTGGAGGTGATAGGGAGTCTGGCCGAGGGCACCATTACCTCGGGTATCGAGGATCCGGTTCGGCACGATCGGTTGCAACTGTCCGGAGGTGTCGGTGATGGCGTCCGGTGTAGAAATCCAGCCCTGGACATCGAATATAACGTGCACCGACCCGGCGGCGTTGTAAGCGGTCACAGCCCCGCCGTTTCCGAGCGTCGCAAATACCAGGTTGGGCACGTCCTCATATACGAAGTTGAGGCTCGACGTTTTCGGCGGCAGCGTCTGAACGCTGCCGGTCGGGTACACGGATAGGTAGCTGGGAGCCGTTCCCTGGGTGACGGTCACGTTCATCACGACGGCGGCTACGGCGGATGGGTCAACGCCATTGGCGAGGAGAACGGGCGTCAGTTTGGGATTGCTCCTGATCGGCACATCCATCGTCCCGCCCGGTCCAAGCGGCGCGTGCCGGACGTTACCGGTGCCGTCTCGCGTGTCGACGATGCGAACCGGGACGAGCGGATGATATTGGCCGCCCGCGTCGATCACGGCCGGGTTCGAGGGAGCGGATGTCGGACCGGAGCCTCCAGCTGTTGTCGCGGTGACCGTGAAGGTGTATGTGCCGCGCTTCAGCCCACCGACCACCACCGAAGTGGCGCTGCCCGGCGCGGTCAGCGCTACGGGACCCGGCGAGGCGGCAATCGTGTAGCTCGTTACCGGTGTGCTCGGGTCGCTTGTGGCTGCCGTCCAGTTCACCGTGGCGTAGCCGAATCCAGCGCTTGCCCTGACGTCGGTGGGCGCCGTGGTCGGCAGCGGTGGCGGTCCGTAAGGCGTCACCGCGTTGGACGGTGCCGAAGGCGGCCCCATGCCAAGTTGGTTGGTCGCGGTCACGGTGAACGTGTAGCTCGTGCCACTCTGCAGACCGCTGACCTCGGTCGAGGTCGCCGGCGGGTTACCCGAAACGGTGGTGACGCCGCCTCCCGGCGACGATGTGACGTTGTACTGCGTGATCGGGCGACCTTCAGCCGAAGGAGCATTCCAGCTGACCGTCGCCGAGCGGAGGCCTGCGGTCGCGCTCACCTGGGTCGGCGGGTCGGGCACCGCTCCGGGCATTACGGCGTTGGATGGGTCCGAGGCATCGCCGGAGCCAACCGGGTTGGTGGCGACCACGGTGAAGGTATATGTCTGACCGTTGATGAGCCCGGTTATGGTCGCGCTGCTTACGCTACCGCTCACCTGCACGCTCTGGCCACCGGGCGCCGCAGTCACGGTGTAGCCGGTGATGGCGCGTCCGCCGTCAACCGGCGGTGTCCAGCTTACGGTCGCCGAGGCATTTCCAAAGGTCGCCGCAACATCGGTGGCTCGCCCGGGCGCGGTGATCGGCGATTCGGCGAACATCAGCACGTTCTCGGCGGCTGGTGCCTGGGGGGACCGCACGACTTCCTGGAAGTCGGCGCTCAGTCCGGCGCCGAGCGAGTTCATGGCATCGCCGGTGAATACCTGGCTGCTGTCCTCATCCACCGTCGTCGTCACGCCGTTGGTGTCGGTGTGCCTGAAAGAGAGGATGACGCGAATGTTGTCGACCGTCGTGCTGTTGTTGTTGGTAACGGTGCCGCAGACATGTGCGCTGTCGACAACGTCAGGGCAATCGTGCCGCAGGACGGTGAAGAGATGGTCTGAGGGCGTCAGGGGGTCGGTCGCCGTAACCGGGTTCTGCGGATCGAGGACCGAGCCGCTGTAGCCATCCGGCTCCGGGAAGATCTCCTGGTAAGGCGTTGTCTGGTTCGCATCCAGGATGTCGGCCCCCATTTCCCAGACATGGACCGTCTCTGCGCTCGGACCCCTCGCCCAGTTGACGGTGTAGTGGACGTCGATAAGTCCGGCGCGGCGGGCGGTCTCGTTGTTGAAGACCTCGCCGCCCAGGTGAACGTAATTGACTGGGCCCATGTTTTCGATCCATTCCCAGTGAGAGGCGACGCTGACGCTCGGTGCGGCGGCGACCGCGAAGACCGGGGCGTGCGGCAGTCCGGGCAGCAGCAGGGCAACGCCAAGAGGCGCGAGGCAGCGCCGGAAGACACGCGAGAGTAGCGCGGTGCGCACTGCGGCTAAGTCTCAGGGAGCCCACAGGTCAGGGCAAGGACTCTTGGGCCGAATCGCTAGGCAGCCGGCTTTGCCCGAAGGGGCAGGGGTTGGCGCGCTTAGGGCAGGACCGGATCGAGGTAGGCGTCCAGCGCCGCTTGCCAGGAGCGCAGCGGTGGCAGTCCGGTGCTGGACCAGCGCACGCTGGTGAGGGCGCTGTTGGCCGGGCGCGGGGCGGGCCTGGCCGCCTCCGCGGTGCTGATCGGCTTGACCTCGACATGGCCACGCACGATTGCAAGCGCGAACTCATAGCGGCTGCATGCGCCCTGGTTGACGAGGTGGAACAGACCACGGGCCGGCGTCGCGATCAGGGCGCCGATCATCCTCGCCAGGTCGGCGGTCGAGGTGGGGCTGCCGACCTGGTCGGCCACCACCCGCAGGCGCCCGCCCCGTTCAGCTGCCTGCAAGATCGACTTGACGAAGTTCTTGCCGTGATGCCCGTAAAGCCAGGCCGTCCTCAGCACGCAGGCGTCGGCGTCCGATTGCAACACACGTCGCTCTCCCTCGAGTTTCGACCGGGCGTAGACGCTGAGCGGGTTGGGCCTGTCGTCCTCGTCGTAGGGCGCGCCTTTGCGACCGTCGAAAACGTAGTCGCTGCTGATATGGATCAGCCTGGAAGAAGTCTCCACGGCCGCCGCCGCCAGGTTTCCCGGGCCTTCGGCGTTCACTGCCATCGCGCCCGTCTCCTGCGTTTCGGCACCGTCGACATCGTTGAAGGCGGCTGCGTTGATGATCAGGTCAGGCCGAAAGCCGCTGACCGCCGCCAGGACGGATGCCCGGTCGGCAATGTCAAGCGCGTGATGGTCGAGAGCCCTGAGTTCGTGACCCGTCAGCGTGGCCTGCAGGTCATGGCCCAGCTGGCCTCCGGCGCCGGTGATTAGAAGTCGCAACCTACCGCGGGAGGGCGTTTGCCGGGAGCCCCTTGTAGTTTTTCTGGTAGTAGTCCCAGAACTCGGGCGACTTGCGCGCCTTCCACCACGCCTCGTGCGTCCGGTACCAATCGACGGTCAGCTTCATGCCCTGCGCGAAGCGCAGCTTCGGCTCCCATCCGAGGCCGCGCACGCGCCGGAAGTCGAGCGCATAACGATAGTCGTGACCGGGCCGATCCTTGACGAAGTGCTTGAGAGATCCGGGCTTCCCCGCCAGCTTGAGGATGGTGTCAGCCACCTGAATGCCACTGGTCTCCTGGCCGGCACCGAGGTTGTAGACGCGCCCTGTTTCCCCTTTCCAGAGCACGCGCGCGATGCCCTCGACATGGTCATCGACGTACAGGTAGTCGCGCACCGCGCTGCCGTCGCCGTAGATCGGGAGCGGAAGGTCCTGGAGCGCATTGGTGATGAAGAGGGGGATGATCTTCTCCGGAAACTGGAAGGGCCCGTAGGTATTGGAACCGCGGGTGACGAGTGTCGGCAGCCCGAAGCTGACGTGGTAGGCGTGGACCAGCATCTCGGCACCCGCCTTGGTGGCGGAGTAGGGACTGCGCGGCAGGATGACATCTTCCTCGCGGCTGTGCCCGTCCTTCACGTGGCCGTAGACCTCGTCCGTGCTCACCTGCAGGAAGCGCTGGTGCTTGTACTTTTTGGCCGCTTCCAGCAGGACGTAGGTGCCGTAGACATCGGTCTGTACGAAAGCTCCGGCGCTCAGGAGCGACCGGTCGACATGGGATTCAGCGGCGAAGTTTATCGTGGCGTCGGCATTCCGAGCGACCGCGTCCACGGCCGCGGCGTCGCAAATGTCTCCATGTACGAACCGCAGCCGCGGATCGTCTCGGGACGTGCCCAGGTTCTCCTCGCTCCCGGCGTAGGTCAGCTTGTCCAGCACCGTTATCTTGACCTCGTCGTCCTCGCGCAGACGCTGGCGGACGAAGGCCGAGCCGATGAAGCCGGCTCCCCCGGTCACGAGCAGGTGGCGCAGCCGCAGACTCATGACCTGATTATGGTTTGTTCGCTCCGTGCTTGCGCACGAAGTCGTTGACCGCGTAGTAGGCGTCGATCGACTCGCCGGCGTCGCCCCAGAAGCCTTTGAGGACCTCGTGCTCCATCATCCCCTCGGAGATGAACCAGTTGTTGACGTCGGTGATCTCGAGCTCGCCGCGACCGGACGGCTTGAGCCTCGGAATCACCTCGAAGACACTGGCCGGATAGAAGTAGATCCCGGTCACCGCGAACTTGCTCGGCGGCCTGTCCGGCTTCTCCAGCACGCTGGTGATCTTGCCCTTCGCATCGAAGGCCGGCACGCCAAGGTGGCGCAGGTGTTCCTCCTCTTCGATCGCGGCCAGCAGTATCCTGCCGCCCCGCGGTTGGCTGCGGAATCGGTCCACCGCGCTCTTGATCGAGTGCTCGACGATGTTGTCGCCGAGCACGACGACCATCTGGTCGTCCTCGACGAAACGCTGGGCGAGTCCCAGCGCCTCGGCGATCCCTCCCGGCCGTTCCTGGTAGGCGTAGAAGAGTCGGTCGATGCCCCACTCGTGTCCGTTGCCGAGTAACCTGAGGAACTCGCCTGCGTGCGTTCCACCGGTGACGACCATGATCTCGGTGACGCCTGCGACGACGAGCGCCTCGATTGCGTAATTGACCATCGGCCGGTCAAAGATCGGCAGCAGGTGTTTGTTGGTGATCCGCGTTAGCGGATGCAACCGGCTCCCGGTGCCGCCGGCGAGGATGACACCCTTCACACTCGCACCGGGAAACGGAAGGCCGGATCCTTCAGGTAGTCGGAAAGCGAAGGGGCACCCCGATCGCGATCCGACAGCGTGGGCGCCGGGTTGGGCCACCGGATGCCGATCTCCGGATCGTTCCAGGCCACGGATCCCTCAGATTTCGGAGCGTAGTAGCCGCCGCACTTGTACTCGACGTCCGCCGACTCGGAGAGGGTGAGGAAGGCATGGCCGAACCCAACCGGTACGTACAGCTGATGCATCTTCTCGGCGTTCAACTCCTCCGCTACCCATTTGCCGAGGGTGGGCGATCCGGCCCGCAGGTCGACGGCGACGTCAAGGATACTGCCGAGCGTACAACGGATGAGCTTGCTCATCGGCGCCGTCATGTCCTGGAAGTGGATGCCGCGCAGCACCCCACGCACGGACCGCGAGTGATTGTCCTGGACGAACTCATCGGGGATCCCATGCTCGGCGTAACGCTGCCGGTGGTAGCTCTCCACGAAGAAGCCGCGCTCGTCACCGTGCAGGACGGGCTCTACCACCAGGACGCCATCCAGAGGCGTGCGGCGAACCGAGAAGCTCAGCGGAATCGCTCCTCCAGGGCCTGGCGGAGACCTTCCAGGGGAACCCGGATCTGGGTCATGTCGTCACGCGATCGCAGCGTGGCCGCCTGGTCGTTTTCAGTCTCGAAATCGATCGTGACCGCGTACGGGGTGCCGATTTCGTCCTGGCGCCGGTATCGCTTCCCGATCGATTGGGTGTCGTCGTACTCGGTTCGGAAATAGGGTCGCAGCTCATGGGCCAGGGTCCTGGCGCGGCTTGTGAGCGGCTCCTTCCGCGAGAGCGGCAGGATCGCGACCTGAACCGGCGCGACCGACGGGTGCAGGCGTAGGACGACGCGCTGCTCCCCCCGCACCTCCTCTTCAGCGTAGGCATCGATCAGCACCGTCAGCATGGTCCGGTCGACGCCTGCCGACGGTTCGACCACGTGCGGCAGGTAGCGCTCGCGCTTGATGTCGTCGAAGTAAGAGAGGTCCTTGCCTGATGCCTTCTGGTGGGCAGTGAGGTCGAAGTTACCGCGGGCCGCGATCCCTTCCAGCTCCGACCACCCGAATGGAAACTCGTACTCCACGTCGAAGGCGCCGGAGGCGTAGTGGGCCAGCTCGTCGGGCCGGTGCTGCCGCAGCCGCAGCTTGTTCTCGCGGACGCCGAGGCCGAGGTAGAAGCGGAAGCGCTCGTTCTTCCAGTAGTCGAGCCACTTCATCTCCTCGGCGGGTGGGACGAAAAATTCGAGCTCCATCTGCTCGAACTCCCGCAGCCGGAAGATCGAGTTGCCGGGGGTGATCTCGTTTCGAAACGCCTTCCCGATCTGGGCGATGCCGAAAGGCGGCCGCAGCCGCGTGGAGTTGAGCACATTGATGAAGTTGACGAAGATGCCCTGCGCCGTCTCCGGCCGCAGGTAGACCTGCGAGCTCGAGCCCTCGACCGGCCCGGCAAAGGTCTTGAACATGAGGTTGAACTGTCGCGGCTCCGTCCACTCTCCCCCATCGGTCACATGGCGCGGATCGGTCACCTGGTCTGCGCGGAAACGCTGATGGCACTTCTTACATTCGATCAGGGGGTCGGTGAAGTTCTCGACGTGACCCGAGGCAACCCAGGTCTGGGCATTCATGATGATGCCGGCGTCGATCCCGACCACGTCGTCGCGCAACTCGACCATCGCACGCCACCAGGCTCGCTTGATGTTGTTGCGCAGGGTGACCCCCAGCGGGCCGAAGTCCCAGATGCCCTGGATGCCGCCATAGATCTCGCTGGACTGGAAGAAGAAGCCACGGCGCTTGGCCAGCGAGATGAGCTTCTCCATCGGATTCTCCGACGGATTCTCCGACGGATTCTCCCTCCCCCCTTTTTGCTGGGGAGTGTCGATCGGATTCTCCCTCCCCCCTTTTTGCTGGGGAGTGTCGATCGGATTCTCCCTCCCCCCTTTTTGTGGGGGAGGGTCGGGGTGGGGGGTGTTTTGAGCCGTCGCCACTAGCGAATAGTACGGATAAAGTCGAGGCTCTTGAGATGGCGGTCCAGGTGGTACTCCAGCTGGGCCTCGAGAGTTTGCTCAACCT
>Ga0207416_1003911_pt1 | contig 13565 bp, 12 predicted proteins | sample PaiPotPPM11metaG_FD_184107 | JGI IMG/M metagenome (GOLD analysis project Ga0207416, IMG submission 184107) | Iron sulfur acid spring bacterial and archeal communities from Banff, Canada, to study Microbial Dark Matter (Phase II) - Paint Pots PPM... ...
CGCTCCAACCGAGCAGACGCCGGACGCAATTTGACCTCTTCCGTGTGGAGGCAGAGTCCTGGCAATCGGTTGGTCATCACAACGGCGTTTGATCGGCATAGGGGCAGCGGTTGCCCGCTGACCCCTGCCACACCACCGTGCGTACGGGTCCGTACACGGCGGTTCGAGAAGTTACGCCGTCACTCCTCGATCAACGAAGGAAGGCCGAGTGATTTGAAATAGGCATTGGAGAGACCTACAGAAAGGGCCTTGGCTTTAGCCATATACCAAGGGCCAAGTCCGCTTCCGGCTGTGTTTCGTGCCAGCCGCAAACGGACACCCAGTTCGAGTAGAGCCTCCCGGCGACGGCGGGGTGTTTTCCACTGACGCCACATTGCAGCCCTGAGTCTCAACCGAACCCAGCGAGTGAGTGCCAACAACACGTAGGGCGTTTCGCAGAACCCAAAATAGCCTCGCCAACCCCGCATGTATGGGGCAAGCTCCTCTATCGTTGTCTTCATGCTGACGCCTTTTGCACGGCGTGTGATCTCCCGGATTCGCTGCTTGAAGCGATCCAGGGCCTTTGGCGCGATGACGCGCTTGACCTCCGGACCGACAGTAAAGCTGAACCCGAGAAACTTCCGTTCCTGCGGTCGCGCTACCGCGCTCTTCGCCTCATTCACCTTGAGTTTGAGCTCTTGCATGATGAATCGCGTAACGCTCTCCATCACCCGTTGACCCGCCCGCTCGCTGCGAACATAAATATTGCAATCGTCCGCGTATCGAACAAAGCGATGCCCTCGGCGCTCTAACTCCCGGTCGAGTTCGTCGAGCACGAGATTGCTGAGCAGTGGCGAAAGTGGCCCTCCTTGGGGAGTGTCCTCCACGCTCGGACCGACCAAGCCATTTTCCATCACTCCGGCATTCAAGAACGCCCGAATGAGTTTCAACAGCCGCTTGTCTCCGACTCGTTTGGCGATCTGACCCATCAATTTATCGTGATTGACTCGATCAAAGAATTTCTCCAAATCGAGATCAACGCACCAGCCGTGGCCTTCGGCGATATATTGCTGCGCCTGTGCCACTGCTTGATGAGCCGACCGTCTCGGTCGGAACCCGTAGCTGTGTTCGGAAAACGTCCCGTCCCACTGCCTCTGTAGAACCTGCATCACCGCTTGCTGGATCAATCGATCCAGCACCGTTGGGATGCCGAGCTTGCGCACCCCTCCATCCGGCTTGGGGATTTCTACTCGCCTCACCGGATTCGGTTCATAGGTTCCATTCAGCAGTCGTTCCCGGACGGCTGGCCAGTGTTGCTTCAGGTAGTCGGCGATGTCACCGACAGTCATCCCGTCGATGCCCGCACTGCCCTTATTGGCTTTCACCCGTCGCAATGCTTCTTCCATGTTCTCTCGATCACATATCTCCTCCATCAGTCGAGTTGTTCCAGCTGGGCGTTCGGGTTCATGGATCGTCGACAGCGATTCAGTCTCTTCTCTGCCCGCTTCGCGGGCTTCACCCGCTGGCGTGACCGAAAAGTTCAGTTCAATCTGAGTATTCTGCTGCATGTCGCTCCTGAGATTCATGTCCTACTTGCCTTTCTTCTCGTTCGGGCCTTCAACCATCGTTTCCGGTTCGGCCTATCTGTTGACTCCGCCTTTCGGCTTTGGAGTGCCTCAATAGCCTTGCCGACGACATGGCCTACTATGCCCTCTGCTGACTTCTTCCCTGCGGTCAGACTGTCTTGCGGCAGTCTCAGTCGCCGAAACGACACAGAGCAGATCTCCCGGGGTAAGTTCAACCGCCTTCTGCGCACCGTCGCCGGATCTACGCTTCGCGCCCTTGATGGATATGGGCTTCGCGGTAAGTTGCCCGCTCGCCCGACGCTAACGCCTTGTATCCGATTTTTGTCCATCGACTCGCGCATTTGCTCCACGCTTCCTTCAGACCCCGCCTCACGGCGATAGCCCTTGCGTCATCGCTAACCCTTACCTCCATCAGGTCGGGTAGAGGATTTGCACCTCCAAGCTGTTGAACATGCCCGGCGCACAACTAAGCCGCTTGCGCGGCGGATGCTGCTGTACTGGTTGGACAGTCGATAGTTGGGGGTAGCGTGTGGGTCACAAGGAGGATTCCCCTGTGACCCATCTTCGCCAGTTGATGCTCGACGAACTTCAGCGCCGTAACTACTCTCCGAACACCGTGCGTTCTTACGTCCACGCGGTTGAGGACTTCGCCAGGTATTTCCGCCGTCCGCCGGAGCAGCTTGGACCGAACCATGTACGCGAGTACCAAGTCCATCTGTTTCGTGATCGCAAGCTGTCTCCACGCACCATCGAAGGACGGACTGCAGCGTTGCGGTTCCTGTTCGTCAAGACACTGCGCCGGCCTTACCTGCCCGATGCGATCCCGTTCCCGAAGCAGCACAAGCGTCTGCCAACCGTGCTCAGCCAGGAAGAAGTCGCCCGGCTGATCGACGCGACTGGCAACCTGATGCATCGTGCGATAGTGATGACGCTCTATGCGACCGGCGTACGCCGGGCCGAGCTGTGCCGGCTGAAGGTAGCCGACATCGACAGCGGGCGGATGGTGCTTCACATCCAGCAAGGCAAGGGTGGTCGCGACCGAGATGTCCCCTTGAGCCCGAAGCTGTTGCACACCTTGCGCGAGTACTGGCGTTGGATGAAGCCGAGGACCTACCTCTTTCCGGGTATGGAGAACAACTGGCGGGCCGACGTGCCAGTCACCACGAAGGTCGCCTGGATTGCTGTGACCGAGGCAGCGAAGGCTGCGGGGATTACCAAGCGAGTTTCGCCCCACACCTTGCGGCATAGCTTCGCAACCCACCTACTTGAGGCTGGCGCGGATCTTCGCACCATTCAGATGCTGCTCGGACATGCAAGCTGGCCGACACGACGGTCTATCTGCATCTATCGCGTCGGCACCTGCAAGCTGTCGCCAGTCCGCTGGAGTCGCTCACGGTTTCGACAACGAACGAGGCGAAGCATTCGAGGAGACGCGTGAAGGGATGAGCCGGCCCACCCTTGAGGTGGCCGACATTCTGCGTGCTTCCGGCAGCAGCTTCCTCAACCGGCATGGATCGCATCTTCCCTTCCAGCACCGCAAGGTGATGGACGCCATCATCCGTTGCCGCACGGCTGCGCTCGGTGGCCATCGCGATCGATGCTCCAGCTGCGGACATCAGGCCATCTCCTATAACTCCTGCCGCAACCGGCACTGCCCCAAGTGCCAAGGGAAAGCACGCGCCAAGTGGCTGGCCGCGTTCGGCCGAGTTGTTGCCCGTGCCGTACTTTCACGTCGTCTTTACGCTGCCGCATGAGCTTTCTGCACTCGTGCTGCAGAACAAGAGACTGCTCTACGATTTGCTCTTCCGCACCAGTGCCGCAACGTTACTCGAAGTCGCTCGCGACCCGAAGCATCTTGGCGCCGACATCGGCCTGCTCAGTGTGCTGCATACTTGGGGACAGAACCTCCAGCATCATCCCCACGTCCATTGCGTCGTGCCGGCCGGTGGGCTCGCACTCGATGGGTCTCGATGGGTCGCTGCCTCATCACGCTTCTTCCTGCCTGTCCGGGTTCTCAGCCGAGTCTTCCGCGGCAAGTTCACCGCGGAACTCAAGCAGCTTCTGCTCCAAGGCAAGCTGCAGTTTCATGGCTCGCTCCAGGAACTTGCAACCCCGGAACCCTTCCAGCGATTCCTGCGACAGCTCTTCTCGAAGGAATGGGTCGTCTATGCCAAGCCGCCGTTCGGCGGGGCCGAACACATCCTCAACTACCTGGCCCGCTACACCCACCGCGTCGCCATCTCCAACCATCGCCTGGTCAGCTTCAACGACGGTCACGTCTCCTTCCGCTGGAAGGACTACGCAGCCGGCAGCAAGCAGAAGATCATGACCGTCGCAGCCGACGAGTTCCTGCGACGCTTCCTCATCCACGTCCTGCCCAAGGGACTCGTTCGCATCCGCCACTTCGGCATCTTCGCCAACCGTAAACGGTCCGCATCGCTGTTGTGTTGCCGCTTCTTGCTCAAGGCCGTTGCACCGCCACCACAGCCTGCACCCACAGCTCAGATCAAGTGTCCGCTGTGCTCAGAGCTCATGCTCGTCGTCGAACGAATCACCAGTCATCAGCTTCTGTCTATGCAGACCATCTCACCGTCCAGGCCTCGTCTCGATAGCTCCTGACCCGACATGACCGACACCGCCATCAACCCGGTCGCCCCATGGACTGCTCACGCACGCAGCGCATCGTCGCGCTCACTCGCACCGAAACCACTCCAAAACCGCCCAGTTTCAATCGCCGAACAGAGCCGTCCTGTTGTCATGTCTCAGCCCCTACCGCTTTCGAGACCGTGCAGAACCAAGGAAAAGACGATGTCCCAGCCGGGATAGGCTATTCAAATCCCATAGCCCCTCACCGCATCCCCCGCCCCAGCGGCTTCCTTCAAACGGCCCTATCAAAACTGCCCCGTGAGACTGCCCCGCAGATCCAGCTTCGTCCACGGGGCAGCCCTGATAGGGTCCTAACGTTTATGAGGACTGATTCCTTCCCTCGCGGGCTTGCAGAATCGGTCACACCAAATTTGCTTTGGCTCGAGTCCACCGGAGATGAGAATACACTTCTTTCCCACCTGATTGAATGGGGCTTGCCGTACTCAGGTAGAGATTGTCGCCATCAATCCGAACGACCCGAGGCTGCGTCTGGCCGATCCAGTTCGGAAAGAGGGACACGAACATGGAATGTTTCAGCGTCTTCGCCTCTTCATCCACGTAGAACTCGCCGCTATAGGCGATGTAGGTGGTCGCTTCCTGCTCGTACTCGTGACCCGTACCTTTGAACCAATCTCCGGAAGCAAACGGCTTTCGGTTCGGCTTGCTCAGTTGCGCAGACATGTAGCCGTCCGGCGTGTACATGATGATCCCCATGGGCTCTTCCGTCATCGGGTATAACGAGGGAGAGCCATCCACTGGGCGCTCCTCGTAGGAAATGAGCTTCCATGCTCCAATCAGTTGTTCGCGAAGTCCTTTAGCCATCGCATTTGCTCCTCTTCATTGGGTTAGGAAGCCTTGAGGGCGCCATTGTCGATAGGGACGACCTGCCCCGAGATGGATTTGCCTGCGTCGGAGGCAAGGAAAACGCACAGAGATGCGATGTCTTTCGGATCGACGAACTGCTTGATCGTTTGAACGCTGAGCATGGACGCTCTTTCTTCTTCCACGCTCTTGCCTGTTGCTTTTGCGCGGCCTGCCAGGACTTTTTCGATCCGCTGGCCTCCAACGGCTCCTGGTGCAATCGCGTTCGAACGAATGTTGTGGTCCCCTAACTCGATGGCAAGCGTCTTCGCGAAGCCGATCAGGCCAGCCTTGGCCACGTTGTACGGACTGCGGTTGGGGTAACCGAAGCGTCCTCCAAGAGAGGACATCGTAATGATGCATCCCGCCGAAGACTTCTTGAGGTGTGGAATGGCCAGGCGCGTCACGTTGAAGGTGCCGACCAGATTAACAGTCATTACTTCTTCCCATTTGTCTGGATCCATCTCTTCAACAGGAGCGGTAGGGCCGGCTATGCCCGCGTTGTTCACCAGCACGTCGAGACCACCTAACGTCTCGACGGCTGCCGGAACCATCCGCTCGATATCAGAGCGCTTCCCGTTGTTGCACAAGGTCGCAAACAGGCCTGGGATCTCTGTTTTCGCGGCATCGATCGTATGCTGATTGATATCCGTTATGAACACAGCAGCTCCGGCTGCCGAGAATGCGCGAGCAATCTCAAGACCGATCCCGGACGCCGCAGCTGTTATGAGTACCTTTTGCGCCATGACTGCTCCTTCTCGTACACCCGGCACACTACACGTTCATCGTCGGAGTCAGGGCGTTCTTTTCCTCACGAGGGTAGCTGCCCAGTGCGAAGCAGACCAACACGGCCACAACCAGCGCCACCATGACGATTCCAAGCGGTGTTTTGTATGATCTCCATGCATCGAATCCGATGGCAATCAGGTAGCGTCCGGTGGCATTGCCGAGCGTATAGGCGCCAAACATGCAGCCGTAGATCTCTGCCATGGATCGCATGCCAAAGTAGCGGCTGACGAGGTAGGGCATCAGGTCGCCCTCAGCACCGGCCGCAAGACCGAGCAGTAGCGCGGCAGGCGCGGCCAGGTGAACACCGAAGCCGCTCCACAGGATGGCGACCGCGATGGCTGCTCCGGCGAATATGGCGGCCATCACGTAGGGGCCGAAGAAGCGATCGACCAGGTAGCCATTGGCGATCCGTCCGACGACGATCGCGACTCCGAAGAGCGAAGCAGCAAATGCAGCCGAGGATCCGGATACACCGGAGTCTGTGAGCAGGGGCACGACATGGGAGTTCGTTCCTGTGACACATGCGGCCACAACGAAGAAGATACCCGCGAGCAGCCAAAAGTTTCGTGTACGGAGAGCCTGCCAGACGGTGATGCCGGTTGCTTCCTCGGCGATAGCCGCCCGCGCACCGCTCGGGGCAATGTCATCGGCAGCGAGCCCCATCTCCCGTGGACTCGCTCGAAGAAACAGCCAAACCGCCGGAACTGCAACAACGAGGCAGAATCCCGCAATGCCCAGGTATGCCACTCGCCAGCCATAACGCTCGATCAGCGTTTGCGCAATAGGCATGATGACGAATGTCCCGAGACCCACACCGGCAGTGGCGAAACCGAGTGCTGTGCCGCGCCGCCTATCGAACCAATTAGCGACCACGCGGGAATAGGTGACCGGAGTCGTGCCAACTCCGAGCAAACCGATCAGGGCAAACAGGACATAGAAATGCCAGAGCGGGGGCGGCAGAAAATAAATCGCCACGAGGCAGCCGATCACCGCGAGATGCGATCCGATGATGACGGTTCGCGCACCATGACGGTCAACCAGACGGCCGGCTACCGGGGCGGAGATCAGCACCATCAGATCGATCAGCGATATTGCAAGGGCGATGGAGCCACGGCTGGCGTGGAATTCGGTTGCGAGAGGTTTGACAAAGATGCCGAACGTATAAACGACAACCGGGCCGATTCCGCAAGCACTGCCCAGGGCAGAAACCAGTACGACCCAGTAGCCGTAAAACACCCGGGCTCGGGCGTGATGTGGCGGTGCGGAGCTCATGCCAGAGCCGAGTTCGGTACCTGAGGAAAGAGGCATGGATTTGGTCTGACAACACTATCTGATTCGGGCCATGATTGAAAGGGGTATGAAGTTCACAGCAGCGTTTATTGATGCTGGTTGCCGAGTGTCAACGAGCGCGTCATCGCCAATTCGCTCTTCAACGCCGGATTAGTACCGACAAGTCTTAGTGCAAGTCGGCTTCTCGCCGGTGATCAGTTAACGGACGAAAGCGCGTTTATTAGGGACAAACGGATTTGTGTCTGACTCAATTTGCGGCATTGCCAGAAAGCGCTGATGATGGAAGCATGATCTTCTATTTCACTCGCCATCCGCAGCAGCCACATGTGCACATGAAAGTTAGGGGCCTCGTAGAGGACGTAGACATTGCACCTGCTTTTACAAGTGGCGCGAGAATGTTCCAGAACCTTGACGCGTTCGTTGAACAAGCACGGATTTCGGGCCTGAGTGATGAGAGCTTGGATGAGGTTCGCGTGTTTGCCTACAGCTCAGATGGACGAGGAGAGGCGAAGTCGGAGGATATCGAAATTTCAATTGAGCAACTGCACTCAATGGGATTCTCGCTCGAGCACGGGAGAGAGAGACAATTCGTCGTGAGCTGTGAAGGACAGGAACGCCCCGACGGCAAAAAGGCAATGCTGATCACAGCCAAGGAGCGTGACCCGCTTCCAGTCACCATGCCAGAGGAGAAAACAAGGCCAATGCTCCTTTCAAGGCTGAATGAGAAGCTATACATGATCGAACGTACGATCAATGATCTTCATCATCCTGGCTTCGGCCCGAACCTGCCCGCCAAAGCCACCGTTAGCGAGATCGATTTGGACATCCTTCTGAGTTGAGTCACAAAAGCGGGTGGCGAGAGGACGAACTCACTAGTGAGCCGGGATAAGTAACGGTAAGTCGGCATTGCGCATGGAATGGTTGGCTGACTAGCCCTAAGCAGATCGAATCCGGCAAGCGCACGTGGGTGCGGCGGCGACCGGTTCCGGTGTGCGATCGGTGTGCGGACCCATGCCAACAGTGGCTAAGTCCCCCGTCGGAGCTAGTGTCTTAGACCGGTTCCGTATGGCGGCTTTTGGGTGACCTAGGTGGATTGGCCGGAATGAAAAAACCATCTATGGAATCCGCGCCCGTAACCCGCGGATCAGGCGATCGCGCTACTCCCGCTCGATTACCGCCGATAGCTATAACGGTTCCCGCGATACGCTTTCGGTGCGCGAGGAGCGGGGACTTCAAAGCCAGATGCACGCATTTCACTGTTGCTGAAGAAGAGCTCGTTCTCCTCGATTCGGATCACTGCTCGAGTTGCCAATGAAGTAGCCGCCTCATCCAGCGAAGCCCTGACCTTCGAGCCCAATCGTCCAAAACCTAACCGAGCCCGCGCCAGCCGAAAGACTTCTTCCTTACCACTGACTCCGGCCTGTAATGCCTCAATAACCGCCAACTCGGCAGCGTTTACAGCAACCTTTTGCTTGGGCGCGACGGACGCGGGGGGCGCTGGCGCGGAAGTCTCCGGAGGCAAGCTCGAATCCATGTCGATGTCCGAGTTTTCTGGCGCTTCTAGTGCGGCCAATACCCGTGAGACTTGGGATGAAGAGTTTTCGCGCCAACTTCGATAAGGAATCCGCAGTACGCGCCAACCGGCGCGTTCCAGCACCTCCTCGCGCTCAATATCCTCAATCTTTAGCTCGCCGTGTTCATCAAGGTGTACTCACTCGCCATCGCATTCGATAGCGAGTCTGCTGTCGTCCTCAGACGCAACGATGTCTATGAAGTACCCGCAGCACGGATACTGAGCACGAACCTTGATGTCACGCCCCTCAACCCCTGCCAAGGCAGTCATCACTTGCTGTTCGAAGCCTGAGTCGGCTTTGGCCAACTGAGCTTGAAGCGAGCAATCTTCTGGCCGGCGCTTTTCCTTTACCCCCGCACAATGGTTAAGCCAGTCCTTGATGGCGCCCTTCCATCGGCCATCCCAAAATCTCCTATATCGGCGGAGTGAAAGATGTGCACTTCATCGCGAGGACGGGTAAATGCTACATTCAGCATGCCCTGAATATGTGCACGGTCTGCCTGACGGGACGATAGCTGCTCCCTGGTCATTCCGTTGCCGTCGTAGGAGAGCGAATAAAGAATGACGTCACGCTCATCTCCCTGAAAGCCATCGGGATTCACGACCACGAGTTGGTGTGCACTCGTAATTTCATCGTCAACCTCTTCTGCGACCATTTCGTTGACCAGTTGCATCTGCTGCTCAAACAGGCAAACAACGCCAAAAGAAGCCTGTGAATAGGCCGGATGCGACAGGAGTTTTTTCAGGTGATCCACGAGCACCCGTGCTTCAACCTCGTTCTCCTGCGTTCCCGGTTTGACCCGTCCCTCTACCCGGTGTAGCGACACTGCGGGCGTATCTGGGTCACCGTAGCGGCGATCCTCGGCATCACGCATGATCCTAAGTTTGTCGTCGTACCAACGATGGTTTGAAAAATCGATGATGTCCGGTACGCTGCGATAATGTTCGTTGAGATACGCTCGCTCGTCCATTCGGATGGAGGCCAACTGGAGCAGATCGACGGTTGCGGGGTTGAACCACCGCTCCGGGTCAAGAGCATCGAGACCAAATTGTGCCCATGCTTGAGCGGAAACCTGCCCTGAAGTGAAGGCGAACCGTTGAGCCCGCATCTGCCTCGAATCGCCCGCAACTACCGCTTGGGTAGCGCGATAGAGGACCGGTGTCATCGAGGGCAGATCGCACTGAGACGCTTCGTCGATGATCACCACATCGAAGAGACCTGACGTGCAGGGAAACAATCTAGCTACATCGTCGGGTGTCACAATCCAGCATGGCAGAATCTTTAGCAACATCGCGCATCGTTCGGGCTCGCTTTTCAGCTTGTCGAAGATTCGAAAGTCACGCGCGTTCGTTTCATTCCGTCCGAGCAGCTTCGCAAATTCGCGCAACTGAAGCCGTTCGGCCTTGTTCGCAGTGCTCACCCGGTGGTCGGCGGAATCACGCAGCAAATTGGCCGCTTTGTCTTTGAGGGCCTCGCGCAGGTTGGCAAGGGATTCACTGACCGCGTCGGATCGCACCTTCGCGTGGCGTTCAGCACGATAAAGGTGTCGTTTAAGCTTCAATCCAGCCCACAACCGTGAGAAGGCGCCAGGGGCATTGAGAACGTCAATATCCGCTTTGGCTATCACGTGTTCGGCTTTTAATGCGCTTCTGAGTGCTTCTTCAGCTGCTACCCGGGCGTCGACCACGCTCTGGTGCTGCTGCTGTTGTCGCTCCAACGCGAGGCGAGTCTCGTCTGTTGAGCGCTCCTTTTGGATGGATTCAAGCCGATCGCTCAGTTGCTTCTTCGAATCCTTATCTCGACGGAGGAGTGTCATTGGCAACTGGGCCAACTCAAGTCCTCGCAAAAGTTCATCTACAACCTGAAGCGCCTTGTCCTTCTGAGATGTGATGAGAACCTTTTTGCCCTGCGCAACGAGGTGGCAAGCAAGGTTGGCGATGGTAAGTGACTTGCCAGTACCGGGAGGGCCCTCCACAACCGTGATTCGAGATTTTGGATCATCGACCAGATAAGCGACTTGTCTTTGGCTCGGATTTGATGAAAATGGGAAAAACGTCTTTGCGTTACGAGGGAATGCGTCACTCGTCGGCTCTGGAGGGCGCTTGCCGATCATCCATCCGAGGGATGACTGGGCAACATCATTGATGTCGGCTTTGCCAATAGCCTCAAGATCGCTCACCAGAAAGTAGCTAGTCTTCGGCGCGATAAACAGTGCCCCAACGTCCAAAATCTGGAGTGGTGTCGCACGCGACGGCATCCGCGGGGACGATGTAAGGCTACCGTCAAGTGCCGCGTTGCAAACCACATGTAGTTCGCGAACAACCGAGTCGCAGAATGAACGCAGTGCGGGTGCGGTGAGCGGCAAGTCCAAAGACTTTTCGATGAGTGCTGCGAGAGCCTGCTCCCGCGTACCGGGATCATGCTCGCTACGAAACGGCAGCGAGTTGAATCGAGGCGCGTCCTCCGAAAGGGAAACGCATAGGGTGCCGCCCTCCGCCGTTATAGAAACAGGAATAGTCAAAAGCGGCGCGCGGTACACAATCCCGTTGGCTTGGCCAACGACGTAAGGATAGCCATACTGCAACTCACGCTCATACGGATTCAGTTTGAGCGTTGCCATCATCTTCTGGACGCTGGCATGTACCCCGGAGTCACTGGCAATCCGTAACATGCCAGCTCCCATGAGCAAGGTCTCCTTGCCGGGCTCCAGCCAAGAAAACTCGTGGCTGCGGGTATTGGCCGTAGTCCATCTGACGTACGCGGACGAGGCCGTCCTTTGCGTTTTCAGCAGTGCTGCATAAGCACCGGTCAACGCTTCGACAAGACCTGTCTGGAATTCTGGGCGTGGCTCGTCGGTCGTGACGGTAACTTTAGATTCGTTCATGTGCCTGCGCTACGGTTTCTCACCAGAAATCCATGCCTTCTCGGAGTTTGAAAGCTGATTGAAGACCCGTTGCGTGGCTCCGACTAGTGGCCCAGTGGGTATTAGTCGACTCGCAAAACTCAGGTTGTGACACAAGCATAACGCCCACAACCCACACATAACAACGGCGAAGATGCATGCTCTCCGCCGAATTTCCACTTTGGGCTCCGGTGCCTCATTAATTGCAGTAAAACCCCACCCTTGATACACCTGCAGCTCTGATTCCTGACAACTCTTCAACCGGCCGATTTTGGTCGGTTGGCAACTGAAAGGAACAAACGATGGCATCCGCCTCGGTAATCGGGCAGCAAGAAGTTCGAAGATTCTCAACAAGGTTGACCGATTCTTCTCAAATCGCCTCACTCATGTCTTTATAGATCTCGTTCAGAGCCGGCGCCAGCCCTTCGCATTGGCAAAGAACCGTACAATTGAACGTGCTGAGCGGAACAACCAGCCGCCGTAAGAAGCGAGAACATCCATGTCGCCGACTGAAGCAGTAACCCGCCAGCACTCATCCACCGGCCCAGCATCGCCGCAACTGCCTGAGCCGCCCCACGCTGAGCGTGTCCGGACCCTCTTGTCGCTTGTGCCGGTCGCCAACCTCTCTACGCTGTCCCGTAAGCATCCCGGATTCCCCTTCGGTTCCCTGATGCCGTTCGCGCTTGACTCGGCAGGTCGGCCCATCTTCCTTATAAGCAATATGGCCATGCACACGCAGAATCTGAAGGCTGATCCGCGATGCAGCCTTTTCGTTACGCAGGTGACCGCCGATAGCGACCCACTGGGGTCAGCCCGAGCGACGCTCGTCGGAAACGCCGAGCCGGCGCCAGAAGACGACCTGGCTTCTGTCCGCGAGATATACCTCGCTCGCCACGAGAACAGCCGCTACTGGGTTGACTTCGCAGACTTCAGCTTCTTCAGGCTCGAACCTGTCGATATCTACTATGTAGGTGGCTTCGGCGTGATGGGCTGGGTCGAGGCCCGGGATTACGAGCACGCAACCCCAGACCCGTTGGCCGAGACCGCGCCCGGCATCCTCGCTCACATGAACACCGATCATGTCGATGCGATGGTCTTGCTGGCGAAGTCCCAAGCTGGGATCGAAGCGATCGAGGCGACAATGACCTCGGTTGATCGACTCGGCTTTACTCTTCGCTTGAAGACCAGCGAGGGCGTCAAGGGCACTCGCATCAACTTTCCCCGCGAGGTCGCTACGCCCCAGGATACACGTGCGGTCCTGGTCGAAATGGTAAAGCTGGCGCGGTAGCTACCCGCCGCAGCTGCCGGGGCAGCTCCGATAGGGATCTATCGTTTCTCTTCAGGAGCCCTACGTGAGGACTCCGGGCCGGAGTTGTGGCTACTGATCCGGCATCAGCCAGCCCGGGCCGTATCGGCGCGTGTTTAGCGATTCGCGCGTTTGCCGGTGTGCGAACAGTGTGCCGGCAAAGTCGGAGGGAGCCGCTAGCGCAACGCGGTCGGGAAGGTCGCCACCCATCCTGCCAATGCCCGACAGACTTCTCTAGCAAACACGAGCCCACATCTCGCATACAAACGCAGTCCAAAGGCGAATCTGCGCAGCGTTCTGGAAGCAATGGAGTAAATCAGTCACCGCCGATTCGAGTGCATGCCAATGCCCGGGAACATGATTGTTCCGGGCACGGGCAACGGTTGCGGTGCCAATCCTCTGAAGAAGGCGCTCACTCGTTATACGCTCAATCCCGGACCCTGCGGCGTTTTCGAGGAGTGATCCGGAGAATCGAGCATGATCCAAGCTCAATGAGTGAGAAGCGCTGTTAACTGGCCAATCTCTGCCCGTTTTCATGGTGCTTGGAGTTTACGTGTCTCGGCGAGGATCTTGGTAAGGCGGTTGGAGAGCCGGTCGAGGGTGTTGCGTGCGGTGCCGCTGAGCAGAGAGCG
>Ga0207416_1003912_pt1 | contig 13559 bp, 9 predicted proteins | sample PaiPotPPM11metaG_FD_184107 | JGI IMG/M metagenome (GOLD analysis project Ga0207416, IMG submission 184107) | Iron sulfur acid spring bacterial and archeal communities from Banff, Canada, to study Microbial Dark Matter (Phase II) - Paint Pots PPM... ...
GCACTCTATGAAGCTGGGATTTTGAAGAGGGATTAAGCGAATTTCCTAGTATGATGTTTCGTATTATCATCCTTTTATAACTTTTTTATAAAATTTCTAAAAAGGGGAAGGATTTCTAGACTATTAGCCTTAGACCCTAACAGTGACGTCTTGGAGTTTATTGCATTCTAAATAATGTTTCACTGCCTTTGCAATATAACTAGTCATGGTCCTGTCGTCTAGGCTGGCTGCCTTTCTTGCTTGTTCCACTAACGGCCGCGATATATTCATAGTAACCATTATTTTATCGCCTTTAATCGGTTTATGCTGTCTTCGTAATTTGTCTAATTGCTGACGCATATCAAAAATATCAATAATTTGCTATATAAACATATAGGCGTCCGCTGTAGTGCCTATATAGGAATATTTATTACTCCGTTGTTTAATATACTATAGAGTACAGACAAATTGTCGGTAAGGATTGTTGAAGAGAGATTTGTAACGCCTTTGACTTGTAGTCGTTGCAAATATGCCTGGAATTATTCAGGTAGGAACACCTACGTGGCTACGTGTCCATATTGCAGAACCAAGTTGTCAATATCGAAAAACAGAAGAAAAGTCCTACAGACTGGTGATTCTCCAGAGCCCCCAGTCTGTAGTTGCAGAGTCACGCAAACCAAATGGATCTGATTCCAACGGTTAAGTCATTAATCGATCCTCGGGAATTTAAAGACTTCGATGTCTACGAGTGCCTATGCCCTTGTAATGAGTGTACTGGCTCGTATAGCGGCCTAGGTGTTAAGGTTCGTTGTAACTGTAGCTGCCACAATCGGGGTGATTGATAATTGTCCGGACAGCCGATTAATCGGGAATTTAAAGACTTCGAATTAGTGATGTCTATCCCTAAGGCTAAACATTCTGAGGGCGAAATTCGACATGTCGAATTGGGCAAGGGAATTGTCAAAAAACCGCGACACCCCCTCCATAAGCCAGTATTTACATCGAACAAGCTTTCAATGGTCGGCTTTACAGTCGCTGGCATAGAGTCGGAGTTGAACTGCACTGAATATCAGTGGCCGATCTTCGTCGCAAAGGAATTGATGGATAACCCTTATGACTGGTTCAATGAATATTATCCTAACAGCCCGAAGGAAGACAGAAAGATCGGGCTTTGTGTATGGCCTATTGATGGTTTTGGTATTCGCATAGCAGTTAGAAATTCAAATGTTGACAACATACCTGTTTTTGAAGACCTTAAATCTACATTTGATTTCGCTATATCTTATAGTTCAAAACGCAATCAGAATAAAGGCGGAACTGGCGATCAGGGTGATGCATTGAAAAGATTGTTAAAAATGGGTTATGCATCATGGGCTAGTGAGTACAACTTTACAGATTCGTTTGTAGACAAACAATGGGAGCAGCCCATAATATTAACATTTAATGGAAAGCAGTATACGGCAGTTCTGCATGTCGATCAACACACCCAAGACGCAAGAGTTATCATTAATCAAAACCATGATGCGAAAATAGACATCGGTAATTATAATGAGATTTCAGCAGCGCTACCAGTACCACATCATGATTTAACGTGTCATCGAATCAAACTGTATTACAACTCATATAAGATTCCGAAGAGACAGATTGAATTCAGTTTTTGTGGGGAGTATAGGGATGAATAGTATTCGCTACTACAGAGGTATAGTCGCATTCAGGCACTTTCTCAAAAACATCACAGATCAATCAATGCTGCTATCAGACGCGTTAGCAGACTTCAGAGAAATCATAGTATTGCCTAAAAGACTAGGAGAACTGCGCGTAGAACAGGTGTCAGACGACTCCAATCTGATTAAGGAAATAGATCACGCATTAAGAAAGATGCCAGCCGAAACCAAATACAAATTACCATATAATAAAAAAGAACGTGAAAAAGAAATAGTTGATAACATCGCAGAAGTTCATGATATTGACAGGAAAAATGCACAATGTAAGGTGATTAAAGGATATCATAAGGATGAGAGGACAGGTCAAGAATTCCCTTATGCTATCGAAATTGCAATGGCACCGAGAAAAGATATAGGTGTTGAGAATGCTGGCCAAGTAAATTTCATTGGTAGTGTTAATGATACACCTGCTATTGATGGAGGAGAAAGATACTTCCAAAGTGACCAGTATGCCTATAGATGGACTGATAGGAACGGTGGTCATACTGTAAACTCCGCCAGGGAAGTGTTATCTGCATCTGGTTTCGATGCTACATCACTATACACATCGAGAAAAAGGTTTCCATCAGTTGTTTACGTAAATGTAAAGACTAACGTTCCTGAGTGGATTGGAGCTGCCGGTAAAACTCACATGAATCAAATGCCGTATGCTGAGACTATTGCTAAGACGTTGGCTAGTATGTCGCATAACATTCCATCATATCGTGGTCAAGGTTTTGCCTTGGATCCTACATCTACATCATCAACAAATTGGAAAACAGCTACAGATTATGTGGATCAATTTCTAATACAGAGACGCAAAGATGTTGAAGCAAATCCAGACATAAGGCGCAAAGATCGACTCACACAGCGTGGTGTGGTCTATCGTTTACGTCCTAAAATGATGGAAGATAGATTTGAACCGCGTAAGAATTGGGGTACAACAATGGACACTATGACGAATATGATTAGTGTACGATGTAAGGAACTATGGTCAGATGAATCCATTGATAGAGAGTATCTTGGCATCTATGCGAAAGCTAGTGGTATGTTCTACTACAGAGGGCGAACTACTCCAATTGATTTCGATGCAATTGAAGAATTAGCTTCGGATGCGGCTATCAATATCGTTATAGAAAAAGACGGAGTGCCTGCTGTACTGGTGCCGTACGCCGATAAGTATCGTGTAGCGCTGATAAGCACACAGGGACGTTTTGCAGAATATGTAAAGGACTTTGTGGCTTCAGTTATTGACGATGAGGCAATTGTTGTGACTATATTAGATGATGACAAAGTAGGCCATGAAATGGCAGAGTCTACCGGCGCGATTAACATTGGTGTTGGTAAAGACACCGTCTCATGGCTTCAGCAGAATGGATATCCTGATCTTACATTAGAAAAGGTTCAAGAGCAATACTCTCCAGATGGCGAGTATAGTCGTGAATACAGAATAGAGATAGACAGCATCCTAGCAGAAGTTGGAGCTGAAGGACTTTGGAAATATATCAAGTATAAAATCGAAGAACTTGCTCCATTGGATTTGAGAAAGTCCATAGACATGCCGGCCAATGAGGTACTATATGCGAAGGAAATAGCCGAATCCCTATCGTATCTCAATGAGTATGCTGAATATGTAACAAAACCCACAAGAGAGGAAATTGACGAACGCCTAAGCGAATCAGATGAGTTGTATGATTCTGCAGCTATGGAAACGTCGTTTGAGGAGAATCTGAGCAATAAACTCTCAAATGACAAAGGCATGAAAATGATAGCTGAAAAGCTTCCTGAGTTAATAAAGGTGCTGAAGGATTTGAATTCATCCCACGAACTATCAAGTAAGACTTAGTCTACTTGTAGTAAAAGGGGTAAATGACAATGACTAGAACAATGGCTAAATTAGAAGCCTTGGGAACCACCCCAAGACTAGCAGACGGAAGGCATTCCAGACCAACAACGACCACTTACTTGAATGACCGAAGGAGGCCACTGTATGTTAGGTAGTAAACAGGATGTATCATATTATCGTTACTTATGTAAACTATCATATCGTATATACGACATACCAACTGACTTGGTGTTGATTGGCTTTCAGCGAAGGGGAGCAAAGCTTTAATGTCCTCCTCCTTAGAATCTGGAAGACTAATTCTGTTCGAAAAGATCAAGGAGTATGTTATCGCAGACATACCGATTGTACCGCTATATGATAATGGCGATCCTGATACGAGAAACATTTTCACAAAAAAAGAATTGGATACACTACCGCTTCAACTGTCCGAGGATCTACGGAAGTTAGTATACAAAAATGAGTCCAAGGAAGTGAAACCTTTAAAGCTATTAGCACTGCAAACACAGAATCCCAGGGACTTTTGGACAGAAGACAGAATTAGGAAGCAAGAATGGAAAGGTATTGCTTGTCAGACTGGGTTTATAGCCGCATTATCTGCAATTGTAGCAGCAGTTGATGCGGATGACCCAAAGACTCGATCCATTCTAGAAAAACGAATAGAAGAGTTTGGTTTGTTGAATAAAACAATCATTCAAGATACACCACATAAGGGCAAACATGCTATATTCAAGATTCCTGTTGACGTGAATAAAAATCTCAATGAACAAATTGAATTTTGGGGTAAACGATCACTGCGCCCTAGTATGTGTAAAGAAGATTGCATAATGGAGATTAAAATGCGTACTATGCAGATCACATTGGATCCGACAAAACATAGAATAGAAAGTAACTTAACCTATACCCGAACTAGTAACGTTATAGCAATCGCTGAATTGCCGATGTTGTACGATCTGCTAATAGGTGACTTGAAGGTTCAGGATTGTTTAGAACATACTCCTGATGAATACAATGCAAAAAGAGAAAACGATGCACAGACTGATTTTATAAAATCATTCGATGTAAAGGCTGAAAGGTATAACCTTGCAGAACCTGAAATACGTGCCGGGATCAACATAATCTTAGGACTTGATGAAGAGAACGTAAAGAAAAATTCGTCATTCAAATCAATCTATGGATTACATCACCGACATGATACCGTGATTGCACTCGGTGGATACCTTTTCTGGAATTATATCACTTTAGATTCTGCAAAGTTATTTATCGAAAGACTTGGCAAGGCTGCAAACGATTCATCTGAAGATATACACAAGAGTATGAAAAAAATAGAAGATACATACCAAAGAGGGCTCAATGGCCAGCCTGTTATTGGCAAGCGTGGTTTAATCGATGCTTTCACCAAGTTTCACAAAGATAAGAGTAAAGCCTTAGGAGAGCAGCGCCTTTCAAAGCTAACTGAAGTCTTAAAACTTCAACGGAACAAACCTAAAACAAAGAATGTCGTCAGCGATGGAATCGGAAGAATAAATGAAGCGGACATTCTGGTAAATATTGCAGAAAAGGAAATTCCTTTCTTCTTTGTGAATCACCTGAATCAAGCGTGTGCGGTTGCTAAGGTACGAAACCACTATGAGATCATGGAGATGAATGAGGATTCTACATTTTTAGGATTATTGCGCCAAATGTGGCGCGATAATAATATTGCCAATAATAAGACGTTGAGGGTCACAATATCTGAAGATATGTTAAAGCGTGCGAGGGCCTCTCTTGTAGGAGCGGCAAACCAACTTGAACGACCAAGGATTAAAACACATTTGCGTGTGGCATGGAAAGAAAAGAATAAGGTTCTTCGCTATGATCTTACAAACCAGTTCTGGCAACAAATCGAGATATCATCAACTGGTGTTAAAATAATAGACTCGAAGACAGTTCTCGACGAGATTAAAGAATACCAAGATTCAGGTTTTTCAAAACACAAAGTTCCGATCTTCTTTCAGCGATATTCGAACACACAAGAACAGGTGTTACCGACAGAGAGTTTTAGATCAAATATCTTAGATTATTACTTTGAAGAATTAACAAACGTCACAGATAAACGTGCTACGTCGTTTGCAAAACGTTATAGCGATCATTGGCAAACCGAAGGAGCTACGGATAATCGAAGTAAAATCTTGTTTGCAAAGGTTTTACTTATATCAAAATTCATTGCGGACATTCCGCATTTTCTAGTAAATGTGATAGGTTCACCAGGTGCTATGAAAACACATTATTTGAAATTTGATAAGCGCTTGATCGATCCTGGAAGTACAGAGGTACACAGTCCACCCATAACTACTAAGGACATACATCAGAAATTTGCACACAACTACTACATTATACTTGATAATATCGGATTCATTGACAAATGGTTGAGTGATCTGATATGTTCGGTGATCACTGGCTCGGGGTTTGAGTGCAGAGCATTATGGACTAATCAAGGAATTGTCAATATGATACTAAAGTCTTGTGTTGCAGTTGGAAGCGTGAATCGTGTTTTTACAGCACCAGATGCATTAACTAGGTTGGTTGTTCAGGAATTTCTCGAAGTAGATAGCAAAATCGATGATACTACCAACGAATCCAATTATCTACCAGAAGACGTGATTGAGGCTAAATTTGAAGAGATTAGATCAGAACTTTTGAGCTGCATATTCAACATACTTTCTAAGGCAATCAAAATCAGACAGAAAATCACAGGCAAATATGCACTTGGTAGAATGGCTGACGTTCTGGAATGGGGTGAGGCAATCTCTCAAGCAATGGGAAATGAAGAAAGGGAATTCCAAACAGCATACGAGAACCTCACACTAATCCAACAGAAACATGCAGCAAAATCAGATCCTTTGATAGTAATCTACCTGAAGTTATTTTATGACATATTTGAGGATCCAGAAGCAAGCTCATTTTACATTAAGGAAAGAGAAGACGGTTACAAAATCTTCAGTTATGCTAGGTTACAGGAAAAGTTAGATAATCTAGCAGAATCGGAAGGATACAAGACCTCTGGTAATGAGAATAAACTTTGGCCTAAGGACAGTCAGCATCTTGCTGAGCGTAGTCGAGAGGTTTCTTCAAGGCTACGGAGAACTTCGAATGTTTCATTGGAAATAAGAAAGAGTAAGGACAGAAGCAACGAATTCATTATAGGCACTGTACAAGGCGTTGAAAACTACATAAACACGTGCGAAGAAGAGGAGGGAAAAGTCGTAAAATGCCGAAAGATGGTTGTAGATGAATGTGTTTCAGTCTTAAAGGAATGTGACGATTCTGATGGAATTGAATCTGAGCAACTTCTAAGACTAACAAGCGAAGGACATACAGAAGTTGCTGAATATTTAGATGGTAAGTTCAGACTACAAGATAGTACAAAAGTTCGTTCAATAATTAATGAGTTGGGACGTCATCCGAACGTAAGTCGAGTAGGTGACCATCCTGTCAAATTCAAATTGTTAAAGATGAGTGATAGTACGGTTGGAAACACAAAATCATCAGGCTCTGAGTATAGTCTTGCTGTCGGTTCTGTCGTTTATGTCGCGAAATACACGCACCCCGTTTTTAACTTTGGAACAAAACAAAATTTGCCAACCCAGCCAGAAAAAAAGATCGTTCCAAACTATAAAGAGCAGTGCATGCAAAACGCGACATATCCGACATATACGACAGATAGCAAGTCAATTTATTCTACAGAAGCCTCTTCTATACACGGCAGACCTAAGACGGACTGCAATAATGTTCTTGATTATAAGACAAAGTCTCAAACCCAACTTATTGGCAGCAATTACTATTCCTATTCTTCAACAACCCATTATTGTAACAGAACAATTTACCACTACAATAAAAGATATACAACGTGAACCTCAGGCTCTCCATTTAGAACCAGTCCAAGCTCCTCTGTCCCAGACAGCCCTAATTCCGACCTCGTTACTTGAAAGTGTACCTGAACTTGCTCGGCTAGCAGTCTTTGATTGTGAATGGTATCGCGACGACCTTAGAGAAAATCAAATGAAAGGTCAAGCTGGAAATCTATATGCTTTCTGTTTAGTCGACAACCAAGGGAAAAGTGCCCAATTACATGTCAACCAGTATAACAATGATAGACTGATGTTCATGTCTGCGGTTTTGGAAACTATAGAACGATATGATACACTTGCAGGATTTGCCATTTTTAGCGACAAAGACTTTATTTCAGATCTTGACCATATCAAAGTTAATTGCGACCAAGTAGGATTGCTTGAAAGGTTTTCCAGTATCAAATCTAGAATCAAGTTACTTGATGTAAAAAAAATATTCAGTAACAACACAGTCAAAGGATTCTTGAATGCAGCGGACAAGGTCACATATCGTGAAGAGAGTTTAGATGCTGTTGCGCATGCGTATATAGGACAAGGTAAACCTGAAGGTGTATCTGGTATTAATGCTGAATTTCTACAACCCAATGAACAACTAGAATATTGTCTGAAGGACGCTCAGTTATGTTATAGAATCCTAAAGAAGAAGGACTTTGAACTGTTGCAGATACTGTATGAGATTTCACAAGAAATCAAACTACCTTTTTTCGACACCTGTAACGCAGGTTATCCTACTGAATGGTGGAGGAACAAATTAGGATCAATTGATTTTCAGAAGGTTCCAAGTCATGTTCAGGAATGGATAGACGAGAACATGACCTATAACGACAAGAAAAAACCCAAAAAGAAAACAGGAGTCAAGTATCTCGGTGGGCATGTTATCGCTCCGAAAATGGGACGGCATTTGAATGCAGTATCATATGACGTTAGCAGCATGTATCCAACAATGGCAAACATCCATAACATATCTTCCGAGACAGTTAATTGTGCCTGTTGTGAGAGGGTTCCAGCCGCGCGAATTCCCAATGAAGTGATGCATGACATGAATGAATATTTGTTAGATGAAGATAATAAAGCAAAGAAAAAAGAACCTAGACCCTGGTACTACTGGATATGCCAAAAGAATCGTGGACAGTTTGCAGAAATAATGAAAGATCTTGTCGAGCGCAAAATACGATACAAACAATTAGGTCTAAAACTAAAGGAGAAGGCTGTAAAAATTCTAGCAAATAGTGGATACGGGTGTTTTGGTAACGGATACTTCCACTATCAAGATCCTAGGGTTGCTGAGTTGATTACCGCATTCGGACAGCACACGCTTAAGTCACTTGAAAACTTTGTTGGTAAAGATAAAGTGTTATACGGCGATACAGATTCGATATATCTTGTCGGCGCAAATGATGATATCGTCGCAGAAGCAAAATCTAAATTCAATGTGAAATTGGAAGTTGACAATATCTGGAAGATACTGTTCTTAACTAGTAACAAAAAGCAATACGTAGGACTAACACAACAGGGTGAAGCTGTTCATACAACACTCACTGGAATGAAAAGCAATCAGCCATCGTACTATAATGAAATTGCACAAACGTTAATCTGTAAGGAATTTCTGGAATCTTTTATCACAGCTTCTCCTGAAGTCGCACTCGAAGGCGTGTTGATGTTCCTTCGATCTGCGTTTTTGGAACTTGGGCTAGGATGTAATCTAGAGAAACTATCCTTTTCTTTAGAATCAAAAGAACCCTTATACGCACATGAGAACAATAACATACAGCGACAGATTTATAACGAAATTCTCGAAGACTGCAAGGGTGACATTGACCTAGCTAAATCCAAGAGTCAAGCTGGACGTGTATATAGATATTGGAAGATCATCGCAAAAAAGAAATCTGCTACGATACATCCTGAAAAGTATCAGCTTAATATGGAAAAATATAGACAAGGTTTATTCAATTGTATTAAACCAGAGCTTGAAGTCTATGGTATGAATAAGAGTGAAATAAACCAACTAGAGGCTGAACTCATAAGCAATCGAAATACATTCAGTCAAAATTACTAGTTCCTATTCAAAAATCACCATTCGACTTTCTTGCTACGTATGATCTCCAGATTTAACTTTTGAATACAAGTTCATACTATTGCAGCTTTCACATCTTACAGCAGAACGTAATTGTGTGTGTATTTTATTTTATATATTTTGTAAATATATAAAATAATTGCCATTTTTCATGGGAATATAGTTCTCTAGACTCACTTTATGTTGTTGCAATATTGCAGAAATGCAAACGAGTAAAATCGACAGTGCTAGTCACAGTAGCAGTCACAGCACGAGTGCTAATAACACTTCAACACAAGCTACAAACAACAACGCCAAACCAACCTTTGTAGACGCAGAGACGCTTCGACTGAGAGAAATGTACGAACGACTCAATCAAAGAATGTCCCCAACGTCGGGTAATGGACATTTCCTAAAATTCACAAAGGATGGTGAACACAAGCGGTTATTCTTTGATCATTCGAAGACAGTGGAGGAAGATATAGAATATCCATCTGAGCCTGGCAAGAAAATACACAGGGTAAAGTTCTATGTATACCAAGTTGAGAACGGTCGAAAATCAGGGATCCTTGAAGAATGGACCGCATCAGTTCGAACGAGCAAAGATATCATAAAATGGCTTGTGAAAGGCTATTATGAGATCGACATTACGAGGCATGGAATGAACAAGAACGATACGCGTTACGATGTGGATCCAGTTCTTTAAGCCAGATCTCATCTTTTTTATAAAGTTTAAAAGAGGTTTGATTTGGTATTTTCAGTAATACGAGATCGAAGCTTTAACGATCGAGTTATTGATAACCTAATGCAGCGATACAAAGATAAAAAACGCAATGTTGCATCACCAGTTCATGTTTCAGATTTAATTGGTTCATGCATTAGGAAACAGGCGTATATTCGTATGACCCAACAAGAAGATCTTGACGACGTCAGTGTGCACAACTTTGTAAGAGGAGAGATATCTGAAAAGATAATTCTAGATCTTGCAAACCTTAATGCACTTCAAGTTCCAGTTTCTATGGATGGTATAACAGGTCATATCGATGGAGTTATGGAATCAGATAAAGGTCCAGTTGCTATCGAGCTTAAGGATTCTGTTAGCTTCATAAGGTTAGGACCAAACGATGGTCTGTTCCGACAATATTTGAAACAACTTCTTGCATATATCGCGATGAGTGACGATATTGAAAATGGTATCCTTAGTATTCGTTATAATGTAAGACCGATGGAATGGTTGAAACGTGATTCTGAGAAGAATGACTATTTCCGTAGAAATCGTAATGCAGAATCTGTTGGTACAGAATCCTGGGCTGTACATTTGTCAAAAGACGATATTCTCCGGAAACAAATACGAGAAGAACTCGTAGAAAAACGCGATCGTTTTTTAGAAAGTCTGAATACGAGCAATATTTCTCTATTACCTAGACTGCGTGGACATAATAAAATCCTAAAATGTAAAAACTGCACCTATTTTAATAGCTGCTGGAATATCGATCGTGAAAATGAGGAAGCAATCAAATTCGGAATGCAAATTTCTGCTCTAGATAAAGTGCTCGTCGAGGTTGGCAGTCATTCCGAGTAGTTTGTGAATACATAATGTATGCTAGACTAGGGAAGGCTAAATAGAGATAGAATTTGATGATATGATTGATAACTGGAGCTTCTTCAAACCTATCAGATGGCCTAAATTAAAGAAGAGAATTGATAAACAGCTTGAAAGAAGTGCCAGGTTCATTGCAAAAGCAGAAAATCAAAAGCTTAGGTCTGTGGTAAAGGCCGAATTAGAACAGCTTACATCGACCAATAATTCTAGAAATGTTCCAAATAATGCTACACTAAGGAAAGAGTACGTTAGGTGTGGAAAGTTAGATTGTCCGTCTAAGTCAAGTCGAACAGTGCAGAAGACGTTTGAACGATAGCTGAGTTACATAAGGGAAATTGGATTGCGAAAAGGAGAAGGAGAAAAGGCCCAAAATGAGCGTGATTCAGGCCTCAAAAATATTGGCTTTGACAGGTTTCAGGGATTTTGTACAATTTGAACGGCTTCAGACCAATAAATTGCTGCATGACCTTATGTGCCTAGACAAATCCGATCGGAAATCACTTGTTTGATAAACAATGTAACCTAGAGTACGTTCAACAGTTGATCGCAATATGGCTGTGGTATTTAGGCAATAGGCTCTATTAGGCTCTATTAGAAAGAAAAGGGCCAGTTGTTTGATAAACAATGTAATATTATCTATGAACTATTCTGCGACTAGGACAGGTGTAATTTAGCCAATAGGGACAATTAGGGACAAGCTCGGAAGCTGAGCTGGGATAGACTCATAATTAAATGTTAGGAGATCTGATAGCAGAAGAGAAAGGCAAAGTTACAAGTCAAAGAGTATTAGGTGTTGAAAGAGGAGAACCAACGATTGAAACTTCTTTCTCAGCAGTAGGGAAATATAGAGGAGTAGAGACAACAAGCACTCTAAGAACCCAGGATACCTAGTTAAGAAACGCAGATAGGCAATAATCTGGGTTCTAAATATGGACATAACACACCCTGATTAGGGGGAATTTATGTTTGATAGCATCTACATGCAGGGTGGGTAGCGGAAGCACGTTCAACGCAAAATATTTGGGATATCATGGTGTGCAACAACCAATTCTATTTACAAAAAAGAAAAAAAAGGATTGTTATCGACTCGTTGTTTTTAACCGCAGCAGCCTCCTAAGAATGAGTTTTACTCATCATTCCAGGATAATGCGTCATCATACCTTGGTGCATTCCAGATCCCATCATTCCCATACCCATTCCAGATCCCATCATTCCCATACCCATTCCAGATCCCATCATTCCCATACCGCCACGCATCAATGCTGCCATAGATACTTGAGTAGAAGATAGAACCTTTCCGTTTCCAGAGTCCACTAGCACACCATGGAAGTTATTATTACTATCTACAACGACTGCCATGTATACTAGAAATCCATGAACTACTCCAATTCTGACTGCCGCTGCATGTGCATTAGCACCTACTGTTTTTTCTGCAATGATACTAGCATTAGCTAGACTAACATGAACCTGGGATGCGATGGATTTAGCTATTGTAGGACCTATGGCAACAGAGCCAGTAATATTTGGTCCATAAGTGCCCATCATCATATTAGGTTTGTTTTGACCTGTCATGTTGGTGTTCGTCTGAGCTCGTGCATTCTGAATAGAGACGATAGCCGATGCCGATACTCCAATACTAACTAATAATATAGTAACTGTTATCACCACGGCTACATTTCGTTTTCTTAATCTAGTTGTTGTATTCATATGTGTCTTAAGTAGGTACTTAAGCATAAAAATAATGTGATACATTCGACGAATCCACAGATTACTCGGTGTTAATCAACTGATTATTTGTTACTCTGAGTGCTACTCTTTTGTCATCAGACTCTGGTAATTCAAATATACTTTGATATTACGATAATTGTGATGCTTTCGACGAATGTACTAAAATTTAATATACCGTCCCCCTAGAAGCAATTCATGATATTCATTTGAAACTGGATTGATTGATTGTTGTTGATATTTTGAGTAGGTTAATAACTGTCTAAATTCCAAAGCTAATATTAAAACTAAAGAAGTAATGAATGGAAGTAAAACCATAAGAATACTTATCACTAACATTTAGAATACGACCCCCCGGTTACATTTGTGAACACAACATTTGCCTGGTAATACATTCGTCGAACATATCGAACAATTTTTATATTAATCACCTAGATATGTCAATGACTTCGATGTGTCTAGTAGCATAAATCATTCAAAGGATGCGCTCAGGTGGAGATACAGATATTGTGACCTTGCTTCTAGCCATATAGTGAATGTAAAAAGAGAGAGGAATTTCTTGGTCTGTAATTCATGTCTCTGGTGTGCCTCAATGCTTCACAGTGACAATATAATAAGTTCATGTCCAATCTGCAATGATGATAGATTGGAACGTATACCTATATGTGATAATGAAAGTTTCACTTATGATTATGATCCTAAAAAAGGGATTGTGTTCCATTTCTCGAAAAGTAATAAAAGCGGCGTAGAATAATTAGTGAAC
>Ga0207416_1003913_pt1 | contig 13558 bp, 8 predicted proteins | sample PaiPotPPM11metaG_FD_184107 | JGI IMG/M metagenome (GOLD analysis project Ga0207416, IMG submission 184107) | Iron sulfur acid spring bacterial and archeal communities from Banff, Canada, to study Microbial Dark Matter (Phase II) - Paint Pots PPM... ...
TGGCCCGCGAGGTAGCGGTCTACGGCCGCGGCGGCGGAGCGGCCCTCGGCGATGGCCCAGACGATCAGCGACTGGCCCCGGCCCATGTCCCCGGCGACGAACACGCCGGGGGCCGAGGTGGCGTAGGAACCGTCCCGGGCCACGTTGCCCCGCTCGTCGAACTCGACGCCCAGGCCGGTGAGCAGCTCACCGCGTTCGGCGCCGGTGAACCCCATGGCCAGCAGGACCAGGTCACACGGGAGCTCGCGTTCGGTGCCGGGCACCGGGCTGAAGCCGCGCCCCGAAGGCTCGACCTCCACCAGGCGCAGCGCCCGGACCCGGCCCGACGAATCGGCGACGAACTCCTGCGTGGAGACCGCGTAGACGCGCTCGCCGCCCTCCTCGTGCGCGCTGGAAACCCGGTAGATCATCGGGTACGTGGGCCAGGGCTGGCGGTCGGGCCGCTGCACCGGCGGCCGCGGCATGATCTCGACCTGGACCACCGACGCCGCCCCCTGCCGGAGCACCGTGCCGAGGCAGTCCGCCCCGGTGTCGCCGCCGCCGATGATCACGACGTCGCGGCCCGCCGCCGAGATCGCCGCGGCGGAGCCGGGCCCCGGCTCCCCGGGATCGCCGGCCGAGGCGGGGACGGTCCGGCCGTCGGCCACGGCCCGGTTGGCCAGCGGCAGGTACTCCATGGCCTGGTGCACGCCTTCCAGGCCGGCGCCCGGCACCGGCAGGCCGCGCGGCACCGGGCAGCCGCCCGCGAGCACGATCGCGTCGTGGTCGGAGCGCAGCGAGGACACGGTCACGTCGACGCCGACCTCGACGCCGCAGCGGAACACGGTCCCCTCGGCCAGCATCTGCACCAGCCGCCGGTCCAGGTGCCGCTTCTCCAGCTTGAACTCCGGGATCCCGTAGCGCAGCAGGCCGCCGGGCCGGTCGGCGCGTTCGTACACGGTCACCGCGTGACCGGCCCGGGTGAGCTGCTGGGCCGCGGCCAGCCCGGCCGGCCCGGAGCCGACCACCGCCACCCGGCGCCCCAGCGCGACCGCAGCGGCCGAGGCGCGCTGCGGCGGCACCCACCCCTCGGCCCAGGCCCGGTCGATGATCTCCACCTCGACCTGCTTGATCGCCACCGGCTCGGCGTTGATCCCGAGCACGCAGGCGGCCTCGCACGGCGCCGGGCACAGCCGCCCGGTGAACTCGGGGAAGTTGTTGGTCGCGTGCAGCCGTTCGGCCGCGGCCCGCCAGTCGCTGGCCCAGACCAGGTCGTTCCACTCCGGGATCAGGTTGCCGAGCGGGCAGCCGTCGTGGCAGAACGGGATGCCGCAGTCCATGCACCGCCCGGCCTGCTGCTCCAGCTCCCCCCGGCCGAACTCGGTGTAGACCTCGCGCCAGTCCTGAATCCGGACGTCGACCGGGCGCCGGGCCGGGGTCCGGCGCGGCGTGGTCAGGAACCCCTTCGGATCCGCCATCGATATCCCCCTCAGCCCCGCGCCGCGGCCATCACGGCCTCGTTCACGTCCAGCCCGTCGCGCTCGGCCTGCCGCGCCGCGGCCAGCACCCGCTTGTAGTCCTTGGGCATGACCTTCCCGAACCGGCGCACCGCCGCCGGCCAGTCGGCCAGCAGCCCGGCGGCGACCGCCGAGCCGGTCTCGGCCTGGTGCCGCCCGAGCAGCTCGCGCAGGAACTCGGCGTCGTCGGGGTCGGGCGCCTCGACGTCGACCATCTCGGCGTTCACCATGGCCGGGTCGGGATCGAGCAGGTAGGCGACGCCGCCGGACATCCCGGCCGCGAAGTTCCGGCCGACCGGGCCGAGCACGGCCACCCGCCCGCCGGTCATGTACTCGCAACCGTGGTCGCCGGTGCCCTCGACCACCGCGGTCGCGCCGGAGTTCCGCACGCAGAACCGCTCGCCGACCACGCCGCGCAGGAACATCTCGCCGCCGGTCGCCCCGTAGCCGATCACGTTGCCCGCGAGGACCTGCTGCTCGGCGGCGAACGCCGCGTCCGGGTCGGGCGCGGCGGTGATCCGCCCGCCGGACAGCCCCTTGCCGAGGTAGTCGTTGGCGTCGCCGGCCAGCCGGAGGGTCACGCCGCGCGGCAGGAACGCCCCGAACGACTGGCCCGCCGACCCGCGCAGCGAGATGTCGATGGTGTTGTCCGGCAGGCCCTGACCGCCCCAGCGCTTGGTCACCTGGTACCCGAGCATCGTCCCGACCGTGCGGTTCACGTTCCGGACGGGCAGCTCGAGCGTGACCGGGGTGCCGTCGGCCAGGGCCCCCTCGGCCAGCTGGATCAGCGTGTTGTCCAGGGCCCGGTCCAGGCCGTGGTCCTGGCCGGTGACCGCGCGCCGGGCCGCACCCGGCCCGAGCTCGGGCACGTGCAGGACCGGGGCCAGGTCGAGCCCGGCCGCCTTCCAGTGCTCGACCGCGGCGGCGGTGTCCAGCAGCTCGGCCCGGCCGATGGCCTCGTCGAGGCTGCGGAACCCGAGCCGGGCCAGGTACTCCCGGACCTGCTCGGCCAGGAACTCGAAGAACGTCACCACGAACTCCGGCCGCCCGGTGAACCGCTTGCGCAGCTCGGGGTTCTGGGTGGCCACGCCGACCGGGCAGGTGTCCAGGTGGCAGACGCGCATCAGCACGCACCCGGCCACGACCAGCGGCGCGGTGGCGAACCCGAACTCCTCCGCGCCGAGCAGCGCCGCGATGATCACGTCGCGGCCGGTCTTGAGCTGCCCGTCGACCTGGACCACGATCCGGTCCCGCAGCCCGTTGCGCAGCAGCGTCTGCTGGGTCTCGGCCAGCCCGAGCTCCCACGGCGCCCCGGCGTGCTTGATGCTGGTCAGCGGCGCGGCGCCGGTGCCGCCGTCGTGGCCGGAGATCAGCACCACGTCCGCGTGGGCCTTGGACACCCCGGCGGCCACGGTGCCCACGCCGACCTCGGCGACCAGCTTGACGTGCACCCGCGCCGCGGGGTTGGCGTTCTTCAGGTCGTGGATGAGCTGGGCCAGGTCCTCGATCGAGTAGATGTCGTGGTGCGGCGGCGGCGAGATCAGCCCGACGCCCGGCGTGGAGTACCGGGTCCGGGCGATCCACGGGTACACCTTGTGCCCGGGTAGCTGACCGCCCTCCCCCGGCTTGGCGCCCTGCGCCATCTTGATCTGCAGGTCGCTGGCGTTGACCAGGTACTCGCTGGTCACGCCGAACCGGCCGCTGGCCACCTGCTTGATCGCGGACCGGCGCAGGTCACCGTTGGGGTCGGGCGTGTAGCGTTCCGGGTCCTCCCCGCCCTCGCCGGTGTTGGACCGGCCGCCGAGCCGGTTCATCGCGATGGCCAGCGTCTGGTGCGCCTCGGCCGAGATCGAGCCGTACGACATCGCGCCGGTGGAGAAGCGCCGCACGATCGCGGACACCGGCTCCACTTCGTCGATGGGTACCGGTGGCCGCCCGGACGCCGTGGCAAAAGATTCAGATTCCGAACGAGAACCTGGGCCGTCCAGTCCCCGGACGCGCAGCAGGCCGCGCAGCGTCATCAGCCGGGCCGACTGGTCGTCGACCAACTGGGTGTACTCGGCGAAGATTTCCCGCCGCCGGCTGCGGGTGGCGTGCTGCAGCTTGAACACCGTCTCCGGGCTGAACAGGTGCGGCGCGCCCTCGCGCCGCCACTGGTACTCGCCGCCGGTCTCCAGCCGCCGGTGCGCGGGCCGGGTGCCGCGCGCGGGGAACGCCCGGGCGTGGCGGGCCGCGGTCTCGGCGGCCAGCTCGTCGAACCCGACGCCGCCCAGCCGGGACGACGTCCCGGCGAAGCAGGACCCGATGACCTCGTCGCCGATCCCGATGGCCTCGAAGATCTGGGCGCCGGTGTAGGAGGCGACCGTGGACACGCCCATCTTCGACATGATCTTCAGCAGGCCCTTGCCCAGCGCCTTGATAAGGTTGGCCACGGCCTGCCGGGTGGTGATCTGATCCAGGGCGCCGCTGCGCACGATGTCCTCGACCGACTCGATGGCCAGGTAGGGACAGACGCAGCCCGCGCCGTAGCCGATGAGCAGCGCGATGTGGTGGCATTCGCGCGCGTCGCCCGACTCGACGATCAGGCCCACCCGGGTCCGGGTTCGTTCCCGGATCAGGTGATGGTGCACCGCGCCGGTGAGCAGCAGGGACGGGATCGGCGCCAGGTACTCGGTGTGCCGTCCGGGGGTGGGCAGGCGGGCGGAATCCCAGATCGGGCGGCCGCCGGGGCTGGCCCGGTCGGACAGGACGATGAGCCGGGCGCCGCGCGCGATCGCGGCCGACACCTCGGCCCGGATCTCGGCCAGGCGCTGACGCAGCGCGGCGCCGCCGCCGGTGACCCGGTAGCGGCCGTCCACGATGTGCACGGCGAAGCCGGGCAGGTCACCGTCGTCGTTGATGTGGATGATCTTGGCCAGGTCGCGGTCGCTGATCACCGGGTAGGGCAGCACGATCTGGCGGCAGGACGCCGGGCCGGGCTCGAACAGGTTCGCCTCCGGCCCGGTGGTGGAGCCCAGCGAGGTGACGAGCTCCTCCCGGATGGCGTCCAGCGGCGGGTTGGTGACCTGGGCGAACAGCTGCGTGAAGTAGTCGAAGATCAGCCGCGGCCGGTCGGACAGCGCGGCCACCGGCGTGTCGTTACCCATCGACCCGAGCGGCTCACCGCCGGTGCGGGCCATGGGGGCCAGGATGACCCGCAGTTCTTCCTCGGTGTACCCGAACAGCTGCTGCCGCGTGGCCAGCGTCTGGCCCCGGTAGCGCACCAGGTCCCGGTCGCCGGTGCGGTCGGGCAGCCGGTCGAGGTGCAGCAACCCGGCGTGCAGCCAGTCCGCGTACGGCTGCTCGGCGGCGAGCCGGGACTTGACCTCCTCGTCCTCGATGATCCGGCCCGCCGAGGTGTCGGCCAGGAAGATCCGGCCCGGCTGCAGCCGTCCCTTGCGGACCACGGTGGCGGGATCGACGTCCAGCACGCCGACCTCGCTGGCCAGCACGACCAGGCCGTCGCTGGTCACCCAGTACCGGCCGGGCCGCAGCCCGTTCCGGTCGAGCACCGCCCCGATCATCGTGCCGTCGGTGAACGCGATCAGGGCGGGCCCGTCCCACGGCTCCATCAGGCTCGCGTGGAACTGGTAGAACGAACGCAGCCCCGGGTCCATCCGCTCGTGGTTCTCCCACGGCTCCGGGATCATCATCAGCACCGCATGCGGCAGCGAGCGCCCGCCCAGGTGCAGCAGTTCCAGGCAGGCGTCGAAGCTGGCCGAGTCGCTGGCCGACTCGTCCAGGATCGGCATCAGCCGCTCGATCCCCCGGCCCTCGGCGTCGCGCCCGATCACGTCGGTGGCCAGCAGCGCCTCGCGGGCCCGCATCCAGTTGCGGTTGCCCCGGATCGTGTTGATCTCGCCGTTGTGCGAGATGAACCGGTACGGGTGGGCCAGCGGCCAGGACGGGAACGTGTTGGTGGAGAACCGCGAGTGCACCAGGGCCAGGGCGGAGACGTAGCGGGGGTCGGACAGGTCGCCGAAGAACGGCTCGAGCTGCAGCGCGGTGAGCATCCCCTTGTAGACGATCGTGGCCGAGGACAGGCTCGCGAACGACACCGGCTGCTCGTGCTCGGCCCGCTTGCGCAGGCAGAACGCCTGGCGGTCGAGGCCGAGCCCGCGCTCGCCGCGCCGGGAGGCGACGAAGAGCTGGGCCAGGTGCGGCAGCACGGCCCGGGCGCCCGGGCCGCAGCCGGCCGGGTCGTGCGGCACGTCGCGCCAGCCGAGCACGGAAAGGTCCTCCAGCGCGGCGAGCCGGCCGACGGCCGCCATGACCTCGGCCCGCGCCGCGGGATCGGCGGGCAGGAACGCCAGCCCGGCCGCGTAGCCGCCCGGCCCGGGCAGGTCGAAGCCGCACTCGGCGCGCAGCAGTTCGTCCGGGATCTGGGTCAGGATGCCGGCGCCGTCGCCGGTATCCGGGTCGCTGCCCTTGGCCCCGCGATGATCCAGGTTGTGCAGCACGGCCAGCGCCTGGGTCACGGTGCCGTGCCCGCGCCGCCCGGTCAGGTCGGCCACGAAGCCGACCCCGCAGGCGTCGTGCTCGTAACGGCTGTCGTACAGACCCCGGGTCCGGGGGTTTGCCGCAGGCGCCATCAATACTCCTGTCGTCCGGTCCGCCATCGGTGTGCTCGTGCGGTCGGGACAACATTGGCCCTGCGGTGGGATGGCTGAGCGCGCTAGCGGCTCAGGGCACCAGATCTATTGTAACGAGCATGTGTCCTGGGAGGCGATGCCCCAGGTCATAGGTTTATGGGTGGGTCTGGCCCGGCTCGCGCACTCCGGCAGCCAGCTCCGCGGCCAGTTCGGCCACGGCGGCGACGCCGGTGCCGGCGTCCTCGGCGGCGAGGAGGCGGCTGACGAACGCGGACCCCACGATGACCCCGTCGGCGAACCCGGCCACCTGCGCGGCCTGGGCCCGGTCCCGGACCCCGAGGCCGACCGCGACGGGCAGGGTGGTGCACTCCCGCACCCGCCGGACCAGCCCGGAGGCCTGGCTGCCCACGGTGTCACGCGTACCCGTGGTACCCATCAGCGAGGCCGCGTACACAAATCCGCCGCAGACCGACGTGATCAGCTTGATCCGGTCGGCCGACGAGCTGGGCGCGACCAGGAAGACCGGGTCGAGCTCACGGGCCGCCGCGGCCTCCAGCCACGGTCCGGCCTCCTCCGGGGTCAGGTCCGGGGTGATCAGCCCGCTGCCCCCGGCCTGGGCGAGGTCGCGCGCGAACGCTGCCACCCCGTAGTGGTCGACCGGGTTCCAGTAGGTCATGACCAGGACCGGCACCCCGGTGGCGGCCACGGCCGACACCGTGGCCAGCACGTCGGTGACCCGGGTGCCGCCGGCCAGCGCGCGGTGGGTGGCCTCCTGGATGACCGGGCCGTCCATCAGCGGGTCGGAGTACGGCAGGCCGATCTCCACGAGGTCGGCGCCCGCCTCGGCCATGGCCGTCGCGGCCTCGATCGCCCCGGGCACGGACGGGAAGCCCGCGGGCAGGTAGCCGATCAGCGCCGCCCGGCCCTCCCCCGCGGCCCGGGAGAACGTAGCGGAGATCGCGTTCATGATCCGCTCGTCGCGGGCAGGTGGCCGAACCAGCGGGCCGCGATGTCCACGTCCTTGTCGCCCCGGCCGGACAGGTTCACCAGCAGCAGCGCGTCCGGGCCGAGCTCCGGCCCGAGTTGCAGCGCCCCGGCCAGGCCGTGCGCCGACTCGATGGCGGGGATGATCCCCTCGGTCCGGCACAGCGTGGCGAACGCGTCCATCGCCTCGGCGTCGGTGACGGCCCGGTAGCTGGCCCGGCCGGTGTCGTGCAGCCAGGCGTGCTCGGGCCCGACGCCCGGGTAGTCCAGGCCCGCGGACACCGAGTGCGTCGGGCAGGTCTGCCCGTCGGAGTCCTGCAGCAGATAGGTCCGCATGCCGTGGATCACGCCCGCCGACCCGCCGGCCAGCGTCGCGGCGTGGCGGCCGCTGGCCAGCCCGTCGCCGCCGGCCTCGCAGCCGACCAGCGCGACGCCGTCGTCGGGGATGAACGCGTGGAAGATGCCGATCGCGTTGGACCCGCCGCCCACGCAGGCGATCACGGCGTCGGGCAGCCGCCCGGCGGCGGCCAGCACCTGTTCGCGCGCCTCGACCCCGATGATCCGCTGGAAGTCCCGGACCATCAGGGGGAACGGGTGCGGGCCCATGACCGAGCCGATGCAGTAGTGAGTGGTCTCGACCGTGGTCACCCAGTCGCGGAACGCCTCGTTGATCGCGTCCTTCAGGGTCTGGCTGCCGGTCGTCACGCTGACCACCTCGGCGCCGAGCATGCGCATCCGCGCCACGTTCAGGGCCTGCCGCCGGGTGTCTTCCTCGCCCATGTAGACCGTGCATTCCAGGCCGAGCAGCGCGCACGCGGTCGCGGTGGCCACGCCGTGCTGGCCCGCGCCGGTCTCGGCGATGACCCGGCTCTTGCCCATCCGCCGGGTGAGCAACGCCTGCCCGAGGACGTTGTTGATCTTATGTGAGCCGGTATGCGCGAGGTCCTCCCGCTTCAGGAACACCCGGCCCCCGCCCGCCTCGGCCGCGAACCGGGGCGCCTCGGTCAGCGGCGTCGGGCGCCCGGCATAGTCACGCAGCAGCGCGGCCAGCTCGGCCTGGAACCCGGGATCGGCCCGCGCCGCGAAATACGCGGCGGTCAGCTCGTCCAGCGCGGACATCAGCGCCTCGGGCGCCAGCCGCCCGCCGAACCGCCCGAAGTGGCCCGTGGTGTCCGGCACCGCGGCGGGCCGCCCGCTCATCCCCGGTCACCGCGCAGCGCGGGATGCGAGCCCGCGGTAACCAGGTCGGCGACCGCGGTCCGCGGGTCCTTGCCGGTCACCAGGCTCTCTCCGACGAGCACGGCGTCGGCGCCGGCGGCCGCGTAGGCGAGCAGGTCGTGCGGGCCGCGGATGCCCGACTCGGCGACCTTGATGACCCCGTCGGGCACCCGAGGGGCGAGCCGCGCGAACACGCTGCGGTCGACCTCGAGGGTGGCCAGGTTGCGCGCGTTGACCCCGAGGATCTTGGCCCCGGCCTCGAGCGCGCGGTCCAGCTCGCTTTCGGTGTGCACCTCGACCAGCGGGACCAGGCCGATCGAGACCGCCCGTTCGACCAGGGAGACGAGCGCGTTCTGGTCCAGCGCGGCCACGATGAGCAGGACCATGTCGGCCCCGTGGGCACGCGCCTCCCAGAGCTGGTAGGAGCTGACCACGAAGTCCTTGCGCAGCACCGGGACCCGGACCGCCTCGTGCACCGCGGCCAGGTCCTCCAGGCTGCCGCCGAAGCGCCGCGGCTCGGTCAGCACGCTGATCACCCGCGCGCCCCCGGCCTCGTAGTCGGTGGCCAGCGCGGCCGGGTCGGCGATCGCGGCCAGCGCGCCCTTGGACGGGCTCGCCCGCTTGACCTCCGCGATGACCGCCACGTCCTCGCCCTTGAGCCCGGCGAGCACGCTCCGCGGCGATTCGGCCTGGGCCGCGACCTCCTTGAGGCGGTCGAGCGGGACGTCCCGCTGCCGGGTCACGAGGTCAGCCCGTACTCCCTCGAGGATCTCGTCGAGCACGCTCACGCGGTTCTGCCGCCCCTCGGGTGGGATGCCTTGCGCCCCCGATGGTAGCGAGAGCGTCACGGCCGCCCGGCAGGACCCCTGCCGGAGGCTCCGCAGCGCCCTCCCGGCCCGTCGGCCGCGGCGGCTGGTTCACTCCCCCGCGGTCGGGTCCTCGCCGCGGCTCAGCGATTCCCAGATCGACGCGGTGTCCCGGTCCCGGACGGCGCCCGCCGGGACCGCCGCGTCGCGGGCCGCCGGCCGCGCGGGCCGGTCGAACCGGCTGGACATCACCGGCAGCCGCTCGGCCCGCCAGGTCACCAGCACGCCCGCGGCGATCACCGCGAGCGCGCCGAGCAGCGCCGCCCCGCGCCAGGGAAAGGTCGCGAAGACCACGTGGCCCGGCCCGCCGGACAGCGACGTCCCCGCGCCGCCGGAGCCCGTACCGCCGGAGCTCGTGCCGCCGGTGGTCGACCCGGCCGACGGGGCCCCGGTGCCGCCCGCTGCGCCGGCCAGCACGGCGGCGGCCGAGATCCCGGTCCCGACGGCCACGGCGATGCCCGCGCCGAACGCGGCCAGGAGCACCCCGGCGATCCGGCGCAGCGTCCCGCGGGTGGCCAGCACGGCAGCCAGCCCGGCCAGCGCCGCCAGGGCCAGCGCGCTCGCCACGGGCACCAGCGTCTGGCCGGACACCGTGATCACGCTGGCCGGCAGCGGCCGGGGCGCGGCCGTCTCGACGCGGGCCCAGCCGTGCCGCAGAACGAGCAGGACCAGGCCGGCCCCGGCCACGCCGAGCAGCAGCACCAGCGCCAGCTCGCGACGCGGCGGGCGGCGGGCGGCGCCCGCCGGCCGGTCCGCGGTCATCGGAATCGTTCCCTCTCCTGATTTTGGTCTTAGGCTCGCCGGGCGCGGGCCGTGGTCCCGGCCCCGGTGTTGGCCAGCATAGGCCGGGCCCGGCCAGGCTCGTGCTCGGAGCCATTCCCAGTCTCCGGCCGGTGGCTTACGATTCCACGATGACGTATGCCCGGGATGAGCGCCTTGCCCTCTGCGCTCTGCTCGACGAGGCAGGTCCCCGGGAGCCGACCCTGTGCGCGGGGTGGACCACCGCCGACCTCGCCGCCCATCTCGTGCTCAGGGAACACCGCCCCGACGCCGGGGCGGGCATGCTCGGGGGCCCGCTGGCCGGCTACGCCAACCGGGTCCAGCGCAAGCTGGCGCAGCGGACGCCGTTCCCGCGCCTGGTGCAGACGATCAGGACCGGGCCGCCGCGGTTCTCGTTCTTCGCGCTGCCCGGGCTGGACGAGCGGGTCAACCTGACGGAGTTCTTCGTGCACCACGAGGACGTGCGCCGCGCGCGGGCGGACTGGGAGCCGAGGGACATCAGCGCGGGCCTGGCCGACCTGCTCTGGCAGCGGCTGAGCATGGCCCGGTTCCTGCTGCGCAAGGCGCCGGTCGGCGTCGAGCTGGCCCGCGACGACAAGCCCGACGCCGACCCGGGCGGCACGGTGCCGGGAAGCACGGTGCCGGGAAGCACGGCGGCCGGAAGCACGGCGGCCGGAGGCACGGGCCGCACGGCGGTCGGCAGCAGGGGTGCGTCGCGCGTCCGGATCACCGCCAAGGCCCGCACGCCGGTCGTGACCGTGACCGGGCCCCCGGTCGAGCTGACCATGTGGGTGTTCGGCCGGACCGGCGCGGCCCGGGTGCGGCTCGACGGCGGCCAGGCCGAGGTGACCGCGCTCAATGCGGCCACCTGGCGCCTGTAGCGTCCGCAGCCCCGATCGCCCGCAGCGTCCGCAGCCCCGATCGCCCGCAGCGTCCGCAGCCCCGATCGCCCGCAGCGTCCGCAGCCCCGATCGCCCGCAGCGTCCGCAGCCCCGATCGCCCGCAGCATCGGCAACCCCAATCGCCGTAGCGTCAGCAGCTTCCGATCTACTAAACCATTTAGTACGACAATGGGTTGCGAGGGAAGTTTGGGCACTTTCGGCGGCTATCACCGCGGAAAGTGCCCCAACTATGGTGGAGTTGCGTGCGGCCGGGTTACGCGAACGTCTCTTCGGCGATCGCGGGCGCGCAGGTCATGCCCCGGCCGCCGGGGCCGGTGACCAGGATCACGCCCGGCGCGACCTCCGCCCGGTGATACAGCTCGGTGCCGGTCGCCTGGCTGTAGACGCCCGCCCAGCGTCGCTCGGTACGGGGCAGCGGTATCCCGAGCAGCTTCTCGGCCTTGCCGCGGAGGTGGTCGTAGACGTCCTCGTCCACGCCGAACGCGAACGGCTCGGCCGAGCAGTGCGTGTCGCCGATGGTCAAGCTGCCGTCGGGCCGCTGCACCAGCAGCAGCTGGGCCTCGGCCGCTGCCGCCGCCGGGGCCTGCGGCGGCAGCAGGCGCCGTCCCGGCAGATCGTACGCGGGGTAGTAGCGCAGCGAGTCGCCGTCGGCGACCGCGGTGGTGAGCTGCCCGGCGAACGGCGCGGTCTGCATCATCTGCAGCCGCACCCGCCGGACCGGCGGCCGCTGGAAGCCGGCCAGGTGCGGGCCCGCGACCCCGGTCTGCTCGGCGCCGGTGCAGAGCACGACCAGATCGCCCCGGTGCCGCTCGCCGGTGTGGTCGCGCACCGCGTGCGGCGCGACCTCGGCTGCCTCACGGCCCGGCAGCCAGGTGTACCCGGCCGGCCGCTCGGTGCCCGCCAGCAGGTGATCGCGGATCGCCGGCAGGGCGTGCCGCGGCTCGACGATCGCGTCCCGGCGGCAGCGCAGCGCGCCCAGGAACTCCCCGCGCAGCGCCGGGTTGACCGTGCGGGCGTCGGCCGCGTCCAGCAGTTCGTAGCCGCGCACCGCGGCGTCGGGCCGGGCCGACGCCTCCCTCAGCAGCTGCAACTCGGCGTCGTTCTCGGCCAGGGTGAGCGAGCCCGCGGGCCGGAAGCCCAGTCCGGGCACCTCGCCCGCCAGCTCCTCCCAGGCGGCCCGGGCCCGCAGGGCCAGGCTCAGCTCGGGCCCGCCCGCGCGCCCGCTGACCCAGATCAGGCCGAAGTTGCGCACGCTCGCGCCGCGCGGCTCCGGCTCGCGCTCGAGGTGCAGCACGTCCAGTCCGCGCCGCCGGGCCGCCACCGCATGCATCGTGCCCAGCACCCCGCCGCCGACCACCACCACACGTTCCATCGCCCCGCGTCCCTCCGCTACCGCAGGTTCGGCCCCGTTACCCTGGCCCCGTCCCTCGGTCCGCGCGCACCCCGCCCGATTCGGCTAGCACCGTTCGCCCGGCCCGGTTCGGCTCGACCAGTCAATGGTGCCGCGACGACCGGGCACTGCATAGCCCGCGGCGGCCACGGGCTGGCTCGCCGGCCGTTGATCAGGGTCGCGGGCGGTCGGCGGCGGTAACCTCGCCGCGTGGGCGAGGTCAGATGTTTCGGCTGCGGCGCGCTGGCTTCCGATACCGGCGGGCCGGTGCACGGCTACCTGCTCGCGGCCCCCGGCTGCTGGGCGCTATACACCGGGCTGGAGGACTGGAAGACCGGGTTGTCGGGGCCGGCGGGGATCGACGCCGCCCAGTGGATGATCGACTCGTACGCGGTCCAGCACGCGACCAACCCCGACCCCGTGGGCCGCCAGTCGGTCGCGGTACACCTGATGAGCCTGTGCGCCGCGCTCGAGCACGGCGTGCCCGGGGCCCGGTTGCGCCGGCTGCTGGGCGCCTGGACGCATCGCCCGGGCGGCTACCCGCTGCTCGAGCCGCGCCCGGCCGGGTACGCGGTCACGGTGCGCGACGTGGCCGACGCCGACCCGGCCAACCGCGCCGGCGTAGTCCGGCTCTGGGCGGAGATGACCTGGTCCGCCTGGTGGGCTCACCACGAGCAGGTGCGCGCCTGGCTGGCCGCGCCGACCCACCCCAGCCTGGGCTGGCGGCGCTAGCCTCCCGGCGTTCCGCCGGCGCTCCGTCGGGGAACGCGCTCGCTGGAAGTGCCGACCCGGGCGGTTTAGCCTGCTGCCCTACGCTTGTCCCGCAACTCCCATCGCAACCCGGATCGCGGAGGACCACATGGCTCATGTACTGGGCGTCGACATCGGCGGGACGGGCATCAAGGCCGCGCCGGTAGACCTGGACTCCGGGACCCTGCTCGCCAACCGCGTCAAGCTGGACACGCCGCACCCGTCCGAGCCCGCCGCGGTGGCCAGCGTCGTCTGCGAGCTCACGCGGGGCTTCAACTGGACCGGCCCGGCCGGCATCACGTTCCCCGGTGTCGTGGACCGCGGCACGATCCGGACCGCCGCCAACGTGGACAACTCGTGGATCGGGACCGACGCCCGCGACCTGTTCGGCACCGCCACCGGCCTGCCGGTCACCGTGATCAACGACGCCGACGCGGCCGGGCTGGCCGAGATGAAGTTCGGCGCCGGCGCCGGCCAGCAGGGCACGGTGCTCATGCTGACCCTGGGCACCGGGATCGGCAGCGCCCTGTTCATCGACGGC
>Ga0207416_1003918_pt1 | contig 13548 bp, 15 predicted proteins | sample PaiPotPPM11metaG_FD_184107 | JGI IMG/M metagenome (GOLD analysis project Ga0207416, IMG submission 184107) | Iron sulfur acid spring bacterial and archeal communities from Banff, Canada, to study Microbial Dark Matter (Phase II) - Paint Pots PPM... ...
GATTTGTTCTTTTCCTTAAATTCTAGGGTAGTTGTGTCGATGTTCTTGGTTGCTGTTTTGTTAGATTCTCTTGTTTTTATATATGGTTTTCAAATGGCGATTGCACAACAAAGATTACCGCAATCACTATCACCACCAGAATTATCAGCGGCCAATGCTATTGCTACTTCTTCTAATTCTCCTCATGCAACTGCCGCTAACATAGTTCATGTTAACAAGACTGCCGGGGTGTCAGAGTTGACCTCGATCATAGTCGAAGTAAGTGTTCATTACCCTACACCACAAGAAAAAAACAGAGTAGATAAAATCGTTAATCAGACACTGAGTATGTTACAACCGATGGGGAAGGCGATAAACGAGTCGCATAGTTGCATCTTAGAGGCGGTCATATGCGGTAATAGTAATATGACCAACGAAACAATGTTGAGATTATAGCCCCCGCATTCACAATTGATTAGACAAACAACAACCTATTCATACTAGTTAGCTAAATGGGTTGTACTCTTATAGACATCTTTCATTTGTCTGTACATTATTTTTCGTGGCTTGTTCTATCACCCAATCAATATTTTAAATTCTTAAAGAAGGATTCACCTTACTAATGGCTACATTAAGAACGCACATTGAGGTAGGATTAATGACTTTACACAGATATGGCAGCAGAAGGATGATTTTGTATAGCGTTCAGTTGAAGGAAATTAAATGATCCCAAATCTTTCTTGATAGAAGTAGTTGCTAGAATAACCCAAACAATATCTTTAGGAGTACTATCAAGACTATTATTCCTACAACAATGTAAATAAGATACCAAAGAGTCATGATATCATTAATATTTCATTAATGTCTGCTAATGTTATTTCCACTCAGTTATTACATTTAAGACATGACCAGTAGCATCCAAGTGTTCTATCGCCGTATTTTTGTCTGGGAAAGCCACATTAGATGGATTGCAATGATATGTTTCGTTCATATATGATGTTAATGCACTCTAAAGAATGAGGTAGCTAGCTAACGATTGTGACCTCGATTGTTTCTCGTCGTTTCCTGCTATCTTATTATTAGAGACAACTGTATTTACAAAAATGGGTCCGGTTAAACTATTCAGGAATACAAATAGACCATATGGACTTCTTGCAGTAGAAGATGATGGCGAAGTCATTTGGGCCGAAACAGTTAGCGATGAAGCAAAGATAGCTGGAAATAGGGTTCCAAAAGAAGAATTCAACAAAAAGCTCATACAAGAGGAATGGGAACATGACTTCAATACTAAATTCACCTTTGCTGATGGAGAATTTGAACTGATAAAACAGAAGAACAGCTTATGATAAACCTAGGTGTTCTCTTATAGTTACAATAATGTGTGCAATGTCGTGAAACGAACCTTACTTTGTGTCACTAAAGAGACGGCGTTGGCATTGTAACATTGACTTGTCCGGAAATTGATGTCATCGCTATAAACAGAGGACTTTTATGATATGATATCTGCAATGCAATGACAGGAGAAAGAACAGAGAATGCCCCGGAATCACATACTACGCAGGATCTGCAGTAGTGAAAAAATAAAGGATAACACCCTTCAGCTCTTTACCGTTGATGATACTGACATTGTAGTAGGAAGAAGAAACGGAAAATTATTTGCCCTCAACAATTCCTGTCCACACAGAGGAGCCTCACTCTCAAAAGGGGAATTAAAAGGAGATAATATAGTGTGTTATATGCACGGTTACGAGTTCAATGTTTTTACAGGAAAATTGGAGAATATGAAATCATGGAAAAAACAAGATACATGGTTAGAGCAGAATCCAGAATGGAGAAAGGCAGGCGATTTAGTCTTATATCCTGTGAGTGAGAAGAATGGAAGTATATTTGTAGATATTTGAATGACAGTTCCTAGTCACAAGTTAGCTCACATTTAGGAGCTGACTTTGATAAACTTTATCTTCGTGTATTTCCGCTTTGTTTCAATCAATGGCCATTACGACATCTCCTAAAAAGCTGCTTCTGTTATTGGGGGGGTAACGTCCGTCATTCACTCGCAAATTTCACGATATCCCCATGTTTACTTCATGCCGTAACCTTTGGAAAAAAAGATTCTTCCAGACAAGAATATTTCTGCTTCGTCTAGAAGCAGGTGAAAATAGAGGAGCGGGCAACTGCATAACATCTTTGCTATCCTGAGTCCATTTTTAGCCACGTCTTCAAAGCTGTCTTTTAAAGAAGTCTGTAATTCTCATTTGTTCTTTCGTATTCTTATAGGTTTTACTATTTCTAATCCATTCATTTTTAGATATGGATAGATTAACACATGCGAACGACAATGCATTGTGGAAATCGTCAAACTGTTTTGCTTCTCCATCAAGTGCTTGCCTTATTCCCTCTCTTATCTGCCATACTCCTAGTGGCATAACATATTCTGGACGAATTTCTCTTAGAATCAACGCCCCTGCCTTATGTCTTATTTTGAAAAGATGTTCAGCTACACCCAGTCTGGCAGCAAAGTATGCACCTGCTATAGAAGGATAGTGATCTAAACCATTAGCATTTTCAAAATCTATTCCAACTCCTAAATTTCCATTATTATCATACCACGCTTCTTGCATTTCGAAACTCCATATGTCATCTGGAATTAAAATTACCGAATAATAATTACTTAAATGAGTATATTTGTAAACCTCAAAGAAATCAATTGTTGGAAATGTCTCGATCTCTTTTATCAAACTGGCTGAAATGACGTCATCGGTAGCAGAGATACTCCATCTTGTAGGCACCAATCTTCTTCTTTTTTGCAATCCTAACATCCCGATGCTAAGAACTCGGTGGATTCTACTGACTTCTACTCCACCTTGATAAAGATTGACTATACCTTCACTCGCACGCAAATCCTTGTCATAAAAAACATCTTCTAGTCTTTGATCTACAGAGAGTGAGGATGACGCTTTAAATGTCTTTAAGGGGGCAATAGGGCCGAAAGGGGCTGAATCGGTATCTAAAGCCATAGCCATGTCTGCAATGGGTGTTTTTTCGAAGGTAGCTTCACTTTCGACTGATTTACTGGTCATAGCTAACTCTTGCAAAGATTCTACGTATTTTCCAGACGTGCTATGAATATCAATATTCGATACTCCTCGCACAAGAGATAGTCGATAATTAACAATTTCTTCAATGCTTTTGCCGAGCCACATCTCTGGCTTATCCAGTATTGTTGTGTCTCCATGTAGCGGTGGCACCATCGGCCCAACCTTTACCTTAGGGTAACCATAACGTCCAACAAATACCGAAGGTGGCGTAGCACCAGAAAGCGTCTTTAGCGAGAACTTAGCAGAATTATCGTTAAGGAATTTAATCCAATTCTTCTCCAGTTGTGACTTGATTTCGTTAGCAGTAGACAGATCCTAATCAGTATGTTAAAGCGCCGAAAAGTTATTTGAAGCTATAGCACGCCAGAAACTACCAGAACACAAAAGCAGATCCATTCAATCATACTTTATGATAACGCAGGTATCTGTTTTATGTATAAGATTAATACACAAGTATAAGATTTATTTAAAACCTATAAATCACCTGTTATATGAAATTTACAGTGATAACCGAGGAATAATGAGTAATACAAACCAGTCAATGCAACTACCAATAGATGAATGTGAGGAGGGGATATGGGATACTTTAGACTGTAGAAAAGATTGCGGTTTTGAATATATAAAAGATGGAAATAAAGAATTTCTTATATTCAATACAAATGATTTCTTCGCAGATGCTAAAGCACTAGAGAAAATCAGGAAAACTACGGGCATGGAATTGGTTCAAATGAGTACACATAATGGATATACACAGTTATGGTTTGGTAGATATATGTTGCAAAAAGATATCAAGTTTAGAAAAATCTAGCATCCTTATAAGTATTAATGCCCTGTCTCTTTTAACTGATAGTGGTATGATTTCGTACTAAGGTAGTCAATTTCTCCAGCGATACTGGCTTTTGAATGAATTCATCTATTCTCATGGAAGGTAAAACTCTCCTAAATTCAATGTCATTAATTTCAAATGCAGTCATAAAAAAGACCTTAACTTCGGGTTTTATTTCTTTAACTTTTTTTATAAACTCAAATCCATTCATCTGTGGCATTCTAATATCAGATATAACCAGACGATAGTTCGAAGCATTTACCTTAAAATGTTCCAATGCCAAAGCTGGGTCTGTAAATGCATAAACGTCAAACGAACGGTACTTTTGGAAGCATTTACCTTAAAATGTTCCAATGCCAAAGCTGGGTCTGTAAATGCATAAACGTCAAACGAACGGTACTTTTGAAGACCTAATTTTATTACTGTGACGATATCAAAGTCATCATCGAGTATCAATATTGATGATTTACGGTTTCTATTCTCAACATCATTGCCGACCACCACACAGCTTTTACTTTGTGATGGGGAATATAAAAGTAATTTTCTAGCGCTAAAATAGGTTGTCGTTAGTAATGCCTCACATCATGATATATTCTAGTTGTCAGCACGTTTGGGTTTGGATCTGTCAAAAACGGCCAAATCAGTGGCCAGAAGTCCTACGACAAACCGCTGGTAAGATAGATCAAGCCAACGCCGCTAGGCGAAATATCATTCTACCTAACATCTAATTTTAACTCTTCTGCATGATTTCTCCTGTGACACTGAGGACACAATACTTGACAGTTAGAGGGTTTATTATTGGATCTATCACCATTCTTGTGATGAAAGTCTCTTCCGTACAACTCGAGTTTTTCTTTGCAGATGGCACACCTGTACTTCTGTCTACGGAGGACTACCGCCTTCACACCGCCTGGAAAAGAAACCCTATTCTGTTTCTTAATGCGTGCCGGTCCACGATATAGGATTGCCAGAGCGATGAACAAAAGCGATATTGCAATGGCTTTTTGTTGTCCCGTAGTCAAATAATGAGGAAGAGAATGCGAAGACAACCACACGTAGGTTGATGTAATGGTTATAAGCATGCCAATCATAGCTCTCAACTTTGTCTTCCGTTTTATCCATCTCCTTATCCCAAATATTACTACCACAAACAAGAACAATAGATAAATGATAACTGAATAATCCGAAGGTAGAACAGAAAGTGATTCCGTCATAAGTGAAACGTGAAATTATTTTGGAATGATATAACTCCTGAGGATTCTGTCTCTATAAGATATTACATCAATCCCCTTCATTATTTGTAGACCTGCCTCGCCAGTTTAATGTGTATGAAGATTTTTCTTCGGATCTATGGTTAAACCTTAGAATATGATTGCATATTTGTCACTCACCTAATTTTCTCTTTCTAACTCGGGAACCATCTCCTTCAACCATCTACTTTTCCTCCTCAAATTGCAAACAATCTGCAAAACACTGCCATTATTGGTTGTCTTTGGCAATAATGTATTCGTCTGGAATTAGACTCGTGGCAATATCAATATCAACCAGATTTTTTTTCATTTTATATTTGGAAACACTAGATTCAGCTGTCTCTGATTCTCCATACATCGCTGATTTAACCTTATGCAAAAGCTCTTGGTATTTCTTATCTCCTGGGTAAAATTCGTACATCTGTTCGTTGGTATGCGAGGGCTGTTATCTAGGCTCTTGACCGATAGCAGCCCTTGACACCTCTCGCATTTCCTACGCTTGCGTTCCAAAAATCTCCGATTATTCTTAAGGCTTCATCTCTTAGGCCAGTCTCAAAGCACCCACTAATTGGCTTGATGTACTCCAGTGCAATATGAGTAAGAGGTATTAACTAAAACATTTTTCCTACAGTTGAAGCTCTTTTCTGGCCCTTGAGCTAATCTTTTCTTCGATGCTCAGAGGTTTCAGAAGTTTATGGATAGACCGTACTCGATTATTCCTCATAATGGAAGTGATAAAGAAACGTTTGATTCTAGGTCAGCCGATGGTCAGCGAAAAGTGAGGTTATTCAAAGAAACGAAAGTACCTCAAAAAGTCTATGTGAAAGTCAGGCAACTTTGTGATAAGTAGATAACCGATCGATTAGGATCAGTATCTTTAATACAGGTATGACTTTGAGATAAGGTCATTGAAAAGAAAAAATTATTCAATAGGCGGTAGGTGCGAGTGCATTTGCCATAAAAGACCTAATACTGATTCCTGTGGCTATTGTATCTCCTCGCACTCACCAAGATTCGACCGAAGAAGATAACCAGGCTTAAAGTTGAACAGCCCTGGAACCATCTAATATTATTTTATTCAATCCAATTCTCAACAAAACAATAAATGCCGTAACGAAAGTTTACACTGCCAACGGAACTTTGATAAAGACATCCTCTTTTCCAAGGGATTTGTTGTAAAACGCTTTGGTACTGAGCAATTAGTGACTACAATAAAAGATAATAAAATACCACAGCTAACAGCAGTTATGACAAATTACGTAGAATCAAATAGTGTAACGTCACGTCTAATTCAATAAACAAGCTAACAATGATGATCTTCTTTGGTAAGTTATGCCAAATAAATTTAGGGAAGGGTAATTCGAAGCCTAGCTTTGCAGAATGAACGAGATTCCAAAAATGCTCAATGAAGCCTATGAGGATTTTGGCATTTCGAAAAAAATTATATATACGACCTCCGAGACAGAATATGTTATTCATCCACATCTGACATTTACATTTATCGCAACCACTCACCAAAATCTTAGATTCTATAGCTCTTGTAAGAACAAGAACCTATTAGCAGAAGGTTAAAGGATATAATGTCCACTTCCAAGATGGGACTTTTTTGCTTCTTAGGAATTCTTGTGCCATATAAAGTCAAATGTATTAGAACTAAGTATCAGAAGTATATTCTAGATAATTTTCAATTAGATTGGTATTTAACGCCTTTATATAGTTTCGTCATACGTCTCTTGTGGAGGGTGTTTGACATAAGAATTCTCAGATTAGAATCAACGGTTGCTATTATGATCCTTCTTGTCTCAATAAGTTGGATTTTCTCATTACACGTAAATGCTCTTTATGCAACGCCAGATCACAGTACTGTTAACGCAACATCACAACCGCTTACCAACGATAATAGCACTACTTCCAGTGTTCCCTCTGTCTTACATTTGTCCTCAGTCCCATCAAATAATGGGACCTCATCAACATCAGAACCTTCTACCAACAACAAAGCCGACACAAATTCTGCCATCGGTTCAAACAGCGGGACGGCTCACACGCATCATGGTACTAGCACCAGCAGTACCAGCAGCACCAGCAGCACCAGCAATCATCATAACGATAACACTAAATCACATGATCTTGCCCAGAAGATAATAAACAAGATTAAGCAAAAATTCAAGGTAGGAGATGTTCCTTTTCCTTGACAGCTTCCATAATATTGTGTCAGACCTGCATGTAGAATAAATGGCTTATTAAGGCAGCATAGCTATAACAATCCATGCCGACTGCTCAGTCGTATGTAATACTCAATGGTTGGAGATGTCTAATATGCGATATTTGTAAATATGAAATCAAATAACTATTTCAAGAAAGGTAAGCGGCCAGATGAATCCCAATCAGAGACTACTATCATTATGTTGCCTTCAGATGCCAATCCAAAAGGGAATGTTTTCGGTGGTACCATACTAAAACATGTAGATCTTATCGCAAATCTTGTTGCCAATAGACATGCAACGCATGCGAACACTGTGACTGCAAGTATTGACAAGATGACATTTTTAAAGCCAGTATATATTGGAAATGCATTGATACTTTCTGCAAGGCTTAACTATGCGAAAAGATCTTCTATGGAAGTTGAAGTTACAGTGCATGCAGAAGATCTTGACAACGGTAAACGAGTTCTAACTGGGACTGCATTTGTTACCGTAGTAGCCCTTGACGATGCGGGAAAACCAACTGAAATTCCTCCATTGAACTTAGATAATGATAATGATAAAAGACGTTTCCGTGAGGGTGAATCTAGAATGATAACCAGACTAAAAGATGCAGGTAAAGTATGGACATCTAAGACTACAAGCCAAAGTGAATAATAGAATCTGTACCCGAAACTCTGGGGTATAGTATGACGAATTGCTACCATGAGATCTACTATAAAAGGTTCATTATAACGCAGAGAATGGAATAGACTTCAGTAGAAGCGTACCGAAGTCACTTGCCAGAAACAAGATTATTTCTAGTGAACCCACAGGCATCTTTAACCCACAATCGCTCGACGATGTAAAGAAGTGACGCTTCTGCATCTCAAGAACTCTCTATCTGTCACAAACGTTAAGTAATGGCCTTCTTTACGCAAGTCCGCTATGTTGGACTCGACGAGGGAAAAAAATGGCTAACTTCGCACAAGTTCATTATACGACAATGTAAAACTGGTAGTAACTTACTTGGCTATTGAAACTGAAACAGAATCTTCAACCAAGCATACATACACGTTTCATTTCACTTAATACAAAAAGCGGATCGGGAGAAGAGATTGGATTATCATTCTCTCTTACCAATTCGGGGGGAGCGTGTGTTGGAATGATTTTAAGGATTACTTATTTTTAGGTCTGTATTTATCTAGAGCTTATATTATTGCGTTTATTCTTACTAACATGTCTTCATTTTCAATTGGCTTTTGAATAATGTGTCTTTGGCCTTCTTTAGGAAAGACTTCTTTTTTAAATGCTTCGTACTCTTGTAAGTCGGTTAGAGCTGTCAGAAAAAGAGCCGTGATATTAATATCTATTTTCTTCATTTGTGCATATAATTGAAAGCCATTCATTACTGGCATTTTGATATCCAGAATTAATAGATCATACCTGCTGCTTTTGAAATTCTCCAGCGCCAAAGTAGGATCAACGAACGTATCAACTTTAAATCCATTACCTTCTAAAACCACCTTTATTGTCAAACAAACATCTGTTTCATCATCTACTATCAAAATTTTTTTCTTATCGTTTTTTTCTTAATCGGTTGTCACATTTTGTGCTGATATGTTGGATTAATGTTAAGATTATTGTTATAAAAGATATGCGATACATTCGACGAACACACTACAAAAAGCGCTTTGTCCGCACTAGATAAGTTACAATCACTTTGAAATCAAAGTACGACGATCCTAATTTCTATTTCAAATGATTTAATCATAAGAGATACCTTCATTTCCAATGAAATACTTAGTTCTACTCCACAGTGACCAAGAACTGTTCAAGATTCGACCAGCATGAATGCTGAGGATATAACTCCACAGTTTAGAGTCAAACACTACATCAAACATCCTAAAAACCAGACATAAATATCGATAACAAACTTATATTTATATGTCGACGACACTATATTCGTACTAATTCTAAACGATTCACAATGACCAAAGCCAGAGAATTATCTTTGATTGCGGTAGTTGTTATTCTTGTAGCTGTTATTGCGATTCAGTCTATCACCAATAGCCGAATACTATCACTCATAGGCCAGCAACCACAACAGTTACTACTGCCAGTTCTCTCTACAATAATAAATGGAGCAAAGCAGCTGCAAAAACAAATAACAGGACAAAATAATAATAATGGTGATTGTGCAGGTGCAACTGTTACTGCTACTTCCTTTACTAAGCCATCAAGCTCCCGTAACTCCTCACAAATCTTATCTCTAACAGGTATATTCAAACAAGTGGAAAATTCTGTAGTTCAGATCACAAGCACAATATCAAATCCTAACATACAGATTATCATAAATGGTAACCCTATAGAAGGACATTCTATTAGATTGGGATCTGGATTTATATACGATAAGCAAGGTTATGTCATTACCAATAATCATGTAGTTGGAAACGCTAAAACAGTTGATGTAACATTTGTTGATGGAAATACCTATGCAGCAAAGGTGATTGGTACTGATCCATTTAGTGATATTGCGATAATTCAAATAACTGACAATTTCTCGACTGAAAATGTTTTACCACTTGTGATTGCCAATTCATCTAGTTTGCAAGTTGGACAACAAGTGATAGCAATTGGTAATCCATTTGGACTTAGTGATACGATGACAACCGGTATTGTCAGTCAAATGGGGCGTTTGTTGCCAGACCCAAACACAGGATTCTCTATACCAAATGGAATTCAGACTGATGCTGCGATTAATCCGGGTAATTCTGGAGGTCCCTTGCTGAATATGCACGGACAAGTATTAGGAATGAATACTGCAATTAGTTCTTCTACAGGCGAGTTTTCCGGTATTGGGTTTGCAATTCCATCAAACACCATCATACGTGAAGTACCAGCATTAATTGAACATGGATGCTACAGTCATGCTTGGCTTGGAATATCTGGAGGTAGCGTGACCCCTGTCTTGGCACAGACCGTAGGTCTATCAAGGAACTACAAGGGAGTAGTTGTCGGTTCAATTCAAGCTGGTAGTCCTGCGGACAAAGCAGGTTTACAAGGAGTAACACAAGACGAATTTTCTAATACGCAACATGTCGGTGACATTATAACAGGGATTGATGGACATAGTTTGAGGGGTATAGATGATCTCATCAGTTACATCGATGTGCATAAATCTGTTGGAGATAACGTAGTGCTCACTGTGAACAGGCATGACCAAATAATGAATATGAATGTGGTATTGCAGACACGACCGTCATCGTTGGAGAATGCTACATCACAAGGGTCAATTCTTCCATAATAAAATTCCCTGCTCAAGCATCTACAACATCTTTGATAGTAAGCGAGGAAATGCCTCGCCTATCTCTTGGGCCCTCAATACGATTTGTCTTCTTAGACCTTTCCAACAAAGAATATAAGACTATGGCTGTTAACCATTTAAATAATTATCAGTCAACCGTTCAAGTCTCCAATACATCTATGAAGACTAGAGTTAGTTTTCACAACGAATTTCAGAAACTATATGACACATTCCTGTTTATAATGTTCTTGAGAATGGTGGATTATCATTTTCAGGCTCACAGAATATAGAACACCGGAAAGAACACAAAATGATCTTATCTTTGCTGTGTATCGAAATACGGCGGACATACAGAGCAAGGTAGAAGGATTAGAACAACAAAACCAATCCATGAGCGATCGTGACAAAATGAAAGATGATGCGGTAGCGCATTTATCAGATCAGCTTATCGCATTAACAACTAGACTAGATTCAATCGAAAGACGACAATAATAGCAACAATAGAATGATCGTCTGTGCTGAACCGCTTTTAATGAAGATTAGCCAGACTGAATCATCTAAAGAAGCATGACAACCTAATCAAGTTGGAGAAAAGTAGCCCTTCTCATGTTTTGAAAGTGAACTCGAAGCCTTAAAATGTTTTTATTGTTAATATTGTGTGTGTGCGTTACCATCTTAAATGTAAGTTAAACCCTGATGAAAAAGTTCAACTCCAACTAAACCTGATGGGTGTACCAAAAATTATACATTTGAAAGTTATCGGTTGCATCTTTCAGTCTTGATGTGAATTGATATGATCGTGTATTTTATTTATTTACTTTATTTTTCCAATATCTTGTTCTACTTCTGTCATGTTCCTTAAAAGTTTCATTTTCATACATGGAAGGCTTCATGAATGTAAGATAGTCGTACGCTTCACACTGGTACTATGTATTATACCATCGAGATATAAATATTTCGTACTGTGTACGTAACAAGTATTAGTGCACAAGGTTTTAGAACACTTGTTTTCGTTTAGAAATTTGTCCTTGCAACCATTCTATCATTTTATGCTGTGAAAATAATAGGGCCATAATTACAGGCTCTTCTGGAAATGGCTGGGCTTTGGCGTTAATTGCTTTAGCATATTTGTAACAATCATTGAGCATTTTTGTGAACGTCGTTCTGTCTACCACGTCCGGCAAGCTACCTGCGAATCCTTTCCATGATTCAATTTCCTTGGTAAGTATGTCCTCATTTGGGAAGAGACTCATAGTGCGTTAATCTTCTGTGCTTATTTTTAAGGCATGAAGCGTCGTATGGGGAGGGACTCCATATTGTTCCGGACATAATTTGATTTCAACCACCCGAAGAAATACTGACAGTGACAGTTAATAACAAGAATAATATCCTATGCGTCCCTCACAACAGCATCTCTTATATTAAATACCTGAGTATCAGCTCCTGATAAAAATATGTTAGGAGAACAAATCGCAGAATATAAGGGAAAAATAATTGGTCAAAGGGTGTTGGATATAGAAGGTCCAACGATGGAAACAACGCTCCGGTCAATTGTAAAATTTGCAGAATAATGAAAGATGAATACTGTAAGCAATTCTTGTACTTTTTGATCCAAAGCTTTCTAGCCATAATGCGCATGATTCGAAGAACCTTTTCAATTTACTAAAAACGCTAGTCTAGAGGTTTTATGACGGTATCTTTCTTTTAGGCTTTATGATTTGATTTCTTGCAGGACAAATTTTGTAACACAACTGACCGAATAAAATTTATGATCTGTAATGTGGAGGATTTACTAGATCTCCTTAGTAAAGCAATTAGTCTTGTCGTCTTTAAAATTAATTCCTTTGTGCATGCCATCACAAGATGGATTATTCTTTGATGCTCCGCACCTACACGAAGCTATTCCTATAATAAACTATTATTAGAAAAAGCAAGACAAAAGGATATTCCCATATTCTATTGTAATGATGAACACCTTCCTAACGATACGTATGAGCCTAGACTATGGGGGCCGCATGCAATGAAAGATACAGATGGAGCTAAAGTAATAGATGAACTAAGACCACCACAAAATAAATAATGGCGAGAACGTAAAGGCAGTATACTCGACACTATTCTACCTCTGACGAATCTTCTTCATCCTCGTCCAAATCATCCAAATCTTTCTCGAATTCATCCTCGAGCTGGCCATCAGAATTATCTTCAGACATTTATTGTGTTTTTGCCAGCCTGGAAAAAAGGCTTTGCATCAGAAGTCATACTACTATCCCCATCGTAACAGGAATTTAAACCACGGTCGTATAATCCGAGGTCAATCGATTAGCATCCGATCGGTGGTATTCCCGATAGGGCCGATGTGAGCGAGTACCATTAGTAACTGCAACTCGTAGCAGCTATTACTGATCATTTCAATTTCCACATTTTTGTTGTTGGTCCCGCTTATATCATGTGCTTTCCAAGATATCATTTGTTTATCTTTTGTAGTTATTACTCCATGAACCAACCCGTGCGCCCCTACGAGGGAGAATATCCATGCTTGGAACTATTATAGAATCGTAGAAAATGCTTCTCACTCCTAATCGAGGATGATAATAACTCATAATCTTCGGATGGGGCGCGTTTTTGTCGGGATGCCTGCTAAATAGATTGAAATACACCAATGAGTCCAATTCACATATTACTGTTCATAGGAAAACATCTGTCGGAGAGAGTCCGGAAATTGCCCATTGATTAGCGGACATTCCAAAATGAAATCTGCTGACTTTCACTGACAGAAATCCTAACATCGTTTGCGATTCAGCCGTCTTATGTTGAGCAGTTGTGCGATACGATAATTTGATTAAGCTCCTCTGATGCGAGTCGGCAACATTATTCCAGTAAGGTCGGACTGACCTACTTAGTTTTCAGA
>Ga0207416_1003924_pt1 | contig 13538 bp, 15 predicted proteins | sample PaiPotPPM11metaG_FD_184107 | JGI IMG/M metagenome (GOLD analysis project Ga0207416, IMG submission 184107) | Iron sulfur acid spring bacterial and archeal communities from Banff, Canada, to study Microbial Dark Matter (Phase II) - Paint Pots PPM... ...
CTTAACGCCCTGGTGAATAGCTCGCGAGCGCCGGACGGTGATCCAACTCTGAATGCAGCCCTGCACAGAGACTCGAGGATTTGGCGATTGAGATGCCTATGAGATCAACCGGCTTAGTGGACCAGCCCACATGGCCGCATCCGCCTGCACCCTGCCAACGCCGCAACTCTTTGCGACGGCCCGCGGCCGTCGGCGGAACTGCTCCGATGCGATTTCGGACGCGGTGTTGCAATCATTGAAAAGGTTTGCAGCCGTCGTAACGCCGTCACTCTGGTCGATCTAGGCGCGACCATGTCGTTGATGAAAAGCGCGACACCTACGTTGGCACTTCCATACTTGTGAGCTATAGTTTCATCAATTTCTCGGATGGCGTGGGAAATAGCTGGATATCTTACAAGCTGTCCGACACGAAGAGCCGACGGCAAAGAGGTGACTATGAAAAACATGCGAAGATTTGTGGTCGTCGGCGTCCTCTCTGCACTGGTGATGGCCGGGTTTGGAGCGAGACCGGGGATGGCGGAACCGCGTGCGCACGTTTACCTTCTGCGCGGGCTGCTGAACATATTCTCTCTGGGGATGGACAACCTCGCTGAGAAGATTCAGCGCCACGGCATCCATGCGACGGTTCACAATCATACGGAGTGGCAGACGCTTGCCGATAACGCTGCCGCCGCGTATCACGCCGGCAAGGAAGGTCCTATCATCATTGTTGGGCATTCACTCGGCGCTGATGCGGTGATGCAAATGTCGGCCTACCTGGGCCAGAAAGGTGTTCCCGTCGCTCTCGCGGTGCCGTTTGACGCTAGGGGATCGTACGCCACATCGCGTAACGTCCGCCGTCTCCTGAACCTGACCCATGCGGGCTACGGCTATATGTCGCGTGGAGCGGGCTTCCAAGGGTCCCTATCCAACGTAGACGTGAGCAGGGACGGTAGCATCGACCATCTCAACATCGACAAGTCGGCGCGTTTACACGCCCAGGTACTCGCCGCCATTCTTGAAGTTGTCGGCAATGGCAGTGGAAATCAGCCGACGGCGAACGGCCACAATGCTCAGCGCGCGATCGCCGCGCCGGAATCGGGGCAGAACGGGACCATGAAACCGACGGAGTCGACGCAGACGCCGCCCAAATCCGGCAGTGGCGTCACCAATTCGACCGAATCCGTATTGCAGCATTGAGTGCCAGGCTTCCAGCCAAATTAGCCTCGAGCCTCGCCATTGCCTGCCACAGCTGGCCATGGGCGATGAGGTGATCGGGTGAGACGCCGAGATTTCCTGATTGGTGTGTTGCTCGCCGCCAACACGGCAAGCACGCAAGCGCAGCAGAGGCCGAAGGTCTACCGATTGGTGGTCGTGGACCCTCTGAACCCCGTCACCGACCTCACGGGAGACGGAGAGCTGCCGTATTATCGCGGCTTCTTCGAGCGGCTTCGGCAAATCGGATTTGCCGAAGGACGAAATCTTGAGATCAGCCGATATTCCGGTGAAGGACACTTTGAGCGTCTCGGCGATGTGGTCACGGAGGCGATCAACCTCAAGCCTGATGCGATCTTTCTGGTTAGCACTAGGTTGTTGTTGGTTTTCAAGAGAGCGACCACGACGATCCCTGTCGTAGGCATTATGGTCGACCCAGTTCGCTACGGGCTTGCTGCGAGCTTGGCGCGACCTGGTGGCAACATTACAGGCGTCGTACATAATCCAGGAGCTGAATTGTACAGCAAACGATTCCAGCTATTAAAAGAGGCTGTTCCGAGTGTTGCAAAGCTGGGCTTCCTCATATCGCGAGCCTTCATAGAAAGCATACAAAGGAGGAGCGGCGTAGCTCAGATAAAGGAGGCGGCCACGAGGGCGGGCATTAAACTCGTATTTCCTATCGAGGCGCTTTACTGGCGCGAGGAAGAGTATCGAGCCGCATTCGCGCGTATGGCCAGCGAAGGCGTGGATGGGATTGTCGTGAGTGAACAAAATGAAAACTGGACATACCGCCGATTGATTATTGCTTTGACCAAAGAGTTTCGGCTGCCAGCAATTTACCCGGATCGCATGTTCGTCGAGCTTGGAGGGCTTATGAGCTTTGGAGTGGATTGGGTTGGACTTGGCCGGGATTGCGCCCGCGCGGTCACCGAAATCTTTAACGGTGCAAACCCGGCTAGTGTCCCGATCTCGGAGCCGAGGACGCATGAGTTGACCGTCAACCTAGCGACCGCCAAGGCGTTCGCGATCGGCATGCCGCCTTCGCTGCTCCTGCGAGCCGACAAAGTGATCGAATAAGTGCGTCAGCCGCAAAGCTGGCGCGATCCGGCCAGTTAGCTGCCGGAATCCGCGAGCGAGCGCATTCCGGCTCACGGAACATTTATCAACCACCCCCTGGGCTACATGGCTGAGCCGCCGACGCGAAAGCCTGAGATAACAAAGCTATCCTGGGAGTGCGGGCTGAGCCAAATGTCACTGCCCCATCAATCGGTTGGCAGGTCACAAGGTCAGTCTTGAGCCCAGCGGGACGTCGCTGGGCCAGCCTCAACCATCTGCCGAGCCCAAGCCGAGGCAATCGGCCAGGAGCCATTGGCCGGCTCGGCATAGTGGCCGTCACCTGCGACGATGTGTTAGGACGACGTCGTCGCGTGACATCGTCACGCGAAGTAACGCCGTCACGTCTTCAAAGGCGGGTTCACGCAGTCAGATTTGCAGAAGCGCGTCGCTGAGGAATAGGCCGACAGCTTGCGCCTGCTGATCGTGGTCGTTGCTGACAGCATACTCGTAGCCGCGCTCAGCTATCGCGCGGAGATCGCCCTCACTCACGTCAATCGTCAATCTCCGTAGTCCACGACGCGCCCGTTCCCGCACAGCTCTCATTCGTTCGGCCGATGTATTATGGTCTTGGGATCGGCGGCAGCCGTTTTCTGGCAATGGCCTGCGATTACGGAGTTCTATGTTTTCCTCAGTCACAGTGGATGGAAGCCGCAAGGTCAGGCCAGCCATAAAACGCCGCCAGCGCAACCCAAATTGTCCGGGCGGGTTCCGCAGCAGCAGAGTAGCGCTGAGGCGCGAGGGATAAAGGTGCCTGACGGCCATACCGCAGCCACTCAGCGAGCCGTGCTTTACGAGGAGAACCCGACCGATCCGCAAGGGAAGCACTACGCCGGCTCTCGAAGAAGGCCGGTGTATTTTCTAAAATAGTCGTTGGATAGTGGTTCATTTCAACTTTTTGTTGCAATCTCCGCCTCCTCAACTTTCTGCTGTGGATGCGCAACACTGAGCAAAGGTGCAGAGCAAGAACAACCACCGTCAAGTGCCAGCCTCGGCTTGATGTTCCATTCTACGGACTTCGACCAGCTTAAAAGGAAATTGCAACCTTTCCTGGTTATCACGAAGCCAACGTTGCTGGTTCTTTCCCAACTTGTCCCTCTCAGACTTGATTTCGGCGAAGAAGAACTCCTTCTCGTTGAATATCAGCAAGTCTGGCCATCCGGATCGGCGGGCCCAGTAGTCTTCGACCAAATACAGAAGCATCTCAAGGAGCGAACCGAAAGGAAGGATGTCGATCAGCTGTCGCGCAACTTGAATTTGCTCACTCCGATGCCCCCATAAATATTGCCTTAGGTCCTCGCTCGGACCGAGCCAAAGATCAAACAACCGCCGCAGCTGGTCCGGTTCACCGATCACAGTCCGCAGGTGGTCCTTGATCGCCGCCGCACGCCGCACTCCATATACTGGTTTTCCGAAATCGTCAGGTAGGCGAGTCCAGACGGCTGCGAAGCTCTGCACCAACGCGGCGATAGCCATACGCTTCAAAGCATCGAGGGATGGTCGTGAACTCCAAGAAAGTCCGTCGCCTGATGCGCGAGTACGACTTGCAGCCCAAGCGCCGGAGGCGGTTCGTGGCCACGACTGACCGCGATCACGACTGCCCGATCTTTCCCGACCTCGCCCGCGACAGGATCATCGATGGCCCGAACCAGCTCTGGGTGGCAGATATTACCTACATCGCCATTGCGACGGGCTTCGTCTATCTGGCGGCAGTCCTCGACGCTTGGTCGCGCCGCGTCATTGGCTACGCGATTAGCCGCTCGATCGATGCCCGCGTTGTCGCTGCGGCGCTGAAGGCGGCTATCCGAGCAAGGCAGCCGCCCAAAGGCTGCATTCATCACTCGGATCGCGGTTCGCAATACGCTTCCGAGGCCTACCGCAACGTCCTCGCCGACCATGGTCTGGTCGGTTCCATGGGCCGGCGCGGCAATCCATATGACAATGCCAAGGCTGAGAGCTTCATGAAGACGCTCAAGGTCGAGGCCGTCTATCTGATGGATTACCAGACCTTCGACGATGTCACTGCCGACCTTCCACGATTCATCGATGAGGTCTACAACACTCGCAGACTACACTCCGCGCTCGGCTACCTAAGCCCAGCACAGTTCGAGGATCACTACGCCCGGCTGACTGTCAAAACCGCCGCATGAAAGTGTCCAGCTTCAGGGGCGCACTCCATTTCGCGCCCAAGAGTGACCCCTTTGACGGAGCCAAGATCGGCACTTTTCACCCTCGCAAAGGCCGCCTGACGCGGCTACCGTGCAACAAATGCCCGGCCGCAATGCCTATCTGGACGGGCTCCTAGGTGCCGAGATCGTTGTCGGTCTCCGCAATGTGGCTTGCCAGCGCCATCAATCGGTGATCGCGCCATTCCTGCCGCTCGGCAAGATTCGCCCGCGGCAGGCGACGGCAGCGCTCCGCCTCAATCCGGTCCAAGAGTTCGCCCGACCAAGGCACCGGCACCGCCTGCGATTGCGCCAGTCTCCGATACAGGCCCTCGTAGCGGTCGACGTAATCGCGAATCCCGCCGGGCGCGTTGAGATCGATTGTTTCGAACGGCCCCATAAACGCCCAACGCAGTCCGATGCCCTTGCAAATTCCGGCGTCCACATCCTCTGACGAGGCATAGCCTTCGGCGACGAGACGGAAGGCCTCGTGCAGCAATGCGCCCTGGAGCCGGTTCAAGATGAATCCATCAAGCTCACGGCGCATGACGATCGGCACCTGACCGAGCCCCGCCAGTCGTTGGCGCGTGCGCTCCACGACCTGCGGATCGGTCCAAGGCGCTGGCACGAGTTCGACCGCGGGAATGAGGTAAGGAGGATTGATCGGATGCGCGACGAGACAGCGCGATTTGCCCGCAAGCTCGGCGCTGATGCGCGACGGCAGAATACCAGAGCTCGAACTCGCCAAGACCGCATTCTTCTCCGACGCGGCGTCGAGCTTGGCGAACATTTCGCGTTTGACCGCGAGGTCTTCGGGCACGTTTTCCTGCACATGAGCGGCACCGGCTAGTGCTATCTCCAGGGAGCCGGCGCCAGTCATCCGCGAGCGCACGTCCGCAGCCGTCTGCCCCTTGAGCATGCCTCTCAGCTCGAGCGTCCTCAGCATACTCTCGACTGTGCTGAGTGCGCTCGCGACCGCTTTGTCATCAGCGTCAAAAAGCATTACGCGATGACCACCGCGTGCGAAGCTAATGGCCCACGCGCGGCCGACTAGGCCAGCTCCGACAATGGCCACCTTATCGGTCATGATCAGCCTCCTCAAACCAGACCACCGCTGCCATCGGCGGACCAGGACTTGCCCTGATTGTTAACCGCCGCCGAAAATGTAACAGCTGTGGGGAGCGTAGCCGTACTGATAGGCCCATCCGCCGCAATAGTGATAGCCAGCCCACCATCCGCCGCCCCATTGCCAAGATTCAAGGTTTTGCTCGAAGCGCTGCCGCTGGTATCCATGGCGGAACACACGCTGGCGGAAGCTGTGAGAATAACCACCGACCCAATGGCGGCCGCGGCCGTCCGCCGCTTTCGCGTCTGTGGGGGCTACGGTGGCCGTGCAAAGGGCTATGGCGACAGCAAAACCGAAAGTGTCTTTGCGCATTCGCTCGTTCTTTCGCTAGTGATGTGCATCCGCCGTGCAATAGGTCAGCACCTAGCCTGCCGAAACGAACATCGGTGGTCAATCAATGCGCCTTTTGTTAGCGAGGTTCTCCAGCCAATCGGCAATCGGCTGGAGTCTCGACGCCCTCATGCTGCCAACTCGTTGAGCAACGCTCGGGCTTCTTTTAGATCGCGCGTATCGAAGCCCTCGGTGAACCAGTCGTACACCGGAGCGAGAAGCTCACATGCCTGCTCACGCTTGCCCTGATCGCGCCAGAGCCGCGCCATGCTCAGCGGCGCGAAGTTCCCAGGACTCTCCTTCCTGCTGACGCGCGACCGAGGTCCGGGTGAAGACGAGGCCAGCGTGGAATTGGCGAAGCTCGAAAGATGGTGACCGCGCATTCACTCGCCTCTTCAGCTCAGAGATAACTGTAGGAGGTCCAGCCTCCGTCTGCGACTAAGGTCTGTCCCGTGATGTAAGCGGCAGCGTCGGAAGCAAGAAACAGGGCGATATCCGCTATCTCAGCTTGACTTTGGCCAATTTTAAACGGGCTCATCGGTTGTGCGGGACGCGGAACATTGGATCGTTCTCCACGATCTTATGAGCACTCACGAGCATGAGCTTCATGCGGCCGAGGTTTCCGAAGGTCGTCCAGCGCCCTTTGACGTTTGACCAATAGAAGAGCTCGAAGCGATCGGTGTCCGGGATGGGACGCAGCCGTGCGATGGGGTTCGCAGTGCGACGATCGATAATCATATATGCGCCGCGACTCCATTCGACGTCGTGTCGCTTGAACCGAGCAGCTATTTGGGCGAGCGTCGGGGCAGGTTTGTTCATACCGTTCAATGTGCTGATTGCGCCTCGCACAGGCGAGGCTCGGTGAGCAGGTCGATTCAATTTGTCGCACCGGGGCAATATTGCCGCGATTCAGCACGCCGATTCTACCGATGAGATGCAACACTCTCATCTTCTCCGCATTTCGTCTGGGTCTCCGCTGCCGGAATGTTTCCTGTCTCGGCTCGTGGAATTCGCCGATCTGTTCACGCGTCCGACCTGGTCGAACGTTCTGATGCTGCTCGCCGGCGTCATCTTGGCGCCGGGTCGGCGAACCGTCGCGGCGGCGCTGCGCATCCTGGGGCGCGAATGCGATCCCGACTTTTGCACCTTCCACCGCATCCTCAACCGGGCGGCATGGTCGTCCAGAGCTGTGGCGCGCCAGCTGCTGATCGTGCTGGTAAAGGCCTTGGTGCCGTCCGGCGCCCCGGTCGTGATCGGGCTTGATGACACCATTGAACGGCGCTGGGGAACCAAGATCAGCGCCCGCGGAATCTATCGCGACCCGGTCCGCTCGTCCAAGGGACACTTCGTCAAAGCCAGCGGCCTGCGCTGGCTTTCTGCCATGGTGTTGGTGAAGGTCCCGTGGGCCGATCGCGTCATGGCGTTGCCCTTTCTCACTCTGCTTGCCCCCTCCAAACGCTTCTATGCCGGTAAGATGCGGGCACCCAAGACGCTGCTTGATTGGGCGCGCCAGGCCGCCCTGCAAATCCATCGTTGGCTCCCCGATCGGTATATCGTCCTGGTCGCCGACAGCGCGTTTGCAGCCATCGAATTCCTCGCTGCAGTTCGCAATCATGCCTGTGTCGTCACTCGCTTGCGCCTCGATGCCAACCTGTTCGGCTTCCCGCCGCAAAAGCCCAAAGGCCGCGGCCGACCGCCGATCAAAGGCAAGCCCCACAAAAAGTTGTCCGCCCTCATTAAGGATCGAAAAGTCTCCTGGAAGCGCTACCGCGTCAGTCTCTGGTACGGCCGAACCAACCGCCTCGTCGACATCGCCAGCGGCACCGCGTTGTGGTATCGCAGCGGCGTGCCCCCGGTGCCGATCCGTTGGCTTCTCGTCCGCGATCCCAAAGGCGAGCTCGAACCGCAGGCCTTCCTCGCCACCAACCTCAACGCTCGTCCCTGCGACATCCTCGCCTGGTTCGTCAGTCGCTGGCAGGTCGAAGTAACATTCGCGGAAGTTCGCGCTCATCTCGGCGTGGAGACTCAGCGTCAGTGGTCCGACAAGGCGATCCTTCGCACCACGCCGGTCCTGCTTGGATTATTCTCAATCGTCACCCTCTGGGCACACGACCTCGCCAAATCACGAAAGTTCAAGCCGAAAACCACTGCATGGTATCCAAAAGCGGTCCTCACCTTCAGCGACGCGATCGCGGCCGTGCGCCGCGAAATCTGGCACAATCAGATTTCTTTCATGTCCCGGCCGAGCCGAGACAGTATAAAAATTCCGCGCCATATCTGGAACCGAATGGAAAATGCACTCGCTCACGCCGCATGAATAGGCCAAAGTCAAGCTAAGCTTGACTTTGGCCAATTTTAAACGGGCTCATCGGCTGTGCGGGACGCGGAACATTGGATCGTTCTCCACGATCTCATGAGCGGTCTCGAGCATGAGCTTCATGCGGCCGAGGTTTCCGAAGGTCGTCCAGCGCCCTTTGACGTTTGACCAATAGAAGAGCTCGAAGCGATCGGTGTCCGGGATGGGACGCAGCCGTGCGATGGGGTTCGCAGTGCGACGATCGATAATCATATATGCGCCGCGACTCCATTCGACGTCGTGTCGCTTGAACCGAGCAGCTATTTGGGCGAGCGTCGGGGCAGGTTTGTTCATACCGTTCAATGTGCTGATTGCGCCTCGCACAGGCGAGGCTCGGTGAGCAGGTCGATTCAATTTGTCGCACCGGGGCAATATTGCCGCGATTCAGCACGCCGATTCTACCGATGAGATGCAACACTCTCATCTTCTCCGCATTTCGTCTGGGTCTCCGCTGCCGGAATGTTTCCTGTCTCGGCTCGTGGAATTCGCCGATCTGTTCACGCGTCCGACCTGGTCGAACGTTCTGATGCTGCTCGCCGGCGTCATCTTGGCGCCGGGTCGGCGAACCGTCGCGGCGGCGCTGCGCATCCTGGGGCGCGAATGCGATCCCGACTTTTGCACCTTCCACCGCATCCTCAACCGGGCGGCATGGTCGTCCAGAGCTGTGGCGCGCCAGCTGCTGATCGTGCTGGTAAAGGCCTTGGTGCCGTCCGGCGCCCCGGTCGTGATCGGGCTTGATGACACCATTGAACGGCGCTGGGGAACCAAGATCAGCGCCCGCGGAATCTATCGCGACCCGGTCCGCTCGTCCAAGGGACACTTCGTCAAAGCCAGCGGCCTGCGCTGGCTTTCTGCCATGGTGTTGGTGAAGGTCCCGTGGGCCGATCGCGTCATGGCGTTGCCCTTTCTCACTCTGCTTGCCCCCTCCAAACGCTTCTATGCCGGTAAGATGCGGGCACCCAAGACGCTGCTTGATTGGGCGCGCCAGGCCGCCCTGCAAATCCATCGTTGGCTCCCCGATCGGTATATCGTCCTGGTCGCCGACAGCGCGTTTGCAGCCATCGAATTCCTCGCTGCAGTTCGCAATCATGCCTGTGTCGTCACTCGCTTGCGCCTCGATGCCAACCTGTTCGGCTTCCCGCCGCAAAAGCCCAAAGGCCGCGGCCGACCGCCGATCAAAGGCAAGCCCCACAAAAAGTTGTCCGCCCTCATTAAGGATCGAAAAGTCTCCTGGAAGCGCTACCGCGTCAGTCTCTGGTACGGCCGAACCAACCGCCTCGTCGACATCGCCAGCGGCACCGCGTTGTGGTATCGCAGCGGCGTGCCCCCGGTGCCGATCCGTTGGCTTCTCGTCCGCGATCCCAAAGGCGAGCTCGAACCGCAGGCCTTCCTCGCCACCAACCTCAACGCTCGTCCCTGCGACATCCTCGCCTGGTTCGTCAGTCGCTGGCAGGTCGAAGTAACATTCGCGGAAGTTCGCGCTCATCTCGGCGTGGAGACTCAGCGTCAGTGGTCCGACAAGGCGATCCTTCGCACCACGCCGGTCCTGCTTGGATTATTCTCAATCGTCACCCTCTGGGCACACGACCTCGCCAAATCACGAAAGTTCAAGCCGAAAACCACTGCATGGTATCCAAAAGCGGTCCTCACCTTCAGCGACGCGATCGCGGCCGTGCGCCGCGAAATCTGGCACAATCAGATTTCTTTCATGTCCCGGCCGAGCCGAGACAGTATAAAAATTCCGCGCCATATCTGGAACCGAATGGAAAATGCACTCGCTCACGCCGCATGAATAGGCCAAAGTCAAGCTAAGACGGCGCCATCACATCGCTCAACACTCGCATCTCCGGTTTCTTGGCTAAGAAATTGCATCTACCACGCGCGAAAGAAGTTTGGGAAGCTTGGTCGGTAGTACGGCGTCGGATATCTAGCTACTGGCGGCGGCACACGCGCAACCGGAACCAATCGCGTCCGTGGCTCCGAAGTCTCGTGCGGCACCCAACACCGTGGTGTCTTGGTGTCGTCGCACAGCGGATGAATCATGCCGTCGTCAGCGTAAGCCGCCGAACAAAGCAGAAGCAAAAATGCCGCAGCGCCCTCGCGGAAGTTTCTCGGTTTCCGTATGTTCATTTTTCCCTTCTCTCACCGGGCGAACGCCAACACGTTGGTGTCGCTTGGCGGATGCAAAATCTTTTCAATCTCGTCGCTAAACCCTGAATCGCGGCATCGATCCTCGGTTGGTATTCCGCTGGATTGTCATAGGTCGCCTGAATGCGAGCACAGCGATCTCGCATTCTGCGATTATTCGAGCTACTGTAAAGTGGCACCAATCGGAACTAGGGGCCACGAATGACAACGCTGCGCTCCCAAAGTTCCGTGTCGGCACAGCGCGCCGACGATAGCGACGCTGGCGTATCCGAGTTCGTGTGCTCCAGCGGTATTCATCGGGCATCACTCCGGTTGTGCAAAGACCTCAGTGCGGGTCCAGTTTAGGGCGCCATCGTCCCTCGCCTCAGCAGCCTCCGGCAGCTTGGCGATGTTGGCGGCGATGCGCCGGGCCTCGTCGCAAGGTGAAAGCTTGGCCGCCGCCCGTCTCTTCGTCGCGACCGGCAGACTCTCTTCTCCCGGCGAGGATGAACAACGCTGCTAATCGGCCGAATGATTTCTATTCGCTGGGGGACCGAGATCAGTAAGGCGGCGGTCCGCCGAATTCGGCGGCAATAGCCGGGCGCAAGGCCGAGCTGCCGGAGGAATAATGGTCGGCCATCTCTCCGCCGAGAGTTATGCTCCAAGCTCGTTGAGCAGCGCCTTGGCCTCCTTCAGATCGAGCGTGTCGAAGCCTTTGGGGAACCAGCCGTAGACCGGAGCGACAAGATCGCCGGCCTCATCCTGATTACCATGATCCAACCGGAACCGGCTCACCGCCGCCAAGCTGATCGAGTAACTTCTTGGCGTCTTGCAGGACAGGCGTATCCAGGCCTTCCGTGAACCAGCCGTAGACAGAAGCGAGCAGATCGCGCGCTTCGGTTCGCTTGCCCTGGTCGCGCCATAGCCGCGCGAGGCTAGTGGCGGCGCGGATTTCCCACAGTTTTGCTTTTTGCCGACGAGCTACAGTGATGGCTCGATCCAACCGGTTTTCAGCCGAATCTCCCACAGCGATTTGGAGTTCGCCGTAAACACGATGCATTTCGGCCTCATACCAACGCTGCTCAGTTGACTCGATTTGACGCTCAGCTTCCGCGAGCTGCTTCAGACCTTCTCCGGGCTGACCGGCCTTGCCTAAAGCCTTGGCAAGGGAGCAGCGAAATACAGGCACATTGGTGACGGCACCAGTGGCTTGAAACTTGATCAATGCGTCCGAAAGGGCGATCACCGCTTCATTTGTACGGCCCAAATCCAACAAGCTTTCACCGCGGCTCCGCGACGCAGCTGTCGCCCAAAAAGGGAAGCCCTGCTCCGTACAATGAGCGATGGTCTCTTCCGCCCGGTTCAACCGCAATCCAGCATCGACCTGAAGCGCTTCATCGGTTTCGCTTGATATTTGAACTGCCTCAGCGAGGGCATAAGGATGCCGTTCGCGTGCATAGGCGAGTGCTTTTTCCTGATAGAGGCGTGCACGATCGAGATACCCAAGGTAAATCAGCGATCGGAACAAAAAATTCAGATCCGAAGCCTTTGGATCGTTAGGCATCCATGAAAATAGAGGATTTTCGCGGCGGTATAATCTGAGTGCCTGCTCCGCGTAGATCTTAGTTGAGGTGAAGTCCCCCATATGGAACAACGCAATCGCGCTAACCCAGATACCAACGAACTTCACATCCGCATTTTTTTTGGTTTCCGCTAGATCCACAATGTCTTGGGCTTCTTTACAGGCTAGACTAAGATCTCCGGCGAGCACATGATACACGCATTGGCCACTGAGCAGAAAAGCAAGCTCCAGTGGTCGGTCCAGCCTTTCACAGAGCTCACGCGCCCGCGCGTATGCCTGGCCAACCCCTGGGGCAGCATAGCCCGCTGTCGCCGACAGAGTTGCGCCGAGCGCCATTTGCAAATCGAGCTCACGGCCGTCACGTTCGTCGTCCTCCGGCAGAAGCGAGAGAAGGGCCAAACCTCTGGTGACCTGTGCCTCCGCTTCCGACATCGCTGAGCGAGCCCACGACTGCCGGCCCGCCTGGAGCCAGTAGCCTACAGCCTTCTCCGTCAAGCCAGCCTCGCTACAATGGTGTGCTATGAGCTGCGGCTGAGCAGCCACCATCTCAGGGAATTGTTTCTCGAGGGTCGTCGCGACGCGCGCATGAATCTGCTGGCGGCGGCCGCGCAGCAGTGTGCTGTAGGCAGTGTCCTGCACCAGCGCCGTGCGTCCTAAGTGCAGTCACAGCAGCAATCAACTCCAGCCACGGCACATACCGCTCTTTCGGCATCGTCCTCATGCGCTTGCGGGTAACCGAAATAGATGAGGACGCCGTCGCCCATATACTTGGCAACGAAACCGCCGAACCGCTGCACCGTCTCGGCAACACACTTCTGGTAGCTCGAGATGATCTCACGCAAATCCTCGGGGTCCATGCGAGCCGAGAGCGCCGTGGAGCCCACAAGGTCCGAGAACATCACAGTGACTTGGCGGCGCTCGGCGGTATCTCGGGCCTTCGCCTCCCCCGTTGCGGCAGTCTTCTTCGCAACCGAGGAATCACCAGCAAGCTCCCGGATGGCCGCCAATAATATGCGCCGGTGCCCCAGCAGGACTCCCATGTCCTTTAGGTCTTGATCGGTCAAATGGGGTAGCGCAGCAGCGCTAATCCCGTTCTCGGCGAAACGCCGGGCGTACTCGGACATGCCGAGCTTTTCGAGCCAGTCCGCTATCTCTTGCATCGCCGCCCCAGGCTCACTTTTGGGCTTCTGGACCCGCCGGAGGAGCAATTTTAGCCGATAGATTGTTTCGCGCGAAACCGACCCAAACGGTCCGCCGCCGGGTAACGGGTGGGTCCGCGAGCCAGAAGAGCCGCAGGCGGGACCCGGCCTTGAGCCCCGCGGTGCCCAGTCTGTCCGGGGCGCGCGCCTCGGACCGTTCAGGTCTTGCAAACAGTTGCCGTGCACTATCCTCGCCACGGAGGGAGAACCCATGGCGACGTCGGCCGAACCAATTAGCCCAACTTTCTCTACTCGCGGCCTCCGGCAACGATTTTGATGGGGTGAAGGCGTAAGAAAGCGAGTCGCATCAAAGGGGCGCGTTGGCAACTCGCCTGTAGTGTAGACC
>Ga0207416_1003925_pt1 | contig 13537 bp, 12 predicted proteins | sample PaiPotPPM11metaG_FD_184107 | JGI IMG/M metagenome (GOLD analysis project Ga0207416, IMG submission 184107) | Iron sulfur acid spring bacterial and archeal communities from Banff, Canada, to study Microbial Dark Matter (Phase II) - Paint Pots PPM... ...
CCGGTGTGAACAGGGCCTGCACGGCTGCCTCATCGGTTCCTTTGAGGACGTACTCATGGGAGAAAGCCCGATCCTCGGGGAAGTCGATGTCCTGGGCACCGAACAGCTGGCCCACGCGTTGAAAGAAGCCTTCCGGCGCAAGTGCAAACTGCGGTAGCTGTACCCCCGGGTCCTCCCAGCGGATCATGGCGAATTTATAGGTTGCGCTGCTCTTGCCGGTGCTGATCGTGTAGAGGTACTCGAACGCCGTAAACGGCGTGCCACCGAACTGCCCTGAAATCTCGTCCCGCCACCGGTGCTGCGAACCGCGGTTGAAGAGCCTGACCACGCCCGCGTAGGGCTTCTCCGTCCCTGGCCTCCTGGTCACGTAGCGGTAGCCACGCGCATCGCAAAACTGCTGGTAGGCGGCCTGCCGCTGCTGTTCGATCCGGCGCTGGACCAGGTAGATGACAAGAATGAGGAGCGCAACCCCGGCGATCGAAACGATGAGTACCAGGCCTTTCATCTGGCGGGTCCCCCGCAATTCTGCGCCCTTTGGCTTTTACCGGCGCATTTGGTTGTTCAAGTAGGCGCCCAGCAGCAAAGCGTGAGCCACCAGGTAGAGCCAGCCGAGCAGGACCAGCGCCACCGCCAGGCCGCGACCCAGGGTGTTTATGTCGGCCGAAAGCCTCGCGTAGAGCGGGAAAGCAAGCGTCACGGCCTCGATCAGCACGGTTGCCAGCAAAGCCCCTGGCAGCAAGCGTCGCAGGGGTAGCTGCGCGTTGGGCGCTGTTCTATAGATGAAGGCGATGAGAATCGTCAGGACCACCAGGGCGGTCAGAATGCCGAACAGAGGTGTCCGGGGCAGCCCCTGGGTAACCGTTTCGAGCAGGATCAGGAGCCCGATGGCACCGAGCAGCGCCGGGGTCAGATAGAGGCCCATCAGCCGTTGCTTGATCAGGTTCCTCCCGGAGACGCCGTGAAGCGCGTTCAGGGCGCCTCCAACGCAGGAAAAGAGCGCCGAGCAACTCCACAGCATCCCGAGCAGCGAGAAGAGACCGATCGTCTTCGGATGCTTGACCGCGGAAAAGATCAGGCGGCCGATATCTGCCCGCGTGCCGGCCGGAAACGCCTCCAGGATGATGTGCTCGACCTCGCGGGTGACCAGCTTTCCCGGCTGGGTGATGAGCAGCAGGGCGACCAGTCCGAGCGTGATCGGGAAGATGGCAACAAAGGCGTTGAAGGCGATACCGGGCGCGTAGTGCGGTGCCGGGCTGTTCAGGTAACCGACGATCCATCCCACCGGGGAATGCCTGCGCCTTGGAGCGCTCGACTCGAGGCGTAAAGCCTGCACCTCCATAGAACCCGCGCAAATAGGCAAAAGTTGCGGCGCGAGAATAAGTCATCGAACTCAGGGAGCTACACCGACAGATCCGTGCCTGCACCCGCTGCGTCGAAGCCGGTTTCCTGGCGCACGCAGCCCCGGTCCTCAGCGGCTATCCGGATAACCGCATCATGTTGATCGGTCAGGCGCCGGGAGTCGTCGAGGAGGTGAAGCGGCTCCCTTTCCAGGGTCGGTCGGGCAAGGTTCTCGTCGGCTGGTTGACCCGGGCGGGATTTCGCTCCGAGGAGCAGATTCGTCGCCTTGTTTACATGACCTCGATCACGAAGTGCTTTCCCGGGAAGGGGTCGGGCGGCGCTGATCGGCGCCCCAGCCGCGCGGAGGTGGAATTGTGCCGGTCGCACCTGGACCGGCAGCTGGCCATGATCGACCCGGAGCTGATCCTGCTGGTCGGCGGCCTGGCGCACCAACGCTTCCTTCCGGGGCGGCCGCTCAGCGAGCTCGTCGGCTCCGTCTTCGATGGCTCGGGGAGGCGGCTCGCCGCCGCCCGCGGTGTCCGACCATTACTCGTTCCGCTGCCCCACCCTTCGGGCGCCAGCCGTTGGCTCAACCAGGCGCAAAACGTCGCCCTGCTCGAGGCTTCCCTGCGGAGGCTTCGGCCCCTCGTTTCGCCCTACCTTGACGCTTTTGAGGCTGGCGCATAAGATTCCGACCAATGCGGCGAGATCGGGAACTGGACGCGGTCGAGCCCGAGGAAGCGCCGCCGGCGCCGCTGCGGCCGCAGGAGGATCTGCCGGTAGGCAGCAAATCGGCGGACGATATTCTCGCCTCGATCTTTGCCCCCGTCCCCGAGGCGAGTCCGCTGGAGCAGCTCGAGCAGACGCTGCGTCACCCGAAAAAGCTGATCTATATCGCCATGTCGAACCGAAACTTCTACTGGCGGATGCACGTCTCCAAGGTCGTGCTCGACGAGGGTTACGTGCCGATCAACCCCTTCATGCTTTTCGACTACTACCTTCTGCACACGGTTCCCAAGCAGCTGGTCCGGGAAGCGATCAACAACCTGCTTTCGCGCTGCGATGAGGTCTGGGTCTTCGGCACCATGAGCCTCGGGGTCAAGGTGCAGGTCGGCATCGCCAAGCGTCTCAAGAAGCCGCTTCGCTTCTACGACGTCTCCGACCTGCCCGAGAGGGTCTTCCGCATCTCAGAGAAGCTGGCCCAGGAGGAAGGCCGGGACTAAACCCGGATGATCAGCTCGCGCTCCAGCGCCTGACGGGCCTTGATAACCAGCTGGCGCAGCGCCGGCCGCGCGGCTACCGCCCACTCGATCTGCCGCAGCGAGCTGTAGAGACCCTTGACTGCCTTGACAGCGTCACCGAGCTCCACGCCGGGCGGTGCTTCCAGCGTCGAGAGCGGTTCGCCGCTGCACCAGTCGTAGACGAAGTTCACATAGTCCGTCGAGAGTGGGCGGAAGTTGTCCTCGCCGCGGTCGCGCTCACGCGCGGAGAAACGGTAGTAGATCACCCGAAGGCGTTTCTGGGCGAGCGCGACGCCGCTGGTCGGCAGGCGACGCCTTGCCTGGGGCCGGTCCCGGTTGCGGTCCTCCGCCGTCACCATGACCACCGTCGCGGCCAGCTCCGCAGGCGTCAGTTCCTCGAGCCATCCATCCGCGATCGCCTCCGTCATGATCAGGCTATTCTCGCCGTAGATGCGGGAGGCGAGCAGGCCCTTGTCCGTCGGGACGGAATCTTCCAGGAAGCCGAGTTCCTCGAGGATTCCGCGCAACGCCGCCATTCGGCGGCGATACTCCCCCTGGCTCCGTTCCGCGTCACTGGTGGACGCGGCGAGTCGCCCCCGTAGCTCCCGGACTTCTGCGAAGTGGGCCTGGTGCTCGGCGAGGAAGGGGCACCTGCGGCAGGGTAGCTGGGCGAGCTTCTCCTGCCAGCTGGAGACTTCGGCTTTCAGGTCGGCGAGGGTGCGGCCCGAAGGGTCCCGGGTCGAGCGGCCGTGGCCGCGGGTGCGGCCGCGACCCCCGTGCCAGTGGTCGCGCTTCAGCCGGCGCATCCGCACCCTCAAGGAGGCGATCTCGTCGTTGCCCCGGACGAAGTTCGCAAAGGTATCGTCAGTGCAACAGGGATCACCCTGCTGCTGGAAGCGGACCGTGCTGACGTCCTCCACCCGGCGGCGCAGGTTGGCGAGGCGCTCCTCGAGCTCGCGGCGCGCAAGCCCCTTCTGATATTGGCCGAAGGATCGCTCCATCAGCAGATCGACTTCCTCTGGCTGGTGGTAGCGAAGCAGGTTGAGTGCCATGTTATAGGTGGGCGCGAACTTACTCTCGACCGTCATCTCCTGCCCGGTCGCGGCTTCATAGATGGTGCCGACATCGATGTCCGGCTCCTTGAGGATGATCCCGTGTCCGATCGGGTCGATCCCGCGCCTACCGGCCCGTCCCATCAACTGGGTCAGCTCGCCCGAGGTCAAGGGGGCGAAATTTTGACCGTCGAACTTGGTGAAGGAGGAGACGACCACCGCTCGCGCCGGCATGTGGATGCCCAGCGAGAGCGTCTCGGTGGCGAAGACGACCTTGATCAAGCCCTGGGCGAACAGGTCCTCGACGATTTCCTTCAGGTAAGGCAGCAGGCCGGCGTGATGCATCGCGAGCCCACGCCTTAGCGTGTCGGCGTCGAGCAACCCCAGGTAGAGCTCGGCTTCGTCGCGATCGCGCACCTGCTCCAGGCGACGGCTCACGATGCGGTCGATTGCGAGCTTCTCCTCTTTCGTCGTGAGGTCGAGCCCGTGACTGGCGCAGCGACCGAGTGCCTCACGGCAACCGCGGCGCGAGAAGATGAAATAGATCGCGGGCAGGAACTCCCGCCGCCGAAGCCGTTCGACCACAGGCAGGAGGTCGTTTTCCGGCGCCCGGCGCATCTGCGCGAGCCGAAAATCGGTCGATGACTCGTGCTGCGCGCGAACCCGTGTCTCACGAGACAGCCCGCCCCGCTCATCGAGGAGCGGGTAGAACTCGTTGCGCATCGCGAGCCAGAGGCGAAGCTCGACCGGTCGTTTCCTGACGCTCACCGTCGCGACATCGCCGCGCTGCAGACTCATCCAGTCGGCGATCTCCTGGTAGTTGCTGATCGTCGCCGAGAGCCCGATGAACTTGATGTGGGATGGAGCCTGGATGATGATCTCTTCCCAGACCGCACCTCGCGGAAAGTCGTCGATGTAGTGGACCTCATCGAGGATGACGTAGCTGACACGCTCCAATCGCTCGGGCTCCTCGTAGATAAGGTTGCGCAGGATCTCGGTGGTCATCACCACCACGGGTGCGCCCGGGTTTATGGTGTTCTCGCCGGTGACAAGGCCGACGTAGGGATCACCGTGGCGGCGGACATAATCGCGGAACTTCTGGTTCGAGAGCGCCTTGAGTGGCGTGGTGTAGATCGCCCGAGTGTCGGTTGCCAGCGCCCTGAAGATGGCGTAGTCAGCGATCACCGTCTTGCCTGAACTGGTAGGAGCCGACACGAGCACGCCGCGGTGCGCTTCCAGTTTCTCGATCGCCTCCACCTGGAAAGGATCGAGCGGCCAGGGGAGGGACGCCTGGAAGGCATCAAGGAAGGACGGGGGCGCCGGGCTTACGGTTTGGCTCACGCTATCTGAGCCATCGTATGTGTCCGGGTCGGCTCAGCGCTTGCGGAGCGGGCCCACCAGCTGGGCGGTTGCGGCGCGCTCCCGATCCTTGAGCCAGCGGAGACGCGTCTCCTCCACCTCATCGGTGTAGCGCTGGCGGCAGCGCCGCATCGCCTTTGCCACCGCGTTCCGAACTATCGGCTCCGGTCCCTTTGCCAGCCTTTCGAGGATGGTTCGCGCGGCGGGCCAGTGGAAGGATCCGATCGCGCTCGAGAAGGCCATGGCGACATTCCAGCGGACCATCGTGTCCCGGTCCTTCGACCACTCGCGAAGGCATTTGAGCGTCTGCTTCGGGTCGACGCGAAGCAGCGCGTCGCCGATGGCGAAGGGACCGAGATTGCGGCGGACGTACGGCGCCGGGTCGCGCAGCAGGGGTTCGAGCATGCTCAGCAGCTCGGTCACCCGTTCCGGCTTGTCTCTCCGGGCGGCATACTTCGCCGCCAGGACGACCGCGCGGCGAAGATTTTCCGAGCGCGCCGAGCGCAACACCTCGAGCCGCTCGCGGATCTGGTCGAAGTCCCGGTCGAGCAGCGTGCCGAGCAGGCCGCCCGCGGCCTCCCGAACCTCCCAATGAGGATCGTCCGCCAGGGTCTCCGCCGCGCGCAGCACACCGGCCGGGTCTTCGTCGTAACGGCTGGCAAGTAAGAGACAGGCAACCTGGCGGCCGGTAGGCGATTGCGAGGAGGCAAGCAGGTCGATCCAGCGGCCGATACGCCCGGTCTGCGCCGCCAGTGCCGTCGCGAGGCGCTCGCCTACCTGCTGGCGCAGCGCCGCAGGACTGCCGGCCCGCCCGGTATGAAGCTGGCCGTCGAGAGCGGCAACGACGCCGTTGGGATCGTCGCGTGCCAGGGCCGCCAGGATGGCGGCGAGCGGACCCTCTTCGACGGTACCGAGGTCATCGGCCGTGCTTTTTACGGCCGGCGTCACGTGGTCATGACCTCTATGCGGCTTTGATGCAATACGGCTCCATCGGGTTGATCTTCCGCGAAGTGGACGATCTTGCTCAAAATCTCGTCCGCGTGCCGGCGATCATTGGTGGCGCAGACGACTCCGAGTGAAAGCAGCTGCCATTGGTCGAGTTCGGTCACCTCCGCCACCGAGACGTTGAAGCGATTTCGAATCCGCTGGACGATCGAGCGGCTCACCTGCCGTTTCCCCTTCAAACTGTGGTTGCCCGGAAGATGGAAGTCGAGCTCGCATGTGCCAACAACCACCTGCTAAGGATACGTACCGGATCGGCTCCCGCCTATGGGTCAGGAAAAGTTCTCCTATAGTGGCGGCATGAATTCGGCCGTGCCGCAAGAGGAGCCTTTCGTGGCCCCCTCACTGCCGGAAACCGTGCCGGCGCTCTTCCAGCAGACTGCGCAGCGGCGCACTGATGCTCCCGCGCTCTACTTCAAAGCCGGCCAGCGATGGGTCCCTATCAGCTGGACAGAGTACGCCCGCGCTGTCGGGCGGCTTGCGAACGCGCTCATGGGGGAGGGAATCCAGCCGCAGGACAGGGTCGCCGTCTGGTCGGCCAACCGGCCCCAGTGGCAGATCGCCGACCTCGGGATCATGCATGCCGGCGCGGTTACAGTCGCGGTCTACTCCACGCTCGCACAGGAGCAGGTGAAGTACCTGCTGCAACATTCCTCGGCGAAGGTCTTGATCGTCGAGGAGCGCAAGCTGCTCGACCAGGTGGCGGCCTTGCGGCCGGAGCTGCCGGATCTGAAACGAGTGATTCTGATCGAAGGCGAGACGCCAGAGATCGAAGGCTGGGTAATCAGCTGGGAAGACGCGCTCAGACGAGGCGATGAGTTCGGTCGCGGACGCCCGGGACTGCTGACGAGCCGATGGCAAGCCGTCAAGCCAGAGGACATGGCCAGCCTGATTTACACCTCCGGCACGACCGGAACCCCAAAAGCCGCGATCCTCACCCATCGCAATCTGACCTGGACTGCCGAGACGACCTTGAGGTGTCTTCCAGGTGATGCGACCGACCGTGCCCTGTCCTATCTTCCGCTCGCGCACGTGCTCGAGCGCGTCGTCAGCCACCTCCGGCAACTCTGCACCGGATGCGAGGTCTACTTCTGCCCCAGTGTCGACCAGGTGATGACCCTCACCCGGGAGGTCCATCCGACGTATTTCACCTCGGTTCCGAGGCTCTGGGAAAAGATTTACGACGGGATCCGGAGCCGCATGGACAAGGTCAGCGGAACCAAGCGCTTGATCCGGGATTGGGCACTACTCATGGCCGCTCGACGCACGGCGGCCTATGAACGCGGCAGGCAACCATCGCCCTGGGTCGGGGCGCAGTGGAGGCTTGCCGATCGTATGGTGTTCAGCAAGGTTCGCGAGGGCATCGGATTGGACCAGGTCAAGATCTGCATCAGCGGCTCCGCACCTGTTTCGTCCGATATGTTGCGTTTCTTCTACGGCCTCGGGATCGAGATTCTGGAGGGCTACGGATTGACGGAGACTACCGCGCCCGCGACGATGAATCGTCCCGGGTCGGCTCGCTTCGGCACCGTCGGCCAGGCGCTTCCCGGCGTCGAATTACGGATCGCGGCCGATGGTGAGGTCTTGATCAAAGGCAACAACGTCTTTCGCGGCTACCTCAAGGACGAGAAGGCAACAAAGGAAGCGCTGTCGGACGCTTGGCTGAGCAGTGGTGACATCGGCGAGTTGGACTCGGATGGTTTCCTCAAGATCACCGACCGTAAAAAGGACCTTTTCAAGACCTCGGGTGGTAAATATGTCGCACCCGCGGCGATGGAGAACAATCTCCGCGGCAGGCCCGGAATCAGCCAGGCCGTTGTCCTTGGTGATGGTCGTCCCTTTGTCGCCGCGCTGATCACGCTCGATGCCGATTCCTCAGAGGCGAACCGTGGGAAGGACGACCCGGGTGTGGCACGTATGGTCGATGAGGCGATCGCCCAGGTCAACCGAGGAGTCTCACACCCCGAACAGATCAAGAAGTGGGCGATACTCGACGGCGACTTCGTCGTCGGCGACGAGCTGACGCCGACGATGAAGGTGAGGCGCAAACGCATCGCCGAAAAATATCGCACCGAGATCGAGCAGCTCTACGGAGACAAGAAGACCACCTCATCAGAGACGTAGCCAGCTCGCTACCTGATCCGTAAATACGGATTGCCCACGCGCTCGGCGCCAATCGTCGTGTTGGGGCCGTGGCCGGGATAGACGACGGTGTTGTCGGGCAGCGTCAGTAACTGCCCGTGCAGGCTGAGCAGCATCTGTTGCGGGTTGGCGCCGGGCAAGTCGAGCCGGCCGATCTTGCCGGCCATCAATGTGTCCCCGGTGAAGAGATGGTTGCCGACCTTGAAGCTGAGCCCGCCCGGTGTGTGCCCGGGGGTTATCAGGACCTCCAGCTCGAAGCGACCGAAGGGCAGACGATCTCCGCTCGTGAGGTAACGATCGGCCGACTTCAGAAAGGTGGTGGCGTCCGCGAGATGCATCGCGGTGGCCGCGCCGGTGGCCGTCTTGATCGCCTCCTTGGCGCCGGTGTGGCCGGGGTGCGCATGCGTGAAGCAGATCCAGCGCACCGTCTTTTTGGCAAGCTGTCCCGTGATCTTGGCGGCGTCATCTCCGGGGTCGATGACGACGGCTTCGTCGGTGTCGCCACAGGCGATCACGTAGCAGTTGGTGTCCTTTTCACCGACGTGCACCTTCTGGATCGCGAGCCGGGCCACGAGCCTAGATTAATTTGGACGCGATCCGGGTCGCGGTTGTTACCCTTATTTTGATGTCGGAGCCAAGACAGGTGGTCAAGTACACCTTCCTGAAGGCGGCGCCCGCCGCCCTGGAGTGGAGTGAGAGCGATCGAGCCGGCGCTGGCGCGGAGCTCGCCGCCGTCCTCGAGGACCAGGCCCGGGAGGGCACCCTCCTGACCTACAGTACCGTGGGGCTGCGCGCTGACTGCGATCTTCTGATCTGGCATGCAGCCGAAACGGTTGACGAGATCCAGGCCGCGGAGTCACGCTGGCGCTCCACCCGGCTGGGACCGCGGCTCGCTGTCACGCACTCCTTCCTCGCGATGACCAAGCCATCGCCGTACCTGGGCCGCCACCGCCACCCCGGCCAGGAAGGCGTCCGGACCCGCCTCCAGCCGACGGGCGACCGCTACCTGTTCGTCTACCCGATGGTCAAGAAACGGACCTGGTACCGGCTGCCCTACGAGACGCGCAAAGCCATGATGGTGGAGCATTTCGCCATCGGGCACCGCTATCCGCAGGTAAAGATCAATACGGGCTACTCCTTCGGCCTCGACGACCAGGAGTTCATGGTCGCCTTCCAGTGCGACGAACCGGCCGTTTTCCTCGACCTGGTGATGGCGTTGCGGGAGTCGCAGGCGAGCCGCTACACGGAGCGGGAGACCCCCATCTTCACCTGCGTGAGGATGGCACCAGCGGCTGCCCTGGACCTCGCGCTCGGCCTGGCAGACGCCAGCGCCCGAGCGGCCGGCCATGCGCGGCAGGTCAGCCTGATCACGGGCGGATGACCGCCGGCGCTGAGTCGCTCGAGCTGGCGAGTCGCCAGCTGGCCACAACGGTTGAGGCACTCCTGGTGCGTGCCGCACGCCGCCAGCCAGTCGAGCGGCGGCCGGTCTGGTTCATGCGCCAGGCAGGCAGGTCGCTGCCCGAATACCGAAAGATACGGGAATCGGCGGACCTCTTCACCATCTGCCAGGATCCGGCGCTCTGTGCCGAGGTCACGTTGCAACCGGTTGAGCGCCTGGGGGTCGATGGCGCTGTTCTCTTCGCCGATATCATGCTGCCGGTCGCCTTCTCGCTCGGGGTCAGCCTTCAACTGGTGGAGAACGTCGGACCCGTGATCGATGAGCCGATTCGAAGCCAGGCCGCGGTCGACCGCCTGCTCTCGCTGCCTCCGGCTGAGTCGGTGCCGTTCGTGCTCGAAACCATCCGACTGCTTCGGCGAGCCCTCGATCCAGAAGTAGCGGTGATCGGCTTTGCCGGCGCGCCTTTCACGCTAGCCGGTTACCTGATCGAGGGCAAGCCGTCGCGCGAGTTTCTCAAGACCAAGGCGATGATGCTGGGTGAGCCGAAGCTATGGGATGCGCTCATGAGCCGCTTGAGCCGCCTGGTGCTCGAGTATCTGCGGGCCCAGATCGAGGCCGGCGCGCAGGTTGTGCAGCTCTTCGACAGCTGGGTGGGAGCCCTCTCACCTGCCGACTACCGCAGCCACGTCAAGCCTTATGTAGCGTCGATCTTCGACGGGTTGCGAGCGACGGGGACGCCCACCGTCCATTTCGGGACCGGCACGGCGGCGCTGCTACCTGACATGCGGGATGCCGGCGGCGACGTCATCGGCCTCGACTGGCGCGTTGAGCTGGGTGAGGCCTGGACGCGAGTCGGATTCGACCGCGGCGTCCAGGGCAACCTCGATCCGGCCGCGGTGCTGGCGCCGTGGCCGGTGGTAAAAGAGAAGGCGCTGGCAATTCTCGGGCAGGCTGGATCCCGGCCGGGGCACATCTTCAACCTGGGGCACGGGGTCCAGCCCACCACCCCGGTTGAAAATCTGCAGCGGCTGGTCGAGCTGGTGCACGCCGCTCCGTAGAATTCTGGCTCGATGACCTTTCTTTCCAGGATGCTGGCGATCACCCGCGGCCATCGCGGCCTGCTCCTGATCGCGATCGTCGGGTCGATCCTTGCCACCGCCCTGAGCGTAGTTCCCGCCCTCATCATCCGGCAGGTACTCGTAACGCTTGGGGGCCGAGGGGCCTCCGGTGCGACGGTGATCTGGCTTGGCCTCGCCATGGTGGCGGCGACGGCTGGGATCGCTATCGCCCGCTACTTCGAAGGCGCCTTCGGCCACAACGCCGCTTTCAAGATCCTGCACGACGTTCGGATGCGCTGTTATGAGCAAATGCAGCGCCTCTCAATGGGCTTTCATACGAAACAGCAATCGGGCGCGATGGCAGCCAGGATCATCGGGGACGTCGAGACGATCGAGTTCTTCACGGCGCATGCCGGGATCCAGCTGATCAGTGCCTCACTGGTGCCGGTCTTTATCGGCATCCTGATGCTGGCCGTCAACTGGCGGCTCGGCCTGATCGCGCTGGCGCCGCTGCTCCTCATCCTCGCCATCCTCACCCTGTTTCGCGAGGCCGCGAATGCGGCCTTCAGGCGATCACGCGACGAACTCGGCCGGCTCAACGGGCTCATGGTTGACCACATCCAGGGCGTCAGCGTGCTGAAGGCCTTCGCGGCCGTCGCTCACGCCCGTCGGGCGATCGACGATCGCAGCCGGCGCCTGGCGCAGGCGGAGACGAGGGCCAATCTGCTGCATACCTGGTATTTTGCTGGCGTCGAATGGCTGGCGGCTGTCCCGGTCGCCCTGGTCCTCCTTACCGGCGGGCTCATGGTGCTGTCGGGACGGCTGAGCGCACCGAACCTGGTGCTATTTGTCTTCCTGACGACCTACCTGTACCGCCCGATCAGCGACCTCAACCGCCAGCTCGAAGGCCTGCGCACGGCGCAGGCGGCGACCGAACGGATCTATGAGGTTTTGGCGGCACCAATCGAGGTTGCCGACGCAGCAGGTGCCACGGTGCCCCGGACTCCGGCCCACGACGTCCAGCTGGACACCGTCACCTTTGCTTACGAGCCGGGCCGACCCGTGCTGCACACCGTGTCGATTGAGCTCCGCGAGGGACAGGTCCTGGCCCTGGTTGGCCCGAGCGGAGCGGGCAAGACCACCGTCGCGAACCTGATCGCGCGGTTCTGGGATCCGCAGGAAGGGGTAGTTCGCCTGGGCGGTGTCGACCTCCGCCAACTCCCTCTAGAGTATGTGCACCGGAGTGTCGGCCTGGTTTTGCAGGACGTCTTCCTCTTCAACGACACCGTCGCCGCGAACATCAAGATCAGCGATCCCGATGCCAGCGACGGCCAGGTCGAGGCCGCCGCGCGGGCGGCCTATGCGCACGACTTCATCAAGGAGCTGCCCGACGGATACGAGACGATCATCGGCGAGCGCGGCGTGCGGCTATCGGGTGGCCAGAAGCAGCGGATCTCGATCGCCCGGGCCCTGCTCCGTGACGCACCCGTACTGATCCTCGACGAGGCGACCTCCTCGGTGGATCCGGAGGCCGAGCACCTGATCCAGGCTGCGCTGGCCCGGCTGGTTGCCGACCGTACAGTGCTCGTCATCGCCCACCGGCTCTCGACCATCAGGCAGGCGAGCGAGATCGTCGTGCTCGATCGAGGTCGGGTGGTTCAGCGAGGCCGTCATGACGAGCTCGTCGATGTGCCCGGACTCTACGCTAACCTCTACCGGGCCCAGCAGGTGGCGCGACGCTGGGATGTCGCGGGGTCGCAGCGAGCCGACGCGGCGTTAGCGGAGGCCGTCGAGTAGGACCTGTCGCAGCGCCTCGAGGCGCTCGAACTCCTCCATGCTGAGCTTGGCGGCGCTCTTCACGGTGTGCGGATACTTGATCTTCTGCACCGCATCGATCAGCTCGCGGACCTGGTCTTCAGTAAGGGCGAAGGCGTAGGTCGGCGTTCTTTCCTCGATAACCGGCAACTGATGGATCGCCGCGGGTCCCGGCTCCGGATCCGTCTCGGCCAGGATCTCGGGTGCCCGCGAGGTGTCGCGAAAGAGCTCGGCCGAGCCGGTGAGGGATACTCGCTTAAACACGAGTGGCAACGGGCTGCTTGACCTCCACCTCGGGGGCCGGGGCCCGCTTGACAACGGCTTTGGCCAGGGCCCGGTAGGCATTTGCCCCCTCCGAGCTTCCTGCGTACTGCAGGATCGACATCCCGGCCAGCGGCGTTTCCGCGAACCGGATGCTGTCCTTGATGACGACGTCGAAGACGATGTCCCCGTAGCGTTCGCGAACCAGCTCGAGGACTTCCTGTGAGTGGAGCGTCCGGGATTTGTGAATCGTGGCCAGGATGCCGCTGATCCGCAGCTTGGGATTGAGCTTGCCCCGAACGCGCTCGATCGTGTTCTGGAGCAATTGCATCCCCTTCATGCCGAAGTACTCGCACTGCAGCGGGATGATGACCTCGTCGGCGGCCACCAGGGCATTGACGCACAGGAGACCGAGTGAGGGCGGGCAGTCGATCACCATGAAGTCGTACTCGTCCTGCCCGGGCGCCAGCTTCTCTTTAAGGAAGGTCTCGCGTCCCATCTCGGACACCAATTGGATCTCAGCTCCCGATAGCTCGATATTCGAAGGGATGAAGTCCACCCCCAGGTTGCTGTGCTTGACGACGTGACCGAGGGTGACCTGCGGGTCGAGCAGGAGATGGTATAGCGTCAGCTCGATCTGGTCGGGCTGCTTGAACCCCATGTTGATCGTGAGGTGACCCTGGGGATCGAGGTCGATGCAGAGGACGCGCTTCCCGAGCTCGGCGAGTGCGCATCCAAGATTCACCGCGGTCGTCGTCTTACCAACCCCGCCTTTCTGGTTGGCAATTGCGATGACTCTGCTCAAACGGGGGCTAGGCTCCTATGTACCGTGGTTGCGGCTATTTAACGTCAATACGGGACATGGCGTCA
>Ga0207416_1003927_pt1 | contig 13531 bp, 18 predicted proteins | sample PaiPotPPM11metaG_FD_184107 | JGI IMG/M metagenome (GOLD analysis project Ga0207416, IMG submission 184107) | Iron sulfur acid spring bacterial and archeal communities from Banff, Canada, to study Microbial Dark Matter (Phase II) - Paint Pots PPM... ...
ACAGACGATTAAAGATGCTTGCACGAGATCTAGTTGTATATGGAGGTTTGGTTAGAGGACAATTTCTGCAAGACATTGCAGATGATGACATATCAGATACATTCGCAGCAAGGTACAGATCATTATTAATCAACCAAAAACCCTTGATTACAAAATCATAGTTGATTTAGCGGTTAGAAGGTTAATGCCTTCTCACGAAGACATGTGATTATCGTATACACCTCGAACTTCGGTATTGCAGTACCCACGAATTTTACTTTCCTACTCGGCAAGTACTAGGACTAATATTTGAGAATAGATGCTGGGAAATTTTCAAGTTCTAGGGGTTCTCAAATATCGACACCGAGAAATGTCGAAGCATTTTTGCATTATCTAATGAGATAATATAATAGGTCACACACGAGATAGCTGCTTCATGACTTTTGCTGTTCATTATCAATTCGCCCTTTGAAGTCTCTCATGACATGCGGACGCCGGTTCTCGTATATCACAATCGAGTTATCTGCAGGATCACGAAATGTTAAGCAAGGGCCAACTGGGATCTCCAAGCTTTTCTCTTCTCTCCACCCTCTTGCTCGAAGCTCGGATGATGCTTTATCTAAATTGTCAACTCGATAAATCAACATCAAGTCCTTTCTTTCTATATGGTCAGCAAGTAAAATGTAAGGTTCTTTTTCAGAAAGCCTAATGCATGCAACCCAAACCCCGTATGCATGTATTTTCCACAATAATTCACCTTCTAGCACCTTTGTATAGTACCTGATGGATTCCTGGATCTTCGGAGCTGGAACATAAAGAAAGTCAAGTGATTCGAACATTGTGGTCATGACGAACTAATTGTGATACACCCACACACAAAAGAAAATTCATACAATTCACAGTCTGTGATTATCTATAAGTGAAAAAGTATTTCCATATGTGAAAATCCTAGCGGCTTCAGAAATAAAGTCGTGAGGAAATCCCAGCTGGATCTTGCTTTTCTCATCTAATCTTCTCAATTGGTCTGCGGTTAGTTCAAAATCCAAACATGCCGAGTTATCTTTTATTTGAGCTCCAGTTCTAGCTCTTTTGATAGGTATTATTATGCCTCTGTGGTGTTGTTGTCGTATCCAATTCAAGGCTATTTGTGAGGGAGTCTTATTCATTTCATTTGCTATTGTTTGAACTTCTGTTGCGATAGAAATAGTTCTCTCATTTACAAATGAAGTACTCATTGGATTATTGACATTGAATCTTTTTTGCTCCTTGCTATCTTGCTTGATATACTTTCCTGAAAGAACCCCACCACCCAACGGAGACCATGCTGTTACTCCAATATCCAAAGCACGGGCCATCGGCAATAATTCTCTTTCAGCAGATCTTTCAATCAGGCTGTACATTATCTGAATTCCTATGAAAGATGACCAGCGACGCAGATCTGCAATAGCATTTGCATGTGAAACAACCCACGCCGGGACATCAGATATGCCCACATAAAGAACTTTTCCAGACCTTATCAAATCATCTAACGATCTCACAAGTTCTTCAATTGGTGTGAAAGGATCCCATATATGCACCCGAAGGAGATCTATGTAGCGTGTGTTTAGCCGTTTAAGACTTGCTTCGACAGATTGAACCAGATTCTTACGATGGTTTCCACTTGCATTAGGATCATCTGGATTTGTTGTGAGGGTGTATTTTGTAGCTAGGACAAACTTCTCTCGTTCAGCGGAGACGAATTCACCAACATGGTTCTCACTAGTGCCATTTTGGTAGACATTTGCAGTATCAATAAAATTTCCACCCTTACTCACAAATAAGTCAAATATTTTCCTAGCTTCTTCCTTAGAAGCTCCGGGTAACATCGAGCCCCAGTCTTCTCCAAATGTCATAGCTCCTAGACATAGCTCAGAAACCCGTAGCCCACTTTTTCCAAGTAGTTTGTATCTCATGTACAAAAATCATGAGACGTTGTGTCCTTTATAAGGAATAAGGTTTACAAATTATTTGTTCATCATTACAAATACTTCTTACAAGTGGCCTTCCTTTCTTTCTTTGATTACGAACTTACAGACTAGATCGCCTTTTGCAGCTCTATGCGTGGTTTCTATATCAGCTCCAAGCAGTTTTTCAAATAATTCTGTTTCAGTGGAACATGCTTCCCAATGGTTTTCAGCTATGTGTATAATTGGACAATTGTATTCTAAGAGAACATGTTTTCCGTAATTCTTCGGTTCCCTCTTCGATTCAGCCATATATCCTTCTTCATCTCTAATTTTGGCTAATTCTTTGACCTTTTTATCATATTCCAAGTTCCTGAGACGTTTATAATATTGATCGAAAAGTTCACTCTGGCGTTCACGTAGAACCTTCTCAACCGCCGCCTTGCCCATATTTCTTTCAATGAAATCAAGAGCATGCGTCGCAATTGCACTATATGATTTTGGGAAAATGGTTTTGCTTTGGCTCGTTAGCTGATATATCATTCTTGGCCTGCCAACGTGTCCGGTGGTTTCTAAACTCTCTACCAAACCCCTCTCTTGTAAAAGTGCAAGATGTTTATGAACCGCCATTCTAGATATTTTCATAGCTTTAGCTAGTTCTTCCAACCCCGCGTGTTGCATAACCTTAAGATAATATAATAGCCTCTTCTTTGGTTCGCTAAATCCTTCAGCAATATTTTCTAAATTTTTCGAAGTAGCCAATTGTACAACAAATAGATTAACTCATTCATATACCATTTGATTACGACTGTTTAAAACATTAAAAAAGTGCGTTCTATCTGGTTTTCTTCCTTTTGAATAAATAGTCTTTTAGCGCATCATTTACCAGATCCTGGACTGGCTTATTACCATCGTCAAGCGCAAGATATCTCAACTGCTGTAAGATTTCATTATCAATCATCCACGTAGTTTTTGACCTCTTTGCTACTGCCATTGATGTCGCTACTCGCATAAGCTTTTATGCCACTACATTATATTTATTGCTTGCGTGTTGGCGTATAGAAGTATCTACGCATACACGTATATACTCAGGCTTCTATAGCATCATATGAACAACAACTTAACTTGTTTAAAATGCAGCAATGGAAAACACCAACTACGACAATCAAGGGTCTTATCGGCAACGTTGTGCCATTGCGGCTGCCACATGGAGGCCTAAAATGTCAACTCAATGTAAAACATGCCAGAAAGAGATTAACTGGAATCCAAAGAAGCGTGAGGAATTACACATTCGCGGACCTTTGAATCCTGATATGACAATCCATTATTGTTATAAGGAGCAGGAAGCAAACAAAGTCGTAATAGACGACTCAGCCGAAACACAACAGGAGTATAAGGCTGAACTGAGTGCAGACGAGATATACACGCTAAAACAATTCGTAGCCTTACTAAAGGTGGTAAGTAAACAATGAGACTGACGAAGAGGCAGCAGAAAATAAAGTTATTAGAACAGAAGATAAAGGTCCTAATAGAAGACAATCAGGGAGCTGAAGCAAATATTTTATGGAAGAAACTAGATAAATTAATTGAGGAAGAGAGATGTCCAGCCACCACCAACAAGTAGTACGCCAAGACTCGACTGGTTGCCTTGTCTGTAGATTACATCCAGGGAAATTATACTGCGAGGACATACAAGAATTTTATCTAAATATGTTTCGGGGTGTACGTAAGATACCAAAAAAGGTGGCTGCGGTATGAGTCATCATTACCAAACTAGAACACGTGTCTGTAAATTATGCAGCGTGCCTATTCTGTCATATACGTTTTGTTTTCAATGCGCATTGAAAAGACATCGACAGGTGTTGAAGGGTAGACCAAGGAGGATGAGAGGGACATTAAAGCCATTTGTTTAGATTGCCTTCGCATTGAAAGCAAAGGTAAGGAGTTACGAATGATAACGCAAACGCGACAGATAGCACACCACTTGCATTTTCACCCTAATCATTTAATCGAAGTAATAGAAGCTGAAGACTATAACGAATTTGGTTTTAAGAAATATGTGGGTCAAAAGTCCTATGACAAATAACACTCAAAAATGGCTCAAACTTTGGCTGAATTCGCGGCGTGCAATCACACAGCAAAGAATTGAAGCAATCACCATGTTAAGTCATGAGAAACCAGCAGAGATAATCCTTCAATTCGGGAAGTTGCTTGCATGGGATGAATTGAGCAGGGAGTTTATTGAAAGATGATTAGTAAAGTTTCTTTACTAAATTTGGCTGTAGCTACTGTTTTATTACTAATGGTAGCAGCGCCAACAGCGCAAGCAAGCAAACATAGTAGTATGCCAACTATCCACCCGCCTGTAGTTAACTTTGATTCTAGCCCTAGCAGTAGTAGTTCAAGTCCACCTGGTAGTAACACTCCTAATAGTAGCAGCAGCGGGTCAAATTCTAATTCACCCTCCTCAACGACTGCCTTATGTCCTGATCAGACTCCAGTACCATCTTCTGGGATATGCGTACAAAATGTCCCTCAGCAGCAACCAGCACCGAATTTATTCAGTTGCCCAAGTGGTCAAACTGTTGACCTTAGCGTAGCCTCGTGTCCTCCACCCTCCTCTTCAGCTGTTAGTGGCGGGTCTTCAAGCAGCAGCGGCGGCCACCATAGTTCAAGTCATAAATCAAGCAGTAGCACCACCAATAAGATAGCAACAAGCCCAGAAATTAAATGCTTAAACGATACAATCGCCTCGGCAATAATAGATGCTGGTAAATCGGGAGCATTAACAATTAAAGTGGATAAAGCGGGAAATGCTATAAGCGGCCATGTAGATAGTACTTTCGTAAATGATACACTCACTTCGGTGTTAAATTGTCAGCAAGAGCAAGTACCAACTAGGACAAGTACAGGATTATCTATTTTGGGATAAGCCTTCATGTCATCTATTAACAAATGCCTCAAATGAGGCATTAAACCCCCTACTTATAACGGTATATTTGGATGATTTATCATACCTTATGGTTTTACGCGTTCAAAATCTTTTACTTTTCTAATCGTATCTAACTGAAGTTCGGTAAGGACAAATTTGGGTTTAGTTTTGGTAGAAGACATAACATAGTATTATTACCACTATAGATAATGAAAAGTAATTTGAGTCTCTAATCTATCCATAAATTTCTTACATCCACAAATCTTCATTTTGAAATTCCTATACACACAGGATTTATTATGGTGTCTCTCGGCATGGTTACATTTCTTGCAGAAACGCTTTACGAAGTCCTCTTCACCTTTGAATATGTATAGTTTGTAATCCTGCAGCCATCCCATAGAAAATATTCCCCTAGACTGCTGTTTTTCAGCTGACTTTTATCAATGGCTTTTGCTTTCATTCGATAAAATAATCCTTAATAGTCTGAACATAAATCTGCAGTTTATCAGATATCATATCCTTGAATTCATCAATGATATCCTTCCTTTTTTCAGGACCAAGCTTTTGCCTGGTAGCGTCTATACGGTCTTGACCATTCCAATCACCTGAGATTATGGTCCATTTGTCAGCGTTGTGGTCATAATCTAATTTGTATAGATTCAATGCTTCCTGTAAATGCTTTCTTATGTCTTCGAATGTCTTATCTCTCTGTTCTAATGTAATCTTGTGTTTACAGTCTTCATTCTTACAAATCCAATATTCTGCAGGTCTATCCTTGTTAATCGGAAATAGAAGCATTTTATTAGTTGGAGAACTACACTTTAAGCAATACCAACGACCAGGCTTCTGTTTGGGAAATAGGTTCTCAATCGTCAGGTTAGGAATGCCTTTGAGTGTCTTTAGTTCTCCCTCCTTGTCTATGAGTTTATAACCTGTAGGCATTTAATGCCAGTCGCCCTCATCCAGAGTGGATTCTCTTGAATCTACAAGCCTTATTCCGTCTGTAGCGCCGAAGGCGCGATAGACATCTTCTCTATCATCGTCTGTTAATTCTCCAGCTTCTTTCTTCTTCTTACGTGGGTCTAGTGATATGCAAATAAGAGGTTGCTGCTGACCTGCTTTAGAAGACATACCCTTCTTAGCTTTCATCTTCTCGTCTTTGACTTCTGGTTTAGGCTTGTCAGGAAACTGCGCGTGACTTACTTTATACATGTCCTTATAGAGGGGGTCTCTGCCAGAATAGATTTTTAATCTTCTAAGTCTATTTTCACGTTCTGCGGCTGTACTACTTGACATTAAAACTCAAACAACCTCAAATTCATGCGATACGCGTCATAAACGTTATCAAACTTGGTAACACTTTTCTGCAAAATACCATCCCTTTCTTTTGCAGTCCTAAGCGATGCAATGAGTTTAGGAAAGTGGTCTTCGTTTATGCTGATTAACTTTTTTTCAAGCGCCATTTTACTAAATACTAACATGCGTTTTCCTGATTTATTAAATGCTATAGGAACTATACGGGTTTGCTGTTCAAAGTTTATTCCTAGTTTCTCACATCTTTCTTTCTGCTGTCTAAATGGGATTTCTTCATTCCAGCCTAATTCGCTATTCGCCAGCCTCTTTAATTCGTCTACTAGTTCGGTTGCGCTGCCGTCCAAAAATACACGATCAGGCTGGTACTTGGAAAAAAGTTCAATTGATAGGTGTAAAATGTCTTCTAAAGATGGTCTTTCTATTTCGTCAGCAAATAATATTTGGACAATTCCATTGTTTAATTGGCTGATACACAAACCGCTAGGTGATGAACCAAATCCAAAATCAATTCCACAGCTTGTAACGTTATTAGGATTAAAGTCTGTTAGTGGATTGTAATGTTTACCAAGTTCTATAGCATATTTAATGTCTGATTCATGGAATACTGAGCCTTCGTATGAATATCCCCAGGCTAGATCATACATCATTTTGAACGATTCGCTTGTCTTTTGTAAGAGTTGGATTGATTCAGGTTCTAACATAGTACCAAGGGCTGCTTTGTAATTTAGATAGACTCTGTAGTAGAGTGATTTATCGTCAGGGACTTTGAATAAATGATAGGCTTGTGAATCAATGTTTGAGCTGGGGGTGGTAATAAGGAACATGGTTGCGCCACTATTCTTAATGGCGAAGGTGTTTATCGAAGAAGACCAGTCTGAATAGGGGTCAAATACCGCGATTTCATCTGCTACGACATAAACTATACTCTCCTGGCCCAAATACGATTTTGAATCACTCCCATAAAATGACCATCTACAATGTGGAAAGGTTAATGTTGAAGCGTTATCGTCGAATTCTACGCCTCTATCTTTGAGCATTTGAGCTGCTCTGCGTCGCAGTGTCCTGCTTAGGGTATACCCGACTCCTGTCAAAAACATGTAATTGCCTTCCTTTTGCTCACAGAGGGTCAAATAAAGCCCGAATTCCAAGGCGCAGAACGTGGCGCCGATTCCCCGCGCCTTCAATAAGGCAACCCGTTTCTTATCCTGAATGGTTTGTATTAATGAATCTTGGAAAGGGTATAATTCACTATAGGAACCATCTGGGCGTTTAGGTGGAAAAGTATGCCAACAGCAGCAGTAAGTATCTACTGTTCGAAAAGGTTTGTGGCAGTAAAATGGTTTCCCTTTAAGGTTAGTTAGGAGCTTGTCTAATGGCTTATTCTTCTTAGATTGTTGCTGTGTTATTTGAGATAACTTATCGAAAGCATGTTTTGTCATTTCAATTTTTACCCCAACCCCTAAAATTTACCCTGGGCGCTGCAACTGTCAGACCTGCATGAGCTGCTGCGTCAGAAGCTACGGATCTTTTGAAGATATGAGACCAATCCGACCTCATAGTACCATCCATTAATACATACACCATCCAGTAACCATCCAGTAACCATCCCAATCTGGCCTGTCCATAGGCCTTTGGGCCTGCCTCCCCTCCCTTCGATTTGATAATAAGTATTCGGCCCTCCATGCCTACCTGCCATCCAGCCAACCAACCTTGAGATTCAACCTTGACCCTCCTCGGGGGGTCCTCCTGTCGTCGTCGTCGTCTCCTCTGCTAGTTTGTTATTCTTGTCTAACTCTCGTGCTTCTTCATGATGGACTTCTACTAGTTCTGTTAGCATCTTCCCCTCCGTTCTTACCACAGTATCTTTAAGCATAAGCTGTTCTCTAATGGTTATAAAAGCCTCATTAACACCATAAAGTGTACTCAAAAGCGCGTTACGCTCATTGGTACATTGTAGTATAAGATTGAGTCCCAGCTGTCGAATCCTCATATCTGAATGGTCCACCATTTCCCAGGCCTTTCTCTGCACTTCGTCGTAGGTAGTCAAGGACCGTCTGATCTCCCATGGTACTACTTCAGTAATATATCGTGGTAGCATATCCTTGGCGTCGTCATGTATCTTACTTATCATACGACTTATGACGGGTTGTGAGGCATGCGTCTTCTGAGAGATTTGATTTTGATTATAGCCCTTTGAATAAAGCGACAATACCTCGAGAAATAGCTTATGCTTAAGCGTATTCTTAACCATCCTACCCATTACCGTCTAAACCCCCACTTACCTTAGGTAAGTTACTTGAAGTCTGTTTCATGGTGTTACGCCTCTCCTTCTGACATATACTTGGCAGGCGCAACCACTGGCGTAACAACGGCGGCCATCATTATGTACGGCCTTATGGTGAAGGCAATGACCACACGATTCTTTAACCACTATAAGCCCTCCTAGAATAAACGAACCGTTCACACAAACATTTTTGGCATTGCCTCTTTGAGTAAGGGTGGAAGCTGCGAACATGACCACAACAGCAAGGACGTTCCTTATGATTGATATATATCACCATTTACCTATCTCCTATAGGTGGGATAGGTGAAGGGATTGGTTGCGGTTTCTTCAATCGTTGCCTTATCTTATATACTTCTTTGGCTATCTTATCCAATTCCTTTTGCGGATTAATACCAGTATAACTAGTCTCAAAATTGAATGTAGGTTCTCTGTCAACTATATCGAAATAACATACATAATGATAACAGTCTTTACAGGTGAAATATGGGTATGAATTTCTAAATGTTAAATAACCATTATCCTCAGCCTTGATAGCATATGGCACGCTTGTTATTACTGGTGAATATTCACCACACTTACAACCACCATAACAACATAGTGGCATTCCGCAACCGTATACACATTTACGCGGTTTCGGATACTTCGCACTGTCGGTGAAATGGTCTTGATAATGATGGCTGCAATACTTACAATACTTGGTTTCTACTTTAACTTTAATATCTTCTAATTCCACTTAGTTGAAAACTCCTTAAACTTAAAATCAGTTGGCGGCGGACTAGGCTTAGAATTCTTGTCCACTAGATAACCGTAAAAGTCCTCCAATATCCAATTAATATACGGTCTATCACCATTCCATCTTTGTAGAATCCTAACAGGTTCTCCATTCTTTGAGTTAAATGATCCTGGTACTCTACAATACATATTTTGAAATGAAGTTGTAGTATAATGTGCTGGATCTGCTAATCCATCACTTAGGTAATATTCTGCCCATCTTAGGAAATCTCTATCAGGAGTATTAGATTGATTCATGAATGTATCAGTATGGCCTAAACACCAACTTTGGCCCTTACCAGGATGGAATTGAACTGGTTGATAGATATGAAATCCATTACCTGTCAATAGGATAGTAGGCACGCATTTAGTATGGAATTTGTCATCTAATCTATCTAATATTTTATGTAAAACTGCGCTTATTCCATCTTCGATATAGGTGTATAAACTCCTCTTGAACATACCACCATCCACATCTATCATAATGGTGTTTGGTACTATTCCTATACCTCCAACAATCATAGATTCTCTTGCGTCAGGCTTACAGTAGCCTTTCACAAAGTCAGGATAAGGACATATTCGACAATCCATCAGTTTAGCACCATAGAACTTAGTTATTGCTTCCTTCGGACTATCAACCCTAATATGCCACTCATCAGCTGCTCCTATGAACTTCGGCCATAATGAGTTGTTACCACCGAAATGACTTAACATAAAATCAAGTCCGTCGGATATAGATAATCTACTCATGCCTCGGCCTCCCTTTGGTCGGCCTCGGCTTTGTTTATCATACTCCTATACAATAGAAGCAGTACAGGATTCAGATGTTCGTTTTTATGACGGAATGACGGATGCGTTTTAATCCGTCTGGCTTCTAAACCCTCTGAAACACGCTCAAATTGGGGTACTTCTGACGGATGAGACATATTATTATTATATATACAAGAAGAAAGAAGATCAGTACCCTCTATCCCTTCTTTTACCCCTTCTTTTCCCAAAACATCCGTCTCATCCGTCTCATCCGTCATTTCTTCCACTACCTGCAATTCTAGGTTTACTTCATATTTGCTTGAAAGTTGATTCAATACAGTCCTTGAAAACTTAAGTGATCTCTGCTTCTCGGTACGTGTAGGACTCGTAGATTTGAAGTTATCCTTAATCATTTGAATAATAGTTTTTTGACTAAGAGTGCCATACTCCGTACTCTCATAACTCATTGGTTTGTTTAGAATCTCTGAACCGTCTAACGAAGCTTTTACTGTCTCCCAAATAGTCCCAGAAGTTATTTCTTGGTCGTCTTCCTTTACCATATCATTCAGAATTTTATACAGGAATGCAAGCAAACTATCTACATTTTGCTTCCTGCGTTCATTAACAAAATGACTCACAACTTTAAATAAATAACCCTGAGTTTCAGTCCCTTGGAATAGTCTGATAAGTGGCTTGAATAATTGCTTCTCCCTATTTGTAATGTTTAGATTAATGTTTTGTATCTTGTCGAATGAATGAAGTAAAGAATGACAGAATAATAGATTCCTTACCTCAAATAATTGGTCGTGTAATCTAACAAATAAATCGTCATCAGCAGGAGATAATATCTCAGATATATCATATCTTGGAACACCTGTCAAACAACCAATTGGTATTACCCTACTAACAAAGCCTTTCGCTATTGTGGAATCAGGTTGTCTTTCAGCAGCAAATGCTTTCCAGCCATAAGTAAAAAAGCCATTCTCTAACATATTACCCGTGTTCTCCCTATCATTTCTTGGAACTCGAATACCCTTAGTATAGCCATTTTTGTAAATCTTCATTCGTTGATTGTCCTCGTCTAGGTTGTCTGCTTCGTCTTCACATATAGTGCCTTGACCTTCTTGTATCGAACCTAAATGTCTGTAGATATTGGATGCTGTCATATCAGTAGACATAAAATTCCTGTATGCAAGTACGTTAAACAAACAGAGCTTGTTTGATTTACCACTATCTGGAGAACCAACAAAAAACAGATAATGAGTCATTCCAAGCATATCTTGATAATATGTAAAAATAGTATCAGCCGCGCATAGTGCGTTTTCAAATTCGTCAGCATGACTATATTTCTTCCACTGATCTGAAACCTTAACTATTAGAGTGTCTAAAGTCTCGGCCTTTGCCTTAACGATAAAACTGTCAAACTCCTTTTCAGAGTTAAATGTATAAGGTCTACTTAGTCCTATAGTTGGATAGTATTCCCCTCTAATATTATCTACTATTGAAATTAATTTATCTTTAACTAATGCAAACTTTGGTTTATCGGCTATGATTATACTCTCTGCTAAATAGTTCTCGCCACGATATCTTTGAACGAATATCTTCTTATTTGCTTTAGTTGGTTTTGTAGTTGTTGTCATAATGACACCTCCAAAGCTACTGCGCAAAGGTACGGTGATAATATGATGGCACCTTGACACCGTACCTCTGGCCTAGCAACGAAGTATATTATGCTTTGACCTTTTTTGGGACAAGTTGTAATCGCCGCTAGCATTATGGATATAACCTTGGCAATTTCTTCACAGCTTTGTAGGTAATGTTTTTACCGTCTACATAAACAGCATAATTCTTGTTGTCACGAATGGCATAAAGGGCGATTTCTTTGGCCATTTTTTATTTAGAGTCTCCTAATAGCTTGTCAACTTTCATATGCAGCTCCCAGAGTGATTTTCTCATTTTCCCTAAATCTTCTTGAATAACTACTAGCTGGCTACTCAGATCATTTGTATTCTGATTGATTAGTTTCGATAGCTCTTGTCTATTCTCTGTTCTAGGTAGCCAACCAGCACAATTATGATAAGACTCTGGCTCGAAATTAGGACTTTCGTAATATTTCTGGTTACTAGGATTTAGGTATATGACTTTACCACATTTATCATACCTGCATATTTTAGAGACAACTTCTTCAGGGTTCCAATTGCGTGTTATATCGTTCCACCTCTCTCTACCTTCCTACATCATGGGCCTGGTCAGATACTTGTAAGACACATGTTCTTTGAATGCTTTCAATTCATCACGTAATGCTTGTATTTTTTTGTCTAGTATTTGCGCAGCATTAGGTTCATAGTTATTTAAGTCACAACTATGCTTTATCTCATAATTTAAGCTATCTGCATTTTGTTGGTCTTCATAACTTTGTGATAGGTCAGCACCATAACCAGAAGTATTTACGAAAGGATTGTATAATACGCCATGAATCTTTGTTTCCTCTTCAGTCCTGGCGTCCACATATCTAACTGGTTTTTCACAATATGGACAAGGTTCGGGCCTTCTAAAAATTACTTGACCCTGTTTCTTGATCAGTAAATTTCTTCCCTGTGCTATACGCTGAAACTTGGCCTCTTCTAAATTCTCCTGTAACTTGGTAGCTGCTGCATATTCACGACTGTATCTCTCAGATTCTTTCCTGTTTAATTCATCTTCAAGTCTAGCCCTCTGCTTCTTTCTCGCTAAAGAATCCTCGTCCCATCTTTCTACAACTGTGGTAGGAGTCCTTCTGAGTATTAGTTGCTTCTCTTCCTCCGTGGGAGGCGCCGTTTCTCCGTAGTCTGTCATCTTATATTCCCATCTACATCGACCAGATTAGCCGCTATCATCCATTTTGGAATTGTTGTACTTGCTACTGCTGATTTTATTGAGTTTGTATGTCTAGCTTCGCGTTCTGCTTCCCTTTCTTTGGGTGCCCTGGAGGCTGCATAATACACCATATCAGGATCAGAGATTGTCCGTAAGTACTCTTCGTCTGCTACACTAGCTGAACGTATGTTGGTATTAGCTGCAACCATTCTTTTAAAATTAGTAACTGCTTCATCTCCCATATGGACAACGTATGATGGTACCTCTAAATCGATGTCGTCAATACTTGCCTTCTTTATATATCCAGAAGGTGGAATCTTAGTAGTACTTGTACTCTTACCTCCGCCATATCCCCAGTTACGAGTTTCAGTGATTGTCTTACCTGTGTTACTAGTGTCTAATCCATAAATCTGTCTTGCTAATTTAAGCCCAGTACTTGTTGCCATACCAGCATTAACGAGTTTTCTATGTAAGTCCCATACCTTTTGCTTCAAACTTCCTACCTTGGGTTCATCTGCAGCTCCAGCTGTACCAAAAGCAGCCTCGACAGCCATCTCAATGGCCTTATCAGATACACCTTGCGCTTTGAGTGCTTTGCGCATTTCGTCAGGCGTCTGATACCCTGAATTTTCGATGTTATCTTTATCCTTAGCAGTTGATGTAGTCTGCGGATCTGATTGATAGCTATTCTCATATTTCTTT